>ERZ894236.83-NODE-83-length-154445-cov-49.7932_pt1 | contig 154445 bp, 153 predicted proteins | sample MGYA00380297_ERZ894236 | MGnify/ENA primary metagenome ERZ894236 (study PRJEB32331, sample SAMN06328420) | human gut metagenome | biome: human gut microbiome; feature: stool | host: Homo sapiens | collected 2014-08-04 ... | reverse complement strand
AACCTTCGCTGCCGTTGCCGGTCTTCTGCGTTGTTGCGAGGCTGCGTATATTACGTTTCCAGCCCCTTTGAGTCAAGCGTTGTTTTTCAACTTTCCGCTTTTTCTCTTTCTGCCGGAACCGCGTGTTATCGCGTTGTTCCGTGTCAGTGGTGGCGCATTATAGACACTCGCTGAGATCACGCAAGTGTTTATTTAAAAAAAATGTTTGTTCGCGTTTTTTTTAGACAAAACATGTATATTTGAGCTTTTATTCGCCTGTTTTGTCATTAATATGCCCATAATGCTTCTTATATATCATTATCCCGCTTTGTTAATGCATCACGCCAAGGAATCAGAATGCAGTTTTCAGAACAACTCAATGCGTCACAAAAGAACCTGTCTTATCTTCTGGCTGAAAAACTGGGACAGCAGATTTTATCCGGCAAGTATCCGCCGGAGTCTATTTTGCCGGGAGAGATTGAGTTGGCGGAGCAGTTCGGGGTAAGCAGAACCGCTGTCCGTGAGGCAGTAAAAATGCTGGCGGCGAAAGGAATGGTTTTACCGCGCCCGCGCATCGGCACCCGGGTGATGCCGGTGATAAGCTGGAATTTTCTCGACCATGATTTTATTAAGTGGTGGCTGAGCAGCGGAGACCACCGGCAGGTACTGACGTATTTCCGCGAGCTGCGCGCCGCAATTGAACCCCAGGCCTGCGCACTGGCCGCAATGAATGCCGGAAAAGATCAGAAACAGTCACTCTCGTTTCTGTTAAAAGAGATGACCTTATTATCCGCCCATTTTGAGCGGGATAAATGGATAGCCGTTGATCACCGCTTCCACCACCTTATTTACCAGGCGTGCGGAAATCCGTTCTTTTCCTCTTTCGCTAATTTATTCGATTTTGTGTATCACAACTTTTTTGAATCCATCACCACCAATCAGGTTATTGAGATTGATCTCCACAAAGAGATTGTGGATGCCATTATCGACGGGAACGGAGAACGCGCCCGTCAGGCATGTCAGGTGTTGTTGAGTAAAGTGTGAATATGTAATAGTTACACTACTGACTATTCAGAGATAATGCATTAAGGGAAAACATGTTTAAAACAGCCCGGAATATGGCGGGCCTGCCGTGGATTGCCGCAATGGCGTTCTTTATGCAGGCGCTCGATGCCACCATTCTGAACACCGCTCTGCCGGATATTGCCAGAAGCCTGAACCACTCTCCGCTGGCGATGCAGTCCGCTGTTATCAGTTACACACTGACAGTGGCGCTGCTGATCCCGGTCAGCGGCTGGCTGGCCGACCGCTTCGGTACCCGCAGGGTATTTATTATCGCGGTGATTCTGTTTTCCCTCGGTTCTTTATTATGTGCCTTTTCACCCAATCTGCCGTTTCTGGTGGTGTCGCGGATTATTCAGGGGATAGGCGGGGCAATGATGATGCCGGTGGCCCGGCTGGCGCTGCTGCGGGCTTATCCGCGCAGCGAGCTGCTGCCGATTCTCAACTTTGTCACCATTCCGGGATTGGTCGGCCCGGTGCTGGGGCCGCTGCTCGGCGGGATCCTGGTGACTTACGCCACCTGGCACTGGATTTTTATCATTAATATACCTATCGGGATTCTGGGGATTATTTACGCCATCCGCCATATGCCTGATTTCACCATGCCGAAACGCCGCTTTGATACACTCGGTTTTGCCCTGCTTGGTGCCGGGCTGGTCTCTGTTTCTGTCAGTCTGGATCTGTTCGGGGATAATGCTCTGGCAGCGGCAACGCCGTTCCTGGTAATGGGCAGCGGTTTTGCGCTGCTGACATTCTATGCCCTGCACGCCCGCCGTATTTCTGCGCCGATTATTCCGCTGAGTCTGTTCCGCACACGGACATTCAGTGTCGGGATCGCCGGTAACGTTGCCACACGTCTGGGCACCGGCTGTATTCCGTTTCTGATGCCGCTGATGTTACAGGTCGGTTTTGGTTATCCGGCTGTGGTGGCAGGGATGATGATGGCGCCGACGGCGATCGGCTCTATTCTGGCAAAATCGGCGGTCACGCAGATTCTTCGCCGCTACGGTTATCGCCTGACATTATTTGCAATCACACTGGTGATCGGCGCAATCATTTCTTCTTTCTATTTCCAGTCACCGGGAATGTCGATTTACCTGCTGGTGCTGCCGCTGTTTATTCTCGGCATGGCGATGTCCACTCAGTTCACCGCGATGAATACCATCACCCTCGCAGATCTGACCGAGCACAATGCCAGTTCCGGTAACAGTGTGCTGGCCGTGACCCAGCAGCTTTCCATCAGTTTCGGGATAGCGGTGAGTGCGTCTGTATTACGCTATTTTGAGTCTCAGGATTGGGGGTCAATCGTTGATAATTTCCACGCGACCTTTGTGACGGTCGGGGTGATGACGATTCTGTCGGCGTTTGTGTTCCTGCTCCTGAGCCGGACTGACGGGCGGAATATGATTAAGAAGAAAACCCGCTCCTCAGACAGCCCGGCCTCACATTAACCGCAGATAACAGATCCCCGGTTTATCAGTGCCGGGGTCAGCACCAGTAAATCAGAAGGCGCGTCTGCATCATCCATGCGGCGCAGCAGCTTATCCACCGCCAGTTTGCCCAGTTCATCTTTCGGCTGGTGAATGGTGGTCAGCGGCGGGGTGAGAAATGCAGCCAGATCGATATCATCATAACCGATAACCGCAATATCCTGCGGGATACGCAACCCTTTCTGCCAGATAGCCTGATAAGCACCGACAGCCATCGCATCGTTACCGGCAAATACCGCCTGCGGCGGTACCGGCAGAGAAAGCAGCTGATTCATGGCACTGAAACCGCCGCTGAATTCAAAATCACTTTCCAGTACATACTCTGATGGCACATCCAGCCCGGCCTGCGCCATTGCACGGTAAAAACCGTCCAGACGGGATTTGGCCGGCGATTTATCCAGCGGTCCGGCAATACAGGCAATCCGGGTAAAACCGTTTTCTATCAGATGATTGGTGGCAATTTCGCCGCCGAGGAAAGAGTTGTCCTGAATCACATCCCCGCCGAATGCAAACGGCGACCAGTCCATCATCACCATCGGCAGACGGGGATAGCGGCTGAACACCTCCGCTGACGGGCCTTTTATCTCGGTACACATCAGCAGCAGACCATCCACCCGCTTTTGCAGCAGGGTTTCCAGGCTGCTGTTCATCCGTTTGTGATCCCCTTCTGTATTACAGAGGATCAGGCTGTAGCCGCGCTCGTAGCAACTGCGTTCCACGCCGCGGACAACTTCCGCATAAAACGGGTTATTACTGGTGGTCACCAGCATCCCGATGGTGTTTGTGCGGTTCATTTTCAGGCTGCGCGCAAGTGCAGACGGCGCATAGTTCAGCTCGGCAATAGCATCATTTACTTTCTTGCGCACACCGTCACTGACAAAACGGTTATTGTTGATGACATGGGAGACTGTAGAGGTGGATACCCCCGCCAGCCGCGCCACATCTTTCATCGTCGCCACAGTCTTAACCACGCTCCGCAAGGAAAGCATCAATTTCACGGCGCCACGGTACCGATGGCTGTGCGCCCCGGCGGGTGACGGCAATTGCGGCAGCGGCATGGGCAAAACGCACCGCTTCATCTGCCGGTTTTCCTTCCAGCAGGGCTGTGACATACGCGCCATTAAAGGTATCACCGGCTGCAATAGTATCCACCGCATTAACTTTAAAGCCCGGGATCCGGCGGCCTTCACCGTTGACGCTCAGCCAGACACCGCGGCTGCCCAGGGTGATAAGCACCTGTCCGATACCTTTATCATGCAGTACCTTCGCCGCTCTGGCTGCGCCGGTTTCATCACTGACAGAAATACCGGTCAGCTTTTCCGCTTCGGTTTCATTCGGAGTAATAACATCCACCAGCTTCAGCAGGCTGTCCGGTAATTTCCGCGCAGGGGCCGGATTGAGGATCACTCTGGTCTGATGATTTTTCGCAGCCTGTGCAGCGGCAATCACCGTTTCCAGCGGGGACTCCAGCTGCATCAGCAGGGCATCAGATTGTTCAACAAGCCCTTTATAAGGCGCAAAATGTTCCGGTGTCAGCGCGGCATTGGCACCGGCACTGATGCCGATGACGTTTTCACCGTCTTCATTAACAAAGATCATCGCCACGCCGGTGGCCGCTTCCGGCACCACGCTGACTGCGGCGGTGTGAATACGGTCGCGCTGCAGCTGCGCCAGGATTTCCGCGCCGATGGCATCATCCCCCACACAGGCAATAAAGGTAATATCAGCACCGCTGCGCCCGCAGGCCACCGCCTGGTTAGCGCCTTTGCCGCCGAAGGCTGTCTGATATTGCTTACCGATCACCGTTTCACCGGGTGCCGGGAACTGTGCAATATTCATAATATGATCGACATTAATACTGCCGAGAACGGTCAGACGGGATGTTGTCATTACCTTTATTTCCTTAATTACTGACAATACTCCCCGGCACGGTGTACCGGGGAGGCTGATATCGTTAGTCTTTTACAATCAGTTCTAACTCAACCGGAATGGTTTTGTCGATTTTTTCGCCTTTCAGGACTTTATCGGCTGTCTGAATACCAATGATACCGATCTGGTCAGGACGCTGTGCCACGGTTGCACCCAGTTTGCCGCCTTTTACAGCTTTGATACCGTCAGCTGTGCCGTCGAAGCCGACCACCAGCACATCATCACGGCCTGCAGTCTGCAATGCACGCTGCGCACCTAATGCCATTTCATCGTTCTGGGCAAATACTGCCTGAACAGCCGGATGTGCAGTCAGCAGGTTCTGCATGACGTTCAGACCTTTGGTACGGTCGAAATCTGCCGGCTGGCTGGCCAGCACATTCATTTTATGCTCGGCAACCGCCTGTTTGAAACCTTCACCGCGCTCACGGGAAGCTGAAGTCCCGGTGATACCTTCCAGCTGGATAACTTTGGCATCCGCGCCGGTTTTACGGGCAATATAATCACCGGCCAGTTTTCCGCCGAGAACGTTATCAGAGGCAACGTGGCTGACCACTTCACCTTTATTGGCTACACGGTCCAGGGTGATAACCGGGATATTGGCTTTGTTGGCCAGGATCACCGCGTTACCGACCGCATCAGAGTCTGTCGGGTTAATCAGCATCAGTTTGGTGCCTTTCACGGTCAGATCCTGCACGTTAGCCAGTTCTTTCGCCGGGTTATCCATAGAATCCAGAACCACCAGGTCGTAACCGAGTTTATCTGCTTCTTTCTGCGCACTGTCTTTCATGGTGACAAAGAACGGGTTGTTCAGTGTGGAAATAACCAGCGCAATGGACTCTTTTGCCAGTGCATTGGCGCTGATAGTGGCGCTCAGTGCAACAACGGAGAAAAGGGTCGCAATCTTTTTCAGTTTCATGTTTCTGTTCCTTGCAGGATTCGGGTAAGTGGATTATTTACTGCTTTTGTTATCAACGAGTACAGCCAGCAAAATCACAACCGCTTTAACAATCATCTGGTAGTTGGAGGAGATCCCCAGCAGATTCAGCGCGTTGTTCAGAAAACCTAAAATCAGCGCCCCGATCAGGGTGCCCATAATACGGCCTTTACCCCCGGCGAGACTGGTGCCGCCGAGTACCACCGCCGCAATCGCATCCAGCTCATAACCGTTACCGGCCATCGGCTGTGCGGACGATAAACGCGCCACTTCAATCACGCTGGCTAATGCCGCCAGCAGACCACAGAGAGCGTAAACAATGATTTTAATTTTATCGACATTAATACCGGACAGGCGGGTTGCGGATTCATTACCGCCCAGCGCATAGATATAACGGCCCAGACGGGTGTGATGCAGCAGATACCAGGCCGCCGCAAAAACAACAATCATCAGCCAGACCGGTGCCGGAATACCAAACAGACGACCGATACCAAACCAGCTGAACACATCGGCGTTATCACTGAATCCGGTGCTGATCGGGCTGCCGTCGGTATATACACGGGTCACACCGCGCAGTAACAGCATCATCACCAGCGTGGCGATAAAAGCCTGCACTTTCCCTTTCGCGACAATCACCCCGGTCACACCACCGATAGCCGCCCCCAGAGCCAGCGCACCCGCAACAGCAACAATGGCGTTAACATCCGCTCCCACCATGGAGGCCGCCACCGCACCGGTCAGTGCCAGCAGAGAACCGACAGACAGGTCAATCCCGGAGGTCAGGATCACCAGTGTCATACCCACCGCCATAATGGCGTTAACAGAGGTCTGCTGGAGAATATTGAACAGGTTATTCAGGGTAAAAAAGTTCGGGCTGATCATGGAGACAATCACAATCAGGATCAGCAGCGCGATCAGTGATTTCTGCTCAAGCAGCCATTCTTTGGAAAACCAGCGTTTTGACGCCGGGGTTGAATCTGTACGCATATCTTACTCCTGCCCTGCGCCATATTGTTTGCCGACTGCGGCGGCCATTAATGCTTCCTGAGTGACGTTTTCCGCGGCAAACTCCCCGCTTATCCGTCCTTCGTGCATGACCAAAATCCGGTCACTCATCCCCATTACTTCCGGCATTTCAGATGAAATAAGGATGATACTCAGGCCTTCCTGTTTAAATTTGTTGATCAGCTGATAAATCTCTTTCTTCGCCCCGACATCCACACCGCGTGTCGGTTCGTCGAGGATCAGAACTTTCGGCCGCGTCATCAGACCGCGTGCAATTGCCACTTTCTGCTGATTACCGCCGGATAAGAACCCGATTATCTGATCCATGCCCGGGGTTTTGATATTGAACAGCTGAATAAAATCGCTGACGGTCAGATGCTCTTCTTTATGGTTAAGGCGTCCGGTTTTGCTGCTGAAATACGGCAGCGCCGTCAGAGACATGTTCTCTTTTACTGACATTCCCAGCACCAGACCATCACGTTTGCGGTCTTCGGAGATATACACGATGCCGTTATCCAGCCCGGCTTTCGGTGAGTTTATCTGGCAGGCTTTACCGTCCATTTCAACCGTTCCGCCGGTTTTTGCCATCGCACCGTAAATGATTTTCATCAGTTCGGTACGCCCGGCGCCCATCAGCCCGGAAACGCCGAGAATTTCATTCTCATGCAGCGTGAAACTGACATCATGCACATCGCGGCCGCACAGGTTTTTCACCACCAGCTTTTCTTTGCCGCGCGGCAGATTCAGACGCGGATACTGATCTTCCAGCTTACGCCCGACCATCATTTCAATCAGGCTATCCTCAGTCAGGTCAGACACCGGTTTTTCACCGATAAACTGGCCGTCGCGGAACACCGTCACATCATCACAAATCTCAAAAATCTCTTTCAGACGGTGAGAGATATAGACAATCCCGCAGCCCTGCTCACGCAGTTCACGGATAACACTGAAGAGTGATTCGGTTTCGGTGTCTGTCAGGGCATCTGTCGGTTCATCCATAATGATGACTTTCGATTCAAAACTGAGCACCTTGGCGATTTCCACCATCTGCTGATCACCGATGGACAGTTCCGCCACCAGCCGGTGACTGCTGTAAGAGAGATTCAGACGAGCCAGTAATTTATCCGCTTCGGCATACATTTTTTTCCAGTCAATGTTACCGAAACGGCCGGTAAACTCGCGGCCGAGGAAAATGTTTTCCGCAATCGTCAGTTCCGGGATCAGGTTCAGTTCCTGATGGATAATCCCGATACCGGCTTCCTGCGACGATTTCGGCCCCGTAAACTGACGCTCCAGCCCCAGAAACAGAATCTGACCGGCGTCTTTTTTATAGATCCCGGTCAGTACTTTCATCATGGTGGATTTGCCGGCGCCGTTCTCTCCGACCAGCGCCATCACTCTGCCGGGATAGACCCGCAGGGCGGCACCGGATAAGGCTTTCACACCCGGGAAAGCTTTATCGATACCTTTGAGTTCAAGTAACGGTTCCATAGACACCTCAGAATGTCACGCCGGAGAACAGCATCACATTGGCAAATGGTGTGCACTCACCGGTCCGGATCACGGCACGGCTGTTTTGTGTCTGTAACTTGAAAGAGGCGTGAGTCACATACTGAATCTGAATCACATTACCCTGCTGTAATTCCAGCGCTTTCAGATGTGCCACGATAGCATCGTGCAGCTCACTGTTATGTGTCTGGATATCTTCCGCCATCAGTGCGGCTTCCACCTGCATCTCCTGCGTGATGACTTTAAACACCGACATAAAATCAGGCACACCCTGTGTTAATGCCAGATCAATACGTGGTGTGGCGGGCGGAATAGGCAGCCCGGCATCAGCAACAGTAATATGGTCGGTATGACCCAGACGCGCGATAACCGCGGAGACATCACTGTTCAGTAAAGCCCCTTTCTTCATAAAATCCTCCTGAGCGAAACGTTTCGCTTTTAAACTATGGTAGGAAAAATACGGGAAAACTCAATGTTCATCCATAAAAAATGTGATGGTGATCGAAACGTTTCGCTTAAGAATATGTTAAATGAAAAAGCTAACTGATTGAATGAGTTATAGCTGAATGGATTCAATTATACTGACATAAAAATCCTGCTGTTTATCCGCTGACATTGATCATTCACCTGCTGAATATCCCCATTACAGGCCCATTCTTTATAAAACCATTACACCACAAATAAGTTATGACATCGCAGAGCATCACCGGGTGTTGTTATATTTATTTTCCCCCGCACCGGAGATTATCTTATGATGAAAAAAACTGTATTCGCTTTTACGCTTTCCTGTTTACTGGCCTCACCAGCGTTCTCTCACGGCTATATCACTGAGCCGGCTTCACGGGCAGCAAACTGCAAAACAGGTAAAAATCCTGCCCACATGTGTGGTGCCGTCCAATGGGAACCACAAAGTATTGAAGCATTATCCGGATATCCTGAAGGATATTATCCGCCGGACGGCCAACTTGCCAGTGGTGGTATTGAGCGCTTTCTGCCGCTCGATGTTCCCCGTGATAACTGGCATCAGATGACGGTAAAACCGGGAACAACTATGTTCACCTGGAAAATTACAGCGGCCCACAAAACCCGTAACTGGCGTTACTACATCACCAGACCGGACTGGCACCCCGGCGAATCACTGACACGGGCTTCATTTGAAACCAAACCATTCTGTTTTTATGACGGAAAAAATCAGATACCACCGCAGTCAGTGACGCATCAGTGCAACATCCCTGAACGTAAAGGTGCGCAGATCATTTACGGTGTATGGGAAATCGCGGATACCGCCAACAGTTTCTATCAGGTGATTGATGTCCGGTTTGATTGATTAACCACATTGCCGGGAATACCGGCAATTTTTTTATCACTATTTACGCAAAAAGCAGAAGAAACGTGATTTCACGCAGTAAACGCGGTAGCTTTTTTGGTTTATAAACGCAGAAACTGCATCAGTAAATTCACGGGAGTCCCATGCAACGTTCTGAACGTATCGCCCGGCTGAGCCGCCACCTGGAATCCGGGCTGTATGAACGACAGCACGCCATCCGGCTCTGCTTACTGGCCACCCTCAGCGGGGAAAGTGTTTTTCTGCTCGGCCCGCCGGGAATTGCCAAAAGTATGATTGCACGGCGCATGAAACTGATTTTCAGTGACGCCCGTGCCTTTGAGTACCTGATGACCCGCTTCTCCACCCCAGAGGAGATCTTCGGTCCGCTCTCCATTGCGGCCCTGAAAGATGAAGGGAAATACCAGCGCATCACGCAGGGATATCTGCCGGATGCGGAAATCGTGTTTCTCGACGAAATCTGGAAAGCGGGTCCCGCAATCCTTAACACCCTGCTGACCGCAATTAACGAACGCAAATACCGCAACGGTGACAGCGAAAATGCTATCCCGATGCGGCTGCTGGTGGCCGCCTCCAACGAACTGCCGGACGATGACAGCAGCCTGGAAGCACTCTATGACCGGATGCTGATCCGCTTATGGCTGGATAAGTTACAGGAGAAACAGAGCTTCCGCGCCATGCTTATCAGTACACCGGGAGCATCGGATGAACAGATCCCCGCGCATCTGCAGGTAACCGATGAGGAATATCATCAGTGGCAGGAAGAAATTGACCGTGTTGTGCTGACCGATCAGATATTTGAACTGATTTATCAGCTGCGTCAGCAGATTGAGCGGCTGGATAACGCGCCGTATATCTCAGACCGGCGCTGGAAAAAGGCACTGCGGCTGTTACAGGCCAGTGCGTTTTTCAACGACCACAGCAGTATCACGCCTCTTGACCTGATCTTGCTGAAAGATTGCCTGTGGCATGATTCCGCCTCACTGAAATCCGTCCCGCAACTGCTGACACAACTGATATGTGAGCAGGCCTACCAGCAGCGCAGCCTGTTACTGAAACTGGAAAAATATTATCAGGAATGGATCCTGGAAACGCAGACTCAGCAACAGCGGGATGCCTTCAGTGTGATCCGCAGCAGTGCCCGTTTCGGGCGCAAAGTCAGTTACGCTCTGCCGGATACGCTGCCGCCGGGCCCGGTCACCCTTTTTCTGCATAACCCGCTGACATTACATGATATGACAGTCACTCATGTGACTATTGAACGCAGTGCCTTTGATACCTTTTTTGATAAAGGCGTCTTTGATAAAGGTGGGAACATTGCGGCAAAACTCAACGGCATCGGCTTTACCCAGTCTGTTTCCGCCGCCGTCAATGATAACGGCCTTCTGGAACTGCGTGATGTCAGTCTGCGCAGCAGCACCCTGTTCCCGGCGGGTACCGAAAGCCGGATGACAGAGGCGCAGAAGCAAATCTGGCTGGATAAGCTTTCGGTGATACGCCAGACACTGGTACAGCAGCGCCAGCTGTTTGCACAGCATCAGCCCGCCCTGTTTGTCAGTGATGACTGGATTGCACAGATAGAGGAAAGCTTTCTGCCGGTGGCAGAACGCCTCGATAAACTGACTCAGCAAATGAGCAGCACCCCGTGTTAAGTCTTTCAGCACTGGATCTGGCGCTGGCAGTTAATGAAGGGGAACTCATTGAGGAGATCCTGCTGACACTGCTGGCCGCTCCGCAACTGGCCTGGTTTTTTGAAAAGCATCCGCGGTTACGCCGTGCGGTGCTGACTGATATGCCGTCATGGCGGAAATCGCTGGAAGAACGGGTGAAAGAGGCACTGGTACCGGCCGCCCTGGCAGATGAGTTCCGTCTTTACCAGAAAAGCACCGCTGCAGACCGGACAGAATTTTACCGCCTGCTGCCGGAGATCCTCAAAGCGCTGGAGGACATACACTCGCCGTTCTCACCGGAAGCACACCGCCTGCACAGAGATGAGCAGGAAACCACCTCCCATCAGATATTATTCAATCAGCGCTGGCGTCTCAGCCTGATTTTACAGGTCACCACCTATCATAAAGAAATCCTGGAGCAGGAAAAAGAACAGCTCCTCGCCGAACTTCAGCAGCACCTGGCGCTGAGCGGCAATCTTGATCCGCTGATCAGTGAAAATGAGCAGGCTTCCGGTAAGTTATGGGATCTGGCGAAAGGATCACTTAAATCCCCCGGCCCGGCGGACGATCTCCTGCTGCGTTACAGCGAATTTTTAAAATCCCAGCCGGAACTGGAAAAACTGGCCTCACTGCTGGGGCGCAGCCAGACGGCAAAATCCGTTCCTCAGGACAGTGCGGTGACAGAGCCGGTCACCATTACCGAGCTGGTGCCGGATCAGACCCCGGAAGAGGTCAGCGGGGTCGGGCTGAGTGATGATGTGCTGCGTCTTCTGCCCGCCGAGCTGGCATTGCTCGGCATCAGCGGTCTGGAGCTGGAATTTTACCGGAAGCTGGCCGAGAAACAGTTATACACCTACCGGTTACAGGGCGATCACTGGCAGGAGCGGCAGGTGATGCGGCCGATCGTTCATCATAAAGATGAAAAGCAGCCGCGCGGTCCCTTCATTATCTGTATCGATACTTCCGGCTCGATGGGCGGTTTTAATGAGCGCTGCGCCAAAGCATTTTGTCTCGCGCTGGTCAAAATCGCTATGGCCGATAACCGGCAGTGCCATGTCATGCTCTTTTCCACTGAACAGGTGCATTATGATTTTCTCGGCCCGGACGGCATCGAGCAGATGACCCGCTTTCTGCTTCAGAGTTTTAAAGGTGGAACAGACCTGGCGTCCTGTCTGACAGAAGCGGCAAAACGGCTGGAAACGCCGCAGTGGCGTGATGCGGATGTGGTGGTAATGTCTGATTTTATTGCCCAGCGGCTGCCGGATGAGGTGGTGAAGCTGGTTAAACGTTCGCAGCAGCAGGGAAAACACCGCTTCCATGCGGTAGCCCTGTCCCATTACGGAAAGCCCGGTATCATGCGGATTTTTGATCACATCTGGCGTTTTGATACCGGCTTAAAAAATCGTCTGCTGCGCCGTTTCAGGCGGTGAGCCTCCGGGCTCACCGTACAGCAGTGTATTACAGCATATCAGTGATGGTTTCGCGCACTTCCGGTGCCCACACACTGCATTGTACCTGGCCGATATGGCTGCGCTGGAGCAGTAACATCACCAGACGTGACTGGCCGATCCCGCCACCGATAGTCTGCGGCATTTCACCGGCTGCCAGCGATTTGTGCCAGTCCAGCTCCATCCGCACCTGCTGACCGGTCAGATCCAGCTGACGCGCCAGGGTGACCGGGTCGACACGGATCCCCATTGAGGATAACTCGAACGCATCCTGCAGTACCGGGTTCCACACGAGGATATCCCCGTTCAGCCCTTTGTAGCCGTCACTGTTCTCAGTGGTCCAGTCATCATAATCCGGTGCACGGACATCATGGGACTCACCATGAGATAATTTACCGCCGATGCCGATTAAGAAGACGGCACCCAGTTCTTTCGCGATGGCGCGCTCACGGCCTTTGGCATCCAGGTCCGGGTAGCGTGCAAGCAGTTCTTCAGAGTGAATAAAATGAATTTGGTCCGGCAGGAACGGTGTCAGACCAAATTCCTTACTTACTGCAAGTTCTGTTTCTTTTATTGTCTGATATATTTTACTCACTGTCTGCTTCAGATAAGGCAGCGTACGCTCCTCATCTGCCATCACTTTTTCCCAGTCCCACTGATCAACATAGACAGAATGGATTGGGGTTAAGCGATCCTCATCAGGACGCAACGCTTTCATGTCGGTGTACAGACCCTGACCCGGCTGAAAATCAAAACGCCCTAAGGTTTTGCGTTTCCATTTAGCCAGTGAATGCACGACTTCAAAGGTTGAGCCCGGCAATGATTTAACTTTCACCTGAACCGCTTTCTCGCTGCCGGATAAATTATCCTGAGTACCATCACCCACGCGGCTTAAGATTGGCCCCTGGACTTCAATAAGGCCCAGTTGTTTTTCCAGCAGACGTGAGAAGTAAGACTTCACGAAGCTGATTTGCTGCTGCTGTCGGATGAATGATTTTTCCATGATAATAATCCTTGATATGCGGAACATGTATTGCCTGTGAAATAGATTAAGCAACAGAATGGGGTATAAATTCAATATCCTTTATCAAAAATACCCTTTGCTATTTATAAAATTCATTTTTATCATCATAAAAATGAATATTCGTTAATTTAAGGGACATAAAATGGCCGAAATTTATCAGATCGACAATCTGGACCGTGACATACTTCACGCTTTAATGGCGAATGCCCGCACACCTTACGCGGAATTAGCGAAAAAATTTGCCGTCAGTCCCGGTACGATCCATGTCCGGGTCGAGAAAATGAAGCAGGCGGGTATCATCACCGGCACCCGGGTGGATATCAGTGAAAAACAGCTGGGGTTTGATGTGACCTGCTTTATCGGCATCATCCTGAAAAGTGCCAAAGATTACCCGGCCGCTCTCAAGAAACTCGATAAGCTGGATGAAGTGGTGGAAGTCTATTACACCACCGGGCAATACAGCATCTTTATAAAGGTGATGTGCAAAACGATAGAATCTCTGCAGGACGTACTTATCAACAAGATCCAGAGTATTGATGAGATACAGTCCACTGAAACCCTGATCTCCTTACAGAACCCGATCATACGGACGATCCGCCCGTAAGAAAAAATTCTTATAACCACATTATCCACAGGTAGATCCCAGCTGTTTCACAGCGTACAATAGCGGCTCTTTACAGCAGGGGATCACCATGACCACAGTTACTCTCATTACCGGCAGTACCATGGGCAGCGCAGAATATGTTGCCGAGCATGTTGCCGAAATCCTGGAAAACGCCGGTTTTACCACGGATGTGCAGCACGGGCCGGAAGCGGACGACGTACCGCAGCAGGACAGTACCTGGTTAATTGTCACCTCCACTCACGGTGCCGGTGATCTCCCCGAAAATATACAGCCGTTCGCTGATGCCCTGCGTGAGCAGCAGCCTGATCTCAGTTCCGTCCGTTACGGGGCTATCGGGATCGGCAGCAGTGAATATGACACCTTCTGTGGTGCGGTCCGTACACTGGACGCTCTGCTCACCTCTCTGGGTGCGAAAAAAATCGGTCAGTCACTCGAAATAGATATTCAGAAACACGAGATTCCTGAAGATCCGGCTGAGATCTGGATCGAAGAATGGAAAAATTTACTCTGATTTGCTGATAAAAACAGCAATCAACTGTGGATAACTCGGGGATCAACTTGCGATCAACCCGTAGTTATTCACTGTATAAGATCACTCTCCGTCAGGCCCTGTGAATAAGTACCCGTTTTGATCCCAGCTTATACTGAACAGGATCAACGGTACTTCACAGGAAATGATCCTTTACAGTTTTATGATCTTTATGGGGATTTAACACTTATCCACAGAGGATCGCGATCCTAATAAAAGATCTAATAAAGAGATCTTTAAATAAAAAGATCTTTATATAATTACCTGCGTCTTTACCGCTCATGGTCAGACGGCAAGAGTTGAGTTATATTCTCTCCCCCGATGCGCTACTGCATTTTGTAATGAAGGTTTAACATGTTTTATCCGGATCATTTTGACGTCATTGTTATCGGCGGTGGCCACGCCGGTACTGAAGCTGCAATGGCAGCGGCACGTATGGGCCGTCAAACACTTTTACTGACTCACAATATCGACACTCTGGGTCAGATGTCCTGCAACCCTGCTATCGGTGGGATCGGTAAGGGGCATCTGGTTAAAGAGATCGATGCACTCGGCGGACTGATGGCACATGCCACTGACCGTGCCGGTATTCAGTTCAGAACCCTGAACGCCAGCAAAGGACCGGCAGTTCATGCCACCCGTGCTCAGGCTGACCGTGTGCTTTACCGTCTGGCAGTGCGCACAGCACTGGAAAACCAGCCTAACCTGATGATTTTCCAGCAGCCGGTTGAAGATCTTATCGTTGAAAACGATACCGTTACCGGTGCAGTGACCCGGATGGGACTGAAATTCAGAGCCAAATCGGTTGTACTGACTGTCGGGACATTCCTGGACGGCAAAATTCATATCGGACTGGAAAACTACAGCGGCGGCCGTGCCGGTGATCCGCCGTCAGTTTCCCTGTCACACCGTCTGCGGGAACTGCCGCTGCGTGTCGGCCGCCTGAAAACAGGGACACCGCCGCGTATTGACGCCCGGACCATCGATTTTGCTCAGCTGACACCACAATTCGGTGACAACCCGATGCCGGTATTCTCCTTCATGGGCAGTGCAGATGAGCATCCTGAACAGATGCCGTGCCATATCACGTACACCAATGAAAAAACCCATGAAGTGATCCGCAATAACCTCGATCGCAGCCCGATGTATGCCGGTGTGATCGAAGGGATCGGCCCGCGTTACTGTCCGTCCATCGAAGATAAAGTGATGCGCTTTGCGGATCGCAACCAGCATCAGATCTTCCTGGAGCCGGAAGGGCTGACCAGCAATGAAATTTACCCGAACGGTATCTCCACCAGCTTACCGTTTGATGTGCAGATGCAGATTGTTCACTCGATGAAAGGCATGGAAAACGCGCGTATTGTGCGTCCGGGTTATGCTATCGAGTATGATTTCTTTGACCCGCGCGACCTGAAACAGACCCTGGAAAGTAAATACCTGCACGGCCTGTTCTTTGCCGGACAAATCAACGGCACCACCGGTTACGAAGAAGCGGCCGCCCAGGGGCTGCTGGCCGGTCTGAACGCCGCCCGTTATTCTGCTGATCAGGAAGGCTGGTTCCCGCGCCGTGATCAGGCGTATATCGGCGTGCTGGTGGACGACCTGTGCACACTCGGCACCAAAGAGCCGTACCGGATGTTTACCTCACGGGCGGAATACCGTCTGATGCTGCGTGAAGACAACGCAGATGCCCGTCTGACAGAAACCGGTCGTGAACTGGGCCTGGTGGATGACGCACGCTGGGCACACTTCAGTGAAAAAATGGAGCTGATCGAGAAAGAGCGTCAGCGCCTGAGAGATATCCGCGTCCACCCGCAGTCCGAAAGCGTGAAAGAGATCAACGCGATCCTGAATACGCCTCTCTCCAAAGAAGCGACCGGGGAAGATCTTCTGCGTCGTCCGGAGATGGACTATAACCGCCTGATGACTCTGAGTGATTTCGCGCCGGGGGTTGATTCACCGGCCGCGGCACAGCAGGTGGAAATCCAGGTGAAATACGAAGGCTATATCTCCCGCCAGCAGGACGAAATTCAGCGTCAGCTGCGTAATGAGAACGCGACACTGCCTGTTGATCTCGATTACAAACAGGTGAGCGGGCTTTCCAACGAAGTGGTGGCAAAACTCAACGACCACAAACCGACCTCGATCGGTCAGGCATCGCGGATCTCCGGTATCACACCGGCTGCTATCTCTATCCTGCTGGTCTGGCTGAAAAAGCAGGGCCTTCTGCGGCGGAGTGCGTAACGGATGAGTGATTTACAGCAACAACTTTCCGCGCTGCTGCGCAGTGCGGATATCCGGCTGACCGATCAGCAGAAACAGCAACTGACCGGCTATGTGGAAATGCTCCACAAGTGGAACAAAGCCTATAACCTGACTTCTGTCCGCCAGCCGGAACAGATGCTGGTGCGTCATATCATGGACAGTATCGTGGTGGAACCGCACCTGACCGGCAGCCGGTTTATTGATGTCGGCACCGGCCCGGGGCTTCCCGGCGTACCGCTGGCGATTGTCCGCCCGGACTCTCACTTTGTCCTGCTCGACAGCCTGGGTAAGCGTGTACGCTTCCTGAAACAGGTACAGCATGAACTGGGGCTGACCAACATCGAACCGGTTCAGAGCCGCGTGGAAGAATATCAGGGCGAGCCATTTGACGGGGTTATCAGTCGTGCATTTGCATCACTGGACGATATGCTCAGCTGGTGTCATCACCTGCCGGTACCAGAGACCGGGCGCTTTTTTGCACTGAAAGGCAGTGTGCCGGAAGAGGAATTAACCCGGTTACCGGAGGGGATTTCTCTCGTCAGTGTCGAAAAACTGGTCGTGCCGCAACTTGACGAGCAGCGCCATCTGGTGATTCTTAAAGCAAATTGAGTTTGCTGTACGTCAAAAAACAGAAATATTTTTAAGGGGACGGAGTCAGCGCATTTTCTGCACCGTCCCTTTGTTTTTCCGGATACGAAAATAAAATGCGTAACGGGGCCGTTACAAAGTGACAACGGCAGATTGGTTACTTTCCGGTAAGTTTATCTGCGAAAAATTTCATGCCGGATCGTTTTTACTGATAACGCATTATTTCAAAATTATTTATTTTATTTAAAATTAATCTGTAAATATCAGTTAAATGTTTATTTTTTTGATTAACTGGTTGATAGCTATTGCTATTTTTACAACCGCTGATCGCTATAAAATGTTAATTCAACTAATGTATTTTATGTTATGTGATTTTTGTCACGTTTCAGAAATGAGTTGCACGTCGTATTCCGAGGTAGGGTAGACTCTATTTTTTGTACGATTTGTGGCGGCGGCAAAGAAATTAAATTTTTATTCACTTTTTCGCTACTTATTGATTGAAAACAATCTGGCTGCCCGTATAATTTGCACGTTTTTGTCTCTTGACACTCTCGCTCAAAGGCAGTTTTATACATCATTCAGTAAGCCTGACCCCGGAAGGTGCACACGGAGAAACTAAATGTCATGTCTGTCTCCCTTTTCAACGGAAAATTGACCAAAAAACTGTTGTTTTTGCAGTTTATGACGTTTGTTGTTCTTAGTGCGCTTTTTTGCATAAAAAGTATCGAGTGGGGTGCTTCCGCGCTGGCCGGGGGAGTTGCCGCATGGATACCGAATGCGATTTTTTTGCTGATCAGTAACCGGCAGAAAGCGCATGAGGAACCGCAGTCGTACCGGATTGCATGGTTTTTTGTGGTAGGGGAAGGGTTTAAAGTTATCTTCGCGATAGCGATACTGATGATTGCTTTAGGAGTGTTTAAAGCGGCAGTTGCACCACTGGTCTTGACCTATTTAGCGGTGCTTTTCGTGCAGATTATCGCACCGGCCGTGCTAAGCGGTTAGCGGTTTTAACAACAAAGGGTAAGAGGCATCATGTCTGCATCAGGAGAAAGTTTAACCACAAAAGAGTATATCGGTGGCCACCTGAATAACCTTCAGCTGGACCTGAATACTTTCGAGTTGGTCAATCCCCATGCGAACGCGACTCCATCTTTTTGGACGCTGAACATTGACTCCCTTTTCTTCTCAGTCGTATTAGGTATTTTCTTTTTATGGCTTTTCAGAAGGGTGGCAAAGAAAGCGACAAGTGGCGTTCCCGGGAAATTTCAGACTGCGGTAGAAATGCTTATCGGCTTCGTTGACAGCAACGTCCGTGATATGTATCACGGCAAGAGCAAGGTTATTGCACCTCTCGCATTAACTGTGTTCGTGTGGGTGCTGCTGATGAACGCACTGGACTTATTACCAATCGACTTCATTCCGTATATCGGTGAACACATCCTCGGTTTACCTGCGCTGCGTATCGTTCCGACCGCAGACGTAAGTATCACACTGTCGATGGCGATTGGTGTATTCGTTCTTATCCTCTTTTACAGCTTCAAGATGAAAGGCGTGAAAGGATTTGCAAAAGAGCTGACATTACAGCCTTTTAATCATCCATTATTCATTCCTGTCAACCTGATTCTGGAAGGGGTAAGCCTGCTGTCAAAACCTGTTTCCCTCGGTCTGCGACTGTTTGGGAACATGTATGCAGGTGAGCTGATCTTCATTCTTATTGCAGGTCTGCTACCGTGGTGGTCACAATGGTTACTGAGCCTTCCGTGGGCGATTTTCCACATACTGATTATTACGTTACAAGCCTTTATTTTCATGGTTCTGACGATCGTCTATCTGTCGATGGCGTCTGAAGAGCATTAATTTTATTACCAATAACTGTGATTTAACTGAAACAAACTGGAGACTGTCATGGAAAACCTGAATATGGATCTGCTGTACATGGCTGCCGCTGTAATGATGGGCCTGGCGGCTATCGGTGCTGCGATCGGTATCGGCATCCTCGGTGGGAAATTTTTAGAAGGCGCTGCACGCCAGCCGGATTTAATCCCTCTGCTGCGTACTCAGTTCTTCATCGTAATGGGTCTGGTTGACGCCATCCCGATGATTGCTGTGGGTCTGGGCTTGTATGTAATGTTTGCGGTTGCGTAGTGATACGGCCACTCCCGGATATTTACATCAACTCAATTAGATAAAGAGGTATTGTGCTGTGAATCTTAACGCAACAATCCTCGGCCAGGCCATCGCGTTTGTCCTGTTTGTTTTGTTCTGTATGAAGTATGTATGGCCACCGATCATGGCGGCCATTGAAAAACGTCAGAAAGAAATTGCTGACGGTTTATCTTCCGCAGAACGTGCTAAAAAGGACCTGGACTTAGCGCAAGCCAATGCGACCGACCAAATGAAAAAAGCGAAAGCGGAAGCATCTGCCCTGATCGATCAAGCGAATAAACAACGCGCTCAGATCATCGATGAGGCAAAAGCAGAAGCGGAAGTTGAGCGTAGCAAAATCGTAGCACAGGCGCAGGCGGAAATTGACGCCGAACGCAAACGTGCTCGTGAAGAGTTACGTAAACAGGTCGCCATTTTAGCTGTCGCGGGTGCCGAGAAAATTATTGAACGTTCCGTGGATGAAGCTGCTAACAGCGACATCGTTGATAAACTTGTCGCTGAACTGTAAGGAGGGTGGGGCATGTCAGAAATCGTTACTGTAGCTCGCCCCTACGCCAAAGCAGCTTTTGACTTTGCTGTGGAAAACCGGGCCGTTGAAAAATGGCAGGATATGCTGGCATTTGCCGCTGAAGTGACACGCAATGAGCAGATCGACGATCTGATTTCCGGTTCTTTTGCTCCGGAAACCCTGGCTCAGGCGTTTATCACTGTTTGCGGTGAGCAGATTGACGAGCATGTTCAGAACCTGGTTCGTATCATGGCTGAGAATGGTCGCTTAGTGACCCTGCCGGAAGTTAGCCGTCAGTTCGCAACACTGCGGGCTGCGCTGGAGTCAACTGTTGAGGTTGAAGTCACTTCAGCCGGCGAACTCAATGAACAGCAGCTGGCGAAAATTTCTGCAGCGATGGAAAAACGTCTGTCACGCAAAGTTAAGCTGAATTGCAAAATTGATAAGTCAGTTATCGCGGGGTTTGTATTGCGCGCCGGTGACCTTGTCATCGACAACAGCATTCGCAATCGACTCGAGCGTTTAACCGACGTCTTGCAGTCTTAAGGGGACTGGAGCATATGCAACTGAATTCCACCGAAATCAGCGAACTGATCAAGCAGCGCATTGCTCAGTTCAATGTCGTGAGTGAAGCTCACAACGAAGGTACGATTGTCTCCGTCAACGACGGTATCATTCGTATCCACGGTTTAGCCGAAGTTATGCAGGGTGAGATGATCTCTCTGCCGGGCAACCGTTATGCTATCGCACTGAACCTGGAGCGCGACTCTGTTGGTGCGGTTGTGATGGGTCCTTATGCCGACCTGGCAGAAGGCATGAAAGTCAAATGTACCGGTCGTATTCTGGAAGTGCCGGTTGGCCGTGGCCTGTTAGGCCGTGTGGTCAACACCCTGGGTGAGCCTATCGATGGTAAAGGCCAGGTTGAGCACGATGGTTTCTCACCTGTTGAAGTTATCGCACCGGGTGTTATCGACCGTCAGTCCGTTGATCAGCCTGTACAGACCGGTTATAAGTCTGTCGATGCGATGATTCCAATCGGCCGTGGTCAGCGTGAGCTGATTATCGGTGACCGTCAGACCGGTAAAACCGCACTGGCAATCGATGCAATCATCAACCAGCGCGATTCCGGCATCAAATGTATTTACGTCGCAATTGGTCAGAAAGCGTCCACTATTGCTAACGTTGTCCGTAAATTAGAAGAGCACAATGCGCTGGCCAACACAATCGTTGTGGTCGCGAGTGCGTCTGAATCTGCGGCACTGCAATACCTGGCTCCGTATTCCGGTTGTGCAATGGGTGAATACTTCCGTGACCGCGGTGAAGACGCGTTAATCATTTATGATGACCTGTCAAAACAAGCGGTTGCTTACCGTCAGATCTCCCTGCTGCTCCGTCGTCCGCCTGGACGTGAAGCGTATCCTGGTGACGTTTTCTATCTGCACTCCCGTCTGCTGGAACGTGCTGCGCGTGTTAACGCGGAATATGTGGAAGCGTTTACCAAGGGTGAAGTGAAAGGCAAAACCGGTTCTCTGACCGCGCTGCCAATCATCGAAACTCAGGCAGGGGACGTATCAGCGTTCGTTCCGACTAACGTTATCTCCATCACTGATGGTCAGATCTTCCTGGAATCCGCGCTGTTCAACGCCGGTATCCGTCCTGCGGTTAACCCGGGGATCTCCGTATCCCGTGTGGGTGGTGCAGCACAGACCAAGATCATGAAAAAACTGTCCGGTGGTATCCGTACCGCTCTGGCACAGTATCGTGAACTGGCGGCGTTCTCACAGTTCGCATCTGACCTTGATGATGCAACCCGTAAACAGCTTGACCACGGTCAGAAAGTTACCGAGTTGCTGAAACAGAAACAGTATGCACCAATGTCAGTGGCACAACAGTCTCTGTCACTGTATGCAGCTGAGCGTGGTTACCTGGAAGATATCGAAATTTCGAAAGTCGTGCCGTTTGAAGCTGCTCTGATTGGCTACGCCACTCGTGAACATGCTGATCTTCTGAAAGAAATCGACCAGACGGGTAGCTATAACGATGATATCGAAGCGAAGTTGAAAAACGTGCTCGATACCTTCAAGGCGACTCAGTCCTGGTAATACTAAACGGCCTGTGTGAACAGTACAGGCCGTCTGGTTCATGAGGAGAGCAAATGGCCGGCGCAAAAGAGATACGTTCTAAGATCGCCAGCGTACAAAATACGCAGAAGATCACTAAAGCGATGGAAATGGTCGCGGCGTCCAAAATGCGTAAAACGCAGGACCGCATGGCTGCCAGCCGTCCTTATGCAGAGACCATCCGCAGTGTGATTGGTCACATTGCATTAGGTAATCTGGAATATAAACATCCATACCTCGAAGAACGCGAGGTTAAGCGTGTCGGGTACCTGGTTGTTTCTACCGACCGTGGTTTGTGTGGTGGTTTGAACATTAACCTGTTCAAGAAGCTGATTGTCGAAATGAAAGACTGGTCTGACAAAGGTGTTCAGACTGATCTGGCTCTGATCGGGTCCAAAGCAACATCATTCTTCTCCTCTGTGGGCGGGAATGTGGTTGCTCAGGTAACCGGCATGGGGGATGACCCGTCGCTGGCTGACCTTATCGGTTCGGTAAAAGTCATGCTTCAGGCCTACGACGAAGGTCGTCTTGACAAGCTGTACATTGTAACTAACCGGTTTGTGAATACCATGTCTCAGGTTCCGACCATTGTTCAGGTTCTGCCGTTACCGCCAAGCGATGACGAAAACCTGAAGAAGAAAACCTGGGATTATTTATACGAACCTGATCCTAAAGCGTTACTGGATTCCCTTTTACGGCGCTACATCGAAGTGCTGGTATACCAGGGCGTTGTGGAAAACCTGGCCAGTGAGCAGGCCGCCCGTATGGTTGCAATGAAAGCTGCAACTGATAACGGCGGTAACATGATCAAAGAGCTGAATTTAGTTTACAACAAAGCGCGTCAGGCAAGCATTACACAAGAACTCACCGAGATTGTGTCCGGTGCTGCCGCGGTTTAACACCCGGGTTTTACGAATTACGTAGAGGATTCAAGATGGCTACTGGAAAAATCATCCAGGTTATCGGCGCCGTTGTGGACGTCGAATTTCCTCAGGATGCAGTACCGAAAGTGTACGATGCGCTTGAGGTAACAAATGGTAAAGAAAAACTGGTGCTGGAAGTTCAGCAGCAGTTAGGCGGCGGGGTTGTCCGTTGTATCGCTATGGGTACATCTGATGGTCTGAGCCGTAATCTGGAAGTAACCGATTTAGGCCACCCGATCGAAGTCCCTGTCGGCGTGAAAACCTTAGGACGTATCATGAACGTTCTGGGTGATCCGATCGATATGAAAGGTGACATCGGCGCAGAAGAAAAATGGTCTATTCACCGTGCTGCACCAACATACGAAGAACTGTCTAACTCCCAGGAACTGCTGGAAACAGGTATCAAAGTAATGGACCTGATCTGCCCGTTCGCGAAGGGTGGTAAAGTCGGTCTGTTCGGTGGTGCGGGTGTGGGTAAAACCGTAAACATGATGGAACTGATCCGTAACATCGCGATCGAGCACTCCGGTTACTCTGTATTCGCAGGGGTCGGTGAGCGTACCCGTGAAGGTAACGACTTCTATCATGAAATGACAGACTCCAACGTTCTGGACAAAGTATCACTCGTGTACGGCCAGATGAACGAGCCACCGGGAAACCGTCTGCGCGTTGCTCTGACCGGTCTGACCATGGCGGAAAAATTCCGTGATGAAGGCCGCGACGTACTGCTGTTCGTTGATAACATCTACCGTTATACCCTGGCCGGTACTGAAGTATCCGCGCTGTTAGGCCGTATGCCTTCAGCGGTAGGTTACCAGCCGACTCTGGCGGAAGAAATGGGTGTGCTTCAGGAACGTATCACATCGACCAAAACAGGCTCTATCACGTCTGTACAGGCCGTTTACGTCCCTGCGGATGACTTAACTGACCCGTCTCCTGCAACTACGTTCGCCCACCTTGATGCGACCGTCGTTCTGAGCCGTCAGATTGCGTCTCTGGGTATCTACCCTGCGGTTGACCCGCTGGATTCCACCAGCCGTCAGCTTGACCCGCTCGTTGTTGGTCAGGAGCACTACGATGTTGCCCGTGGCGTACAGTCAATCCTCCAGCGTTATCAGGAACTGAAAGATATCATCGCAATCCTCGGGATGGATGAGCTGTCAGAAGAAGATAAACTGGTTGTTGCCCGTGCCCGTAAAATCCAGCGCTTCCTGTCTCAGCCGTTCTTCGTGGCAGAAGTCTTCACCGGTTCACCGGGTAAGTTCGTTTCCCTGAAAGACACTATCCGTGGCTTTAAAGGTATCCTGGAAGGTGATTACGATCATCTGCCGGAGCAGGCGTTCTACATGGTGGGTACCATCGAAGAAGCTGTGGAAAAAGCGAAGAAGATTTAATCCGGTTGACAGGAGGCTGATATGTCTGCAATGACGTTTCACCTGACGGTAGTAAGTGCCGAAAAACAACTGTTTAAGGGCTTAGTCCAGAAGATTCAGGTGACAGGCAGTGAAGGTGAGCTGGGTATTTACCCGATGCATACCCCGCTGCTGACTGCCATAAAACCGGGCATGGTACGGATTGTTAAGCAATTTGGTGAAGAAGAGCTTATCTACCTTTCAGGCGGAATGCTCGAAGTACAGCCAAACGGCGTTATCGTACTTGCGGACACGGCTATCCGTGCAAACGATCTGGATGCTGCACTGGCGATGGAATCAAAACGCCGCGCGGAAGAAAACATCCGGAAAGCACATGGTGACGTGGATTATGCTCAGGCATCAGCCGAACTGGCAAAAGCAATTGCAAAATTACGTGTAATTGACGAGTTAGCCAAGAAGATGATGTAACCGAGGCAGTTAAAATATAAAAGCCAGTCAGTATCCGCTGACTGGCTTTTTTGCGTTGCGAAATATGTGGTATTTTTTTGTGTAAAAAGGTTTACTTGGCACTCTAAAAGAGGAGCGATCAGATTTCTTATGTCTACGAATGCTAAAAGTGTAGTAATTCTCGCTGCGGGTAAAGGTACCCGGATGTACTCCGCTCTGCCGAAGGTATTACATCACCTGGCGGGCAAACCGATGGTTCAGCATGTGATTGATACTGCCCTTTCACTGGGCGCACAGAATGTGCATCTGGTTTACGGACACGGCGGTGATTTATTACAGAATACGCTGTCGGATCAGAATCTGAACTGGGTTTTACAGGCAGAACAACTGGGAACCGGGCATGCGATGCAGCAGGCTGCACCTCACTTTGCCGATGACGAAGATATTCTGATGCTGTACGGCGATGTTCCGCTGATTGCGGCTGAAACGCTGGAACGCCTGATGGCGGTCAAACCGGAAGGCGGCATTGGCCTGCTGACGGTGATCCTGGATAACCCGGCGGGTTACGGCCGCATCATCCGTGAAAGCGGACTGGTGACCGGGATTATCGAACAGAAAGATGCCTCTGAAGAGCAACGAAAAATCAAAGAAATCAATACCGGTATTCTGGTTGCCAATGGTGGTGATCTCAAACGCTGGTTAGCAAAACTGAACAACAATAATGCGCAGGGTGAATTTTATATCACCGATATTATTGCCATTGCGCATCAGGAAGGGCGTCGTATTGAGACGGCTCATCCGGAAAAACTGAGTGAGATGGAAGGGGTGAATAACCGCCTTCAGCTCGCGGCGCTGGAGCGTATTTATCAGCGTGAACAGGCCGACCGTCTGTTACTCGAAGGTGTGATGATTCTGGATCCGGCACGTTTTGACCTGCGCGGCACTCTGACACATGGCAAAGACGTCATCATTGACGTGAATGTCATTATCGAAGGCAATGTAACTCTCGGTAATAATGTGGTGATTGGCGCCGGTTGTGTGCTGAAAGACTGCGTTATCGGTGACGGCTCGGTGCTCAGCCCGTATACCGTGGTGGAATCATCTGAAATGGCCCGCGACTGTACTGTCGGCCCGTTTGCCCGTCTGCGTCCCGGCTCTGTGCTGGCAGACAAAGCCCATGTCGGCAACTTTGTCGAAATGAAGAAAGCGACACTCGGCGTCGGCTCGAAAGCCGGACATCTCAGCTACCTGGGGGATGCGGAAATCGGTAACGATGTGAATATCGGTGCCGGAACCATCACCTGTAACTATGATGGCGCAAACAAATTCAAAACCGTGATCGGCGATGATGTTTTTGTCGGGTCTGATACCCAGCTGGTGGCGCCGGTCACTATCGGGAAAGGCGCGACAGTCGGTGCCGGTACAACCGTAACAAAAGATGTGGGTGATAATGAACTGGTGATAAGCCGTGTCAGACAAACCCAGATTGCCGGCTGGAAACGCCCGGTAAAAATGAAAAAGTAAATACAATAATAACCCCATATCTACACAGCCCGGGGACACGGCAACGCCGTAAAAACAATCAGGCAGGACATCGTTAAATCAGGAATTTACAACTATGTGTGGAATTGTTGGTGCAGTAGCACAACGTGATATCGCTGAAATTCTGTTAGAAGGGCTTCGTCGTCTGGAATACCGCGGGTATGACTCTGCCGGTATGGCGGTTGTGGACAGCGAAGGGCACCTGACCCGCCTGCGTGAAGTCGGTAAAGTGAAAATGCTGGCGGAAGAAGCAGAAAAAACGCCGGTTTCCGGCGGCACCGGTATCGCGCACACACGCTGGGCAACGCATGGCGAGCCTCTGGAACGCAACGCACACCCGCATGTTTCCGGAAATATCGCCGTTGTTCATAACGGTATTATTGAAAACTACAGTGAATTACGGGAATTACTGAAAGGCCGCGGCTATCAGTTCACTTCCGACACCGACACTGAAGTTATCGCACACCTGGTGAACTGGGAACATTCACAGGGCGGTACGCTGCGTGAAGCCGTACAGCGCGCTATCCCGCAGCTGCGCGGTGCATACGGTACGGTGATTATGGATTCCCGCACACCGGAACTGCTGGTTGCTGCCCGTTCAGGCAGCCCGCTGGTGGTCGGCCTGGGTGTCGGTGAAAACTTCCTCGCTTCTGATCAGCTGGCACTGCTGCCGGTTACCCGCCGCTTTATCTACCTGGAAGAAGGGGATATCGTCGAAATTACCCGCCGTCATGTTCATATTTTTGACCGCAATGGTGATGAAGCAGAACGCGATGTGATTGAATCCAACGTTCAGTATGATGCCGGTGATAAAGGTATTTACCGTCATTATATGCAGAAAGAGATCTATGAGCAGCCGCTGGCCATCAAAAACACGATGGAAGGGCGTCTGCGCAATGAAACGGTCGAATTCAGCGAGCTGGGTGAAAAAGCCCGTGATGTGCTGTCCGGTATTGAGCATATCCAGATTGTTGCCTGCGGTACCTCATTCAACGCCGGGATGGTCTCCCGCTACTGGTTTGAAGCGCTGGCAGGTATTCCGTGTGATGTGGAAATCGCCTCTGAATTCCGTTACCGCAAACCGGCCTGCCGTAAGAACAGCCTGCTGATCACCATTTCACAATCCGGTGAAACCGCTGACACCCTGGCGGCACTGCGCCTGGGTAAAGAGCTGGGCTATCTGACCTCGCTGGCTATCTGTAACGTTGCCGGTTCATCACTGGTGCGTGAATCTGATTTTGCTGTGATGACCAAAGCCGGAACTGAAATCGGTGTGGCCTCCACCAAGGCATTTACCACTCAGCTGACTGTTCTGCTGATGCTGGTGGCTTACCTCGGCCGCCTGAAAGGCAAAGGTGAAGCGCTGGAGCACAGCATTGTGACTGCACTGCATGCGCTGCCGAGCCGTATTGAGAGCATGCTGTCTCAGGATAAAGTCATCGAGCAGCTGGCGGAAGATTTCTCTGATAAGAGCCACGCACTGTTCCTGGGCCGCGGGGATCAGTTCCCTATCGCGGTGGAAGGCGCGCTGAAACTCAAAGAGATCTCCTATATTCACGCAGAAGCGTATGCTGCCGGTGAATTGAAACACGGTCCGCTGGCACTGATTGACGCGGATATGCCGGTCATTATCGTGGCACCAAACAACGAACTGCTGGAAAAACTGAAATCCAACATTGAAGAAGTCCGTGCCCGTGGTGGTCTGCTGTATGTCTTCGCAGATAAAGACGCCGGTTTCAGCGACAGCGAAAATATGAAAATTATTCCGCTGCCGTATGTGGAAGAGCTTATTGCTCCAATCTTCTACACCATCCCGTTACAACTGCTCTCTTATCACGTTGCCTTAATTAAAGGTACTGATGTCGATCAGCCGCGTAACCTGGCGAAATCAGTGACAGTTGAATAAGCTGATACTCATTTAACAAAATAGTTGTTAATCCAAAAAATCCGGTTATCCTTAAAAAAGGAAACCGGATTTTTTTATGGAATAATATATGGTTTCATAATTAAATTTATTTTGATAGTAAGCATTATTTATATAGGGATGTATATAATTATGGCGGATTTGATTTATCTTACTATAAAAGGAAATAAACAAGGGCTTATCTCTGCGGGGTGTTCATCATATGACTCAATCGGAAACAGATATCAACAAGGCCATACAGATGAAATCTTAGTTTATGCTACTGATTATGAAATTTCACGCAGACAAAATGTATCCCATGCAAATTTTATTTTTATAAAAGGTGATGATAAATCATCTCCTTTGTTACTTTCCAGTATATCATCTAATGAACTACTGGAATGTGAATTTAAGTATTATCGAATAAATCACAGCGGTGGTCTTTTACACTATAAAACCATAAAACTGACTAAAGCATCTATTGTTAAAATAGGAAATATATATCCTGATTCATTGACTGAAAATGAAGTGTATCCGAAAGAAACGATAGCGTTAAGATATGAAAGTATCACATCAAATCATCATGCTGCCAGTACATCAGGTTACAGCATCAGTAATAATGTTTAAATGGTGTATTGCGTATGAGAAATGATGTATTTAATAACAGGCGTTATGTACCTGTTATCAGGTACAATGATCCCGCGCTCCAGGCAGCCATGCTGAATAATCAGGGTGATTATGCAAGGATTTTTGTTATGATCAATAACGTGTTTATTGGTCATTCAGGACTGGTTCTTGATGAAGGTGAATATTCATTTTTGTATGATCCGGCTGGTAGTTATACAGGGTGTAAAAATAATAAATGTGAGGGTTCGGTAAAAAATTTCAGAGGGTCTGGTGACTATTTTGAATATCCTGATTTTAATTGGGATGATTACCTTCAGTACCAGCTGGATGATGGTGAGGATATAATTGTATTTGAATTTATTGTTCCTGATGATCAAATGAAAAATATGAAAGATAATATCCTTAATTATTCTGATTTCGCCACTGACTTCACCTGTGCAACTAATGTTGCCCGCGTATTACGTGAGAGTGGCGGCATATTCTCTGACATTGATGATGGATTTTTTACTCCATGGGGGTTAAAAGGTGCATTGTTTGAAATTCAGGTAAAAAAAGGAATTATGCCTTATGCCCATGTTCCCGTACCGCAATAATAATCATTGTTCGGCATTGATATCATATATATCACTTTGTTTAGGTGGTGTTTTTTATTATCTTGAAGTGGTGCATCAGTTATTCTTTGTAATATATAAGGATGGTGCAAACCATATTCAAATTACGTTAGTTTACCATAAGGCACTTAGTTTTTCTTTTCTTGTTTATTTGGTTATATTAGCTCCTGTATATTATTTTTATCTTAAAAAACACATTAATATAATATATCGTTTTTTATTATACTTCATTATACCTGCCACGATTTCTCTGATTCTTTGGTATTTTTATATTTTCCGGAGCTATCCGATTGGTTCGTTTATTATGTCAAAAAGTACATATGAAACATTTAAGTACATCATGATAGTCAGTTATCTGAGTGGACTGACAGCTATTATGACATTAGTGACTGTAGTGGCAGATTGCGTCATTAATCTGAGCAGAAAAATCATCATTTTTTTTGATAACTGACACCCGATTTTTCCTGCATATGAGAAATATAAACTTAAGTTAAATTTCACATCTGAGCAGAACAAGGGCGGTAACCAGGCTTCTGTTCTGCCCGGATAAAGTGTGTTCAACTCGCGGGCTTTTTCTATCCCGCCATTCTCACCCTTAAGAAAAACAACATCATTATTTGACTAACAATCATATTTATAAACTAAATGTGATTAGGTTCACTTACTTATCAGTAATAGAATTTGAATTTATTTCTTTAATAACCAATTATATAGAAAGCCAAAAGAAAAAATAAATTAAGATTCAGGCACTAAAAATATCGCAAAATACCAATACTGGAGTAAGTTATGCTTAAAAATATCAGTATAAGAACCGTCATTGTCGTCTTTCTCATCTGTAATTTCACTACAATTAATATTATCTTTCTCTTACCCCTGTCCGCACTAATTAAATTAGTAATGCTTAATATTGTTAGTGTTTTTACGTTCGCCTGCTCATGGTTTTACATTACGAAGTATCTGGTGATGCCGATCAATGCCGTGAAAAACAGTATTGATGAGGTTAACGCCGGTAACTTATCGGTGCGGATCCCGGTATTTGGTAATAACTGTGCCGGACGCCTGATCCCCGGGGTGAATCAGCTGGCGGAAAGCCTTTCTCTGCTGGTCAGTGAGATCCGCAGCTCATCAGATTCTGCATCTGTGTTATCTGAGCAGCTGGCAATGCGCAGTTTTGAGCTGTCTGCCAAGACAGAGCAGCAATCGGCCATGCTGGTGGAAACAGCGGCTAATATGGAGGAGATTGCCGCCGGAACTAAAAATAATGCGGAGAATACGGTGCTGGTCAGTGAACATGCACAGGAAGCAACCGTGTTTGCCGGACATGGCGGTAGGCTGATGGAGGAAGTGGCCACCAATATGCATTCTATTAATGAGTGCACCAATAAGATGACTGAAATCATCACTCTGATTGATTCCATTGCCTTCCAGACCAACATTCTGGCGCTGAATGCTGCCGTAGAGGCTGCCCGTGCCGGTGAGCACGGCAGAGGCTTTACTGTGGTCGCCGGTGAGGTCAGAAATCTGGCTCACCGCAGTTCAGAATCAGCCAAAAATATTAAATCCCTGATTGCGGTGACAACCGATAATGTTAAGCAGGGAGAGGATATTGTTCACCGCGCCGAAGTGAATATGAATAAGATTGTTGAGGGTGCGGAGCGGGTAAACGGCCTGATGGTGCAGATTTCTGTTTCCACACAACAGCAGCAACAGGGGATTGAGCAGATAGCAACGGCCCTTTCCGAGCTGGAACAGGCAACTCAGGGCAGTGTGATGATCGCCGATGAGCTTGCCGGTTCTTCTGATGCGCTTAAGGCTCAGGTTGCGGATTTACAGTCACGGACACGGGATTTCCGCCTGACGGATCACGTCGCTGCTCAGCCACACAGCAAACCGGCATTAAACACCGGTAAACGGGTTGCACGGTTTGCCGCATCCGCTCAGGCATGATTGCCGAAAACCTGAATTGCCTGCTGTAATCGCGAGGAGCGCCGTGTCAGTTCAGAGGTGGCACCGGTGACATTATTGACCATTTCAGTATTGTTACCGGTCATGGTGCCGATACGGGCGACGGATTCATTGATAAGCTCCAGTGCCTGAGTCTGTTCTTTGGTGGCAAGACCGATTTCATTGATCATGGATGACATTTTCAGCACATCGGTGACCATTTCCCCGAGCTGGGTTTCAGTCTGCTCTGCCATTGTCACGCCGGTACGGACATTGGCCGCGTTTTTCTCAATCAGGGTTTTTATCTCTTTGGCGGCAGAGGCGGAATGCAGCGCCAGGTTGCGTACTTCTGCGGCCACAACAGAAAAACCCCGTCCGGCATCCCCGGCACGGGCGGCTTCCACCGACGCATTCAGCGCCAGAATATTAGTCTGAAAAGCAATACGATCAATCACGCCGATGATATCAACAATCTGATTATTATCCGCAGAAATGGTATGCATCATATCGATGGTTTTCTGCATGGTTTCGTTGCTTTGTGTTGCGCTGTTACTCGCATTACCGGCGATATTCATCGTCAGATAAACGCTTTCGGCAGTCTGCTGCACCGCACTGCTGATTTCCTCAATGGCGACCGCGGTTTGCTGCAGATGGGCGGATGCCTCTTCAGAACGGGTATGCAGCGCGGTGGTTTCCTGTGAAACCCGCTGGTTGATAGCGCGGATCCCGGCAACCTGTGTACTGACATCATCCACCAGCGAGTTCAGATTAAGCCCGGATTGATTCACCAAACGCATCAGCAGTCCGATTTCATCAACCCTGTCCATGTGTACCGGATCCGGTTTCCGCCCGGAAACGACTTTTTTCATCTGTGACAGCAGTAATTTAACCGGCTGAGAGACTTGTGACTGAAGGTAAACCGACAGCAGAATAAATAAAGCCGCCACACCACCCGCCTGAATAAACGGATTTAACGGTGAAAATACCAGAGCCAGAGTTAATAACATTACAGTTAATAAGGAATAATTAATCCGCTGCCCGACCGGCAGCCATTTCAGTAATGATAAAAATGCCAGTTTACCTTTACGGATAATAATACCTTTAAAAAGACGATATCCGTTTAATTTATTACTCTTTAACCTGCTGTAAAGTGAGGCGATTTTTTTTATTTCATCACGGGTTGGTACTGTCCGGACAGAAATATAGCCTGTCAGTTTTTTATCGTGCCAGACCGGGGTGACATTTGCCCGCACCCAGTAATGGTCGCCGTTACGGCAGCGGTTCTTGATAATGCCTGTCCAGCTGTCACCCTGCTGCAGGGTATACCACATATCGGCAAAGGCGGCCGGGGGCATGTCCGGGTGGCGGATAATATTATGAGGCTGTCCGGTTAATTGCCCTTCCTCAAACCCGCTTGCGGTAATAAATGCAGAGTTTGCATAGGTTATATGGCTCTGAGTGTCAGTGGTTGACATTAATATTGCATTATCGTTAAGCGAGTATTCATGCTGTGTGACAGGCATGTTGTTTTTCATGATAACCCCGGGTGATATAAAATAATTAACAAATAGCCCTCCGTACTGTTAAAAGACAGTACAGAATGGTTGTTTTATTTTTGGGCTAATATATTAGCAATTGACCGGGAAATATAGATTTTTTTATTTTTAAAAATTATTTTTTGTCATAGAAATGAAACAATTTAAGCGATTTTTAATTATTAAATTAATATTATGTTTATTCTTGTTTGTTGATGTGACAACAGTTTTTATGTTATTCGTTTTTTATATCGGATAGGAATTTTAAATTTAAATAAATCTCAGTTTCGGAATTTTTAAATCATTACTTAACCGTAATTTTCAGTGAAGACAATAGCGGTGTTTTTAAGGTAAATGTGTACCGGTTATCTGGCCGGATGATCCGGAATGTGGCGTAGCGTCATTTCGGCGATATTCAGTGATTCCGGCAGAGCGATACGGTAAGTGCAGAACACTTTTCTCAGGTTCATGTCCACAACGACAGTGTCGGGTGGGCACCACACCAGCAATTGAGGTTATCCGGTGTCTGCGGCGGGTGTGATGATACCGGGTCATTATCACCGGCATACTCTGCCCGTCCTTGCCTGGTCCGGCCGAAAAAACCGAAACCGTCCGGGCGGAGTATCTGACTGATATGCTCTGCCGGGATATCGGGGGGATTCTATCTGATGTGCCGGTAACTGTGTTTTATCACACTGAGCCAGAAATTCCGCCGGATACCAGCCCATGCCAACCGGATTTGCCGGAGAGGTAAAAACCGTATCACCGGCGTTGTATGTACCGCCGGAGGCATGTTCATAACGGATATCAAGATAACTGATCGGTTCAGATTCCGTGAGAAACCACTCGTCATCCTCTTTTACCCAGTAACGGGGACCGAATATGCGCAGGACTTTCTGATATTTTCCGATCTGAATACCGACATCGAAAACCGGAACCGGATTATTTTCCGGTACAAACGCCGTGGCGTTAATGACAATATCGGTTTTCGGTTTATAAGGGGCTAAATCACTTTCGTATTCAATACTGGTATCAACCATTTCATTGTAGCTGACATCCGTATAATTCAGCAGGGATTGTTCCGGGGAAATAACAAGCTGACTCTGTCCGTCACGGTTATTTATCCGGATATCATAGGTAATACGTGATGCAACGATATGAAATGTATCATGTTGCTGATTATCGCTGTCATAATTCAGCGCCGGAAAAATAGTGTGATTGATAAAATTCATGACATTAGCCTTTATAACAGATAAAAAATCACAAAAATACGCAATTTCCCTCAGGCTGATGTAATACAGGGAAGATATAATAATACCCTATGTATAAACACGATATTTTTACAAATTCAGCCGGTTTTTAATATCGCTAATGTAGTCTTTTTCCGGTAAAAGAATATAAGAGTTAGCCGATATTCTTTTTATTATTTACCGCCCGCACCGCAGGCGGTAAATAAAGGTTTATCAGCCGGAAAAATTGAGACAGGCTGCACCCCGGGCGCCGCCGGAATCCCCGTAGCGGGCTTTATGAATGGCGGGCAGTGAGGCAACGCCGTAGAGGTACTGCGGCAGGTATTCCGGCAGCAGGCGGTAAATTTCCTCAAACTGTGATAATCCGCCGCCGATCACCAGCAAATCAGGATCAAAGACACTCAGCACATTTCCCAGATAGTGCGCGAGCAGCGACATATACCGCTCAACGTGCAGTTTTGCATTATGATCACCGTCGTAATAACGGGCGATAATATCAACTGCACTGAGCTTTTCGCCGTAAAATGCCGTGAAAATCCGCTCAAATCCCGGTCCGGAAAGATAGGTTTCAAAACAGCCGGTTTTTCCGCAGCCGCAGAGGGTCTCCGGAACCTGATGCCCGAGAAGCTTATCCCCTTCCAGCGTCATATTGATGTGGCCGATTTCACCGGCGATCCCGTTTTTCCCCGGTAACACGGTGCCGTTAATCACAAAGCCGCCGCCGACACCGGTACCGAGGATCAGCCCCAGTACTGTCGGGTAGTGGCGGAATGCCGGATCCCAGGCTTCGGAGAGTGCAAAGCAGTTGGCGTCATTTTCAATTTTTACCGGGCGCTGCAATATGGTTTCCAGATCATGATGCAGCGGCTGATACTGAGCGGCAGGTACATTGGTGGTAAACACCGTTCCTTTTTCATGATTCACAATACCGGGAACGCCGATACCGATTTTTCCTTTGCATCCGAGTTCGCTATCCGCCTGTTCTGTCAGCTGTCTGAATGCTTCAAGCAGCGCGGCGTAGCTCTCTTTCGGTGTCGCAATACGCTTTTGCCAGACCGGTTCCAGTGCTTCATTAAAAACGGCAAGCTCAATTTTCGTCCCGCCCATATCAAAACCGTAATACATGATGATTCCGCCCTGTTCTGATCACTGTTGTGTTATCCCCAGCATAAAGCACCGGCGGCCGGATGAGAACCCGTCGTCTGATATAAGTCCTGCTTCTGAACAGCAGGGGATCATCAATAAATTCACTTGCACCGTTATTCATATTTTGTCAGGTTAAGAGTATTGCAAACGCAGTTCAGATGAGAATAAAAGGAAACATCACGATGAAAAATGTGGGATTTGTCGGCTGGCGCGGGATGGTGGGGTCTGTGCTGATGCAGCGCATGACAGAAGAGCGGGATTTTGACGGGATCCGTCCGGTATTTTTCTCAACCTCGCAGAGCGGCGGGGAAGCGCCGTCATTCGGCGGGCACCGCAGCACGTTACAGGATGCATTTGATATTGATGCACTGCGCGCGCTCGACATTATTATCAGCTGCCAGGGCGGCGATTACACCAATGATGTTTATCCGAAGCTGCGTCAGAGCGGCTGGGACGGTTACTGGATTGATGCGGCATCAGCACTGCGGATGAATGATGACGCCATTATTATTCTCGACCCGGTGAACGGTAAGCATATAGAAGAAGGACTGAACCGCGGCATTAAAACATTTGTCGGCGGTAACTGTACGGTCAGTCTGATGCTGATGTCACTGGGTGGCCTGTTTGAGGCAGATTTGGTGGAGTGGGCCTCTGTGGCGACCTACCAGGCGGCATCCGGTGCCGGTGCGCGTCATATGCGTGAACTGCTGGTGCAGATGGGGGCACTGAATGCCCATGTGGTGAAAGAGTTACAGGACCCGGCGTCCGCAATTCTGGATATTGAGCGCAAAGTCACTGAATTTACCCGCAGTGGTGCATTACCGGCGGAACAGTTCGGTGTACCGCTGGCCGGGAGTCTGATCCCGTGGATTGATAAGCAGCTGGATAACGGCCAGAGCCGTGAAGAGTGGAAAGGGCAGGCGGAAACCAACAAGATTCTGTCACGCGGTCAGAATATTATTCCGGTGGATGGCCTGTGTGTCCGTATCGGCGCTCTGCGCTGCCACAGCCAGGCATTTACCCTGAAACTGAAGAAAGATCTGCCGGTTGCGGAGATTGAGTCTCTGCTGGCTGCCCATAATGAGTGGGTTCGCGTGGTACCGAATGATCGCGATATTACCGTGCGTGAGCTGACCCCGGCGGCGGTTACCGGCACACTGAAAACGCCGGTCGGACGCATCCGTAAACTGAATATGGGGCCGGATTATATCTCTGCGTTTACTGTGGGTGACCAGCTTCTGTGGGGCGCCGCAGAGCCGTTACGCAGAATGCTGAATATTTTGCTGAAATAACGACAATAATCTGAATACAGATAATAAAGCAGGCCCATGTGTTGATTTTTTCACATGGGTCATTTTTTTTGTTTGCGTTTTGCTTTTTTTGCAGAATCTGCATCTTCTCACTGACTGAACCGGTTAAACAACCGGATGTGTGTGTTTTCTGCAGCTGAAAAATGCCTGTCAGGTCTATATTACCGGAATTATTGATACACTGCGTTTATTGTTTGTTATTTGCGCAAAATGCACCGGTAACATTTCGTTCCTGTCCCGTTTTTATTTTATTGTTAAAACTGTACATATAATATGTTGTATATCCCCGGGGCTGTTTTATAGCAGCTATTTAATCTTTCTGAGAATTAAAATCCGCGTCAGCAGCCGGAGAGACTGACTTAATGTTTATATTTAGTTGTATGTTTTAAATCACCCGCTGTATCTGTCCCTTTCCTGTTTTTTTGTCTGCTGTTCCCGGCGCTGTAAAAATGGCTTGATTCGGGTAATAAAAAAAGGCGCTGATTTCTGATCCTCTGTACCACCTGCTTTTTCCTGTCATTCATTCTTCTTTCGTTAATTTTAGTCTGTGAGTTTCTCATATAAACACATCCGGATTTCACAAAACCATAACGAAATAAATAAATGTTTCTTTTGTGTTAATCCGGTTTTTTATTAACGGAATTTATTTATTATCGCAATGGTTAAATCAGATCACATAAGAAAACATAATTATTAACCTGTTTTACGGGTTTGAAAACTGCGCATTTCATAAGCTAATATACTTAGGTTGCTTCACTGAATGCACGGTTTTCAGCAGGGGATGCCCTGTTTTCCCGTAATTTTCCGTGTTCAGAATGACAACAGTGTTAATTAATTTTAACTATCAATAAGTGATCTGAGAAGGAGGTTTTATGTCTCTTCATGCAGTGAAAGGTAAAAATAGTTCAGAATTTATTGATATTTACGCATCGACGGACTCGGATGCAAAACTCCCGAAATACAAAATGCCGGACGACAGCAGTGACCCGCGAATTATTTACAGTGTGGTCCGTGACGAATTACTGCTGGATGGTAACTCCCGTCAGAACCTGGCGACATTTTGTACAACCTGGGTTGAGGATGAAGTCAAACAGCTGATGACCGACAGTGTCGATAAAAACATGATCGACAAAGACGAATATCCGCAAACCGCAGAAATTGAAAGCCGCTGTGTGCATATTATTGCCGACCTGTGGAATTCCCCGCAGGCACAGGAAACTATCGGTTGTTCTACCACCGGCTCCAGTGAAGCAGCAATGCTGGGCGGGCTGGCAATGAAATGGCGCTGGCGTAAAAACCGCGAAAAACAGGGGAAAGAGACCGGTAAGCCGAACCTGGTAACCGGCCCGGTACAGGTGTGCTGGGAAAAATTTGCCCGCTATTTTGATGTGGAACTCCGGCAGATCCCGCTGGAAGGTGATGCCCTCGGTATGCAGCCGTCTGATCTGCGCAAATATTGCGATGAAAACACCATCGGTGTGGTGGCGACACTGGGGGTCACGTTTACCGGGATTTATGAACCGGTGGCGGAACTGGCAAAAGAACTGGATGCAATACAACGGGATACCGGCCTTGATATTCCGCTGCATGTTGACGGTGCCAGCGGCGGGTTTATCGCGCCGTTTATCCAGCCGGAACTGGTGTGGGATTTCCGGATTGAGCGGGTGAAATCCATTAACAGCTCCGGACACAAATACGGCCTGTCACCGCTGGGTGTCGGCTGGGTGGTCTGGCGCAGCAAAGAAGACCTGCCGGAAGAGCTGGTTTTCAATGTCGATTATCTCGGCGGCAATATGCCGACATTTGCACTGAACTTTTCCCGTCCCGGCGGGCAAATCATTGCACAGTATTATAATTTCCTGCGTCTGGGACGCGCCGGTTATACCAAAATTCAGCAGGCGTGTGCAGATACTGCGCAATGGCTTGCGGATGAACTGAACAAGCTGGGGATTTTCGACCTGGTGTATGACGGCCGCGGCGCACTGCCGGCGGTGGCTTACAAGCTGAAACCGGGCGTGACACAGTTCAATCTGTATGACCTTTCCGATCGCATCCGCACACGCGGCTGGCTGATAGCCTCTTATCCGCTCCCGGCGGACAGAGAGAAAACCGTTGTTCAGCGCATTATGATCCGTCACGGCGTCAGCCGCGACCTGGCTGCATTGCTGCTGGATGATATTAAGCGGGCTATCGATCACTTCAGACAAAACCCGGTAGTGAACTCGACTGCCAAAGCCACCTTCCATCACGGTTAATTTTCACACAATGACCTCCGGCCGGTATCAGCGGCCGGAGGATCTCACTCATTATCCTCCGGGGTGCTTTTATGACTGATACTTCAACCAAAAAACCGTCTTCCGGTGCAGCAAAACTGACTGTCGGCACACTTATCGTCATGAATATTGTGGCGGTGGTGAGCCTGCGCGGTTTGCCTGCCGAAGCGGAATACGGTCTCAGTGCGATTTTCTATTATCTGTTTGCTGCGGTGTTTTTCCTGATCCCGGTATCACTGGTTGCTGCTGAACTGGCCACCGGCTGGTCAGAGAAAGGCGGGGTGTTCCGCTGGGTCGGCGAGGCGTTCGGGCCGCGTCTGGCGTTTCTGGCGATGGCGATGCTGTGGATTGAGGTGACGGTCTGGTTCCCGACCGGGCTGACATTCGGGGCGGTATCACTCGCCTTTATCGATCCGCATCAGACATTTGATGAAGCGCTGGCGGCAAATAAATTCTTTGTGCTCGGTATTGTCCTGTTTATCTACTGGCTGGCGACCTTTATTGCCTTTAAAGGCGTGGGCGCGTTTGCCCGGGTATCAAAATGGGGCGGGATTATCGGGACGATTGTTCCGGCGATCATTCTGATTGTACTTGGCTTCTCCTACCTGTTCAGCGGCCAGACGCCGCAGATTGACCTGGCGTGGGATCAGGTTCTGCCGGATTTCTCAAACTTCGATAACATTGTACTGGCGGCCAGTATTTTCCTGTTTTATGCAGGTATGGAAATGAACGCCATTCACGTAAAAGACATTGATAATCCGACCAAAAACTACCCGAAAGCCATCATTCTGGCGGCGGCGGGTACGGTGGCTATCTTTGTGCTGGGCACACTGGCGATCGCCTTTATCATTCCTCAGTCCGATATCAGCCTGACCCAGAGTCTGCTGGTGGCTTACGATGACATGTTCAAATGGGCACACATTCCGTGGATGGGGCCGATTGTCGCCGTCATGCTGGCTATCGGCGTGCTGGCGAGTGTGGTGACCTGGGTTGCCGGGCCGTCCTCCGGTCTTCTGGAAGTGGCGAAAGCGGGCTATCTGCCGCACTGGTTCCAGCATACCAACAAGAACGGGATGGCAACACATATCCTGCTGGTACAGGCTGTGCTGGTCTCTCTGCTGGCAGTACTGTTTGTGGTGCTGCCGTCCGTGCAGGCGGCCTATCAGATCCTCAGTCAGCTGACGGTTATTCTCTATCTGATTATGTATATGCTGATGTTCAGCGCCGCGATTTACCTGCGCTTCAGTCAGCCGCAGCGTGCGCGTCCGTACCGTATTCCGGGTGGTAATGCGGGGATGATTATCCTCGGCGGTATGGGATTGCTTGGTTCATTAACCGCATTTCTGTTCAGCTTTATCCCGCCGGCTCAGATTGCGGTCGGCAGCCCGGAAGTGTATGTGGGGGCGCTGATCGGACTGACCGTTCTGTTCGTTCTTCTTCCGTTTGTTGTTTATCAGATCCGTAAACCCGGCTGGCGTGATCCGGACAGTGATTTCGCACCGTTTACATGGGAAAACAAAGGAAAAGCATCATGACAGATTTAACAGCAATCAAACAGGCAGTGACCAATGCCTGGCAGCAGTTTCATCAGGCTCCCGGCGGTGCGAATGCGGATTATATTCCGTTCCTGGCTAATATCCCGTCCGACCTGGCGGCGGTTGCGGTAGTCACTGTGCAGGGGGATGTGATAAGCAGCGGTGATGCCGATTACCGGTTTGCCATCGAGTCAATTTCCAAAGTCTGCACGCTGGCACTGGCGCTGGAGGATATCGGCCCGCAGGCGGTTCAGGATCAGATTGGTGCGGATCCGACCGGGCTGCCGTTTAACTCCGTGATGGCGCTGGAACTGCATAATGATAAGCCGTTGTCGCCGCTGGTGAATGCCGGTGCGATCGCGACCGTCAGTGCGGTCACCGCAAAATCTGCCGATGAACGCTGGCAGCGCATCCTGACCATGCAGCGCCGTCTCGGGTCGGAGAATATTGCTCTGTCGGACGAACTGAATCAGTCAGAGCAGACCACCAATTTCCATAACCGGGGCATATCCTGGCTGCTTTACGCTGCTCAAAACCTCTATTGTGACCCGATGGAAGCCTGTGATGTGTATACCCGCCAGTGCTCCACACTGCTGACCACCAAAGAGCTGGCCACGATGGGCGCGACACTGGCCGGACACGGCAAAAACCCGGTGACCGGTGAGCAGGTGCTGAACCCGGCACATACCCCGTTTGTCCTGGCAGAAATGACCATGGAAGGACTGTACGGCCGTTCCGGTGACTGGGCATACACAGTCGGGTTACCGGGCAAAAGCGGGGTCGGCGGGGGGATCCTCGCGGTGGTACCGGGTGTGATGGGGATTGCCGCGTTTTCACCGCCGCTGGATGATGACGGAAACAGTGTCAGAGGCCAGAAAATGGTGGCTTCGGTTGCCGCCGCACTGGGATATAACCTTTACCGGTGATCCCGCTGATAACGATAACGCCCGGGCTTCCGGGCGTTATCAGATATAAATAAACACCAGCGGCAGCACATGTTTTATTTCAGGAGCGGGTTATGAAGCCAGTGTCATCAGAAAAGCCGTTAACGTTGTTACAGGTTATTGCGCTGGGGATCGGTGCAATGGTCGGTGCCGGGATTTTTGCCCTGCTGGGGCAGACCGCGCTGATTATGCAGTCTGCAACATGGATTGCCTTTGCCTGCGGCGGTCTGGTTGCGTTATTTGCCGGTTATGCCTATGCCCGGTTATCCGCCTGCTATCCCTCGCCGGGCGGTATTATTGATTTTTTCCGGCTGTCATTGCCCGCCGTGCTGACGATCGCCTTATCCTTTTTGTATCTTGTCACGCTGATCCTGACGGTTGCGATGGTGGCAAGGGCGTTCGGGGCTTACGCCGTTCAGCTTTTTCATCAGGGAAATGAATCGGCCTTATTACCGGAAGTGTATACCGCGTTTATTATTATCGCGGTCGGTCTGATGAATATCACCGGCAGCCATGCTGTCGGTAAAGTGGAAGTCCTTCTGGTGGGCACCAAACTGGTGATTATTATTGCCCTGGTGGCGACGGGCGTATTTACCGTGGATACAACACTGCTGAATATCAGCACTTTTTCCGGTGATACCCTTTTTTCCGCCGTCGGGCTGACCTTTTTCGCCTATGCCGGATTCGGCATGATGGCAAATGCCTCAGATAAAGTGGCAGACCCCGGCCGGGTGATGCCGAGGGCATTTATGATCGCCATTTTATTTACCATTGTGCTGTATATCAGCCTCGCGCTGGTACTACTCGGCAATCTCTCGCCGTCTCAACTAGTCCGTTATGCGGATACCGCCGTGGCTCAGGTGGCTTATCCCGTATGGGGAAAAACCGGTTTTGTGATTGTGGCCGCCGCCGCGCTGCTGGCGACAACATCCGCCATTAATGCCACCCTGTTTTCCGCCTTCAATATCACCGACAGAATGTGCAGCACCGGTATTCTGCCGGATTCCTGGGGCAAAACGGTATTCCGGCAGGGAACAACAGTGAATATTCTGCTCATTCTGCTGACACTGCTGCTGGCGCTGTTCCTGAATCTCAGTGATCTGGCCAATGTCGCCAGTTTTACGTTCCTCCTGTGCTATCTGATGGTGCTGGTGGTAGCGTGGCGTCAGAGCGCGGTTATCCGGGCATCAAAATTTATTACTGGGACCGGGATTGTCCTTGTCACCGCTGTATTGGCCGGGTTTGTGGTGACGTTGCTGAGCGGAGGATTTATTTCTGTCAGTGTGATTGCCGGGGCCCTTATTCTCTGTCTGTTTGCCGGTTATCTGCGGAAACGGAGCCGGAAAGATGAATGAATGGCTCGATAATATTCTTCTTAATTATGTGACTTTTGTGTCGCTGTTCAGCCCTCCGGCAACTATCACCGCCGCCACAATTATCCTTGGCCGGATTGACCGGAACATATTGTGGCAAATTGCCTGGAAAATTGCGGCGGGATACACACTGGTCATGCTGGTGGTTATCTGGCTGGGAAACTGGCTGCTGACGGCTCTCGGGCTGAGTGCGGATGCCCTGACCGTTACCGGCGGCATTGCGTTACTGGCACAGGGATGGCCGATGCTTATCCGTGGTGTCAAAGAGGAGCACAGCGATATTCCGGTCAGTGTGACGCCGCCGAAAGATATCATGCGGCTGGCAATGGTACCGCTGCTTTTCCCGTTGTCGATGGGCGGTGGCACTATAGCGGTCGGGATTTCGCTGGCCGGACACAGTGATTCCCTGTCCGGGCTGATACAGCTTTCTGTTGTGATCCTGCTGATGCTGCCCACTATTGCGCTGACCTTTCTGGCAACCGGGCCGCTGCACGGACGTTTATCCCCCGGGGTGATGGACACCCTGGCGCGGATCTCCGGCATTATTCTGGTCACGCTGGCGATTCAGTTACTGGTCTCGGGAATGGTCGGTCTTATCACCACGAATCTGAAGCATCTTACGGGGTGATAAAAAATAAAGCCCGGAAAACCGGGCTTTATGGGGTCTCAGAGAGAGGAAAAAATTATACGTCGATGTTTGCAGCTTTCAGGGCATTCTCTTCGATAAAGGCACGGCGCGGTTCAACATCATCACCCATCAGTGTGGTGAATAACTGATCCGTTGCAATCGCATCTTTTACCGTGACCTGCAACATACGGCGGGTTTCCGGGTTCATGGTGGTTTCCCACAGCTGTTCCGGGTTCATTTCACCCAGCCCTTTATAGCGCTGTACAGCCAGACCACGGCGTGATTCTTTCATCAGCCAGTCCAGTGCCTGCTCAAAGTTGCTGACGTTCTGACGGCGTTCACCACGGACAACATAAGCACCTTCTTCAATCAGACCACGGATAAGCTCACCGAGTTTAGATATACGGGCATATTCGCTGCCGTGAACAAAATCGAAATCCAGATTGTAGTCAGTATCAACACCGTGCGTACGGATAGTCAGTACCGGCTCAAACAGCTGGCGCTCTTTGTTTTCCGCAATACGGTAGCTGTAGGTGCTGCCGTGCTCTTCATGACGGGTCAGGCGCTCTGTCAGGCTCTGTGCCCAGGCTTCCACCTCGGTTTTGTTCAGCAGCGCGGATTCTTCCAGTTTCGGCTGGTAGACCAGGCTGTTTAACAGTGCCAGCGGATAGAGACGTTCTAAGCGGCGGATAATTTTGTGTGCGCCGTTGTATTCGTGCAGCAGTTTTTCCAGATGTTCGCCCTGAATCGGTGCTGCATTTTCGTTTACATACAGTGCCGCGCCATCCAGTGCGATAGAGACCTGATACTGCTCCATCGCTTCGTCATCTTTAATATACTGTTCCTGTTTGCCTTTTTTCACTTTATACAGCGGTGGCTGTGCGATATACACATAACCGCGCTCAATGATTTCCGGCATCTGACGGTAGAAGAAGGTCAGTAACAGGGTACGGATGTGTGAACCATCGACGTCGGCATCGGTCATGATGATGATGCTGTGATAGCGCAGTTTATCCGGGTTGTATTCATCGCGGCCGATACCGCAGCCGAGTGCGGTGATCAGGGTGGCAACTTCCTGAGAAGCCAGCATTTTATCAAAACGCGCCTTCTCAACGTTCAGGATTTTACCTTTCAGCGGTAAGATTGCCTGGTTCTTACGGTTACGCCCCTGTTTTGCAGAGCCGCCCGCAGAGTCCCCTTCCACTAAGTACAGTTCGGAGAAGGCCGGGTCGCGTTCCTGGCAGTCCGCCAGTTTACCCGGCAGACCGGCTAAATCCAGCGCGCCTTTACGGCGGGTCATTTCACGGGCACGGCGTGCGGCTTCACGGGCGCGTGCGGCATCAATAATTTTGCCGACAATGATTTTGGTGTCGTTCGGGTTCTCATCCAGATATTCAGACAGCTTTTCGTTCATCAGGGTTTCAACCGCCGTTTTCACTTCGGAAGAGACCAGCTTGTCTTTGGTCTGAGAGGAGAATTTCGGATCCGGCACTTTGACGGAAATGACCGCCACCAGCCCTTCACGGGCATCATCCCCGGTGGTGCTGACTTTGGATTTTTTATTCAGCCCTTCTTTCTCAATATAGCTGTTGAGGGTACGGGTCATGGCGGCGCGGAAACCGGCGAGGTGAGCACCACCGTCGCGCTGCGGAATGTTGTTGGTAAAGCAGTACACGTTTTCCTGGAAGGAGTCATTCCACTGCATGGAGATTTCCACGCCGATATCGTCTTTCTCGGTGGAGAAATAGAAAACGTTGTTATGAATCGAGGTTTTGGCGCGGCTTAAATATTCCACGAACGCTTTGATACCGCCTTCGTAGTGGAAGTGATCTTCTTTGCCGTCGCGTTTATCGATCAGACGGATCGACACACCGGAGTTCAGGAAGGAGAGTTCGCGCAGGCGTTTTGCCAGAATGTCGTACTGGAATTCAGTCTCGCCTTTGAAGGTGTCCATGCTCGGCCAGAAACGCACGCGTGTCCCGGTTTTATCGGTTTCGCCGACAACAGTCAGGCGATCCTGCGGTTCACCATGGCGGTAGATCTGCTCGTGAACTTTGCCGTCACGGCGGATAACCAGTTCCAGTTTTTCAGACAGGGCGTTAACAACAGAGACCCCGACGCCGTGCAGGCCGCCTGAGACTTTATAGGAGTTATCATCGAACTTCCCGCCGGCGTGCAGAACAGTCATGATAACTTCTGCGGCGGAGACGCCTTCTTCTTCATGGATCCCGGTCGGGATACCGCGGCCGTCATCCTGTACGGAGACTGAATTATCATTGTGAATGGTCACAATGATGTCTTTACAGTAACCGGCGAGGGCTTCGTCGATAGCGTTGTCAACAACCTCGAAGACCATGTGGTGTAAACCGGTTCCGTCATCGGTATCACCAATGTACATTCCCGGGCGTTTACGCACCGCGTCCAGCCCTTTTAATACTTTGATACTTGAGGAGTCATAGGTATTCGACATCAACGTTTCCCGCTCATCTAATCCTGATTATTGAACCTGTATTTTACCTTTTTCCACGACAAAGAGGCGACTGTTTTCATCCGCCATATCACTGACCTGTTCAGGGGTGATGGCACTGACAAAAACCTGTGCCTGTGTGGCTTTCAGCCGGTGAGCCAGTAAAAGACGGCGCCCGGCATCCAGTTCGGAGGCAAAATCATCAAGCAGATACAGGCATTGCTGCCCGCTCTGACGGGTGAAATATTCACCCTGTGCTAACCGCAGCGCGCACATCAGCAGTTTTAACTGACCACGTGAAAGTAAATCTTCCACCGGCACCCCGTCCGCCCTGATCCGTAAATCCGCTTTATGCGGGCCGGAGGCGGTGTAGGTCAGTGCGCGGTCCCGTTCAAACTGGCGCTGCAGAAGCTCTGAATAATCGGTCTCTTTATCCCATCCGCGCTGGAAAGAGACACTCAGCGAAAATTCAGGTAAAAACTGCTGACAGGTCTGCTCAATATCCTGAGCAATCGCTGTCACATAATTCTCCCGCCACTGACTGACCTGCTCAGCAACCGGAATCAGCTGCTGATCCCAGTGGCGGATCTGACCGTAATTCGATACCTGGCGGAGGGCGGCATTACGCTGTCTCACCAGACGTTTTAAATCACTCCACAGCGCAAAAAATTGCGGTTCATTGTGGAAACAGCCCCAGTCAATATAAGCCCGGCGGAATTTCGGCCCGCCGTTGAGCAGGGTAAAGCCTTCCGGGGTGATAAGCTGCATCGGCAGTAATTTTGCCAGCTCGGCAATTTTATGGCCGTCGGTGCCGTCAATGCGGACCTTGCTGTCACCCTGGCGGTTTTTACTCAGGCCGACGCTGGTGGCCCGGTCTGTCTGTTCCTGCCCGAGTTTGCCGTGCAGGATAAATTCTTCGTTATCATGGCGGATAACACGCCCCGCCTGTACTGAGCGGAATGCCCGGCCGTGGCCGAGTGTGTAAATGGCTTCCAGAACACTGGTTTTACCGCTGCCGTTCGGGCCGACCAGAAAGTTAAACCCGGTGGCCAGCGGTAAATCCGCATTTTCGATATTGCGAAAATCACGGATAAGTAAACGCGAGAGGATCATCGTGTTACAGGCGCATCGGCATCACAACGTAAGCGGCTGCATCACTGGCGTCATCTTCAATCTGCACGCTGGAGGTGGCATCGGTCAGTTTCACCGAGACATCTTCGCATTTCAGTGTGTTAAGAACATCAAGGACATAGCTGACGTTGAACCCGATTTCCATGTCCGTTCCGTCATAGGTGACATCCACGATTTCTTCGGCTTCTTCCTGCTCCGGGTTATTGGCGGTAATTCTGAGCTGATTGTTGCTCAGGTAAATCCGCACGCCGCGGAATTTCTCGTTCGATAAAATCGCTGCACGGGAAAAAGCCTGCTTCAGCATATCACAATTTGCCGTCAGCGTTTTGTCCGGGTTCTTCGGCAGGACACGGCGGTAGTCCGGGAAGCGGCCATCCACCAGTTTGGAGGTGAAAATAAACCCGCCGACATGAGCGCGGATGTTGTTGCTGCCGATTTCCAGTTTCAGCAGGGCATCGCCGCCGTCGAGCAGGCGCATCAGTTCGATAACCCCTTTACGCGGCACGATCACCGAATGGTCCGGCAGCTCCTGTCCGATATCCAGCGAGCAGACCGCCAGGCGGTGCCCGTCTGTGGCGACAGTACGCAGCACAGAGCCGCTGGTTTCAAACAGCATGCCGTTTAAGTAATAGCGGACATCCTGATGTGCCATGGAGAACTGGGTGGATTCAATCAGGCGTTTTAAGGTTGCCTGCGGCAGAGAAAAAGTGACATCACTCTGCCAGTCATCCAGATTCGGGAAATCCGAGGCCGGTAAAGTGGACAGCGAGAAGCGGCTGCGCCCGGAGCGGACCAGAAGACGATCACCGTCAAGCTCAACACTGATTTGTGCGCCGTCCGGCAGACCCCGCCAGATATCCAGGAACTTCCGGGCCGGTACCGTGGTTTCGCCGTTTTCATGCGGCTGATCCAGCGGAACGGCGGCCATCATTTCCATCTCAAGGTCTGTCCCTGTGAGATGCAGTACGCCATCAGAGACTTTCAGCAGTAAGTTACCCAGAATCGGTAGGGTCGGGCGACCGCCCAACGGACTGCTGACCTGTTGTAAGGGTTTTAACAATTGCTCACGTTCAATGATAAATTTCATAGCGCTATGATGATAATGTCCGGATTAAGTTAGAAAAATCTTCTTTGATGTCGTGGCTTTCCTCACGCAGCTGCTCGATCTTACGGCAGGCGTGCAGAACGGTCGTGTGGTCACGGCCGCCAAAAGCATCCCCGATTTCTGGCAAACTGTGGTTTGTCAGCTCTTTTGCCAGTGCCATCGCCATCTGGCGCGGCCGGGCGACAGAGCGCGAACGGCGTTTGGAGAGCAGATCAGCCACTTTAATTTTATAATACTCAGCAACAGTTTTCTGAATATTATCGATGGTGACCAGTTTCTCCTGCAGTGCTAACAGATCCCGCAGTGCTTCACGCACAAAATCGATGGTAATCGCCCGCCCGGTAAAGTTGGCGTTGGCAATCACCCGGTTCAGTGCACCTTCCAGTTCACGGACATTGGAGCGCAGACGTTTCGCAATAAAGAAAGCCACTTCATCCGGCAGGCGGATGTTGTTTTCATCGGCTTTTTTCATCAGGATGGCGACCCGCGTTTCCAGTTCCGGCGGTTCAATGGCAACGGTTAATCCCCAGCCGAACCGCGATTTCAGGCGATCTTCCACCCCGTTAATTTCTTTCGGGTAGCGGTCGGAGGTCAGGATTATCTGCTGATTACCTTCGAGTAAGGCATTGAAGGTATGAAAAAATTCTTCCTGAGAACGCTCTTTGTTAGCAAAGAACTGAATATCATCTATCAGTAAGGCATCGACAGAACGGTAGTAACGTTTGAACTCTTCAATCGCGTTGTTCTGTAAGGCTTTGACCATATCCTGCACAAAACGTTCTGAGTGCATATAGACCACTTTGGCGTTGGCTTTGCTTTCCATAATGCTGTTGCCGACGGCATGTAATAAGTGGGTCTTACCCAGACCGGTTCCGCCGTATAAGAACAGCGGGTTGTATGCGCCACCCGGGTTATCTGCCACCTGACGGGCGGCTGCGCGCGCCAGCTGGTTCGATTTACCTTCCACAAAGCTGTCAAAGGTGTGCTTCGGGTTAACGTTGGAACGGTAAGCCACATCCGGCTCCGCGCTGTTATCATGCCAGCTCGGGCGCAGTGCGGGGGCTTTTTCCCGCGAAGGCGGCTGTTTCATCGTCCGTGACGGGGGAATACTTCTTTCCGGTGTGCTGACAGCGCCGGCCGGTTTATTACCGACCTCAAAGCGCAGTTGCGGAATGTCGTTGCCGCAGAAATCGGACAGGAGCGCATTAATGTTATTAATGTACTTTTCCCGTACCCAGTCGAGCACAAACCGGTTTGGGGCATAGAGCGCCAGAGTGTCATCACTCAGCTCAGCCTGAAGGGGGCGTATCCACATACTGAATTCTGTGGCAGGTAATTCATCCTGCAAACGGGCAAGACATTGCTGCCAAAGCGAAAGAGACACGGTGAACTCCCCTAAACAAGACCAGTCAAAGAAACAGAATAAGATTTTTCACGCAGACACAGCACATACAGACGAATTGTCCTCTGCATGTTTCAACGGACACTTCAGTGTACAAAAGTGGGGCTGTGTTATGGACGATCATTCCCTGCACCGGCGATCACCGCTCGGGTGAAAATGATCGTGACGACGGATCATATCGCAAAAGCGGGACAAGATCCTCATCCTTTTACACAGTTTTCCGGGTTTTTATCCACAGGGGCTGTCAGCCCGTCCGGAGCGGGATTCAGGCCGGAGTATAACGAATCCGGGCAGGAGAATACAGCGGGAAAATCCCGTTTGGGGATAAGTTTTGGTGAATTATCCTCAGGCTGAAAAACCGCATTCAGGATCCGGTGCGCGATCGAATATTCACGGATCGCGGATCGATCCTTGCGCTTTGCCGGGGAGTCCGTATAATCTTGCACCCTGTGCGCGTTATCTGTGTCTTGATGCGGTGATGTGTGCAGGCAGGTTATGGGTAAATGCAATTATGTGCAGAAATCTGTGTTATCGCGCCATCTTTGATTGACGGACAGGCCCGGATTTTATTACAATCTCGCATCTTTCCATATTGATGTTGCGATAAGGCACAGAGGTCAGTCACTTTCCGTGATGGCCCTTTCAGCAGAAAGATGAGAATCCGCCGCTGAATTTACTGTTTGCCGATGCGTTTACTGAATCAGTAATAATTTAAAGTTTAGGTAGAAACCGCTATGAAACGCACTTTTCAACCGTCCGTACTGAAGCGTAACCGTTCCCATGGTTTCCGCGCTCGTATGGCCACTAAAAATGGTCGTCAGGTTCTGGCTCGCCGTCGTGCTAAAGGCCGCGCTCGTCTGACCGTTTCTAAGTAATAAAGCTAACCATACGTGGTTAAGCTCGCTTTTCCGAGGGAGTTACGTTTGTTAACTCCCGAGCATTTCAACTTTGTCTTCCGGCAACCACAACGGGCAAGTACTCCTGAAATAACACTTCTGGGACGCCGTAATGAGCTGGAACATCCCCGCATTGGTCTTACCGTCGCTAAAAAAAACGTTAAACGGGCTCATGAGCGCAATCGCATCAAACGGTTAGCGCGTGAATACTTTCGTCTGCACCAACATGAGTTGCCCGATATGGATTTCGTGCTTCTGGTAAGAAAAGGGGTATCGGAGTTGAGTAATCGCGAGATTACGGAAGCATTGGGTAAGTTATGGCGTCGTCACAGTCGCTTGGCGCACGCTTCCTGATCCTGTTAATCAGAGGTTACCAGCTGGTGATAAGTCCGCTGCTGGGACCACGTTGCCGCTTCACACCAACATGCTCGCAATACGGAATTGAGGCATTGCGCAGGTTTGGTATGATAAAAGGCGGTTGGTTAACGGTGAAACGCGTATTAAAATGCCACCCTTTACACGAAGGTGGTGATGATCCTGTCCCACCTAAAAATGATGATAACAGAGAACATTAACGATGGATTCGCAACGTAATCTTCTATTCATCGCTTTGCTACTCGTATCCTTCTTTGCATGGCAGACGTGGGAAAGTGATAAGACACAAGCACTTAACGCGGCTACTCAGGCAACGCAGCAGACGACAACGCCAAGTGGTGAAAGCAGCGGGCAGAACAAATATATTACGGTCAAAACAGATGTGCTGTCACTGAACATCAATCTGCGCGGCGGTGATATTGATGAAGCTGACCTTTTGGCTTACCCGGCAACCTTAAAATCCGCAGATCCGTTCCGTTTACTGGAAACAACTCCTGAATTTGCCTACCAGGCAATCAGTGGTTTAACCGGTGTGAATGGTCCGGACAACCCGAATAATTACAAAGATCGCCCGCTGTATACCACTGAAAGCGATACATTTGTGCTGGCGGAAGGCCAGGATGAACTGCGTGTTCCTCTGACTTTCGTTCTGGATGGTGTCACGTATGTGAAAACCTATACCCTGAAGCGCAAAGATTATGCCATCAGTGTTGATTACACCATCAAAAACGACACCTCAGCTCCGCTGGAAATGGCGTTTTTCGGTCAGTTAAAACAATCTGTGAATTTACCGGAACGTCTTAACAACGGCAGCAGCAACTTTGCGCTGCATACCTACCGTGGTGCGGCGTACTCGTCTGAAGACACTAACTACAAAAAATACAGCTTCAGTGATATCGAAGATAAACCACTGAATATCAACACCAATATTGGCTGGGTGGCGATGTTACAGCAGTATTTTGCGACAGCGTGGGTTCCTGAGAAAGGCACCACCAACAACTTCTATACGCTGTACAGTGCCAAAACCGGCGATGCATTCATCGGTTATAAGAGTGATGCAATCCGTATCGGGGCAAACAGCGAAGCGAAATATAACGCAACTCTGTGGGTCGGCCCGGAACTGCAGAACGAAATGGAAGCTGTGGCACCGCATCTGGACTTAACCGTTGATTACGGCTGGTTATGGTTCATTTCTCAGCCGCTGTTCAAGTTACTGAAGTTTATCCACAGCTTCATCGGTAACTGGGGCTTCTCCATCATCGTTATCACCTTTATCGTCCGCGGTATCATGTATCCGCTGACCCGTGCGCAATACACCTCTATGGCGAAAATGCGTATGCTTCAGCCGAAGCTGAAAGCAATGCGTGAGCGCATCGGTGATGACAAACAGCGCATGAGTCAGGAAATGATGGCGCTGTACAAAGAAGAGAAAGTGAACCCGCTGGGTGGCTGCTTACCGCTGATTATCCAGATGCCTATCTTCCTGGCACTGTATTACATGCTGATGGGCTCGGTGGAACTGCGTCACGCACCGTTTATCGGCTGGATCCATGACTTATCCGCACAGGATCCGTACTACATCCTGCCGATTCTTATGGGTGCAACGATGTTCGTGATCCAGAAACTGTCTCCGACAGCGGTCACTGACCCGTTACAGCAGAAGATTTTCACCTTTATGCCGGTGATCTTCACAGTCTTCTTCCTGTGGTTCCCGTCAGGTCTGGTGCTGTACTATATCGTCAGTAACCTGGTGACTATCCTCCAGCAGCAGATTATCTATCGCGGCCTGGAAAAACGCGGTCTTCACAGCCGCGACAAAAAATAAGCCCGTGACCGGCGGGGAATCTCTGCCGGTCTTATAGTATTATTTAAAGGCGGTCATATTGACCGCCTTTATTGTTTATCACACGGTGAGAAAGAGAGACATGGTCATGAATAACGCTGAAATTCAGAGCACCGATACCATTGTGGCACAGGCAACCCCGCCGGGACGCGGCGGAGTCGGTATTTTGCGTGTGTCCGGCCCGCAGGCGGCACAGGTGGCTCAGATTGTACTGGGAAAACTCCCGAAAGCGCGTTATGCCGATTATCTGCCTTTCCGTGATGAAACCGGCAAAGTGCTGGATCAGGGGATTGCGATTTTCTTCCCCGGCCCGAACTCCTTTACCGGTGAGGATGTGCTGGAACTCCAGGGGCACGGCGGGCCGGTTATCCTCGATTTATTGTTAAAACGTATTCTTCTTATCGATAATATCCGTATCGCCAATCCCGGTGAGTTCTCTGAACGTGCATTCCTCAATGACAAGCTGGATCTGGCGCAGGCGGAAGCCATTGCTGACCTGATTGATGCCAGTTCGGAACAGGCCGCCCGTTCTGCGATGAACTCATTACAGGGCGCTTTCTCCGGGGAAGTGCATCAGATGGTGGAAGCGCTCACTAACCTGCGGATTTATGTCGAAGCAGCAATCGACTTCCCGGATGAAGAAATTGATTTTCTCTCGGATGGTGTGATTGAAGCTAAACTCGATACCGTGATTGCTGACCTGGAACGAGTTCGTTCTCAGGCGCGTCAGGGCAGCCTGCTGCGTGAAGGGATGAAAGTGGTGATTGCCGGTCGTCCGAATGCCGGAAAGTCCAGCCTGCTGAATGCTCTGGCCGGACGCGAAGCCGCGATTGTCACCGATATTGCCGGGACCACCCGTGATGTGCTGCGTGAACATATTCATATCGACGGTATGCCGCTGCATATCATTGATACCGCCGGGCTGCGCGAAGCCGGGGATGAAGTGGAGCGGATCGGTATTGAACGCGCCTGGCAGGAAATTGCACAGGCAGATCGCGTCCTGTTTATGGTGGACGGTACCACGGTGGATGAACAGACCCCGGAACAAATCTGGCCGGAATTTATGTCCCGCTTACCGGCCGGTATTCCGGTCACTATTATCCGCAATAAAACCGATATCACCGGGGAAACCACCGGCATCACAGAGCGGAACGGCGATACACTGATCAAACTCTCAGCCCGCGAAGGCCACGGTATTGATTTGCTGCGCGATCATCTGAAAACCACCATGGGATTTGAAGGCAACACCGAAGGCGGATTCCTCGCCCGCCGCCGTCACTTACAGGCACTGAACACCGCTGCAGAGCATCTGATCGCCGGCCACGAGCAGTTAGTAGTTGCCCGCTCCGGCGAATTACTGGCAGAAGAATTGCGTCTCGCCCAGCAGGCACTGAGCGAAATCACCGGTGAATTCACCTCCGACGACCTGCTGGGACGTATTTTCTCGAGTTTTTGTATCGGGAAGTGAGGGTTTCTGGTTTTTGTCCGGACTAATGGATTATTTTAGATGGATCTTTTCTCTCGTTTATATAAATACCAATCCACAGATAAACGCAGCCAGCTGGAAAATTTTTGTACGGAAGGTTTCTGTGACATTCTTAACCGGATGACAAAAGAACAGCAGCGAAATTTTTTAACAAAAATGGGTGTTTGTGCTGATTCAGACACAAAAATTAAATGGCAAACGCAATATACGATCACGGATTCAGAAGGGAAATCCCGTTATCCGGATTTGGTGGGATTGATTGATAATTTTGTCAGGTATTTGATTGAAGTAAAAATTAATGCGTGTTTCACACAAGGCGTGGATATTAACGGAGATTCATTATCTCAGCTTCAGATTTATGATCGCTGGTTATCTGCTCATTCACCGGATGCCTCTGCCGGCACGTTAATTTTACTGACTGATAAAACGATGCCGGAGCAAAGTTTTGAAGATATTACATCTTCTGACTTCGGTATAAAAAACAGAAAATTATGGTATTGGCAGTCTGTTTTTGATCAACTTACAATGGTTTCAGATATTCCTCATGCTGAAGACTATAAAAAATTTTTATCAAAGCAGGGATTAGCAATGGATTTACCTACACGGCAGGATTTTGCTGTTATGGAGCTCCTCTACAGCGGAGCCGGAAAACGGCTGGACGGTTTAACAAAGAGTGTATTTAACAGAATAAAACAAAAGTATTCAGCGGAAACTCTGTTTAACTGGAGCACTGAAGATAAATACAGACATGGAGGCAGTAGTGAAAATTGGCAGGGAGCCATATGCTGGAGTTGGGTCGTATTGCGGCGGGAACCCTATCAGTATTTCTATTGGGGGATTCAGTTTCCTGAATATAATGAATGGGATAGCGGAGAGTACCATTCTCAGAGTAAATGGAGTACATCTCCTTGCCTGGTTTTTGGCTATATGTCGAAAGATATAGAATACTGCAAACAGGCTATCGATCTGTTTTCCCGGGTACCGGGTGACGATTATTGTCCCGGAAAGCTTCCTCCTGATAATAATACAGAAGCTATTGTTTTTAATCAGACGTTACCTCTGAGCCACTTACTGGACAATAATTATAATCTGGACATGATAGTTGATTGGCTTTGCGACAAAATTGATAATGCACTGAATATCATAAAAGAACCGAAATGATATTCAGCACAATGTGTCATTCCGGTTGTGGATTGTGACTGTTATTTACCGCACTTAATATCGCCGTCTTACGCCGTGCAGGCAGTGTAATACAGACCAGACAGGTGAAAATCAGTGCGACTCCGGCCCAGCCGGCAGCGGTTAGTTGTTCGCCGACAATAATGGCGGCGAGTGCGGCGGCGACAACCGGTTCCAGCAGTGTAATTGTGGTGGCGGTGCTGGCGGGAATACGCGCCAGCGCATAACCGAAACAGACATAGCCCAGAAACATCGGTACACAAGCCATGTAAATGCCGACCGCGGCGTTTTGCCACGAGTCCAGGAATGGCGCGCCGTAAAGTGCTAACACCGGCATCAGCAGTAATCCCCCGATCCCGAAAATACCGCCCATAGCTGCCCGTGACGGAATGTTGCGCTGCATCAGGCGGCGTGCGGCCCAGGAATAAAGCGCATAAGTAAAGGCGGCGAGCAATCCCAGTATGACACCGGTCAGTGTGGCGGATGTGTCCGCTGCGGTAATCTGTTCTGTGCCGCCGGAAAGGGAAAGAAGCGCAATACCCGTCAGGCCGAGCACTGCACCGCTCAGCCAGCGCAGTGTCATGCGGGCTCCGTCCATGATAATTTCAATAATTGCCGATAAAACCGGTGCCGTACCGATAGATACCACGGTGCCGATAGTTACTCCGGCCAGTCGCATTGAGCCGTAAAAGGCGAGCGGATATACGGCAACAGCAACGGCACCCAATAACAGCAAGTGCCATTGCTGCCGGAAAGCGCCGAGGCTGCGGCGGATAGGTGTGATGGCAATCGCCGCCTGGAGCAACCCGCCGAAACCCATGGCGGCAGCACCGATAGCAACAGGACTGACATCCGGTGCGAAAGTGGCAGAAACCCCAGTGGTTCCCCATAAGAAGGAGGCCAGGATAATGACGGCAATTCCGGCAAAATGGCCTTTGGGTGTCTGAATCACAGCGCCTCCAGCATGGTTTTTGCCATGGCGGCAGCCTGTAATACCCGTGCCCCGTGCTCTTCCAGCCCCGCGAGTACAATCGCACCTTCCAGTAAGAATGCAAGGTGTACGGTCAGCTGCTCTGCTTTCGCGGTATCTTCCGGCAGCAACTGATAAAGGTTCTTGCGGATAATATCAGCCACTTCAGATTTGTGAGCACACACTTCGCGGCGTTCCTCACTGCCGGCCGGAAACTCAGCGGCTGCGTTCAGCAGGCCGCATCCCCGGAATCCCCGTTCATAGGCAAACTCAGCATGGTCGTGATAAGCATCAAATACCGCGAGGATCCGCTGTACCGGTGTTGTTGCCTGTTGCAGACGGACATCATATAACGCCAGCCATTCTTCATGCCGCAGCCGGATGTAAGTGGTTACCAACTCAGCTTTGGAGCTGAAATTGTTATACAGACTTTTTTTGGCGACACCGGCCTTTTTGGTGATCGTATCAATACCGGTTGCCGCAATGCCCTCGTTGTAAAACAAGATGCCTGCGGCTTCCAGTAAACGGTCTCTGGCACTGAGCCGGGTCTGTGTTGCGTCTGTGTCCTTCATCCGGAAAATCTCTTGTGACTAATAAGTAGGTATACCAGTATACCTATTAACTCTGTGTGCACAAGAAATAATCACTGTCGTGAATACACTCAGCCGTTAAAAACCCTTGTTCAGTTGAAAACGTAATGAGAATGTCACCCTCCGTTTTGCACCCGGCGGCGGCGTACCGACAGCAGCAACCCTGATGACGGCATCCATTGCGGCGTTATCCAGTAATTCATAGCCGGAAGAGCGGGTAACGACCGGTGCAAAAGGTTTGCCGTTATCGTCGAGTGAAAATGAGATGGTGCTGATCCCCCGTTGCCCGGCGCTGCGGGCCCGGCGGGGGTAATGTTTTTGCTCCTCAATTTTTTGCCGCAGCAGATTAAAGTAATCCTCCTGTGCTTTCCGGTTATCGGCTCCTGCGGTGGCAGAGTTTGTCGGGGATACTGCCTGTCCGCCGGACTGCTGCTGTGTGGTTTTATCCTCTCCGGTATCTGCGGTGGTTGCTGTGGTAACCGGTTCTGATTTCTCCGCCTTTTTGTTCACAGCTTTTACTGCCGGTTTTACTGATGGCGGTTTGGTTGTTTTCTCAGGTGTTTTCCGGCGGGCGGTTGCCAGTTCTGCCTGAGACGGTGATTCCTGTGGTGGTGGTAATTGTTCCGCTTCCGGTTCTGTTTCCTGATATGCCGGTGCTGCACTCATCTGAATGGCAACGGAAACCGCCGGGGTTTGTCCCCGGTTATCAATCTGATGCTGTTGCGGGGCGGTCACCGGGGGGCTGCCCGTGATGAGCAGCCCGGCGACGGAGAAACACACACCGATCGCAGCAGCAGAAACCATCTGCTGCCACGTTCCGGTTCTTTCCCGGGAAAACAGGAAAGGCGGATGCGGTAATGCTATTGCGCCGTACATAAATCAGAACCTCGCGGAAACATTGAATTTTACGGCCCGGCCCGGTGCAGGCATCATCGAACGGGTGAGCGGGTCGAGGTAATATTCATTGGTCAGGTTGGTGGCCGTCAGTTCGAGGGCAACATCCGGTGTGACTTTATATTTGGCGTAAGCATCCACAGTCAGTACCGAATTCCAGCGCATCGGGTGGTTATTAAAATCGCTGTATTTTCCCGGAATAATACCCATCAGGCGTTTCTCCTGGCTGTTTTCCACCGCGCTGTGGTAGAGCCAGCGACTGCCGATTTCTAATGACTCCTGCAATAAACGCCCGCCGAGGTTAAAGGTCACAGAGTAGTGCGGCTGGATTTGGGTGCGCAGGAACCCGCCCGGATAACCACCGTCAATGCATGACGGGATATCTTTCAGCCCGGTCGGATCCATAAAGGCATGGGATGTTTCATCACAGACTTTATTGGTGAGGTTATAGGTCACCCCCAGATCACTGAAGATCCAGCCATGATCATAACGGGCCTGGATTTCAATCCCTTTCAGGATCTGCTTATCCATTTGTGTAAAACGAAAATAATTATCACGATCAAAGACATTGTGGATATCTGTATGGAAGTAGTTCAGCCGGATATCTGCATGGCGGTCAGCATGAAGCAGTGATTTCCCGTTAAAAACAACACCGTATTCATGAGTTACCGCACGTTCCGGTTTGTAACGGTAACCGATATGCGGGTACGACATCCCGGAAAAGCCGACAGTATCCTCAAACAAACTCGGCATACGTACGGTTTCCGCATAGCGGCCATACAGACGCAGATCATCGGTCAGATGTACCGAGGCAGACAGCATCGGCGTCCAGGCGCTGGCCTGGCGGCGGGGCTTTTCTTTCCAGGTGTGAGTGACCGCCTGAAGTTCTCTGTCGCCCGCTGAAATAGGGAGGCTGCCATATTCATAGAGATAGGTTTCCTGCCCGGTATAGGGATCAATACCCCGCAATGCGGTATCGATATCCGGCCGGTCTTTCTGTTTCAGGCGTCCGTCGCTGGTATCCACCTGCCAGAATTTTTTTTCGCGGACCATCATGCGACCTGCTTTATTGGTCGGATCATCTCTGTAACGTACTGACCAGATCGTTTTTCCCCGTATTGTTTCCCTTTCTTCCGGGGTCAGTTCGAGCCATATACCCTGCTGCCGTTTTTTATAAACCTGTGATTCTGCTTCGGTCATATTCCGGAAATAGTTCAGGTAATAACCGGTAACTTCATAGTTTTGTTTGCAGTAGGGGTCTTTGCGGGCGGCGCACTCATTGGAGAGATCATCGACACTCCAGTATACGGTTTGTCTGCCGCCGGCACTAAGTGACAGCCAGGAGACCGGCTGCCAGTCCAGACTGACAGATTGCTGATATTCAAAGCGGCGGCCTTTACGGGCAGGGACTGCAAACATAAAGAGATCGGCGTTTTCCATACTGGTATTGCTGTCCAGATGTTCAAACTGCATATTGGCGGCCAGAGTCACCGACAGTTCCGGGGTAAAAGCAAACTTATTGCTGAAATCCAGCCCGTAGCGCTGATTCTGTACATTCAGGGCAGCGGTGTTAATCAGTGTTCCATCGATTGCCGGGTTGATGGTGCTGATATCCCCCTGTTTATAGCCGTAGTCCATATTCTTCGGGTAGCGCGGCCAGCCGCCGCCGGAGTTAGTATTGCTGGTGGTCAGAGTCGTCCACAGGCGGATATCAGCATCAATATAGGCAAGATGTGCCGGTTGGGATTTCAGGTGAAGATAACCGGCTTGTGCATGCAGGTCAGCCAGCGGCCACTGCGGAATAATATTATCCTCAGCGCGGATCCAGCCCAGCCGTGAAGGCATAATATCGCCGAAATCAGAGCGGGTATCGCGCCAGCTGAGTTGCAGTGCGTGGTCATCATTCAGATACCAGGTATTTTTTATCAGCCAGGATTCCGTTTTTGCCGATGTATTGGGAACTTCATTACCCTTGCGGTAAATACGGGACACAAACGGCATATACGGGTCATAGGTTTTATTAGATGTTCGCAGAATACCGATATCTTCTTTGGATATTTTGCCATTGTAATTTTCACTGTGACGTTTACCGGCAAAATAATTTCCCCGGTCACGGTAGGCATAAGCCAGTAACAGATCCATATTTTCCTGACGGGTACCCACTGCCAGCCGCCAGGCATAGTCGCTGTTATTCAGTGCGGGGGCATTATCCCGGTTTTCCGGCGTTAAATGGGTGCCGGGGTCGTCAATGATAAACCAATTGAACTGCATATTATCCACAAGACGGTAATCTTCCCCGATCCCCAGATTGGGTATCCGGGCTTTGGTGGTGTTACTGCTGTTTTCCAGTATCAGTGCGGCACCAAACTGCTCACCGTTTTTTACCACGTCATTGATGGTGAGTGTCTTCATGGCAACACCGCCGCCTACCGAGGTTTTCAGGTGCGGGTTAAGTGACGGGCCTTTTTCAATCTCAATTTCACTGATCAGCATCGGGTCAAGGTAGTTACGGTTATTGGCACCGTTATAACCCCGGTACACCGTCACGGCCTGTTCGGTGCCGTCGATGGTGACCGGTACACGGCCCGGCCCCTGTATTCCGCGGATATTGACATCCAGCGCGTTACCATTGCGGGCATCACCGCTGAATACCCCGTTGGCGCCTTTAAGAATATCGGCGGCAGAGGCGCCTTTATAGCGCTCTATTTCTTCTTTGGTGAGGATCAGGGTAGAGACATTTTTGTCATAGATTTTATCTTTGGCGCTGTCAGCAGCGGTCTGTTCATTACGGAGCGTAATGTCGCCCAGGTGCTGATTTTTTTCTTCTGCTGCCAGCCCCGGCAGCGGAATAAACAACACGGGCAGAAGCAGTGTGACGGTTTTATAAGGATGACCAGATAATGGTGAATGCGAAGACATAACGATTCCCGGATGATAAAAAAATAAATAATCAGAAAGGGTTAAAACAGCCGTTCAAAACGCAGCATGATTTCAGTCTGCCGGTAGCTATAAAGCTACGGCAGAGAACTGCGGTTACGGGTGTGGATCAGTGAAAGCTGAGGTGAAATTTGCGCGAATGACGGCGGATAGAGCGCGAGTGTTGTACTGTACTGTCGGGTGAAATCCTCCCTGGCCTGGCGGTGTAACGGATGTGTATGGTGATAACGTTTACGGGTGTAAACGGCATGAACGGACTGGGACACCAAAGGGTGCCACAGATAGGTTAGCCCGGTATGCAGGGCAGCCGTTCGGTAATGTTTATAGGGATCATTTTTTTTGTGAACGGTGGTTTCTGCCTGTAAATACAGCGTGGCTGCCGGATGCGGACGCCAGGTTATCTGTGGCATCAGCTGATATTCGGTACCGTTATGTGAGTTCAGACCGGGCTGATAACGGTGCTGTCGCAGTGCAGCCAGTCCGCCCAGTGACCACTCCGGGCTGAGTTGCTGATTCAGATATGTTTGTAAGCCGTAAGCGGAGGAAAAACGGCGGCCGGCGGAAAAATGCTGCTCCAGCAGCGGAGTCAGTTGCCATAAGGTATGGCGATCCTGATAGTGATAACCCGTTTTAGCAGTCAGTGTTACGGTATTGGCTGCCTGATTCGCGGCATCATACCGGGTGGATACCCGGTAGTGCTGCGTCAGAAAATGCGAGCCGGACAGCGGCGTCAGCCTGCGCAGATCCCAGTCGCTGCGCCATTGCAATACAGCCTGAGATCTCTGCGGGATAAGGCTGGCGTAACAGGAACCGTCGGGGCTGTAGTGCAGGCAGTGTGTTTTCGGCAGTGGAGTCTGATAATAGTTATCCGTGTAATGGCTGCCGGCGCTGAGCATTAATGACCAACTGAGTGCCCGGGTGAGTTCGGTAATGGCGCGTGTAATCTCCGGATAGTGGGGAGAGGTCACCGGCAGGTGCTGTCTCAGTTCCCGGAACAAAAGCAAGGCGTTTCCGATCTGGCGATCAGCCCGGTAACTGCGGGCCAGTTCCAGTTGTGCGGCAAAGAAATGGGGTTTCTGTTGCAGAATGGTATTATATAACCCGATAGCAACCCCGGGGCGCTGGTTTAAATAGGCCAGTTTTGCCTGGCTGAAGATAATCAGTAACGGATCAGCCTGATGTTCCTGCTGATAAAAAGATAAGTAATGATAAATCGCTTTGAGGTTATTTTTCTTTAGTGAAAGATATAAATTCTGAGCAGTATTATTATTTTCTGAATGATTGATTTTTGGTATAGTTGCAGATACAGGTAATGAAAAAATAAGTAACAATAAAAAAAGAATAAATCCGTAAATTAATTTTATCTGCGACGACATATTTATATCCGCTAAACATCAGGAACAGATAATCTGTTCCTGATGAAATGTATCAATAATGAATTAAGATTTGGTTCCGCCGAACGCGATATTCTTCGCTTTATCGCTGCTGAACTCAGCATAACCGGCAACCTGCTGCGCATTGTCACCAAAGAAATGCCCGTTGGTCGTACCGCTGACGGTTGTGGTATCAGTACCGGTGGTGCTGACAGATGCAATACCATCAAAGGCTGAACCACTGACAGTGCCGCTCAGGCTGTAACTGAGATCGGTTGAGCTGAGAGAACCGGTAAAGGTGTTGGCATCAAAATCCGTGCTGAATGTGCCGCTGATCTGTTCACCACTGCTGTACCCGCTGAGTCCTTTAATGCTGTACTGTGCCGTCCCTTCGGATGGCATAGCCGCAGTGATATCTTTCCCTGCGTAATACGCCATATGGGAATCGTCACTGAAATCGGTACCGGAAACCCATTCACCGTAATAAATATCGGCATCGGCTATTTTGGCAAAGTTAAAAGAGCCCATATTGGTATGAGTATTCTCAGAGGAAACGACCACAGAAACGCCATTATCGTTTGGTGCTGCACGGTTAGGCCCCTGCAGTCCGGCAAAGCTGACTTTGGTTCCGTTGTACAATGCTGAATAACCGATTCCCGGTTCTCCGCCCGGTGACGGGTGGCCCCGGCCGCTGGATGCTTCTGTTACGCCGACAGATATATAGTTACTTAAGCCTTCGGCAGATGATGATCCATAGCCCGCATCAGCCTGAGCCTGTACCGCGGAGAATGCGGCACACAGGGTAACCAGCGTTGCCAGCGGGGTTTTCATATTGAATGTCTTCATAAACTAAACTCCTTGTAATTTAATGAATGACCGGGTGAGTGAAATGTTTTTCCGGTGTGATTACCGGAAGACAAATAAACGATAAAGGAGAATGAATTTTATGTAAATGAGAATTATTATCATTTGCTTGCAATGAGAATAATTTGATTAGAATGCTAATTAAATAACAAATTAAAAAATCACCATTTTTTATTTTTTGTGACAGATTTATTTCAAATATAAGAATGAAAATATGTGATGCACATTCAGAGTTTTTTTGTTCGGCAAACCGGGTTATTAATTCATAAGTATCATTAAAAGTGATGGATTGTTTTTTCTTTTATTAATAAGGTGATTTTAAACGCAATAATAATACGTTCAATTAACGGCTGTTATCGCATTTGATTTGGTATTTATGTTTCATACTATCCGGTGTTTTGAGCTGAATGGATAATCTGATAATGAAACAAACGCTGATGTTTTTGCTGTTAACAGTGCTGACCTGCGGATCCGCATCGGCCACATGGCCGCAAATAGGGAGAAGTAATTTTTCTGAGCGTTATGAGGTGATTACCCTGACACCGGATATGCCGGTGCCCGGTGCGGTTAATAATGACCCGGCAACAAAAGGTCTGCGGCTGATCGGTCTGCGGCGTGACGGTAACGGGCAGTACACCGAGGTTACCCGCCAGTTTTCCCCCGGAGCGACAAAACACATCCGCTATAAAGGGCGGCAGTACCGCGTAGTCGGGGATGTTTACCGCGCGGATAATCTGTCAGATACCGGACGCTGGGATAAAGGGCAGTCCGTGGTGACGGAAGAGTATTACGAGATTCTGGATAAAGACGGAAAACGGACAGGAAAGGGATTTTATTTTTCGTCGCGTGACCGCTGATGCAAGTATAAATAAGGTATCAGCAATAAAGGTTGTATTAAGTTTTCTGCCCGGAAAACCGGTAACATACCGGCAATCACCCTGATTAGCGGAGAAGTACATGTCATCAGTCCGGATCCTCAGTGTTGCACAGTGTCATGAATCGCTGCTGGACAGCGCGGAAGCACTGATTGCGGAACAATGGCCGTTGTTTATGTTATCCAGTCCGGTTTCTGACCAGTACTGGGATGCACTTTATCGTGAGGAAAATTTGCCTTTTCAGCAGGTTGCGGTTGTAACCATTGCCGGAGAGGAACAGGTCATCGGGCTTCTGAGTGCGATTCCGTTTTATTTTCCGGAAGATGCACCGCTGACTGATCTGCCGGATGAGGGCTGGGATGCGGTGCTGACGCAGGGGGCAACGGATACCCGGAAACCGACATTTGTATCTGCACTGTCAGTAACCGTCGACCCGGATTTTCGCGGACGCGGTATCCCTGCACAGCTTATCACCGCGCTGAAAGCAGCCGTTGCACAAGCCGGGCTGAAGGGCGTGGTGGTACCGGTGCGTCCTACGCTCAAGGTACAGTATCCGTTACAGGATTTCGCGGAATATTGTCAGTGGCAGACCCCGCAGGGTGAGCCGTTTGACCCGTGGATCCGCACACATGTCCGGCTGGGCGGGCAGATTATCAAACCGGCTATGCGCTCGATGGATATTACATCTTCCGCTGATAACTGGTCTGAATGGACCGGCATGGCCTTTCCGCACGCCGGTCAGTACATTGTGCCGGGTGCTCTGGTGCCGGTTCAGGCCGATCCTGAAACGGACCGGGTCATTTACCATGAGCCGAACCTGTGGATATATCATCCGCTGGCTGAATAGTCAGGGGATCAGCCGTTCAGGATGGGTATAGATGGTGGCCCGCCCTTTTTTACAGAAACCAGCCAGTGTCAGGCGGCAGCGTTTGGCGGTTTCAATTGCCAGCGTGGTCGGGGCGGAAACCGCAAACAGAATTTCCGCGCCGCACTGCGCGCTTTTCTGCACCATCTCATAGCTGGCGCGGCTGGAGACCAGCACCGCGCCATCAGTCCACTGTGCTTTTGCCCGCACACCGAGCAGTTTATCCAGCGCCACATGACGGCCGACATCTTCACAACCGCCCAGTAATTCACCCTGCGGGGAAATCCAGCCTGCGGCATGAGTGCAGCCGGTCAGTTTCCCGATTTCCTGTACCTGCGGCAGCTGGCTGAGTGCCTCATCGAGGTGACTGAGAGAAAAGGTCTGTGTGAAATCCAGCGGTGTGATCGGGCGGAAAATCTCGCTGATCTGCTCAGTGCCGCAGATGCCGCAGCCGGTGCGCCCGGCCATATTGCGGCGGCGCTCTTTCAGCCCGGCAAAACGGCGTGCGGATAATTCAACGTGGACCTCAAATCCGCCGTGGCAGGCATCCGTAATATCAATCCCGCGGATTTCATCAGCGGATTCAATAATGCCTTCGGAAAGGGAAAAACCGACCGCAAAATCGTCGAGGTTTTTCGGGCTGGCCATCATCACCACATGGGAAATACCGTTGTACACCAGGGCAACCGGCGTCTCTTCTGCGACCCAGTCATTTTCATTATGCCCGGGTTTACCTTTTTGTTGCACATTTGTGAGATGCGCACCGCGAATTAGGCAATTATGTAACGATTCTATGGAATAAATGTCATCCATCAGATGAATTCCTGCGCTTAATAATACATAATAATAGTATGGGTAAAAGTTTACACCATTCCACCAGGCAATGAACCTGATCGCACGCACCACTGTGCGGATAAAAAGAAAGTTCGCTGTGGCTTATTTTGCAGCGGCATAAGAGCAATGTAATAAGGAGATCTCCATGCAAGTCAGCAGAAGGCAGTTCTTTAAGATCTGCGCTGGCGGTATGGCGGGTACAACGGCAGCGGCTCTGGGCTTTGCCCCGGCGGTCGCTATTGCCGGTTCACGTCAGTACAAGCTTTTACGCGCACGTGAAACCCGTAATACCTGCACGTACTGTTCCGTCGGCTGCGGGCTGTTAATGTACAGTCTGGGTGACGGGGCAAAAAACGCCAAAGAATCCATTTTTCACATTGAAGGGGACCCGGATCATCCGGTAAACCGCGGCGCACTGTGCCCGAAAGGCGCAGGTCTGATCGATTTTATCCACAGCGAAAGTCGTCTTAAGTATCCTGAAGTCCGTGAGCCGGGCACCAACGAGTGGAAACGTATCTCGTGGAATGAGGCGTTTGATCGTATCGCCCGCCTGATTAAAGATGACCGCGATACTAACTTTATTGAAAAGAACAGCGATGGCGTTACCGTCAACCGCTGGTTAACCACCGGGATGTTATGCGCATCTGCTGCCAGTAACGAAACCGGATTTGTCACCCAGAAATTCTCCCGCGCCCTCGGCATGCTTGCCGTGGATAACCAGGCGCGTGTCTGACACGGACCTACGGTAGCAAGTCTTGCTCCGACATTTGGTCGCGGTGCCATGACCAACCACTGGGTTGATATTAAAAATGCCAACCTTGTTGTTGTGATGGGCGGAAACGCTGCGGAAGCTCACCCTGTCGGGTTCCGCTGGGCGATGGAAGCCAAAATTCATAACAATGCCAAACTGATCGTTATTGACCCGCGCTTTACCCGTACTGCGGCTGTGGCGGATTTCTACACGCCTATCCGTTCCGGTACTGATATTGCGTTCCTGTCAGGTGTGATTAAGTACCTGATGGAAAATGAAAAAATCAACCGTGAATATGTTGAGGCGTACACCAACGCCAGCCTGATCGTCCGTGAAGATTACGATTTTAAAAACGGGCTGTTCACCGGTTATGATCCTGAAACACGCCAGTACGATAAAACCACCTGGAATTACGAACTGGATGAAAACGGCTTTGCGAAACGTGATACCACACTGCAGCATCCCCGTTGTGTGTGGAACAAGCTGAAAGAGCACGTCAGCCGTTATACCCCGGATGTGGTGACCAATATCTGCGGGACGCCGAAAGAAGACTTCCTGAAAGTCTGTGAATATATCGGCGAAACCAGCGCGAAAGATAAAACTGCCTCATTCCTGTATGCACTGGGCTGGACACAGCACACTGTCGGTGCGCAGAACATTCGTACCATGGCCATGATCCAGCTGCTGCTGGGTAACATGGGGATGCTGGGCGGCGGCGTGAACGCACTGCGCGGTCACTCCAATATCCAGGGCTTAACCGACCTGGGTCTGCTGTCTCAGAGCCTGCCGGGCTACCTGACGCTGCCGTCTGACAAACAGACGTCACTGGAAAGTTATCTGGCTGCCAACACGCCGAAACCAACGGTACAGGGCCAGGTTAACTACTGGGGCAACTATCCGAAGTTCTTTGTCAGCCTGATGAAAACCTTCTACGGTGACAAAGCGCAGAAAGAGAATAACTGGGGCTTTGACTGGCTGCCGAAGTGGGATAAAGGCTACGACGTTCTGCGTTATTTCGACATGATGGATAAAGGGGAAGTGAATGGCTATATCTGCCAGGGCTTTAACCCGTTAGCCTCATTCCCGAACAAAAACAAAGTGGTTAAGGCGCTTTCAAAACTGAAGTTCCTGATCACCGTTGACCCGCTGAATACCGAAACATCGAACTTCTGGCAGAACCACGGCGAGATGAACGATGTGGATCCGGCTCAGATTCAGACCACGGTGTTCCGTCTGCCGTCCTGCTGTTTCGCGGAAGAGAACGGTTCTATCGTTAACTCCGCCCGCTGGTTACAGTGGCACTGGAAAGGCGCGGATGCCCCGGGCGAAGCTATCAGCGACGGCGAAATCCTCTCCGGGATTTTCCACCGTGTCCGCAAGCTGTATGAAGCGGAAGGCGGTAAGGTGCCTGAGCAGGTGCTGAACATGACCTGGAACTACTTCGACCGCGATAATCCGACACCGGAAGAAGTCGCGCAGGAGAGTAACGGTCTGGCGCTGGTCGATCTGAAAGATGCTGACGGCAATGTAATTGTGAAGAAAGGCGAGCAGCTCACCTCCTTTGCACAGTTACGTGACGACGGTACCACGGCAAGCGGATGCTGGATTTTCGCCGGCAGCTGGACACCGCAGGGTAACCAGATGGCACGCCGTGATAACGCTGACCCGACCGGGCTGGGTAACACCCTCGGCTGGGCGTGGGCATGGCCGCTGAACCGCCGCGTCATTTATAACCGCGCATCTGCGGACCCGGCGGGTAAACCGTGGGATCCGAAACGTCAGATTCTGGAATGGAACGGCAGCAAGTGGATCGGTATGGATGTGCCGGACTACAGCAACGCCGCGCCGGATTCGGATGTCGGGCCGTTTATCATGCAGCCGGAAGGGATGGGCCGCCTGTTTGCTATCGATAAGATGGCGGAAGGGCCGTTCCCTGAGCACTACGAGCCGATTGAAACCCCGCTCGGTACTAACCCGCTGCATCCGGATGTGGTCTCCAACCCGGCAGCCCGTGTCTTCAAAGACGACTGGGCGCAGATGGGCAAAGCAGCGGAATTCCCGTATGTCGGTACAACTTACCGTCTGACGGAGCACTTCCACTACTGGACCAAGCATTCACGGTTAAATGCTATCACTCAGCCGCAGCAGTTTATCGAAATCGGTGAGCGTCTCGCGAATGAGAAAGGCATTTCCCATGGCGATACGGTAAGAGTCAGCTCCAAACGTGGTTATATCAAGGCGAAAGCAGTAGTCACCAAACGTATCCGTACCCTGGATGTGAATGGTCAGAAGGTGGATACCATCGGTATTCCGATTCACTGGGGCTTTGAGGGTGTGGCGGTGAAAGGCTTTATTACCAACACACTGACACCATTTGTCGGGGATGCGAATACCCAGACGCCTGAATTTAAAGCCTTCCTGGTTAATGTGGAAAAGGTGTAAGGAGATAAATTATGTCAATGCAATCACAGGACATTATTCGTCGCTCTGCCACCAATTCCCTGACCCCCGCACCTCAGGTGCGGGATTTTAAGGAAGAAGTGGCGAAGCTTATCGACGTGACCACCTGTATCGGCTGTAAAGCCTGTCAGGTGGCCTGTTCGGAGTGGAACGACATCCGTGACAAAATCGGCACCAACGTGGGGGTGTATGACAACCCGCAGGATCTGTCCGCCAAGTCATGGACTGTCATGCGTTTCTCCGAAGTGGAAGAGAACGGCAAATTTGAGTGGCTGATCCGCAAAGACGGTTGTATGCACTGTGCGGACCCGGGCTGTCTGAAAGCCTGTCCGGCTGAAGGCGCTATCATTCAGTATGCCAACGGGATTGTCGACTTCCAGTCAGAGCACTGTATCGGCTGCGGTTACTGTATCGCGGGCTGTCCGTTTAATGTGCCGCGTATCAACGAAGAAGATAACCGCGCTTATAAATGCACACTGTGTGTTGACCGCGTGGATGTGGGTCAGGAACCGGCGTGTGTGAAAACCTGTCCGACAGGCGCGATTCATTTCGGCTCGAAAGAGGATATGAAAGCGCTGGCCGGCGATCGTGTGACTGAGCTGCAAAGCCGTGGTTACGCCAAAGCCGGTCTGTATGACCCGCAGGGTGTCGGCGGTACGCATGTGATGTATGTGCTGCACCACGCTGATAAGCCGCAGTTATATCACGGCCTGCCGGAGAACCCGGAAATCAGTGCTGCGGTGAAATTCTGGAAAGGTGCGTGGAAACCACTGGCAGCAGTCGGTTTTGCGGCAACCTTTGCGGCGGCAATCTTCCATTATGTGGGTATCGGCCCGAACCGGGTATCAAAACGCGAGGAAGAAGAGGCCCTGAAAGATATTCAGGATGTTCCGGCAAAGACTGAGCAATCAGCAGGTCAGGAGGAGCAGAAATAATGCAACAGGATGATCGCGAAAAAATTATCCGCCACAAACCAATTGAGCGTGTGAATCACTGGGCTGTGGTCATTTGTTTTCTGTTCACGGCCATCAGCGGGCTCGGGTTTTTCTTCCCGTCGCTTAACTGGTTTATGAACATTCTGGGTACCCCGCAGTTATCACGTCTGCTGCATCCGTTTACCGGTGTGGTGATGTTCTTACTGTTTGTGTTTATGTTTTTCCGTTATTTTAAACACAACTTTATCAACCGTGATGATATCGAGTGGGCGAAGCAGATCGGCAAAATCATGAAGAATGAGGAAGCCGGTGATGTCGGTCAGTATAACCTCGGTCAGAAAGGGGTGTACTGGGCAGCCAGTATCTGCCTGTTCCTGCTGTTGCTGAGCGGTATCGTTATCTGGCGTCCTTACTTTGCGGAGTATTTCTCTATTCCGGTTATCCGTATCGCGCTGCTGGTACACTCCATTTCTGCTATCGGGCTGATCATCACTATTATTGTTCACGCGTATGCGGCAATCTGGGTGAAAGGGTCAGTGCGTGCGATGACGGAAGGCTGGGTAACGCGCGGCTGGGCGAAGAAACATCACCCGCGCTGGTACCGTCAGATTGTGGCAAAAGAGCGCGAAGAGGATAAAAAAGGTCAGTGACCGTTTTTACTATTCTCGTGTGACCATTCAGAAGGCAGGGATTTCCCTGCCTTTTCGACATTTTAAGGCAGCCGGTTCATAATAGGGTTTTACTTGCCGGACCGGCTTATCCTCTCCATATCAGAAGAAGAGCAATATCATGAGTATCCGAATTGTATCCAAAGAAGAGCTGGGACAGGCTCAGAAAAATGAAAAAGGGATTGGCTTTATCCCAGCCGTACTGTTTCCTAATCTGAAGAATCTGTATCAGCGCCGTGCCGAACGTTTTGATGAGCTGGCCAAAGATAACCCGTTTGCGGATTACCTGGAATTTGCGGCTGAAATCACCCGCGCCCAGCAGAAAGCCCTGTATGACAATCCGCTTGAAATGGATATGGATGCCCTGATGGCCGCCAATATGCCGGGCAAAGCCCTGCTCGACTGCCGCACCTTTCAGCGCACTGAACACTGGCGCAAACTGCTGAAAAGCATTATTGCCGAGCTGCTGCCGGTTGCACCGGATCATGCCCGTCCGACTCTGGAAAATCTGGACAAAGCCTCTGAAAATGAGCTGGAAGACATGGCAACGGCCTTGTTTAATCAGGAGTTTTCCGCTGTATCACCGGATAAGTCCGTGTTTATCTGGGCAGCATTATCCCTGTACTGGGCGCAGATGGCGTCGATGATCCCGGGCAAAGGCCGCGAAGAGCACGGCGAACACCGTCAGTTCTGCCCGGTCTGTGCGGCAATGCCGGTATCCGGCGTGATCCAGATCGGCACCACGCAGGGGCTGCGTTATCTGCACTGCGGATTATGTGAAACCGAATGGCATGTGGTCCGTATTAAGTGCACCAACTGCGAGCAGACCCGTGATCTGAATTACTGGTCACTGGAAAGTGAGCAGGCGGCGGTGAAAGCAGAAAGCTGTGGTGATTGCGGCAGTTACCTGAAAATTCTGTCACAGGAAAAAGACGCGAAAGTGGATACCGTGGCCGATGACCTGGCAACCCTGATCCTGGATGCCCGGATGGAAGAAGAAGGTTTTTCCCGCAGCAGTATCAACCCGTTCCTGTTCCCGAACGAATAAGTCAGTGAAGTGAGTCCGCTATGAACGAACGTGCATTATACAGTCAGATACCTGCCATTGACGGGTTATTACATGAAACACCGGTTGCCGCGCTGACAGAACAGTACGGACAGACCTGTATCGTCAGTGTGCTGCGGGAGATGCAGGATGATGCACGTGACGCGATCCGTGAGCGGCAGCAGCTGCCGGACTGGCACGGTTGCTGGGCGGATGAACTGTCCCGCCGTCTGGACAGCGAGCGGGAAGCACTGCGGCCGGTCATTAACCTGACCGGTACCGTGCTGCACACCAATCTCGGCCGGGCATTACAGGCGGAAGCGGCTATTGAGGCGGTGACCAATGCCATGCGCTGGCCGGTCACACTCGAATATTCCCTTGATGATGCCGGGCGCGGTCACCGCGACAGCATTGTCGCGGAGCGTCTGTGTCAGCTGACCGGCGCGGAAGCAGCCTGTATCGTCAATAATAATGCGGCGGCGGTATTGCTGGTGCTGGCAACGATGGCCGCCGGGCGGGAGGTGATTGTTTCCCGCGGTGAGCTGGTGGAAATCGGCGGAGCCTTCCGCGTGCCGGAAGTGATGAGCCAGGCGGGCTGTCGTCTGGTTGAGGTCGGTACCACAAACCGGACCCATCTGCATGATTATAAAAATGCCGTCAGTGAGCAGACTGCGCTGCTGATGAAAGTCCACACCAGTAATTATCATATTGAAGGTTTTACGGCAGAGGTCTCCGGGCAGGAACTGGCGGAACTCGGCCGGGAATATACTATCCCGTCGGTGATTGATCTCGGCAGCGGTGCTCTGATTGATATGACACAGTGGGGATTGCCGGAAGAGCCGATGCCGCAGCGCTATCTGGCGCAGGGCATTGATATTGTGACCTTCTCCGGTGATAAACTGCTCGGCGGGCCGCAGGCGGGGATTATCCTCGGCAAAAAAGCGTGGATTGAGGCGATACAGCGCCATCCGCTCAAACGCGCCCTGCGGGCAGATAAAATGACTCTGGCGGCGCTGGATGCCACGCTGCGTCTGTACCGCCGTCCGGAAAAACTGGCGCAGACACTGCCGTCACTGCGTCTGCTGACCCGGTCTGCTGACGATATTTATGATATGGCACAACGGCTTGTGCCAAAAATTCAGGCATATTACGGTGATGAATGGGTGATCCGCGCAGAGCCCTGCTCCTCGCAGATTGGCAGCGGATCCCTGCCGGTGGAACGCCTGCCCGGCTGGGCAGTGACGTTTACCCCGCAAAACGGAAAAGGCAGCGCCTTAGCCACCCTGACGCAGTCTCACCGTCAGCTGACCATTCCGGTGATCGGGCGGGTGAGTGACGGACGTCTGTGGTGGGATTTGCGTTGCCTTGAAGATGAAAACCGACTTTTACAGGCACTGTTACCATGATTTTTGCTACAGCCGGCCATGTTGACCACGGAAAAACGGCTCTTATTCAGGCGGTAACCGGCGTGGATACCACCCATCTGCCGGAAGAGAAAAAACGCGGAATGACTATCGACCTCGGCTATGCCTACTGGCCGCAGGATGATGATACGGTTATCGGCTTTGTGGATGTGCCGGGCCATGAAAAGTTTCTCGGCAATATGCTGGCGGGTATCGGCGGGATCCGCCATATCCTGCTGATTATTGCCTGCGACGACGGGGTGATGGCACAGACCCGCGAGCATCTGGCGATTCTGCGTCTGGCAGGCCGTCCGCAGATCTCGGTGGTGCTGACCAAAGCAGATCGCGTTCCGGCAGAGCGGGTTGAGGAAGTCCGGCAGCAAATCACAGAGCTGCTGTTATCTGACGGCTGGCCGGAAAGCCCGGTCTTTGTCACCTCATCCCATACCGGCGAAGGGCTGGATACACTGCGGGCGCACCTGCGTCTGCACCATCAGCAGCAAGCCTCAGACAGCCGGACAGAAAAACGTTTCCGGATGGCGATTGACCGCGTTTTCAGTGTCAAAGGGGCGGGGCTGGTGGTGACCGGTACCGCGCTGGCCGGGCGTGTCAGCACCGGTGACACATTATGGGTGACCGGCAGTGATAAATCTGTCCGTGTGCGCGGTATTCATGCCCAGAACCGTCAGCAGGAACAGGCTCAGGCCGGTGACCGCGTGGCGATCAACCTGAGCGGGGATGTCAGCAAAGAGACGGTTTCCCGCGGCGACTGGCTGCTGAGCGAAAAACCGGTGCAGTCCGCACACCGCATTCTGGCGGAAATTGAAACCGATGAAGGTCTGAAAAGCTGGCAGCCGGTGCATATTCACCACGGCGCCAGCCATATCACCGGGCGGGTCTCCCTCCTGAGTGACGATAACACCCGCCCGCTGCTGGCGGAAATCACCCTTGATACCCCGCTCTGGCTGGCGGAAGAAGACCGGCTGATTTTGCGCGATATCAGTGCGCAGCGCACACTGGCGGGAGCACGGGTACTGAATTTATCCTCTCCGCGACGCGGAAAACGCCGTCCGGAATTTCTGGCGTGGTTATCAGAGCGGGCAGCGGCACAGGATGATCGTGATGTTCTGATGTGCGAACTGCCGCGCGGGGAGGTTTCTCTGCCGGTATTTGCCTGGGCGCGGCAGCTGACAGCGGAAAAACTGGCGGAATGTACTGCCGGGCTGAATCTGCTGATCAACGACGGTTATGCCCTTTCGGCACTGCGGGTTGAAACGGCAAAAGCCATTCTGCTGGCCACCCTGGCGGATTATCATCAGTCACACAGCGACCAGATGGGCGTCGGCCGTGACAGACTGAAACGGATGGCATTACCGGTGCTTTCTGATTCCATCGTGTTTCCGGTTATTGCACAATTACTGGATGAAAAACAGATTGTCAGAACCCGGGGCTGGCTGCATCTGCCGGGATTCGGTCTGGCTTTCGATCCGGCACAGGACGCGCTCTGGCACAGTGCGGAACCGCTGTTTCAGCAGGAGCCGTGGTGGGTTCGTGATCTGGCCGTTAAACTCGGCACTGATGAAACCGCTGCCCGTCAGTTTCTGAAAAAAGCCGCACAGCTGGGTCATATTATGGCGATTGTGCCTGACCGCTATTATCACCGGTCACAAATCACGGAATTCGCGCAGGTTATCCGTGAATATAATCAGACACATGAAGAAGGTATCGGCGCGGCACAATTCAGGGATAAATACGGCATGGGGCGTAAGCTGGCCGTACAGATTCTGGAGTTTTTTGACAGGACCGGTTTTACCCGCCGCAGAGGGGACAAACATATTTTGCGGGATGAGGGACTGTTCTGATTTTCTTCAAAAAGGATTTAAGACATGAAGATCGATTTGGAAAATTTTGTCAGTGAATTCAATAAAGAGAAATTCCCGAGCTATTACGTCAGAAATGCGCAAATGTATGGCTGGGAATTAGCCTATATTGAAATTGAAACCGGTGCCTTTAAGGTTGCGCTCGATATTGATTTCAGAGGAAATGTCTGGCTGGTATTCAGGGATTATGAATCTCTGGTTCTTTTTCAGAAGAGCCTTAAACGTGATTTTGATTTTAAAACACTGATCTATGACGGCCGGAATAAGAAATATGAATTCAGCCGGATCCCGCTGGATGAAACAGATACCGTCTCGATAGCCCGCGGAATTACCAATGAGATTATCGGTTTTTATAATGATATCGCTGCCGATTTTTATGCCCGCAAACAGACAGAGCTGACCTGTGCGATTGAATCTCATCAGTACCGTGATCTGCTGAATAAAACGCTGGATGATATGTGTCATTTCTTTAAAGGAAAGCGTTTATCTGCGCTGGAAACGGTACAGCGGATAAAAGAGCAGCAGTGCGGGTTTACCCGCTATGATAATGACGAAATTATGCTGATGCAGGAAAAAGGCGTTTATTATCAGAAAGCAAATAAAATGCTGATGCATGAATTACGGAATATCAGCACCGGTAATTACAATACACTGGTGTGTTTTCCGGGTATGCAGACTGAGAGTGATTCATGGCTTAAATTCTGGTCTCAGTACTGGTTTCTGACAAAATGTTATCTTGATCAACCGGTTTACGGTGATAGCCGAGCCACGACTCAGGACGGTTTTTATCAGTCCGGCAAAAAACTGGCGGATGCCTGGATGGATATCTGGGCAGATAAAAATATCTGCATTGTGGCGGTGGAAAATGTGGTACCGGATCCTGATCATTTCCTGTTTTCAAATACAGGGAATAAAGAGGTAATCCGGGTAAAAGACACTGATGCTTATAACGATATTGATCAGCTGACCGAACAGTGTCTGATGAAAAAAGATATTGATCTCTTTCTGATTGCGGCGGGCCCGGCAGGTACTGTGCTATCTGCAAGGCTGGCAGACAACGGTAAAACAGCGCTGGATATCGGTAATCTGGTCAGCAGTTATAATACGGTTTTCCCTGAACAGCTTCAGGCGGAGTAATGACCGGCAGATAATAAAACAGGCCGCAAATGCGGCCTGTTTTGCACGGTATGCCGGAATCAGGCTTTAGTGGCTAAAATAACGCTGGAAGCTTTTATCAGTGCGACAATTTCATTACCTTCATGTAATTCCATTTCGTCGCGGCTTTCATTGGTAATAACCGCTGTCAGCGGCAGCCCTTTTTCGGTTCTCAGATGAATCGTGCTGTTGACCGCACCGTTCACCATTTTGCTGATTTTGCCGCGGAACTGGTTGCGGGCGGAAAAACGCAGGCCGCAATCCGGATTTGCCAGTACCACCCACGGCGCTTTAATAATCGCGACCGCTTCTTTTCCTTCGCGGATCCCTAATACGTCACAGCTCTCTTTGGTGATGACGGTTGTCAGAATTTCACCATGCTCAAGTGTTAATTCCACTTCATTATTAACAGCGCCGGCAACAACGCGGGAGACTTTACCGGTGAGCTGGTTACGTGCGGAAATTTTCATTGTGTGACCTCTTTCCTTTTAGTGATTAACTGAAATGGTTAATCTTCCTGTTGTATCACACGATATACGCAGCGGCGAGAATCCGTGAGTAAATATTCGACCCGTTCCACACTTGCATTTAAAACTGTCTGAAAGAGTTCCAGCTCGGCGCGGCAGAATCCCTGACACATGCGGGCGGCGGAGCAGATAGGACAGTGATTTTCAATAATCAGCCAGCTTCCTTCCGGTTCTTTTTCCCATTGCGCCATATAGCCTTCCTCTGTGCGGATGGCAACGAGGCGGATAATGCGTTCTTCCAGAGTTTCCGCACCCTGAAGTTTATCAAAATAGTCGCGGCGGGCTTCGTTCTCACGGGCGGTAATAATTTTGCCGATAGCATCCTCGCCGAGTTCGCGGCGGATGGTGGTCAGGATTTTGACCGTCAGCTCCGCGTGACAATCTGGAAAGCGTTTATTGCCCAGTGCGGTCAGGTGCCAGCGCTGCACCGGACGGCCGACACCCCGGCATTCGGAATGTGCCTCAACCATACCGTCCCGGGCCAGTTTGGTAAACTGCTGACGGGCAGCTTCCCCGGTGGTGCCCAGGTGCTCCCCGGCCTCAGATGCCTGCATCGGGCCATGCTTTTTCAGGAGAATAAGCAATTTTTCTCCGACAGATTGTGCGGAACTGAGGTTGCTTTCCAGGTTAGTTCTTGACATATTCTCGTGCCCGGTATTTATTTATCCAAGTTAATTCTTGTTTAATTTATCGTATTCAGCAAAGTATCACAAGACTAAAGGATGGTTTCTATGTTGCCCGATGACAGCCGCTGGCGTGATCTCTTCTCAGGGAAAAACGCCGCGATTTCAATCGCTCTCTCGTTCGGTGTTGTTATTCACGCCGTTAATATCTTAATGGCGACCACCATTTTGCCATCCGTTGTTGCTGATATCGGCGGCCTGAATCTGTATGCCTGGAATACCACACTGTTTGTGGCGGCATCCATTATCGGTTCTGTACTCTCCGCCCGGCTGCTTGCCGTATACGGTGCCCGTATCGCTTACCTTATCTCGGTGGTGGCCTTTTTCGCCGGCAGCCTGGCCTGCGCACTGGCGCCCCGGATGGAAATTATGCTGCTGGGGCGCACCATTCAGGGCTTCGGCGGCGGTGTTATGTTCGCACTGTCTTATGCCATGATCAATTTAGTTTATGTTCCGGCGCTGTGGCCGAGAGCCATGGCACTGATTTCCGGGATGTGGGGGGTTGCCACATTAGTCGGTCCGGCAGTCGGGGGTATTTTTGCCCAGTTAAACGCCTGGCGTTTTGCTTTTGGTGTGATGTTGCCGCTGATGGTCATCTATGGGCTCTTTTTGCTTACGATTATGCCGAAAAAGCAGAAAGATGACGGCACCCGGCCGCGTCTTCCCCTGATCCAGCTGACATTACTGACTGCCGCTGTGCTGGTGGTCTCCGCCGGGAGCCTCAGCCCGGATGTGTTCCTGAATGTGGGCGGCGTGGTGGTCTCGCTGCTGTTACTGATTGTGCTCGCGCTGATTGAGCAGCGCAGCCACATCCGGTTACTGCCGGAAAATACCTTCCGGCGCGGCAGCCATCATGCCGCGCTGTATATCACCATCTCTCTGCTGGCGATCGGAATGACCTGTGAAGTGTTCGTGCCGTACTTCCTGCAGCGCCTGCACGGTCAGTCGCCGCTGGCATCCGGTTATATGAGTGCGCTGATGGCGCTGGGCTGGACTGTCAGTGAGATCATCAGTGCCGGATGGAAAGGGGCAAAAATGCGCGCCAGTATTCTGCTCGGGCCGGTTTTTGTGCTGGCGGGGCTGGTTCTGCTGGCACTGACGCTCTCTGTACCGTCTGCCGGCACATGGGGCATTATGTCGCCGATCCTGCTGGGGTTATCGCTGGTCGGGTTCGGGATCGGGTTCGGCTGGCCGCATCTGCTGACCCGGATTTTACAGGTTGCCACGCCTGCGGATAAAGAGATCGCCGCCGCTTCCATTACCACAGTACAGCTTTTTGCCACAGCTCTGGGGGCGGCGCTGGCGGGAATGATTGTTAACGTCAATGGTTTCAATGACGGTACATTGACGGGCGTGATGTCTTCAGCCTACTGGCTGATGATGTTACTGGCCATTGCCCCGCTGATTGCGATTTTCACCGCCCGTCGCTGCGCGGCCATTTCTTACGGCTGATTATCCCGTTTCTGATAATAGTGTATGCCGGAATGAGGACTGTATCCCGTTCCGGCGTTTTTTTACACTGACCGGATGTTTTCTGTCAGGGTAATGTCCGCTATGTCTCAGTATCATCTCGAATTTGAAAAACCAATCATTGAGCTGGAAGAAAAAATCGCCGCATTGCAGTCATTTAAAGAGCGCAGCAGCGATTTGGGATTTGATCCGGATGATGAAATTGCCTGCCTGAGGAAAAAATGCGAAAAACTGACCCAATCGATTTATGCGGATCTCGGTGCATGGGAGATTGTCCGGCTGGCCCGTCATCCGCTGCGGCCCTATACCCTGGATTATATCAGTCTTATTTTTACGGATTTTCAGGCGCTTGCCGGTGATCGTGCCTTTGCGGATGATAAGGCGATTGTCGGCGGGCTGGCACGCCTTGAAGGCCGTCCGGTGATGGTTATCGGTCATCAGAAAGGGCGGGATACCAAAGAAAAGTTACTGCGCAATTTCGGCATGCCGTCACCGGAAGGTTACCGCAAGGCGCTGCATCTGATGAAAATGGCCGAACGTTTTCATATGCCGGTGCTGATGTTTATTGATTCCGCCGGTGCCTATCCCGGCGTGGGTGCGGAAGAGCGCGGACAGGCGGAGGCGATTGCCCGTAACCTGCTGGAGCTGTCGCGGCTGAAAACCCCGGTTATCTGCTCTATCACCGGCGAAGGCTGCTCCGGCGGGGCGCTGGGGATTGGTGTCGGCGATCGCATCAATATGCTGCAATACAGCACCTATGCGGCGATTTCGCCGGAAGGGTGTGCTTCTATTCTGTGGAAAAGTGCCGATAAAGCCCCGCAGGCTGCCGAAACCATGGGGATGACTGCTCCGCGCCTGAAGGCGCTCGGCATTATCGATACTATTATTCCCGAACCGGCGGGCGGTGCTCACCGCAACTATCAGCAGGCGGCGGATAACCTGCGTGAGCAGCTGTTGCGGGATCTGGCAGAGTTATCCGCGCTGCCGGAAGACGAATTACTGGCGCAGCGCTATCAGAAATTAATGTCTTTCGGCTATTGCTGAGGACAGATTAACCTGTTTGTGATAACAATAGGGGTGAATATCTCTCACAACGGGGACGCTGTCATGGCGGTCGATCTGAATTTACTGCCGGTTTTTCTGGCGGTGGCGGAGCAGGGAAGTTTTACCGGTGCGGCCACCCGGCTGGGTATGCCGTCATCCAATGTCAGCCGGGCCATCAGACAGCTGGAAACCCAGACCGGCTGCCGCCTGATCGAACGGACAACCCGGCGTATGCGCCTGACGGCACAGGGGCAGCAGCTGTATCAGTGCGCCGGAAAGACGGACTCCATGCTGCGGGAAACTTTTTCACAGATCCGCAATGATGATGTGCTGACCGGCTGTTTCCGGCTGACGGTGCCCGGTGAAGGCTGCGGGGAAATGCTGGCGCCGGTGCTGGCCCGTTTTGCCGCACTGCATCCGGATTTGCAGATCCGGTGTGATACAAAGCTGACCCCGGCGGATATTATCAGTGATGATATCGATCTGCTGCTGACTTATCAGCGCGGGGAGATGGCAGACAGCAGTTATCACAGCCGTCTGATTCAGTCCTGGTCGTGTGTGGTGGTGGCAGCGCCGTCATTACTGGCGCGGACCGGTATCCCGGTTTCTGCCGCTGACCTGCCCCGGCTGCCCTGTATTTCCAGCCTGAGTGCCCTGAACGGTCAGCCGTGGATTTTCCGTAAACCGGACGGCGGATGGCTGACTGTGCGCATTAACAGCCGCTATCAGGTTAACGGTGCGGCACTGGCAGCGGCGGCGGCTGTTGAAGGGCTGGGTTTTGCGATTCTGACCGGGCATTTGTGTCAGCAGGCTTTCCGTGACGGTACATTGCAGGTCGTCCGGCTGAATGAAGAACCGGCTCCCATCGAACTGAGAGCCGTTTATGCCAGCCGCCGTGAGGTGTCACCGGTTGTCGACAAATTCCTGCATTTTCTTGAAAGTTCGCTGCGGGATCAGGATAAAAATCAGTAGCTGCGGAATACCGTCTGCTTTCCGTCCGCATCATAGGCGATCACATCATACGGCTCTTTCATATCCTTGTATTCCATGCCGAGGCTGCCGACCGGCATTCCCGGAACTGAAATTCCTTTGGCATTTTCCGGCAGCGTATCAATGGCATCCAGGCTGTCCGCCGGGACGTGGCCAATCACATATTTGCCGTTCAGCGTGGCGAGGTGACAGCTCATCAGGTTCGCGGTGGCACCGGAATCAAGCATCATTTTCTCCAGCTGTGCCTGCGGAATAATATTGGTTTCCACATCATAACCGGCTTTTTCCACCCCTTCCGCCCACTGGCCGCAGCAGCCGCAGGTCGGGGATTTATACACGGTGACAGTTCCTTTCGCTGCCATGGCACCGGCAGAAAGTGTGGTTAATAATAAAGATAACGCCCAGACGGATTTTTTCATCGGTATTCCCTGTAATGAGTCGGATAATAATGATGAGATTAATGGTTTACCTTAGGGGAAGGTCAATACAGGGGAACGTATAGTTATGCGGAGAAGTGTAAAGGTTCCGGGGCATGAAACCACCGGAACCGGAGAATACTATTTTACACGGATAACTATTTTACCGAACGGGCCGCGCTGAAGATGCGCAAAAGCCGCCGGAACATCGCCGAAAGGATAGACAGTATCGATAACCGGTTTAATCTGATACTGCTCAGTGGCGGCGCAGAGCCGTTCCAGTGCCCGGCGGTGGCCGACAGTGATCCCCTGAATCGTTGCCTGTTTCAGCATCAGCGGAACGGCCGGCATCACCAGTTCTTCGCTCTGCATAAAACCAATCTGTGCAATGTGTCCGCCCGGCGCCAGCGCTGCCACGGACTGACGCAGGTTTTCCCCGCCGATAACTTCCAGGATATGGTCTGCACCGTGACCGCCGGTCAGTGACATCACCGCGTCCGCCCATGCCGGAGTCGCCCGGGTATCAATAATACGGGTCACACCCAGCGCATTCAGACGGGCAATTTTTTCTGCGGAACGGGTCAGCACAACGGGTTCCGCACCCATTGCCAGTGCTATCTGTAATCCGGCCAGTGATACACCACCGGTACCCTGGAGTAATACAGTCTGTCCGGGCTGCAGATCCCCGCTTTCTTTCAGGGCAAACCAGGCTGTCAGTCCGGTGACCGGCAGTGTGGATGCTTCTTCGTCAGTCAGTGACGGCGGAACCGCAACCAGCGTTTCCTCATTCAGCACAATATACTCAGCCAGTACGCCGGGCAGCGGGCCGCCGAGTGATAGCCCGTGATGTGCCATTTCTGCCGGCGGGGCGTTGTCTGTCCACTGTGTCCAGAAATTGCCGGTTACCCGGTCGCCGCTATGAAACCGGGTGACTTTTTCCCCGGCCGCGACAATCTCTCCGGCCATATCTGAGGCCGGTGTAAACGGCATTTCCGGCAGCTCCGGTAACAATTTTCCGTCAATAACCAGCAAATCGCGGTAATTCAGGGAGACTGCGGATACGCGGATCAGTACCTCATGCTCTCCCGGGACAGGTACCGGCACATCTGCAAGGATCAGGTTATTCAGCCCGGTACCGGTCAGTTGCCAGCGTTTCATCATTTTTTGCATAAGAAGCTCCTTTTATTCTGTTCTGTTATTTTATTGGCAACTTTTTTGCGTGTATGCTGATGTTTTGGTGTAACAGTGACTCCTGAAAGTTGACAATCATGGCGAACCTGAATCTGTATTCACAACTGCAAAATATGGCGGCATTCGTGCACACCGTGGAGACCGGCAGCTTTACGGCGGCAGCGGTACGGATGGGGGTATCCAAATCCGCAACCGGCAAAAGTGTGGCGAAACTGGAGGAACGTCTGGGAGTACGATTGCTGCACCGGACAACACGGAGTGTCAGTCTGACGGAAGAAGGGCAGATTTATTACCAGAGCTGTTTATCGGTGCTGGACGAGCTGCATCAGGCGGAATCATTGCTGTCAGCCCGCCGTCAGGCCGTTTCCGGAACGTTGCGGATCAGTCTGCCCGTCTCTTACGGACGGCTGTATGTGATGCCGGTACTGACGCAACTGGCAAAATTACATCCGGAATTAAAACTGATGGTCAGCTTTACTGACCGCAGGGTGGATCTGATAGAGGAAAATACCGATCTCGCGGTCCGCCTCGGGTATCCGGAAGACAGTACAACACTGATTGCCCGCCGTCTGGGAACGCAGCATGCGGTCATTTGCGCATCGCCGGATTATCTTGCCCGCCGGGGCACACCTCAGACAGCGGAAGCCCTGGCAGAGCATGATTGTCTGGGATTTATATCCCGGGGACAGATTCTGCCGTGGCCGGTAATGAACAAAGACGGCACAGTTAACCGGCTGATTATCCGCCCGAAACATATTATCAGTAACGGCGAAGCCCTGCGTGATGCCGCAGCGGACGGGCTGGGGATAGCGTATCTGACCACCTGGCTGGCGGCACGGGATATTGAACAGGGGCGGCTGCGGGTATTGCCGGTTGCCACCCCGGAAGGTGATGCGCCTGCGCCTGTCTTTGCGGTATGGCCGCGTTCGCGTGATCTCTCCCCGCGCATCCGCGTGGTGGTGGATGCTCTGCTGGCGGCACACAATCCTGACCCGGAGGTAACAGAATGACTCACATGACATTACAGATAACAGCCACAGAAACCCGGATTTTTTCTGCGGGGGCTGATGTGCGGCTTCCGCTCGGCGACAGTGTGATTGACGGGTTTGTTTTTCAGCACTCGCCGGTGACAGCTTATGAAGCGGAAGTGGCGATTGAGCATATTGAAAACCGGATTATCCCGGCGCGGGCGGCATTACCGGCGGAAGACCTGATTTTGCATTGCCCTGATCCGCGGCTAAACTATTTACTGACCGGTGATGACGCGGGCTTCTTATCCACTGAGGAAATAGAACGCGGGTTTAATGAGATCGTGAATGTTATCAGCGGCAGCCCGGTATCATCAACATCACTTCCGTCAGACAAACAATTCACGGCATTTTTACTGATTATCCGTGAGATCACCCATCACTGGGGACTGACAGGGCTGATACCGGGAACCGCCGGACAAAATGATGTGATTTAACATGTATACAGAATGACTCTTATCAAAATAAATTATAAAATTTGTATTATTATTTAGTCCCCGGAGCTGCCGCTCCGGCGATTGTATGATGACAGAGCAAAACAGATATGAGCATTACACTGATAAATAAGATTAAATCCGTTTCTTCCCGGTTTTCGGCCGGGTATTTCGGCATGGTCCTGGGGTTGATCGGCACCGGGATGGCATGGCGCTATGCAGCGGCTGAGCAGGGGTATCCGGCAATCATCGGTGAGGTGATTATTGGTGCCGGTTGTGTGGTCTGGCTGGTGCTGATCTCTCTGTTTATTATCCGCAGTCTCTGTTTTCCGGAAAAAATGACTGATGAGTTCCGTCATCCGGTCGCCAGCGGGTTCTCCAGCCTGTTACCGGCAACCACCGTGCTGGTGGCGATGGGGCTGACACCATACTTCCCGCTGTTTTCCACCGGATTATTTACTCTCGGCGCAGTAGCACAACTGTCTTACGCCGCGTGGCTGGTCGGTTCCCAGTGGAAAGGGGAGTATCCGAAAGCGGCAACCACCCCGGTGCTCTATCTGCCGACAGTGGCCAATAATTTTATCTGCGCCATGGCGTGCGGCGCACTCGGGTTTACCGACCTTGGTATTCTTTTCTTCGGCGCAGGCGTTTTCTCCTGGCTGAGTCTGGAACCGGCGATTCTGAAACGGATCCGCAGTGACGGGCTGATGGACGAAAAATCGCGCCTCTCTTTCGGCATTCAGCTGGCTCCGGCACTGGTGGCATGCAGCGCCTATCTGGCAGTGAATCAGAATCATATTGATTTTTTTGCCAAAATGCTGCTCGGCTACGGGTTACTGCAATTGGTGTTTATGATCCGGCTCATTCCCTGGTTTACACAGCAGACATTTACGTTGTCATTCTGGAGCTTTTCATTCGGTGTGTCGGCGCTGGCAAAATCCTCTCTGAATATCAGTATGTCTTCAGATAATGAATTTATTCACCTGCTGGCATTCACCCTGTTTATCTTTTCCAATGCCTTTATTTTGTTGCTGGTGGTGAATTCACTGCGTCTTCTGGTCAGAAAGCAAATCACCCGCGCCCGTATCCGCGAAGAGAACTAATGTTCAGCCGCCGGTTCCCGGCGGTTATCAATTTGATTATTTATTAATCATTATTCTCATAATGATATCTGTACTGAAAAACCCCGCTGTCGTGAGATGTTCAGTATGAATAGTGAACAATTTCACAAAGTGATCAAAAATTCCGTTATTAATCACATTTTATAACCCTTCTCCCCGCTAATCCGCCCTCCTGGTGTGGTTATTGCTTTATCTGTTGATACAGATTGCATGACAGCCGTCTGTTCTCCATAAGAGTCCTAAATAAAACAGATAGTTATTAACAGAGTCAGATAGTCAAATTCACGTACAGGAGAGAAGAGATGTCTGATCAACAAAACACAGCATCTGATCTTATTTACCAGCTCGAAGATAAACCCCCGTTTTTACAGGCGATTATTGGTGCCGTGACCCATCTGCTGGCCATTTTTGTTCCGATGGTCACACCGGCGCTGATTGTCGGTACAGCCTTACAGTTATCGCCTGAGACCAATGCGTATCTTGTTTCCATGGCCATGATCGCCTCCGGCGTCGGCACCTGGCTGCAGGTAAACCGCTACGGCATGGTCGGCTCGGGGTTATTATCGATTCAGTCCGTTAACTTTTCATTTGTGACAGTGATGATTGCCATCGGAACCAGCATGCGGGCTGATGGTGTTGATGAAGAGCTGTTACTGTCCACTATCTTCGGTATCTCGTTTGCCGGTGCATTCTTAGTTGTGGGATCGTCTTTTATCCTGCCCTACCTGCGCCGTGTCATCACCCCGACAGTAAGCGGTATTGTGGTTCTGATGATCGGGCTGAGCCTGATAAAAGTCGGGATTATCGATTTCGGCGGCGGCTTCTCCGCCAAGTCCTCCGGCACCTTCGGTGATTATCAGAATATCGGTGTCGGGTTACTGGTTCTGCTGGTTGTCATCGGGTTTAACTGCTGTAAAAGCCCGCTGCTGCGCATGGGCGGGATCGCGATCGGGCTGATAGTCGGTTATATCTGCGCCCTGTTCCTGGGGATGGTGGATTTCAGTCAGATGAGCAAAGCCGCGTTTATCACGATCCCGGTACCGTTTAAATATGGTTTCTCGTTTAACTTCGCTCACTTCCTGGTGGTTGCTATTATTTATCTGCTCAGTGTGCTGGAGGCTGTCGGTGACCTGACGGCAACCGCGCTGGTATCCGGGCAGAAAATTCAGGGACCGGAATTCCAGTCCCGTCTGAAAGGCGGGGTAATGGCGGATGGTCTGGTGTCTGTGGCGGCTTCCGCAATGAGTTCCCTGCCGCTGACCACCTTTGCCCAGAACAACGGGGTTATTCAGATGACCGGAGTGGCTTCCCGCCATGTCGGGAAAATCATTGCGGTTATCCTGGTGATCCTGGGGCTGTTTCCGGGGATCGGCTGGTTCTTTACGACGATTCCGGCACCGGTGCTGGGTGGTGCGATGACACTGATGTTCTCCATGATTGCCATTGCCGGGATCCGCATCATTCTGTCCAACGGCCTGCGCCGCCGCGAAACCCTGATTGTGGCGACCTCGCTGGGGTTGGGGCTGGGTGTCTCTTATGACCCGGCGGTTTTCCACGTCCTGCCGACATCCCTTTATGCACTGGCAGAAAACCCGATCTGTATGGGCGGTGTGACCGCTATTATTCTGAATTTAATTATTCCGATCAGTAAAGAAAAAGAACCGGATGATATTGAAGAATCTGTGAGGGAAGAGGAAGTTTAATCAACACAGCCTGACAGCCCGCTTATCTCAGCGGGCTGTCAGTATGCGGACTTACCGGTGACTGAGTGCCAGTTTCACGGCAAAAAACATAAAAAGTCCGCCGGTCAGGCGATCCATCCACCGGATAAAGCGCCGGGATTTCAGCAGGCGCGAGGCGTAACCGGTCACCATAATCAGAGTCAATGACCAGAGCGTACCGATAACCACATGAATAGTGACGAGCAGAAATGTCCAGGCTATCAGCGGTTGTCCGGCAGGAATAAACTGCGGCAGGAAAGAGACATAAAATATCCCCATTTTCGGGTTCAGCACATTACCCGGCATTCCCCGGAGAAACCAGTTACTTTGCGGGACTGAAACATCGCCTTGTGTTGTGCTGAATGATTGACGGGGGTGCAGAATTAACTGAATACCCAGCCAGAGCAGATAAAGTGCCCCGCACCATTTAACGATATCGTAAGCCGTGGCAGACGCGGCGAGCAGTGCACCGAGACCCAGCGCCACGAAAAGCCCCCAGATAAAACAACCCGCATCAATACCGAGCGCCGCCTGAAAGGCTTTTTTCCCACCTTCGGCAGCCGCAGTGCGTAATATCAGTGCGGTATCAAGACCCGGCGTCAGGGTTAACAGTAAAGCAGCGAGAGAATAAGCAAGAAGGGCATCAGTTGCGGACATTTTTTCAGCTCCGAAAGCACACTACACCAGGGAAAAAACGGGGCCGGATCAAGTGCTGGATTGGTGTATTATTCCCGGGAAAAGCTAAAAAAGAGTTTTAACGATATTGCCCCAATTAGTGCCAACTATGGCAAAAAGTGAACTGACAAAGAAAGTATACGCAACCATGATTTTCCACGTTTTTTTGATGACAGTAACTGATTTACCAAATTTTCTGTTTTTCTGGGCATAGGATAGTTCTTTATACAAAGTTTCTTTTTCTTTATCAGACATTTTTCCACTGCGGATTTTTTGTAGCAGGTGTGTTTCAGTTTTTGTTGTATAACTGCTTTTTCCGGCTATTGCGGCAAACTTTTCCATGAAAAATGCGGCCCCGATAAGAAATCCGGCAAGCCGGAAACGGATGTCGGGGACACCCCAGCAAGCCAGTGTTAATAAAAATGCCCATTCCCCGACTCTGGTTTTCTGTAAAGAATCCCACCAGTCAAACATCTCTTTTTTGTATAAAACAATGGCGTTCATTAATTCAATATATTGCGGAGAGTGTTTATTACTGTTCATTTTGTCCTCATGAGTACCAGTGAGTATTGTTCTGACAATAAAAAAGCCGGCAGATACAGAGCATCAGCCGGCTTATGGATGTGTACTGAGTTACTGTGAAGTGTTACTCAATATTCTGAATCTGCTCACGCATCTGTTCAATCAGCACTTTCAGTTCAATCGCGGAACTGGTGATATCGGCATTGATGGATTTTGAGGCGAGGGTGTTCGATTCGCGGTTGAATTCCTGCATCATAAAGTCCAGACGGCGGCCTACAGCTTCTTTTTTCTTCAGGATATTATGGGTTTCTTTCACATGGGCATCGAGGCGATCTAACTCTTCCGCCACGTCAATGCGCTGTGCCAGCAGGATCAGTTCCTGCTCCAGACGGTTCGGATCGACCTGAATTTGCGCATCGTCCAGTTTGCTCTGCAGACGCTCACGCTGCCATAACAGGATATCCGGCATCTGCGCACGGACTTTGCGGACTTCTTCGGATACACCGTCGAGGCGCTGCTCGATTAAGGTCTTCAGTGCCGCACCTTCACGTTCACGGGCATCAATAAAGGCGGTGATGGTGTCATCGAGAGCGGCCAGCAGCTCTTCACTGATGGTGTCCAGATCCTGTTCCTGTGCGGACATCACGCCCGGCCAGCGCAGAATTTCCAGCGGATTGATTTCCCCTTCGTGACTGTAGTTTTTAACCCAGTTTGCGGCAGCAACCAGCTGTTTCGCCAGGTCTTCATTCATATTCAGCCCGCTTTGTGCGTTGCTGCTCAGGTCAAAGCGGAGGTTACACTCAACTTTACCACGGGTCAGACGCTGACGCAGACGCTCGCGGATCACCGGCTCCAGGCTGCGGAGCTGTTCCGGCAGGCGGATGTAGGTTTCAAGGTAGCGCTGGTTAACAGAGCGGAGTTCCCATGCGGCAGTGCCCCACGGGCGTTTGACTTCCTGACGGGCAAACGCGGTCATACTACGGATCATGATATCTGTCCTGTGATGGATTTATTGCTCTGATTATAGCGCTGTTATGGTGTTAAGGCATAGGCATTCACCGGTTTAAGCCGTATAATGCGCCCCCAACAGTTAACTGAACCGGAGAATCACTATGAGTCAGTCATCACGTCCCGCTGGCCGGGGAACAGACCAGGTGCGTCCTATTACTATCACCCGTCATTATACCAAACATGCCGAAGGCTCTGTGCTGGTCGAGTTCGGTGACACTAAAGTGTTATGTAATGCCTCCGTTGAAGAAGGTGTGCCGCGTTTCCTGAAAGGTCAGGGACAGGGCTGGATCACAGCCGAATACGGCATGCTGCCGCGCGCAACTAATTCCCGTAATGCCCGTGAAGCCGCCCGTGGCAAACAGACCGGCCGCACAATGGAAATCCAGCGCCTGATCGCGCGTTCATTGCGTGCTGCGGTTGATCTGACCAAACTGGGCGAGTTCACCATCACCCTCGACTGTGATGTTATCCAGGCTGACGGCGGTACCCGTACCGCTGCGATCAGTGGTGCCTGTGTGGCACTGGCTGATGCCCTGAATCAGATGGTCGCGAAAGGTCAGCTGAAAGCCAGCCCGCTGAAATCCATGGTTGCCGCCGTTTCTGTCGGTATCGTGGACGGCGAGCCGCGTTGTGATCTGGAATATGTCGAGGATTCTGCGGCAGAAACCGATATGAATGTGGTCATGATTGATGACGGACGGATGATTGAAGTCCAGGGCACGGCAGAAGGCGCGCCGTTCAGTCATGATGAGTTGTTGTCGTTACTGGCCCTTGCAAGAGGCGGGCTGGAAACCATTTTCTCCGCTCAGAAGGCGGCATTAGAAAATTAATCAGAAGGCGACGTGATAGTCGCCTTTTTTATGCCTGTGATTCAGGCACGTTATCCGTCAATCAGAATCAGGAGATCCCGATGAAAGCTTATCAGCGCGAATTTATTGAACTTGCGATGAAAAAACAGGTACTGAAATTTGGTGAGTTTACGCTGAAGTCCGGCCGGAAAAGCCCGTATTTCTTCAATGCCGGGTTATTCAATACCGGGCGGGATTTGGCGCTGCTCGGACGCTTTTATGCGGCAGCATTATGCGACAGCGGCGTGCAGTACGATGTCCTGTTCGGGCCTGCCTACAAGGGTATTCCGATTGCAACGACGACAGCCGTTGCACTGGCAGAGCATCATGACCTTGATATGCCGTACTGTTTTAACCGTAAGGAAGCCAAAGATCACGGGGAAGGCGGAACGCTGGTCGGCAGCCCGCTGAGCGGACGGATTGTGGTGGTGGATGATGTGATAACCGCCGGAACGGCGATCCGTGAGTCGATGGAAATCATCAGACAAAACAATGCATCGCTTGCCGGTGTGATGCTGAGTCTTGATCGTCAGGAAAAAGGCAAAGGTGAGTTATCCGCCGTCCAGGAAGTGGAGCGCGATTACGGTTGTCAGGTATTTTCCATTATCACACTGAATGATTTAATCAGTTATCTGGCGGAAGATCCGCAGATGGACAGCCATTTACAGGCTGTACGGGCTTACCGTGAGCAGTACGGGATTGAAATCTGAGCCGGACAGCGGCAAAAAAAAGCCCTCGCCCAATAAAACGGGCGGGGTGAGTAGTTTAACTAAAAACGGTATTACTGAAGTTGTGCAAGGATCAGCGGCCAGCGGGCTTCAAATTCCTGTGTCGGCCGGTACTTAAATTCTGAGCGTACAAAACGGGACAGCATGCCTTCGCAAAAGGCGAGTAACTGAGATGCTAACAGGCTTTCGTCATAAGTAAAACCGCTGCCGTCACGGATCCGCTTTTCTTTTAAGACCTGACGCAACTGAGCTTCGATTCGTTCATACAACTGATTAATTCTGCTCTGTAATTTATCCTGCTCAAACATCAGTGCGTGACCGGTCATGATACGGGTCAGGCCGGGGTTCTTTTCCGAGAATCCCAGAATCAGCATCAGAATCAGTTTTATCCGCGAGATAGTCTCTTTTTCATCCTGGAGGATGAGGTTTATCCGCGAAATCAGTGAGTCCTCAATAAATACGATCAGGCTGTCGAACATTTTTGTTTTGCTGGAAAAATGACGATAGAGCGCTGCTTCTGAAACACCCACACTGGCGGCAAGTTTGGCGGTTGTTATACGCTGACTGCCGTCACTGGACTCAAGCATCAGCGCAAGCGCCTGCAGGATCTCCTCGCGCCTGTTCTTCTTTTTTGTACTTTCTGCCATGTCAGATAAAACCCCTGCGTTAACGCAAAAACAAATCTGCCGACTGACAGCCGTACACCAGTACTGCTGTCAGAAAAGCGACGGAAATAACGGCGTTATTAGTATTATTGACGGCCTGAATGGCCAAATCCGCCGGCTCCGCGCTCGCTTTCGGTAAATTCTTCAACAATATTGAATTCAGCCTGAACAACAGGAACGATAATCATCTGTGCGATACGCTCGCCCGGTTCAATTGTGAAGGTGGTGTCGCCACGGTTCCAGACGGATACCATCAGCTGTCCCTGGTAATCGGAGTCGATTAAGCCCACCAGGTTGCCGAGAACCACGCCATGTTTGTGGCCGAGGCCGGAACGCGGCAGTACCATTGCCGCCAGGGACGGGTCTGCAATATGGACAGCAAGGCCGGTCGGCAGTAACAGTGTCTGGCCCGGCTTTAGTTCAGTGGCTTCATCCAGGCAGGCACGTAAGTCCAGACCCGCAGAGCCTGGTGTGGCGTAGGCCGGTAACGGAAATTCCCCGCCGATGCGCGGATCAAGAATCTTAATGTCGATTTTTTTGGTCATAGTGTTTCAGTATTTCGTCCAGTAAATGGTGGCTGAGCTCGGATTTGCTCATGTTCGGTAAGCTGATATCGCCGGTATGCCAGTACAGATGCAGGGCATTGTTGTCACTGTTAAAGCCTTGGTTTTCAACAGAAACATCATTGGCGCAAATCATATCGAGCTGCTTTTTCACCAACTTGCCGCGCGCGTATTCTTCCACATTTTGGGTTTCAGCTGCAAATCCAATCACAAATGGCCGGTTTTTTTCCAGTGCACCGACACCGGCGATCACATCCGGATTTTTCACCATCGTAAAGGTGATTTCGTCGCCCTGCTTTTTAATTTTCTCAGGCGCAACGGCCTTGGCGCGGTAATCCGCGACGGCGGCACAGCCGATAAAAATATCCTGCTGCGGGGCTGTTTTTTGTGCGGCATCGTTCATTTCACAGGCACTGCTGACATCAATACGTTTAACACCCGCTGGTGTCGGTAGTGTGACAGGCCCGGCAATCAGCGTAACATCCGCGCCGCGTGCTGCTGCAGCCGCTGCAATGGCAAAACCCATTTTGCCGGAGCTGTGGTTGCTGATAAAACGCACCGGGTCGAGTGCTTCACGTGTCGGCCCGGCGGTAATGGCCAGACGGATGCCGGACATATCCTGTTTTTTGCGGAAGTGCTGTTCTGCCCGTGAGACTATCTCTGACGGATCCAGCATGCGTCCCGGACCAACATCACCGCAGGCCTGGCTGCCGCTGTCCGGCCCCCAGACAGCAAAACCGAGCTGTTCCAGGTGCGCGAGATTTTCCTGAGTGGTCTGTGCGCGGTACATCTGCTGGTTCATGGCCGGTGAAACGGCAATAGTGGCATCAGATGCCAGGCAGATAGTGGTGACCAGGTCATTTGCCATGCCGGCGCTCAGGCGGGCAATCAGGTCAGCCGTGGCGGGCGCGAGAATAATAAGATCTGCCCATTTCCCCAGCTCAATATGGCCCATTGCGGCCTCTGCGGCCGGGTCAAGAACGCTTTCGGCCACCGGGAAGCCGGAAACGGCCTGGAGAGTCAGCGGGGTGATAAATGCGGTTGCCGCAGGTGTCATGGCGACACGGACAATAGCCCCCCGGTCACGCAGACGGCGGACAATCTCAGGGGCCTTATAGGCTGCGATACCACCACTGATACCCAGAACTATCTGTTTTCCTGTCAGTTCGGACATTGTGTTTTATCCAGTTATTTTTCGGAGATACGCGATTTTACCACAACACCGCCGTATAGGTAGGGTGCTGTGTATTTATCCAGCTAAATAATGTTTTTTCTTCGGCGCGTCTCGCAAAAATGACGTGTTTTATGCGGAAAAACCACCGGTGCTGACATACTTTTTCCGGTAAAGCAGGGAAAACGGCGGGGGAAAAATGGATAACATAACCGGAAATACGGCACTGATGCCGAGAGAAAAACTGATTGCTTACGGGGCATCTGTTCTGAGTGATTCAGAACTGCTGGCTATTTTTTTGCGTACCGGCACCCGTGAGCGGCCGGTGCGGCAGTTTGCGGAGTATCTGCTGGAGGTCTTCGGGTCACTGCACCGGTTGCTGACAGCAGGGTATGAGGAGTTTAAACCTCTGCCCGGGATAGGGGACAGTAAGTTTTGCCAGATGCAGGCGATTGTCGAGTTGTCCAGGCGCTACTTCAGCAGTCAGTTTCAGGAAACACAATTTCTCAGCAGTGCCTGTACTGTAAAGGCGTATCTTAACCAGCGGATGGCCGGGCAGGAGCGGGAAGTCTTTGCAGTGCTTTTTCTCAATAATCAGAACCAGCTTATCCGTTATGAGGAGATGTTTTCCGGGACGGTAAACTGTGTGGAAGTACATCCCAGAGAAATTTTGCGCCTGGCGCTCAAAGTGAATGCAGTTTCTGTGATTCTGGCGCATAATCACCCCTCCGGTAACGAAAACCCCAGCCGGGCTGACCGTCTGCTGACAAAAAAAATTGTTCAGGCATGTGAGCTGGTGGGGATTAACGTGTTGGATCACCTGATTGTCGGGAAATTCAATATGTTTTCGTTTGCAGAACACGACCTGATCTGAGCAGTTTTTTTCGCAGAAACACACGATCTTTACTGTTCGGGTCTTGAGCGTTTGCGCCGGAAAGCGTATACTACGCCACCTTTGAGGATCTTGGGTTTGGCGAGAAGAGCCTATCTCAGCATATTTTTGCTGGTTGACAGAGCAATTTCCCGGCGAGTCAAAAGTAAGCTGAGATGGGCTCCTAAGCCTGACGAGGCAGCCTCACCCAATACAAAGCTCGAGCTGATTAGATTTTTGGAGAATAGACATGTCCCGAGTCTGCCAAGTTACTGGCAAGCGTCCGATGAGCGGTAACAACCGTTCTCACGCATTAAATGCGACCAAACGTCGTTTTCTGCCGAACCTGCACTCTCACCGTTTCTGGGTTGAGTCTGAAAAACGTTTCGTGACTCTGCGTGTATCTGCTAAAGGTATGCGTATCATTGATAAAAAGGGTATCGAAGCTGTTTTAGCTGATTTACGTACCCGCGGTGAGAAGTACTAAGGAGCTGAAAAATGGCTAAAGGTATTCGCGAAAAGATCAAACTGGTTTCTTCTGAAGGTACAGGTCACTTCTATACCACTACGAAGAACAAACGTACTATGCCTGAAAAACTGGAAATGAAAAAATTCGATCCGGTTGTTCGTAAGCATGTAATGTACAAAGAAGCAAAAATTAAGTAATTTCTGCTTCCTGATTGAAAAAACCCGGCTTCGGCCGGGTTTTTTATTGGAAAGCGGATGAGAAGGTATCAGCAGTATATGTTATGATTTACAATTAGAACAAAGAGTTATCTTTACAATTAATGTTGGTTAATATAGTAAACTATCTTACTGAAAAAGAGCAGGGTATACTTCAGCATATCAAAACGGATGTATCAGGTGAACGCATGAAAATTGTTACAGTGTTAAAATCCGGGGGAGACTATAATGAAAACCATGTCCGGTGGTTATATAGTCAGCTACCTGAGGGTTACGAAAAAGTATGTCTTACCGATCTTTCTATTCCTGATATTCAAACGATCAAGCTAAATAAAAACCTGCCGGGATGGTGGTCTAAAATAGAGATGTTTGATCCGGATAAAATACAAGATGATATTTTTTATTTGGATCTTGATATGGTTATCTTAGATGACATTAGTGAATTACTGTCTAACAAACAGTTGACTATGTTGAGTGACTTTTTTTTCCCGGAAAAGACAAAAAACTCAGCGATTATGTATATTCCTCATGATGAAAAATATAAAGTATGGGATAGTTTTAATCGTTATCCGGATCTTTTTATGAGAAGATATAAAGAAGGAGGGGACCAGGAATTCATTAATAAAATATACCCTCATGCAAAAACATGGCAAGAACTATACCCGGGTAAAATTGTCAGCTATAAAAAACATGTTGTGAAAAAATCTAAAAAAAATGAGCATGCAACCGGGAATGGAGATATTCCGCAAGGTACAAAAATTGTTTGTTTTCATGGGAAGCCCCGTCCATGGAGTTGTGGTGAAAAATGGGTTCCTGAATTGATTATTAAATAATATGGATGAAACATGTTAAAGCTCAATAAGATTTTTTCACCATTTGTTTTATTGTGTCTTCTTATCCTGACATCTGCATTGGCATTACCGGATAAAATAGTAGGCAGGAATTTATTCTATATTTCTACTGTATTTTTAATTATTTCATATATTTTAAATTATAAGAAAATAGTAATTAAAAAGGAAAATATACTATTATTTTTATCATTTTTAGCCGTTTCTGTTAGTCAGTTTATATGGGTCAAGTTATATCCGCCAGTATCCTCTGAATATATAATGGCTAACTCTAATTACCCAAGAACAGCGCTGTATTTATTTATTGGTTCATTTATAGTATTGCTATCTCCCTCATTATTAAATCTGGTTCAGTATAATAAAAAAAATTGTAAAATAGTTATTTATGTTGCTCTCATTTCATTGCTTTACATGGGAGGAAAAGGGCTGTTTTATATGATCTCTGATCCTACAGGAAGACTAAGAATTAGCAGTGCTGCGACAATGTCCGCATACTTATTTATGCTGCAAAGCCTATTTACATTATACATTATAAATATAATGTCTTTCAGAAATAATATTCTTTATGTAGGGATTATTTTTATTTTCTCATTTATTGTTATTTTATGTACACAAACAAGAGCCGTCATTATTCTCTATCCGGTCGTAGTTTTATTATATTTTATAGTAAACAGACAATTTTCATTTAAAAAACTAATATTTAGTGGAGTGATGGTAGCTGCATTAGGATACTTATTCATTGGACACTTTTTTCAAAGTGTTGAAGACAGAATGTATAGTGCGTATCATGAAATTTCTGGTTATAGTGAAAATAATAACAGCTCTTTTGGTGCCCGGATAACCATGTGGAAATCAGGATTGTATGTTGCAAAGATGCATCCGACAGGGCAGAGTACTGATAGCCGTTTACAGGAAGTAAATGAATATATATCACAGTATGAAAATGGAAATCCGGAAGCAATACGAAATTTAACCTATCATCTTCACAATGACATTATCGAAAGTGCGTCGTTACAGGGTATCTGGGGTGTTATGGCACTCATCTTTTTATTTATATCGATGAATATATTTTTTTACTATAAAGGCACCTGGTTGAGTGCATTTCCATTACTTATTTTAGCAGTGAGTGGAGTAAGTATGGTTGATACACTTTTCATCGATGATAGATTTATTATTATGTTTTGTATTTTAACAGTATTATTTACTACGAGAATAAAGTCAAAATCATGAAAAAATGAGGGTGGTGAAATCACCCTCTATTTTTTAAATAATAATTAAAATCATGCTTTTTAAAAATAGAATCAGGTATGGAACTTATTGATGATAAGTTTATTATGGATATGTTTTTTTTGTCGAGTATAGACCCGGCAAGTGACATGGCTGGAATGATAATATCAAATAATTTGTTACTAAGGTATGAAGGTGCTTTATTATCGTTATTTTCATAAAACCGTGGCTTTTCGAAATTATTCATATCTAAACCAGCTATTAATATTTCATTAAATCCGATGAATGGTAATATCTGTAATGACCAGTAAGAAACTGTTCCTGCATCAAATATCCCTTTTCTGATATCTGATGAAAAAACGATATCTTTAAATGAGTCATTGAAGTAAATGTTTTCCATATCCCTATAATTTTCAGGAGTGGTTTTTTCTTCATATATTTTAAACAGAGCATCTTCTATAAGAGCGAGCTTACAATGCACATTAATTCCATATCTGTCAAAAATCCTTTTCATACCATGTATAGTCGTAAATAACGTAATTTTTTTGTCAAAAACGATTGATTCTACGAGGCTTATATTATTGTCAAAAAAAGCCATATCAACAATTGTATACAATGAAAAGTTGACTTTATCAGCCAGATGATAGGCACCATTTACGCCCATTACATGCATATTTTTCGGGATAAGTGAGGTATCTATGTCTTTTATTGAAGGGCCGGTAGCCAGTAATAAAACAGTACCGCAGTAGTAATCTTTAAGGTCACTTAATGTGGTGATCGCGATTGATTTCTTCCGGTAAGTTAATTTTGATATTTCACCGGTTTCTGATCTGGTTATTTTAAAATAAGGCCAAATGTTTTCATTATGCCGATATGAACGTCGATGCGTATATCTGTATAGTTGCTTGAAGAAAACTCTCATAATCTACGACCATTTTAAGATATTAATGATTGATAGAAGAAATGCATGTATATCATACTTTTTTTTATACTGGAATGATAGTTATTGAAATTTGATATTTTTAAAGTAATGTTATGTAACGAATGTTAGCACCAAGCGTTTTATTATATAACAATACGCAGAATATATTTCCTTTGGCAGGTCACAATATATTGTTAAGGAGCACTTATGCCTGAATTACCCGAAGTCGAAACCAGCCGGCGCGGCATTGAGCCACATCTGGTCGGTAATACAGTGCGTTATGTTGAAGTCCGGAACCGGCGGCTGCGCTGGCCGGTGTCAGAGCAGATTGAGCGCCTGAGTGACCGGCCGGTGCTCAGTGTGCAGCGCCGTGCAAAATATCTGCTGATTGAGTTGCCGGAAGGGTGGATTATCATTCACCTGGGAATGTCCGGCAGTTTGCGTATTCTTTTGGAAGAAACGCCGGAAGAGAAACATGACCACGTGGATATGGTGCTCGGTGACGGTAAAATTCTGCGTTATACCGACCCGCGCCGTTTTGGGGCCTGGTTGTGGGCAGATGATTTGGCAACCTGTCCGGTACTGGCAAATCTGGGGCCGGAGCCGCTGAGTGATGATTTCGATGCCGCGTATCTGTTCGCCAAATCCCGCAAACGAAACACACCGGTCAAAAGCTGGCTGATGGATAATAAAATTGTAGTGGGTGTGGGAAATATTTATGCCAATGAATCCCTCTTTTTATCCCGCATTCATCCGCTGCGTCCTGCCAAAGATCTGACTGAAGATGAGGTTGCCCGCCTGGTTGCCACCATAAAGCAGGTACTGACGGAATCCATCAGACAGGGCGGTACCACGCTGAAAGATTTTTTACAGTCGGACGGAAAACCCGGTTATTTTGCCCAGGAACTGTTTGTGTACGGAAAACAGGGAGAGTGCTGTGCGAACTGCGGGCAGAAGATTGAAGTGGTGAAAGTCGGTCAGCGGAGCACGTTTTTCTGCCCCGCCTGTCAGCACTGATTACGCCTTACCGAGTTTTTGCATCATCGCCTGTGCGACGGACTCCGGCAGAAATGCAGAGACATCGCCGTCGTGCAGGGCCACGTCTTTAATCAGGGATGAAGAAACAAAAGAGAGATTTTGCGACGGCAGGAGGAAAACACTCTCGAGATCCTGCGCAAAATGGCGGTTCATATTTGCCAGCTGCCATTCATATTCAAAGTCAGCAACAGACCGGACACCCCGGATCAGCACATTGGCATTTTGCTTTTTGGCAAAATTTGCCATCAGCTCAGAAAACCCCAGCACTTCCACATTCGGGATGTGAGAACACACGTCTTTGGCCAGCATAACCCGCTCATCGAGGGTAAACATCGGATTTTTACGGCTGCTGTTGGCGATCGCCAGCAGGATGTGATCAAACATTTTTGAGGCGCGCTCAAGAATATCGATATGTCCGCAGGTAATCGGGTCAAAAGTGCCGGGATAGATTGCGCGTGTTTTCATGATGCTGACTCATCGTTGTTACTGACGGACCACAAAGTGGCGTATTTATTAAAGGTATATTGTGCGTTCACAAATGCAAGGATAAGCCCCTGTCTGCCATCCAGGAATCCGGCTCTCAGCAGCCAGGTTTTGCAGAACGCACCGGCGGTGTGAGTCAGAACAGAGAGGAAAGAGCAGCGTTTACCGGCCAGATGACGGGCTTTTGCCCAGTCAGCAGCATAGCGCAACTGCTTTTGCTGAAACTCCGGTAAATCGCGGCAGGTCAGGTGCAAGACATCCCCTTTCAGTGTGATGACATTGGCGCCCTGTGTCTCCAGAGATTCATGAACTGCATTACTGTTGTACTGATATTGCTCACGCGGATATAACCGCAGGACATGATCCGGATACCAGCCGCTGTGTTTCATAAAACGCCCCAGGAACAGATTACGGCGGGCAAAACGATATACTGTATTTTTCTGCGGCGCGGCAAGTACCTGCTCAATGGATTGTTTCAGCTCCGGCGTGACCCGCTCATCAGTATCGAGCATCAGGATATAATCCCCGGTGGCATACTGCTGGGCAATCTGCCGCTGGCGGCCGAATCCCGGCCACTCCCGGTTTTCATATACCTGAGCTCCGGCATTGCAGGCGATGGTCAGTGTGTCGTCCTGACTGCCGGAATCGAGCACAATGATTTCATCCGCCAGTCCCTGAACGGAGTTCAGGCAATCACCGATAACATCGGCATTGTTTTTACTGATCATCACAACGGAGAGACGTTTTTTATCTGTCATCAGTGGCTCCGCGGTGGCAGATACGGCCCGAGCAACTGCATCAGACGGTGCAGTGCGCCCTGATTTTCATGAAGTACCTCAGCGGCATGCCGTCCGCAGTACAGCCGGTAATCCTCATCATTGAGCAGATTACTGACGGCGTCACTCAGACTCTGTTCATCGGTGACTGTCAGCAGGGCATCGGCCTGCTGTAATTTGCCGCAGATATTTTTGAAGTTGAAGGTGTGCGGCCCCATCAGTACCGGCAGGGCGTGTGCGGCAGCTTCCAGCGGATTATGTCCGCCGCGCTCAACCAGGCTGCCGCCGACAAACGCGATATCCGCCAGTCCGTACAGCAGCATCAGTTCACCCATAGTGTCCCCGACCACCACCTGTGTTTCCGGTGAAGGAATGGTGTTGCTGCTGCGCATGACGTAGGTCAGACCGGCTTTTTCGGTCAGTTCCCTTGCTTTGGCAAACCGTTCCGGATGGCGCGGCACCAGGATCAGCAGCAGGTTCGGAAAGTGGTTCAGCAGGGTTTTATGGGCACTGAGGATAATTTCCTCTTCGCCTTCATGAGTGCTGGTTGCGATCCAGACCGGGCGGCGGGCAGCCCACTGACGGCGCAGTGTGACGGCTTTGGCGGCCAGTTCGGGTGTGACAGAAATATCGAACTTCAGACTGCCGGTCACATGCAGTTGCTGGCGGCGCAGGCCGAGCTCAATAAAGCGCTCCCCGTCTTCCTGGTTTTGTGCGGCCACCAGGGTGATCCGGTTCAGGATGGTTTTCACGAAACTGCCTGCTTTCTTATAACCGGCAGCTGAGCGCGCTGACAGGCGGGCATTGGCGATCACCAGCGGAATTTTCCGGCGGTGCAGTTCGGTTATCATGTTCGGCCACAGTTCAGTTTCCATCACGATCACCAGTTTCGGCTGAACAGTATTGAAAAACCGTTTCATTGATCCCGGTAAGTCGTAAGGCAGATAGACGTGGTAAACGTCATCACCTAATGCTGATAAAACCCGCTCTGAGCCGGTCGGTGTCATGGTGGTGACAGTGATGGGTAACGTCGGATAATGGTGGCGCAATGCACGGACCAGCGGCACTGCGGCGAGTGTTTCGCCCACAGAAACCGAGTGCAGGATGATACCGCCGGTGCCGGTTTTTCCTTTACAGAAACCATAACGTTCGCCCCAGCGTCTGCGGTAGGCTGGGGAGCGGCGGCTGCGCCATAACAGACGTAACCAGATAAGAGGTTGGATCAGGTAAAGCAGAACCTGGTATACACGCAGTAACATTTTATCAGTTTCGCAGATAAGATTGCGGCAATAGTAGCATAAAACTAACACGAATAGCGCATTAAAAAGCATAAACCCGGCGTCACTGACAGCGGGAACCCCGCTGTCCGGCACAACACACTGCGCTATCTGTTAATACTGCCGGGAACGATTTGTGGTAATCTGTGCCCCAGAGATTGATACACCTTATTTCCTGATTTCTGTCTGACTCTAAATGGAACTCTTATGCAAACAGCATCAGCGCCGGTACAGCGTATTTTAGTGATAAAACTCCGTCATCACGGCGATATGCTGCTGATAACGCCGGTGATTAATACTCTGAAAGCGAATTACCCGGATGCTGAGGTGGATGTCCTGCTGTATCAGGAAACCGCACCGATGCTCAGCCGCCATCCCGGCATCAGCCATATTTTTGCCATGGACAGAGCCTGGCGTAAAGAGGGAACCTGTAAACGTATCGGGCATGAGTGGCGTTTACTGAAATCACTGCGCCAGCGGCGTTATGACCTTGTGGTGAATCTGGCTGATCAGTGGTACAGCGCGATTGTGACCCGTTTCACCGGGGCCCGTATCCGTATCGGGCTGGATTTATGGAAACGGCAGAGTATTTTCTGGAAAAAGTGTTACACCCTGCTGGCGGATACCTCACAGGAATCTGTCATGCATACGGTGGAGCAGAATCTTAACGGATTAACCCCGCTGAATCTGCCGGTGACAGTTAACCATGTCACGATGGCGTATTCAGAGGAAGACCGGCAGAAGACTGAACAGCTTTTGCAGCGCAAACAGGTGACCGGTGACTATATTGTGGTACAGCCGACATCCCGCTGGTTCTATAAATGCTGGGATGACGACAAGATGAGTGAAGTTATCCGCACACTGGCGGATGAGGGGCACCAGATTGTGCTCAGCAGCGGGCCGGATCCGCGCGAAAAAGCGATGATTGAATCTATTCTTGCGCCCTGTCAGCAGGCTGTTGCCGGCGGAAAAATTGTGTCTGTTGCCGGAGAACTGACGCTGCCGCAGCTTGCGGCACTGATTGACCGTGCAAAACTGTTTATCGGTGTGGACTCTGTGCCGATGCACATGGCTGCCGCCCTGCAAACGCCGGTGGTGGCCCTGTTCGGCCCGACGAAACTGGTGTTCTGGTCGCCGTGGCAGGCAACCGGTGAAATCATTAAAGCATCGGATTACGGGGAACAGCCGGACCCGGATGACGTGGACACAGGGACGGACGAACGTTACCTGAGCCCGATTCCGGCAGACGCAGTGATTACAGCGGCACGGAGATATTTATGAAAAATATGCGTCTGGCGATTGTCCGTCAGAAATACCGCCCGGACGGCGGCGCGGAGCGTTTTGTATCCCGGGCGCTGGAAGCACTGGATAACCGGAATCTGGAACTGAATGTTATCACCCGTTCCTGGCAGGGCGCCGCGGCTTCCGGCTGGCATATTCATGTGGTGAATCCGCCGAAATGGGGACGGATCAGTCGTGAGCGGGGATTTGCCAACGCTGCCCGTGCCTGCTGGCAGAATGAAAAATTTGATATTGTTCAGAGCCATGAACGCATTGCCGGCTGTGATATTTTCCGGGCCGGGGACGGTGTGCACCGCCGCTGGCTGTTACAGCGGGCGCGGGTACTGCCCGCCTGGCGGGCAAAACTGTTGTTTGCCTCGCCGTACCACCGCTATGTGATGAAGGCGGAGCAGGAGATGTACCATGATCCGCACTTTAAGCAGGTGATTTGTAATTCGGAAATGGTAAAAAAAGAGGTGATGGAAGACTTTGGTTTATCAGAGCCGCAAATAACTGTCATCTATAACGGGATTGATTCTGAAAAGTTTCATCCGCTGCCGGAATCAGAGCGTCTCGCGCTCCGGCAGACTTATCAGATCCCGGCGGCGGCAAAATGTCTGGTGTATGTCGGTTCAGGATTTGAACGCAAAGGACTGGCGGCGGCGATTATGGCAGTCAGCCGCAATGATGCGTATCTGCTGGTGGTCGGTCAGGATAAGGCAGAAAAAAAATATCGTCAGCTGGCCGCATCCCTGGGCTGTGCGGATCGTATTCGTTTCGCGGGTATGCAGAAACAGACCCTGCCGTTTTATCAGATGAGTGACGGGCTGCTGCTGCCGACGCTGTATGATCCGTTCCCGAATGTGGTACCCGAGGCGATGGCCTGCGCTCTGCCGGTAATCACCAGTACCACCTGCGGCGGGGCGGAATTTATCTCGCAGGGTGAGGAGGGTTTTGTCTGTGATGCGCTGGATATTGACGGCCTGTCTGAGGCGGTCTCACAACTTCCTTGTGATCACCTGAGCAGCCGGATGTCTGAATGTGCACGGCAGCGGGTTTTACCTTATACACCGGCGGCGTTATCACAGCAGCTTATCGATCTCTACGGGCGGATCCTGGCATAATGAAACAGCATATTTTATTTATTATTGACGGTTTACCGGGCGGCGGCGCTGAACGGGTGGTGCTGAGCCTGAGCCACGGGCTGGTTCTGACCGGTTATGATGTCACTCTGTTATCTCTCAGCAATACCCGCGATTATGATATCCCGGAAGGGGTGGATTATCAGGTCTCTGCGGATACTTACCGTGGCTTGTTCCACCGCCAGACTGAAATCCGGCGCCGTGCCGGAAAGATGGATGCTTTCTTATCTGATCTGTTTGCCCGCAAAGGTAAACCGGTACTGGTGGTATCCAATCTGCATAAAACGGACCGTATTGTCGCCGCATCACAGGCACTGACCGGGCTGAATGTCTGGTTTTGCCTTCACGGCATGTTTTCAGCCAGTTATCTCGGCAATAAAACCGGCCTTCGCCGCCGTCTGAAACAGGAAAAAATCCGCCGGGTATATAACGGACGGAATATTATCGGCGTCTCCGGTGCGGTGTGCCGGGATTTATGTGAAAACGTCGGCGTGACGCCGCAGCAGTGCGTGACCATTTATAACCCGTTTGATGTTGCGGATATTCAGTACCAGTCGCAGAAAGATAACCCGTATCAGGGGCAGGATTATATTATTCACCTCGGGCGTTTCCATGAGGTGAAACGGCAGGACCGGTTACTGACTGCGTTTGCGCTGGCTAATCTGCCGTGCAAACTGCTGCTGGCGGGACAGGGCAGCGAACACGCAACACAGATGCTGAAAGAGCAGGTGACTGAACTGGGGCTGGAAGGCCGTGTGGAGTTTATCGGTTTTCAGCCAAAACCGATGCCGATTATCCGTGGTGCGAAAGCTGTGGTATTAAGCTCCGACAGTGAAGGGCTCTCTTCTGTTCTGATTGAAGCACTGATCTGCGGCACTCCGGTGGTCAGTACCCATTGCCCGGGGGGAGTCAGAGAGATCATGACCGGTGAACTGGCAGCGTATCTTTCAGATATGACACCGATGAGTCTGGCGGAAAAAATCCGTCTGGTTTATGAACACCCGCCGGTGATCACCCCTGAGATGTATCAGAAATTTGAGCAGCAGACGATTGTCAGTCAGTACTGTGATTTAATTCAGCCAGTCCCGTCAACACACGCGTGAGGAGCACAATTATGGCGAAACCCGCTTTTATCATCACCCTTGATACGGAAGGGGATAACCTCTGGGAATCCGGTCCGCTGATCACCACGCAGAATACCCGGTTTTTACCGCGCTTTCAGGCATTGTGTGAGAAATACAGCTTTAAGCCGGTCTGGCTGACCAACTACGAAATGGCAACGGATGATGCCTATATTGAATTTGCGCAGGATGTGATTGCCCGGCAGACAGGGGAGATCGGCATGCATCTGCACGCCTGGAACAGTCCGCCGCTGAAGGCACTGACGGCAGACGATGATCGCTTCCAGCCTTACCTGATTGAATACCCTGATGATGTGATGAAAGAAAAAATTAACGTCATGACATCGCTGCTGGAAGATAAATTACAGACTAAAATGCTCAGCCACCGCGCGGGCCGCTGGGCATTCAATGAAAAATATGCCCGTTTGCTGGCAGAATTTGGTTATCAGACCGATTGTTCCGTAACACCACGGGTAAACTGGGCATATACCCCGGGAGCACCGGCACCCATCGGTAACGGCGGCACCAATTACCTGAATTTTCCGTCTGAAGCGTATTTTATGGATCTGAATGATATCCGCCGTTCCGGGGATTCATCGTTGTTACAGGTGCCGATGAGTGTGCAGTTCCGTCATTCCCCGCTGATGAACGGCCTGAAACAGTTTTATGATAAGTTACGCGGCAAAAAACGCTCGCCGTCCGTGAACTGGCTGCGGCCGAAAGGCGGGAATCTGGCACAGATGCAGCAGGTGGTGGATGCCTGTCTGGCGCAGGGAAACTCTCACATTGAGTTTATGCTGCATTCATCCGAATTTATGCCGGGCGGCAGCCCGACATTCAGGGATGAGGCGGCGATTGACGCACTGTATGATGATCTGGAGCAGCTGTTTGCGTATATCGCCCAGCGGGCAGAAGGGATGACGCTGGCGGAATTTTATCAGCGCAAACTCGCACAGCGTCACGCATCATAATCTTAACGCGGCATGTGCTCTGCCATGGCGGCGAGCACATCATCCGCACTGACAGAGGATAAATCCCCGTCCTTTGATGTCAGGGCAAACTGCCCTTTACCGTAACCGCCGATAAGTCCCGGGTCTGTCGGGCCGTACAGGGTGATATTGGGTTTATCCAGTGCGGCTGTCAGGTGGCTCAGCCCGGTATCGACTGAAATCACCCCTTCCGCACCGGCAATTTCTGCCGCCACATCCGCCAGCGATAATTTCGGTAATACATGCACATGGGTGAATCCTTCCGCCAGACGCAGTGCCCGCTCCTGTTCATGCGGCGCCCCCCACGGCAGGCGGATATGCAGATCAGTGTCAGCCAGTTGTGCAAACAGCGCCCGCCAGTGTGATTCCGGCCAGTGTTTGGCATCACGGGTGGTGGCGTGGAGACAGACCAGATACGGCGTGTTATCCGGTGATACCGTACGGTTATTCAGAAAATGGGCGGCAATCGCGTAATCCCCCTGTGTCTGCGGTTTTTCATAACCGAGACTCAGGGCAAAAAGCTGCCGGATCCGCTCAACAGCATGCTGTATTTTGCTGACAGCGTGTTTCTCATCATAGAAAAAGCTCGCCAGCGGCTCGCGGATACTGTGCCGGTCGTAGCCGTGTTTGCGGCCGTGTGCCAGCCGCGTGACCAGCAGGGCACTTTTAATCAGTCCCTGCGCATCAATCACCGCATCATAGGTCTGTGACTGTACGGCTTCGCGGAACCGGCGGCGTTCATCACGGATATCGCGGCGGAACCAGTTTTTCCGCCAGCGGCGGATAGCAACCGGAATGACGCGGTCAACAGCAGAGTGCCAGCCCGGGATCTGGGCAAAACCCTCTTCAACCACCCAGTCAAAGGTGAGATCCGGGAATACCTGCACGGCATCGGTCAGCGCGGGCAGGGTATGCAGCACATCCCCCATCGACGAGGTTTTGACGATTAACACACGGCGCATGGCAGGGAACTCTTCAGCAAATCATCCAGTTCAGACAGAACCTGCTCCGGCTGAATATCAATCAGGCTCTGATGGTAGCCCTCATGAGCATCCCCTTTGCGGACTTTATGATAACCGGTGATCTGGCGGATAACGCGGGCTTTCTCTGACAGCGGCGGCGTGAAGTCCGGGCTGCTCGGGCCGTATAATGCGACCAGCGGGCGATCCAGTGCGGCGGCCACATGCATCAGACCGGAATCGTTGGTGATAATGGCATGACAACCGGCGATCAGATTCACTGCCTGTTCCAGTGAGGTTTTTCCGGCCAGGTTCAGGCAGTTTTCGCGCTGCTCATCACTGAGCATGGCGAGGATTTCCTCACCGGCAGCGTGATCTTTTTCTGAGCCGAACAGGACTATCTGAAAATCACGCTCATCAATCAGTTTCTTCGCTAATTCACCGTAGTGATAATGCGGCCAGCGTTTGGCCGGGCCAAATTCGGCCCCCGGACAAAAACCGACGACCGGGCGGTGATCACTGATATTAAACGCAGCCATGCTCTCGGCAATATCCTCATCACGCACCACCAGCTTCGGCCACAGCAGGGGCTGCGGCAGAGCGGCAGCGGCAGGGACATCCGCTTTATCATACGCGAGGGCAACATAACGCTGCACCATCAGCGGAAAGGCGGCTTTGTCGAGCTTCCGGTGATCGTTGAGCAGGCCGTAACGCATTTCGCCCAGCCAGCCGGTGCGCACAGGGATTTTCGCAAAAAACGGCACCAGAGCCGATTTTAACGAGTTCGGCAGCACATAAGCACGATCATACTTATTATCACGCAGGGAATGACCGAGCCGGCGGCGCTCACCGAGCGCCAGCGCACCGTGGCCGATCGGCATGGCGATAGCTTCATCCACTTCCGGCATTTTTGCCAGCAGCGGACGGCACCACGCGGGTGCCATCACATCAATTGTTGCCTGCGGATAACGTGTTTTCAGGGTACGGTAAAGGCTTTGTGACATCATCATGTCACCGACCCACGACGGCCCGATCACCAGAATTTTCATGTGCGTTTAATTAATTCCCCTGATTTAACCAAGCCATATATTCACGGACACCTTCAGCAACCGTTTTGAACTCACCCGGGTAGCCCGCTGCACGCAGATTAGTCAGGTCAGCCTGGGTATACGCCTGATAGCGGCCTTTCAGTTTTTCCGGGAACGGGATGTAATCGAGCGCGCACTGGCGTTCGCTGTGGAAACCGGTCACAGCATCGGCGACAGCCTGAAAAGATTCCGCGCGGCCGGTACCGCAGTTGAAAATACCGGATTTGGCATTTTTCCAGAACCACAGATTTACATCCGCCACATCACCCACATAGATGAAATCACGCAGGAAGTTTTCACTGCCGGAGAATAATTTCGGGTTTTCGCCGTTTAAAATCTGATTATTCAGATGGAAAGCGACACTCGCCATGCTGCCTTTATGGCCTTCACGCGGGCCGTACACGTTGAAATAACGGAAACCACAGATCTGGGACTCTGCTTCCGGCAGAATTTCACGGACATACTGATCAAACAGGAATTTGGAATAACCATACACATTTAATGGTTTTTCGTACTGCCGATCTTCAATAAAGTTATCACTGCGCCCGCCGTAAGTGGCGGCAGAAGAGGCATACAGGAACGGGATCTGACGATCCAGACAATAATGCAGCAGTTCTTTGGAGTACTGATAGTTATTATCCATCATGTACTTGCCGTCCCACTCGGTGGTGGATGAGCAGGCACCTTCATGGAATACAGCCTCGACATCCCCGAAATCATCCCCGGCCACAATACCGGCGATAAAATCTTCTTTATCCATGTAATCGGCGATATTCAGATCGACCAGATTGACAAATTTAGTGCCGTCTTTCAGGTTATCCACGACTAAAATATCAGTGTAACCGTCATCATTCAGTGCTTTTACAATATTGCTGCCGATAAATCCGGCACCGCCGGTGACAATAATCATCACGCATTCCTCTGTTCGGTTCATTCAAGAAAATGAAAAAATCACTGCTTTTATCATAGCATTGAAGGGTGGCAGACGTGGATGAAAAAATTGCGGCGGCAGGAAGATCTCCCTTGTTACCGGGTTGTTTTCCGCTGATGATCTGTTATACCGTGAACACTATTTATTACGTTATCTTATTATGTTATCCGGCCGGACACGGTCTCCGGACTTTAAAGGAATATGCATGAACCCGACCACTGTTTTCCGGTTACCGCTATTATTTGTACTGGCCTATGCACTTATTCTGAGTGGTTCGCTGATCCTGGTTTCTTACCCGGATGTCAGTGTCCGCTATCCTGAATTATCATTAGCGGCCTATTTGTCAAAAGTATTTGCTTTTCAGCTGATTCAGCTGACCGGGCTTTTTACTCTGACATCATTATTTTTTTATCATTACCGGATAACACAACTGAATCGTAAAACTGTTCTGGCAGTTATCGGTCTTACTCTCTTTCTGTATACAGCAAACATGATCCTCGGCAGCCTCAAAGCGGAATGGCTCAGTCATCTGATGGCGACAATGATTGCGGAGAAAGCGGAGTTTGCTGACGTTATTCTGCTGGTCAAAACCGCAGATATTGGCCTGTACCTGATCTCATTTGTATTACTGGGTATCGCGACCCGTCTGGTGGCGAAATATTATCTTAAAGTCAGCCATCCTGCAGTTATCCCGGACGGAAAAACTCCGGATATTTACGCACTGTTGTTCAGTTGCGGGATGGTGTATCTGATGTGGATGATTGCGTTATTTCTGACGGCGGTGATAACACCGCATCTCCCCGGCGGCATACCGGCACCGCTGTCTGATAATGCGTATACCACCGCGGCGGGTCTGCTGATTTCGTGCGGTATTGTTTTTATTGCTGTCCGTCAGCGGTTCCCGGTGGCAGGCGGAATATTGCAGATCAGGCCGCTGGTAATTTCCGTTCTGCTCAGTACCGTGCTCAGTATTCTGGTTATGGCGGCGATCACCGCCGGAACGGTTTATATGGTATTACTCACCAACAGTTTCCGGCACTTCGGGGAGACTGAGTTATGGATTATAACTGCGGTTTGTGTCGCTCTGACACTGTGGATAAGCCGTGCTGTCACCGGTGTGATGTTCCGCCGGTGATAATCTGATCATACTGTCGGCCGGGCTGGTTATCCCGGTCCTGCTATCGCTGAGTCTCTGCCGCCGGTTCAGCCGGTACTTTTTCCGCAGCCTTCAGGTCAGTACGGACTGATTCTTTTGCTGCAGGCAGCGCGGTATCCGGCTGCGGCAGCGCCATGCGGACGGATAACAGGACTTCCGCCACTTTGCCGTTCATCTGATCTCTCAGGAGTGCTTCCGTCAGCAGATTGATATAGTTGGTGTAGAACTCTCCGCCGATTTCTGCTTTACCCTCACACTGCTCTGTCATTGGTGTCAGCCACGGTTTTTCCTTCACCACCGGTTTGACCGGCACGACCGGTTTCTCCGGCTGCGGTTTCACGGCGGATGGCTTACCGGCATGCGTCAGCATATATCCCGGTGACACCAGCTCAATATCCGGCGGCAACTGCGGGATGAGTTTATGCAGTGCGCGGACTGTCGACGGATGCGGGTGCCCGATAGCGATCACCGATCCCTGTTTGCGTGCCAGAGCAACAGCCCGGTTCAGTTGCTTGCGGGTCTCTTCCTCTGTCTGCACATTATCCAGAAAAACCTGGCGGCGCAGTACCCGGACGGGTGTTCCCTGTGCGGCCTGTGTCGCTTTGGTGCTGCCGATGGTCACACTGTCGAGGAAATAAAAACCGGAGCCGGAGAGAGACGCCATCACATGCTGCATGGCGGTCAGATCAGAGGTCATCGCGCTGCCCATATGGTTATTCATCCCGGTGGCATACGGCACCCGGGCAATCGCGGCTTTAATCAGGGTATCAATTTCTGCGGCACTCATGGACGGGCGCAGGGTATCGCGCTCCAGCGGCTGTTTGCTGATCGGTGCCATCGGCATATGGATAAGAATTTCACGGCCCTGGCGGTGTGCTTTCTCCGCCATTTCTTTGCCGAACGGGGAATTCGGCAGGATAGCAATTGAGACCTGCGGCGGCAGTTCCAGGATGCGGTTATCATCCTGTTTGCGGTAACCGAAATCATCGATCACAATGGCGAGCTGCGCCGCAGCGGCAGAAAACGTTATCAGTGACGAAGTGATAAAAAGTAACGAAGTCAGTACGATATTTTTGGTTTTCTGCCGGTAAGTCACTGTGTGCTATCTCCCCAGCCAGGGCTGCGGGTTAACCGTCCGTCCCTGGCGCCGGATTTCAAAATAGAGGCCCGGTCTTTCCTGGCCCCCGCTGCTGCCCACCAGTGCAATCGGCTGACCGGCTTTCACCTGATCACCCACATTCACCAGTGCGCTCTGGTTATAACCGTAAAGGCTCATATCCCCTTTACCGTGCTCGACCACCACCATCAGACCATAACCCTGCAGCCAGTCTGCCAGCAGGACACGGCCATCCGCCACCGCTTTTACCTGTGTGCCTTCCGGCGCGCCGATCACCATACCTTTCCAGCGCAGTTCGCCGGAGATACTGTCACCGAACCGGTGCAGCAGCGGACCACGAACCGGCCAGATAGCCTGACCGGCCGGACGGCCCAGTCCCCCGGTGCGGGACATCAGCGAGCGCTCGTCCTGGGTCGGGGTATAGGTGGAGCCTTTTTTCTTCGCCTGAGCCTGTTTCTCGCGGATACGGGCGGCTTCACGGGCTTCGCGTTCCGCACGGGCTTTGGCCTCGCGTTCCGCTTTGGCTATCTTGTTACGCAGCTGGCTTTCGTTCTCCCGCATCACCAGCAAATCTTTCTGATCGGCTTTCAGCGAGCGCTCCAGCTCAGTCAGGGTGGATTTCCGGGCGGTCTGGGCACGATCCAGCTTTTTCTTTTCAGTCTGCTGTTTGCCGAGCAGGCTTTTATGCTCTGCACGTTTTTGTTGCTCAGTCTGGCGGCGGGCGTGTAACTGCTGCGTGGTCTCTTCCAGCTCTGCAATGGTTTTTTCCCGTGCGGCACCGATATAGGTGTAATAGGCAAGGATCCGCTCATCGCGCTGGCCTTCTTCACCCTTGAAAATCAGTTCAATACCCTGATGACGCCCCTGGCGGAATGCGGCGTCCAGTTGTTTTGACAGCAGCGCCCGCTGGGCTTTCTGCTTCGCATCCAGCTGTTTGATTTCTGCGCTGAGAGTGGTGATTTCACTGTCGAGCTGTTTCAGGGTTTTCTGTGTGGAATAGAGTTCACGGCCGGCAGCGGCGATATCCTTTTCCTGATTTTTCAGCTGGGTTAACAGATTTGCGCGTTTTCCCTGCTGCTCTTTGACGCTCTTTTCTTTCTCCGCGATATTCAGCTGGAGATTTTTCAGCTCATTCTTGCTGGCATCGGCGGTGGTTGTATTGGCGGCAGAAACAGCAAAAGAGACCGGCAACAGCAGAGCTGCCAGTAATATGCGGACACCGGGGGACACCCGGCGGGAATGCGTGCGGAAAACGTGCTTATGCGCCAATTTATCTGACCCTGCCGTTACGCCAAAGAAACGATCGTATTTAACTATTCTAAACTGCAATTATTCCATGCCATTTAAAGCGTTACCAGTCCTGTTATCCGGGATTTACACTTCGGGACAATCCGGCGGCGGAGATTCACCGTGAATTTGTTGCGTTTGTTTTTTACCTTAGCCGTGAATCAATGGTAAATTAACCCCTCTGTCTGTCGGAAAAATGAATTTTCGCGGCATGCGCCGCAAAATTACGATGAAAACAGCCATAACCCGGGCAAGACCGGCTGTATTTGAACCGGCACACAGGTATACTTCTGCCCTTTGATCTTTGTTATTAACCAACGGGAGTTATTGTCCCCCATGCTGCAAGAAATTATGCCATTTGTCAGTAAGCACCCTATTATCAGCCTTGTATGGGTCGCGTTACTGATCTCAGTCATCGTACTGACTGTCAAAGGACTGTTTTCAAAAGTGAAAACAATTCCGCGTTCTACCGCTATCGCACTGATTAATAAAGAAGAAGCGATTGTCGTGGATACCCGTACCCGGGACGATTTCCGCCGTGGTCATATCATTGACGCGGTCAATCTGACGCCGTCAGAAATTAAAGACAACAACCTCGGTGAAGTGGAAAAACACAAAAACCGTCCTGTTATCCTGGTTTCCGCCAACGGTATGGAGCTGGTCAAACCGGCTGAAAGCCTGCTCAAAGCCGGTTTTGAACGTGTATTTGTGCTGAAAGACGGCCTCTCCGGCTGGACCGGTGATAACTTACCGCTTTCCCGCAGCAAAAAGTAATCCGGCAAAGGATGATTGGAACATCCCCTTTGTAACTCACACTCTTTATATGGATATCAAAAGGTAACACTATGTCAGAACAACAAAACACAGAAATGTCTTTCAACATTCAGCGCGTTTACACCAAAGATATTTCTTTTGAAGCGCCGAATGCACCTGCCGTTTTCCAGCAGGAGTGGCAGCCGGAAGTGAAAATGGATCTGGACACCGGCTCAACCAAACTGGCTGATGACGTTTATGAAATCGTTCTGCGCGTCACTGTGACAGCAACCATGGGCGAAGAAACTGCATTCCTGTGTGAAGTTCAGCAGGCCGGTATTTTCACCATCGGCGGTCTGGAAGGTACTCAGCTGGCACACTGCCTGGGTGCATACTGCCCGAATATCCTGTTCCCGTATGCCCGTGAGTGCATCGCAGGCCTGGTCGGCCGCGGTACATTCCCTCAGCTGAACCTGGCACCGGTTAACTTCGATGCACTGTTCATGAACTATCTGCAGCAGCAGGAACAACAGCAGGCTGCGCAGGAAGGTACACAGGAAGCATAATGACAGACGCTTCTATGACTGTACTCGGTGCCGGTTCATACGGCACCGCTTTAGCGATCACACTGGCCCGTAACGGTCACCGTGTGGTGCTGTGGGGGCATGACCCGGAACATATCCGTCAGCTTGAGGCCGATCGTGCCAACCAGGCATTTCTGCCGGATGTCCCGTTCCCGGATACCCTGATCCCTGAAGCCTCCCTTGAAAAAGCCCTCGCGGCCAGCCGTAATATTTTACTGGTGGTGCCGAGCCATGTGTTCGGGGATGTGCTCAAACGTGTCAAACCGCTGCTGCGGCCTGATGCCCGGATTATCTGGGCGACCAAAGGTCTGGAAGCGGAAACCGGGCGTCTGCTGGGTGAAGTGGTGCGTGAAGTCCTCGGGGATAAAATCCCGCTGGCCATGATCTCCGGTCCCTCTTTTGCCAAAGAACTGGCTGCCGGCCTGCCGACCGCGATTGCTGTTGCAGCGACAGAACCTGCCTTTGCGGATGAGGTTCAGCAGCTTTTCCACTGCGGAAAAAGCTTCCGCGTCTATAAAAACCCGGATTTTATCGGGATCCAGCTCGGTGGTGCCGTGAAAAACGTCATTGCGATTGGGGCGGGGATCTCTGACGGAATGGGGTTTGGTGCCAATGCGCGAACCGCGCTTATCACCCGTGGTCTGGCAGAAATGACCCGCCTGGGTGTGGCATTAGGCGCAGATCCGTCTACCTTTATGGGTATGGCCGGTCTGGGTGACCTTGTGCTGACCTGTACTGACAACCAGTCCCGTAACCGCCGTTTCGGCATGATGATGGGGCAGGGCGTGAGTGTGGATGAAGCACAGGAGCGCATCGGTCAGGTGGTGGAAGGATACCGTAATACCAAAGAAGTTCGTGCGCTGGCAGAGCGTGCAGGCGTTGAAATGCCTATCACCGAGCAAATCTATCAAATACTCTACTGCAATAAAGATGTGCTCGAAGCTGCCCGTGCCCTGTTGGGGCGTGCCACCAAAGAAGAAGGTGAGCACTTTTAAGCCCGTTTTTTATCCGAAGTCTGTGAGGTAATTATGTCCTACGAAGAACTGGAAGAGGTCTGGAGCTATATAAAGCAGGAAGCGCGGGACTTTGCTGATTGTGAGCCGATGCTGGCCAGTTTTTTCCATGCGACATTACTCAAGCATGAAAATCTGGGCAGTGCGCTCAGTTTTATGCTGGCCAACAAACTGGCAACCCCGACCATGCCGGCAATTTCTGTCCGTGAAGTGGTGGAAGAGGCGTATCACAACGATCCGCAGATGATTAAATCTGCCGCAATGGATATCAAAGCCGTCCGCCTGCGGGATCCGGCAGTGGATAAATACTCCACGCCGCTGCTCTACCTGAAGGGCTTCCACGCCTTACAGGCTTACCGTATCGCCAACTGGCTGTGGAACCAGAACCGCCGCGCCCTGGCAACCTACCTTCAGAACCAGGTTTCCGTGACATTTGGTGTGGATATCCACCCGGCCGCAAAAATCGGCCACGGCATTATGTTTGACCACGCAACCGGTATTGTCATCGGCGAAACGGCAGTGGTGGAAAATGATGTCTCTATCCTGCAATCCGTTACCCTCGGCGGTACCGGCAAAACCGGCGGCGACCGCCACCCGAAAGTCCGCGAAGGCGTGATGATCGGTGCGGGTGCAAAAATCCTCGGCAATATCGAAATCGGACGCGGTGCCAAAATCGGCGCAGGCTCCGTGGTTCTGCACCCGGTGCCGGCACATACCACCGTCGCAGGTGTACCGGCAAAGATTGTCGGCAAACCGGGCTGCGATAAACCATCCCTGGATATGGATCAGCACTTTAACGGGTGTGAGGGGATTTAGTTTCCTGAGCCGGACGTCAAAAGTAAAAAAGACAGCTGAGGCTGTCTTTTTTGTGACTAAAATACAGAACACATTAATCCCGCAATAACGCCCCTGCATAATCCAGTTGCCGCCAGGCTTCAAACACAATCACCGCAACGGTATTGGATAAATTCATACTGCGGCTGTCCGGCAGCATAGGTACACGGATTTTTTGATCAACCGGCATATTATCCAGCACATAAGGCGGCAACCCACGAGTCTCCGGCCCGAACAGCAGATAATCACCGGCCTGATAGCTGACATTACTGTGACGAGGTGTGCCCTTAGTGGTCAGTGCAAACACCCGGTTACCGGTTGGCGACTGCGCATTATCAGAACTCAGCCCCTCGCTTTCGAGAAAGGCATAATAATCATGATGATGTTTGATATCCGCAAACTCACTGTAATCCAACCCGGCCCGGCGTAGTCGCTTATCATCCCAGGTAAACCCCAACGGATGGATCAGATGCAGCCGGAAGCCGGTATTGGCACATAACCGGATAATATTGCCGGTGTTTGGTGGTATTTCAGGTTCGAATAAGACGATGTTGAGCATGGTTTTTACTGATAGTGAAAAGCGGCCAGAGGCCGCTTCAGGAATAATGCCAACTATTTTCCCCGTATATCAATGGCCGGGTCAAGTTCAGCAGGGAAATTTTTGATTTTTTCTTGCAGCCCGTAATCATCAGGATCATCCTGACAATCAAACAAGCTGTAGTCAGACTGAAGATGTTCATTTTTGATTCCCAACCATCCTGCGATGCCATCAGTAAAATTCAGTCCGGATTTCGATGATTTGCAGACTTTATGCTCAGCCGCATCAGAGCTGGTCATAAACAGCGGGATTTCATAATGCAGTTTACTCTGCCGATTATTATTAAAGTGAATAACACCATCTATCTCCCGGTGTGCTAAACCATGATCCGAGAAATAGATCATAGAGAATGAGGCATGCTGAGTTTTGTATTCATTTTCAAGAAGGCCGTAAATTTCCTTAAGAAAATCATCGGTCTTATTAATTGATGAGATATAGCAATTGAGGTAACTGTATTTTTTATCCTGTACCGGAACAATAAGCTTATAATCATCTATCCGATCACATGCCTGTGGATGAGAACCGTATAAATGAACGACAATGAGTTTTTTCTTCCGGGGATGAGACTCAATGGCTTCCCGGATAGAAGGAAGTAATTGAAAATCACTGGTATTTTTAGATTTAAAATCATTGTATTTCAGGAATTTTTTATGGGTACTATTCTTGGCTATAGCAGTAATCGGAGTATCAAACTCACCAATATAGCCCTGGTTTGATATCCAGTAGGTTTCTATACCGGCAGAATTGACTAAATCAATAAAGCTTTTCGTATAGTCCGGTTCCCAGTTTTTTTTATCGGGATAAGTGAGCATAAGACGCAGAGAAGAAATGGTATTCGGGCCACCAGACGTTAAGCCATCAACCAACAGACCTTTTTCGGTACTGATAAAAGGGGTATTAATAACCGGATAACCGTATGCACTATGGTAGTCTTTTCTGGCACTCTCACCAATAACGAGAACATAGGTATCATACGTTGATTTATCTGTCAGAGCAGATTCACCCCAAGTGCTTTCAGCTTTGGTATAGTTGAGATTCACCAATTCATCTTTTACTTTTTGAGCTGAATCTATGGCTGCCTTAAAGTAAGAAAAGGGAGACTGATCCAACAGAGCAAAGAAAACAAAAATACATAAGATAGTTTTATTCTTATAAAAATCTATTTTATATCTCACCGTTAAAAAACGAAACAGCAGTAAACCAAAGATAATAATAAAAGGACATAAATAATTATAGAGCGGAAGTTGCGAAAAGAATTCCTTACTTTCCAATAAATCAGTGGCAAATATTGACGCCACATACTGATAATTAGGCGAACCAAAAATCAGCCCGATAGGTGAATAAATAGCATAGAGGAGTGTGATCGGGAATATCACAAACCAAAATGCTTTTTTTGATGAGTTAAAGATAATAATCAGAATGCTCAACAAAAAAGCACTGCCTTCAGAGGAATGCGAACCCACACCTCTTAGCATTAGTTTAGATGTATAAAAAATTACAGCTAACGATAAAAGAAAAAGGACTATTTTTTTTAGTATCGGTTTGTTGATGGTCATGGATAGTGATATTTATTTAAAATAAAACCCCTGTGGAAGTTTATTGCATCAGGGGTATAATAGCTAAATTATATTTGATATCAACGTAGCATTCTTATTTTCGAAGAAGCTCCAGAATAAGCTTAGTTTTTTCGTGCATTAGTTTAATATCAGCTCGAGATTCTACATTCAATCGGACAACTGGTTCTGTATTAGAGCATCTTAAATTAAAGCGCCATTCATCGAACTCCATACTAATACCATCAGTCATATCTATAGTAATAGCATCATTTTGAAAATATTCAGTTACACGAATGATAGATTTATTGGGGTCATCAAGAAGCGAATTTATTTCACCAGAGGCTGGGTAATCAGCAATATATTGCTTAACTAACTGTGATAAAGAAACGGCTTTTTTGCTGAGTAATTCAATGACTAAAAGCCATGGGATCATACCTGAGTCGCAATAAGAAAAATCTCTGAAATAGTGGTGAGCACTCATTTCACCACCATAAATGGCATCTTCCTTACGCATTTTTTCTTTAATGAAAGCATGTCCTGTTTTTGACAGAACCGGTATACCACCTGATTTATTGACTATATCAATAGTATTCCAGCTAAGTCTCGGATCATGTATGATTTTTGCACCGGGTTCCTTCTGAAGGAAAGCCTCAGCAAGCATGCCAACAATATAATACCCCTCAATGAAAGTACCATTTTCATCAAAGAAAAAGCAGCGATCGAAGTCACCATCAAAGGCAATACCAATATCAGCCCTATGCTGTATCACCGCATCTTGTGTGTCCTTTCTGCACTCAGGTAATAAAGGATTAGGTATACCGTTAGGAAAATTGCCATCCGGATTATTAAATAATTTAACAACAGATATTGGAATATTTAAAGACTGAAATCGCTTTTCAATTTCATCAACTACATGGCCTGCAACACCATTTCCTGAATTAATAACCAACTTCAGTGGTTTGATTGAAGATGAATCTAGGTAGGAAAAAAGATGGTCAACATATGGAGATAAATTTGATATCTGGGAAATCAGCCCTTTCTTAGTGGAAGTAGGAAATAGATTTTTTTCAGCCAGTCGCTTGATTTCATTTAATCCGGTGTCACCGCTGATCGGTTTAGATTTTTCTCGGACTAATTTCATTCCGTTATAATCAATAGGGTTATGGCTTGCTGTTATTTCTATACCACCGTCAGCATTGAGATAGCTTGTAGCAAAATAAACTTCTTCAGTACCGACTATACCAATATCAATAACATTACATCCAGAGTCAATTATTCCTTGCATTAACGCATTTTTAAGCATTTCTGAGCTGTTTCGGCAGTCACACCCTACAATAACGTCTGAAGGAGACAGGTATGTACAATAGGCACGTCCAATCCGATATGCAATATCTTCATCTAAATTATTGCCAATTTGTCCTCGGACATCATAGGCTTTGAAACATGTTAAGTGATTCATAATTATTTTTTAACTTCCGGTAATCTTAAAATATCATCTTCATCAAGGTAGCTTCCGGAACGAACCTCAATTAACTCTAAAGGAATTTTACCTGGATTCTCTATCGAATGAATTTCACCGATCGGTATAAAGGTTGATTCATTCTCTGTCAGTATAAAAGATGAATCACCTTTCGTTACCTTGGCTGTACCCGAAACAACAATCCAATGCTCAGCTCTATGATGGTGAACTTGTAAGGAAATTTTATTACCAGGCTTGAGAACTACTTTTTTAACCTGGTAACGTTCACCTTCATCTATGGAGTCTTGTGAGCCCCAAGGTTTCAATTCATTTCTATGTTTAACATAGTGATATTTATTATCTTCTTTGAGTGAATTTATAATATCTTTGACTGACTGAACCTGATTTTTATGAGTGACAAGAATGGCATCGTTGGTTTCTACTATAGCGATATTATCCAAGCCAATAGCAGCAATGATTCGTTCAGTGGAAGATATGTAACAATTAGAAATATTTTTTGTATAAACATTTCCACTAATAACGTTGCCATCTTTATCTTTATCACTTATTTCCCAGAGTGCAGACCAAGAGCCAATATCACTCCATCCTGCATTCAGAGGTACCATTGCCGATAGGTCTGTTTTTTCCATAACAGCATAGTCAATTGAATCAGAAGGGCAAAGTTCAAACTCTTCTTCATCTACGCGGATAAAGTCGAGATCACAACGAGATTTCTGCAATGCAAGTTCACAGTATTTATAAATATCAGGTGAGTATTTCTTTAACTCATTTAGATAGACGGATGCTTTAAATAAGAACATTCCACTATTCCAATAATAGTCACCAGATGAAATATATTTCAGTGCAGTTTCATAATCTGGCTTTTCTTTAAATGAAGAAACGTTAAAAATTTCGTTAGAAATGGAATTTCCTTTTCTAATATATCCATACCCAGTTTCAGGCGATGTAGGAACAATACCAAATGTGATTAGGTAACCTTCATTAGCGGCTTCTTTTGCGTTATTAATCACATTGATAAATTTATTATTATTTTGAATAATATGGTCCGAAGGTAAAACTAAAAGTAGTGGGTCATCACCGTTTTTAATGGAAGTAAAAGCTGCTAGTGCAATTGCAGGAGCGGTATTTTTTTTTATTGGTTCTAAAATTATCCCAGATAAACTAATATTCTTTAATTGATCAGCAATAATAAAGCGATGTTCAGCATTACATATAATTAATGGATGGCAGCAGTTAAGATTTTTTATTCTACTTACCGTATTTTCTAATAATGAATCACTATTAAATAAGGATAAAAACTGTTTAGGATATTCTTCCCTTGACAACGGCCATAGCCGACTTCCGGATCCGCCAGCAACTATAATAGGTAGTATGTTCAACTATAACTCCTTTAAATACTTTATAAGTCTATCCACCATGATTTCACGAGTATAATTATCATGAAAAAATCTTACTATACTCTCTTTATTAAAAGGGTTAGCGTTCAAATATTTAAAACTCTCCGCTAAAGCTTGAGGGTTTTTTATGGAAACAATTAGACCAGATATATTATGTTTATTTACCCACGGAACACCAGAGCCTTCTATACTAGTTGATACAACAGGTGTTCCACATGCCATTGCTTCTAATTGTACTACACCATAAGCTTCAGAGCGTTCTATTGAAGGTAAACAAAAAACATCAGCAAAAAAGTAATAGGTAGGTAATATTTCTGGAGGGATTTTTCCGATAAGCTGAACTTTATCATTTAGATCTAAACTATCAATTTTTTTCTGTAGTATATGAGTCAGTTCACCTTCACCACCAATTAATATAATATAGTTATCTGGTAAATATTTTGCGGATTCAATTAAATAATCAAAACCTTTATAGTATACATGTCGACCTAAGGAAAAAATAATAAATTTCCCGCTATATTTTTCTTCCATTCCTTTAAGGTATATATTATTGACTAACATTCGGGAGTGATCAATACCAATGGGAAGTATATTTATTTTATATTTATATTTTTTTAGATCTTTAGAATAGTCGGAGTAAATAGGGCTAGTAACAAATATTTTATCACAACAACGTAGAAGATAGTTTTGCATTGGGATGAATGGGATCTTTAAAATTTTTTGCTTTATAATATCACTATGCCAATGAATAATTACTTTTATGTTTTTATTAGGTTTATAAAGAATAAATGCCAACAGTGCTAGAGGATTAGGCAAGTGGATATGAATAATATCATAATTATTTCGTATCTTTTTCCATTTATTTACAAATTCAGAAGATATATATGTACTGGCTATATGTGCAATGCTTGCACATCTATATATATTTATACCATTTTCATTTTCAAATGTTGATGTGCCATCAGAGGAAACACATAAAACATCAACATTATATTTATTTTTATGTAATAAATTTGATATGTCATAGACAACAGTTTCTATACCTCCCCAAAAAGGAGGATATAGTTTACTAACTTCAAGAATTCGCACGATAGCCCCAAGTTATAATATAGTAAAGCATTATAGACAAATTAAGATAATATTATCGGAATAAATTAAAATTTTATTTTTTGTTATAAATAATTCCCAATAAAGTTAAAATGATAAAGGAAATAAAAGATAATTTATGGAAATAGCTTATTTTCAATAGCTAAATCAATAAAGTTTTCAGAAAAAAATTATTGCATCACACCTTCCGATATTTCGCTTTAAATGTGCTGTTGATATCGCCTTGGATCAATTATTTTTAAATTATATTAAAGTTAATTATTTGTTTCTATCTATGATTTAAGGAGTGATAAAATATTATATCGCTCATTAATAATAGCTTTTTAAATTTTTAATGAAAACAACCTAGCACTAGATAAACTTGGTATTACTTGGATGTATACAATATTCTAAGCTTTCATTCAGTATATAACCTTTTGACTTGTTTTATTAAAGAGACAGATACGGATTCATTACTAAAGTTATTTATAAATAACTCTCGTGGATTACTTAATACTTTGAAGTTTTGTATTTTTTCAACAAATTCGTTTGGTGAATTTGCTATGAACACATTAAGGTTATCAATTACTTTTTCATAGCCAATTAATGCAAACGAAGAAGCAATAATAGGTTTATTATAAGAAAGGGCTTCAGATATTTTAACTTTCATACCACCACCTGTAAATATTGGAGCTATGAAGATATCTATCTTATTATAGAATTCAGAAATAGAATCGATAGAACCTAATATAGTGATATTATCCCCATGTATTTCAGATTTTAATTTTTCAAAACCTTTTCCAGCTATAATGAAATTGTATTCTGGCAACAAAGGGGCAATATAATTGGATATATATTTTGCAGCTTCAGTATTTGCATAAAAAGCAGTTCCAAGAAAACCAATAAAACTGAATTGTGAGCTGTTATTCAATTGATATTGAATATCAAGACCTGAACTAGATGGTAAAGTAACTGGTAATAAAAAGTCAGCTGACCGTTTATATAATTTTAAAGCTCGGTTGGAATCTGTATCATGGAGCATAAATAATTGGTCTGAATATTTTATAGCTTTTCTTTCATTTAACCATGCAGACCATAGTGATGGCATGTATTGATATTGGTTTTTTTTTATTCTATTAATTTCGAAATCATATTCAATATTATGAAAAAATGTGATTATTTTTATAGTAGGATAATTGATTTTAATTATTTTAGCCAGTTTTCCTAAGTAGCTACTATCTAAATAAATTAATTTAGGGTTCTCTTTTGTTATTATTTTTTTAATTCTATTAATACCAGAGAAGGATAATCTTCCTGAAACTCCAATCAAATTATATAGCGCGGTGTTAAACTTATTTTTACTTGCATTTATTGAGTAGTTTACCTTGCTATTGTATGTGCGAGATATAGCGATGCTAATAATATTGAAACCAGAATCATTTAATTTATTTAAATTAGACCAGCTAACGATACTACCTCCAAATGAGGTATCAGTGTCAAGATAAGGAGAAATATATAGAATTTTATCGGGCATTACATTTAGTCTCACTTCTCAAAAAAATAGGTAATAACACTAATATAGATATGGATGTAAGGTTATTGGAAAATGAAATAAATAATAATATAGTTAATAATATAAGTTGAGAATTAAAGCAAATATTTAATTTATTTATCAAATAGAAAATGAAAAATGAGAATATTGATAAAATAATAATAGAGAATAATCCGAAATTTAACATCAGCAATGAAAAGTAATCTTTTGGAACAAAATATAATGAGTTTTGAATAAAAGATAGTAGTTCTAAACTATACTCTTTTGTATTAGATATAGAGGTAAATGTGTTAATGGTTTTAAAAATAACAGGGTTATCAAAATTAAAAACAAAACCAAGCGGGGTATCAAAAATATAAGAAAATCGATTAAAAATAAAGAAAAATCGGGTATAAAATGAATCTCTGCTTCCTTCAGGAAGAAACTCTATAAATGAGGGATGTATTGTCCAAAAGGAAATAGCCATAGATATAATCAAAGTGGCTGGGATATAATATATCAAAGAGAATTTAAGGATATACCGCATATTAAAAATAAAATTTAATATTTTAAAAAAAATTAATATAGTTAATATAGTTAATGATATTTTTGAGCCAGATAAGTATACGAAAAAGAAAAAAGCCATACTAGCGAATAAAACATTTTGTTTTTTACTAAAAACCGTAATAGTAGCAATATATATTGCCACTAAATATGTTCCTGCAAATGATGGCTCGCTGAAAGTTAATGTAAAACTACCAGATGAGTAGAAAGGATATTTATATCCATGGCCGTTATTTATATATAATAAAATGTCATCATTAAAATATATATATTTTGAAATAAGATATAATATTAACGACAGTGATATATAAAAATAGTTAACATTTAAAAATAGCTTAGCATTAAAGTTATTTCTTTGTTTAAATGTGTAGTAGGCTATAGCTATATTACCTAACACTACAATATTATTGATTATGAAAGAATATAAAGATGAATTTGAGAATATAAAACAAGAAATAGTAAGTATGGAAATTATTAATAATGATATTTTATATAGTAATGATGAATCATAGATCACTGTAGATATAATTACAAATACCATTATAGATAGTGTAAGTAATAGATCATACGAAAATGGTAGAGAAAAGTGGTATTTTAGAGACCATTTTTCAAATAACGATACAATTAGTAGTAGGTATATCATTATAATAACCGATTATTAATTAAATCAATAATATTCTGAGTTGATTGATTTCTTAATATGTAAGAGTAATCAAAATTTGATATTAAACACATATCTATATTATTTACAAATTCATCAAATGTGCTAAATTTGTAACCTGGTGTATTTCGGTTATCATAATAATCAAAATATAATCCAATTTCTTTTTGGTATTTATTAATGTCAGGGCAAATAAAGGCTATTTTTTTATTCAATGTAATTAAGTCTAGATATATACTTGAATAATCTGTAACGATTAAATCTGATTTTGCTCCTAAAGGGTAGGGATCTATTTCATCATAGATGAAAATTTTATTAAGATTTAATTTTTTAATTTTACTTAAAGATTGTAATTCAATGGGATGTGGCTTTATATAGATAGTGTAATTTTGTTTATTTGCAATTTCATTTAACTTGATTAATGATTCGTCAGAAACATATTCAAAAAAAGATAATAAATTTTCACCTCGATACGTAGGGAACAAGCTTATTATTTTTTCAGTTTCAGTTTCAGTTTCAGTTTCAGTTTCAGTTTCAGTTTCAGTTTCAGTTCTGGTGATTAAATTATTTTTTTCAAAAAATTGTACTCGAGGTTGCTTGATAAATAGTAATTTTTTAGGTTTAGCATGAAATGCACTAATGAAATAATCGGTGAATATTTTATTAGCAACACAAAGATAAGTATGCTTTTTGTAGTTAAGATAAGGGAATATTTTCCAATAAAAATTAATTTTTAATTTTTTAAATTTAACGTTTTTAAAGTCAGCATCATTACCAATCATTTTTAGCGGTAATCCATGCCAAAGTTGGATTATTACTGCTCCACCTGTAAGTACTGCTATAAAATCATCAATAGAGTGTGAGTTTATGAAATAGTAGGCTCTTAAATGTAGAATAATACTTCTGAATGAATATATATAAACAGCGTCACCATATTTTTTTGCTTCAATAAGTGCTTGTTTGTTTTTTGAGACATAAATAAATTTCTTTTTTTTATCTTTATACTTATTTATCTCTATAAAAAGATATTTTGGGTTATCAGAAAAGTTTGTTTTTTTATTGCTTCCAAATAAGAAAATATTTTTATTTCTTGGGATTAAATGAATTATTAAGAATAATGGTAATAATAATAACGACAGAATTTTATTCATATTTTTTCTTTATTAACTTTGTGAAAATAATAACTCTTAAATTCATAATAATAAATTCAACAAGGCAAATTGAGCTTGCCACAAAAATTGCATTTAGTAGATGATTTACATAAAGAATTAATAATAGTGTAATTTGTACTATTGCACCAAATATTACAGTTTTATTTGGAATGTCTAATCTATTTATGGTTGAAAAAGCGGGATACCCGAAGTTAATGCTAATAAATGTAAATATTATAGTTAATAGGAAAATACGTAGTATATTTTTTGCTTCATGATATTGAGAGCCATAGATTATAGTAAGGATTTCTCCAGAAAAAATCATGGCAATAACACATATTATTGTCAATGGAACCAATAATAGAAATGTTATTTTATAAATATCTTGACATTTTTTAGTTCTAGAAAGGTAGGGGTATAATGCCTGACTTATTGGTGAGCATAAATTTTGACCTGCAAAATATAATTTTTCAGTACTTGAATACAAGGCTGCTTGAATGAGTCCACTGAATGTGCCGACAATGAAAGTACTAGCTGATGTATATACTACGACAGCTGCTCGAGATATAAAAAAATAGGTGCTGTTTATGAAAATCTTCTTAACTAACCTTATTTTTGGTATTTTAAAATAATATCCATTTTTATATATACTTGTAATGCTAAGTATAAACCCCGCAAGATTACTAAGTGCCAAACAGAAAAGAACAGTACTTATATCATTGGCATTATTTACGAAAGAAATAATAAGTAATAAATATATTAATTTAGATATAGAGGTTATTATCATTATAAATAACATCTTTTCTATTCCCTGAAAGAACCATGTGTTCTGAAATGATTGGAATAATATTGATGTTAATGTAAGAAATAAATATACTAAACTAATATCATTAATTATGAAGTAATAAGTTATTGGGAGGCTAATAATGAAAAAAAGAAATATTTTTATTATATAGACACTAGTTATATGATAACTAATTTTATTTTTATGTTCTTTATTTAAGGCTATTTTATTTGTAGAGTATACATTAAACCCATATTCAGTCAAGATTGTAGACATGGTGATAATAGATATTATCACCATGATAAATCCAAATCCCTCTGTAGTAAAAATACGACTTAGATAAGGCAAAACTATTAATGGTGATAAATAGTTAATTATCTGCATGATAGATAGTATAAACATATTTTGATATAATTTATTTTTACTCGGAATCATTTTACCTATCATTCTTATTGTCACTATTTCTATGTGAGGATTTTTGATTTAATTAAAAATTTACTCCGTTAAATCAAATTTATTCAAGATATATGTAGGTTTTATTTCACTATTTTCAATTTCATCTCGTTTAGTATCTCCACTTAATACCAGAACAGAATCAACATTTGCATTAGACGCCATCAATATATCTGTATACAAACGATCTCCTATCATCAATATATCTGAATTTTTTAACTTATTTTCTTTTGATATAAGTTCAATTAAATCAGAGTTTGGTTTTCCAAATATCTTATATGGACTTACATTTGTTGTTTTTTCAAGGGTTGATATTATAGTTCCTATATCCGGAATTGGGCCATCTTCACTTGGGCAAAAAATATCGCAATGTGTTGCGATATAATCTATATTATTATTGATTAATCGACATGTGTTTTTAAGTTTTGAATAAGTTAATTCATTATCATAACCAACAATAATAAATTCTGGAGAGTGGGAGCAAAATTCAAATCCAGCATCAATTATTTGTTTTTGAAGACTTTTTGTTCCTAGAACGTATACTTTGCTTACTTTTTTATCTTTTAAATAACTAATGACACTATCTGTTGATAGTTTAATATCATCAATAGCACAGTCAATACCAATAGTTTTTAATTTTAATAAATATTCGTTATTACTTTTAGATGAGTTATTGGAAATAAACTTTACTATTTTATTATTTTCTTTTAGATACTTAATTGAATTGATAACCTGTGGTATAACTTCCTCTCCGACATAAACTGTTCCATCTAAATCAAAACAATAGCATTTATAATCAGTTATCTTCTTTTTTAATTGAGAAAAGATTTTATCTGATTCTGCTAAATCTGAATAGTTATCAATCTCAACCCATGCCATTTTTTGTATGTCGAATGGTTTAAATTTTAATTTTTGTGACTGGAATAAGCGTTGCATAGCAATCTCAGTCCAGTCTTTCTTGTTGTTTTCTTTAACTATAATTCGTTCGAGTTCTTCAAAGAAGATGTCAGAAGATATATCTGAAAACTTGTAAAAATCAATTGAGCATCCAAGTGTGTTTTCTTTGTTTATTTGTTTGGATATATTAATGATAAAACCATCGTTGTTACAAGTGACTTTCATCGATTCTTCATTATATGCAGAAAAATCAACAGCAACAATATCTTTCTCTGATGATGAAACCATATCTAGTATTAAATTACTTTCAATGGCAAGGTCTGCATTATTAAGAATGAATGGTTTTCCTTTTATGAAATCTTTTGCTAAATATAAGGAATACATATTATTACTATCTTCGTATTCGCTATTTTCAATAATGTGAATGTTTATATCTTTGATATATTTACAATAATTACGAATTGCATCACCTTCATAGCCTACAATAATAATAATGTCCGTTATGCCTGCATTTTTATATGCATCAAGTTGGTATTGGAGAATTGGTTTTCCTGCAGTTGTTACCAAACATTTGGGTTTATTATTTGTCATTGGTCTGAGTCTGGAACCTACACCTGCAGCTAATATTACCCCAATCATAATTTCTCCTAATTACTATACTGATAACCATAGCTACCGCACTGGGTTACCGCTCCCAGAGTGCGCTATTGCGAGTTTATCTTACTGATTCTATTGAAGAATCGAGCCAGTAAGAGTTGTGGTGTGTTACAGAGGGCTGATTTTTCAATAAGTTGGTAAGTGATTTATATCCAATCAATCAGCTCTGTTTATATGTGCTGCCAAAGGCTAGTCCGATTACACGAACAGGTCAAGCATGATAACACTCGCGAGTCTTTCATTAAACGAACTTTATCCGGTTTAATGTGGCAATATTTTTCTTTAAATCTGTCTTTTTTGTGTTAGCAGCAGAAAAAGTGTTACTTTAAGCCAGAGCTTTGGGTTATTACTTTTTCTAATCGGTACATGCACAATCGTAGCAGAAATGTTTTATTACATCATATTGATGGCAATGGTAATTCCTGCTTAAGAAGGAATAGTTACCGGGGGCTGATTGCCCCGGTAACTACAGAGAGCCTCAGCGCGGGTGCAGCGGCAGCCAGATTTCCAGGCGAAGTCCGCCGAGCGGGCTGTCGTTGGCGGTGACTTTACCGTTGTGCTGGCTGATAGCGGTGCTGACAATCGCGAGTCCCAGCCCGGTACCGCCGGATTCGCGGTCGCGGGCTTCATCCGTGCGGTAGAACGGACGGAAGATATGTTCGCGGTCTTCCGGGCTGACACCCGGGCCATCGTCATCCACCACAATGCTGATACCTTTGGTGTCAGCACTGAATGCGACCTGAATATGCTGATTTGAGTAGCGCAGCGCGTTGCGGACAATATTCTCAAATGCGCTGCCGAGTGCGGACGGGTTGCAGTAAATTGTCCACGGGCCCGGCGGTGAGGTGATTTCCAGCGTTTTGTGGCGCTGTTCTGCCTCAAATTTCGCGTTGTCGAGAATGTCATCCCACAGCTCATTGGCCTTGATGTTCTGGCGCAGCAGCTCATTTTTGTGCTGGCTGCGGGAAAGAACAAGCAGGTCATTGATCATGCCGTCGAGACGGTGGGTCTCTGTCTCGATACGTTCCAGCTCTTTACTTTCACCGTGGCGGCGGCGCAATAGTGCCGTAGCCAGCTGAAGCCGGGTGAGCGGAGTGCGCAGTTCGTGGGAGATATCGGATATCAGCCGCTGCTGTGCGTTCACCATGCGTTCAAGGGCGCTGATCATCTGGTTAAAGCTGTTACCTGCAGCAAGGAACTCCTGCGGACCGGCTTCCAGTTCCGGATGCTGGCGCAAGTTACCTTTGGCCACATCATCCGCCGCGTTTTTCAGTTTTCGTGCCGGTTTTGCCAGGCTCCACGCCAGCCAGAGCAGCAGCGGGGTGCTGATCAGCATAGTAGCGGCCAGTAACAGGAACGGGCGGTCAATCAGGAAGTTGATAAAATCAGACTGTGCGGTGTTCGCCGGGCGGATAAGATAAAGCTGATAGCGGTCTTCGCCGTCCCTGACTTCAAACGGCCCGAGCAGCTCAATGCGGCCGTAACGTTTCTTTTTCGGGTTGTCAGTGTTATCTGACTGACCCATAAAGTTACGGATGACCTGGGAATCATTGCGGATAGGCCCGATGATCCGGCCTTCAGTGGTGACAATAATCAGGCGCTTGTCCGGCGGCGTCCATTTAACCAGGGCACGGGTGAGCCGCCGCCACCAGAGCAGGTCATTCGCCGGATCCTGTGCGAGATCAGATTCAATATGTTGCTGCAGCATCATACCCTGCCGGTACTCAGCCTCCTGGAGCGGCATCAGCTGCCGGGAGTCGAGCTTCGGCACCATCAGCACCAGTAACAGCACCAGTGCCAGGGTAAACCAGAAGATGGCGAAAATCCGCGCCGTCAGGCTGCTTATCATGTTGCAGATACCATTAAGTAACCACGGCCGCGTAACGTTTTAAACCACGGCAGGCCGTCTGTGCGCTCCGGTAATTTGCGGCGCAGGTTGGAAATGTGCATATCAATGGCGCGGTCAAACGGCGTCAGGCGTTTGCCCAGCACTTCCTGGCTTAAGTGTTCACGGCTGACCACCTGGCCGAGGTGCTGTGCCAGCAGGTAAAGCAGCGTGAACTCGGTTCCGGTCAGATCCAGCACTTCGTCACCGAAGCTGGCTTCCTGGCGGCCCGGGTTGAGCTGGAGTTTATCCACCATCACCACGGAAGAGTTACTGCTGCTGTCGCTCTGCTGCTGTTGCTCACTCCAGTTGGAACGGCGCAGAATCGCGCGTATACGCGCCACCAGCTCGCGATCGTTAAACGGCTTCGGCAGATAGTCATCCGCACCCAGTTCGAGCCCCAGAACGCGGTCAAGGTCACTGCCGCGTGCGGTCAGCATAATCACCGGCGTCTGGTAGTTCTGACGCAGTTCTTTCAGGGTTTCAATCCCGTTTTTGCGCGGCATCATGATGTCGAGCAATAACAAGTCTATGGAATCGTCAAGGAGGGTCAGTGCCTGCTCGCCGTCATGTGCAATGACAACGTTGAACCCTTCCATATCGAGTAATTCTTTTAACAGCGAGGTTAATTCGCGGTCATCATCAACAAGCAGTATTTTATTCATTATTCACGTCCTCCACGTGCAAAATACGACAACAAACGTTTCTATTCCATGACTTTACGTTCTTTTACATGCTCTGACGCATGTTTGCAGCCGGGTGCGTATAGTTAATTCCAACGGGTCAGGTGACGCAGACTCAGAAGTTTAAGGAGTTACTATGGGTAAGATAGCAACAATCACTTTAGCGTCAATGTTTGTGATGCAAAGTGCGCCCGGACTGGCGCAGGATTCAGAAAGTGATGGCTGCGTTACCCCGGTGCAGAGTCACAGTCAGTATAAAGGTATAACGACATCAGGGGGAGATGGTTATACCTCTATGTTGACCGGTATCCGGTTAACGGAAGAACAACGGATGCAGTTGCGGGATCTGATGCACAATTACCGCGACCAGTTACGGAATGTCCGTAACCTTGCAGAAGATGATATTGCGCTGTACGAGCTGGTAAAGGCCGAAAAGTTTGATGAAACGGCGGTGCGTAATCAGCTTGAAAAGGAGATGCGCAAGCGGCTGGATTACCAGGTTGAGATGATACGGGTTCACCATCAGATGTATCAGTTACTCAACCCGGAGCAGAAAATGCAGCTGGATGCCAATTTTGAGCCGGAGAGTATTCATACCTCATCCGCCTCCTCCGCGCAGAATATGCCGGAATGAATTTGTCAGAGTAGTGAAGTCAGTAGAGTCGTTAAGTAGCACCCAAGAAGTTTTTCCTTGCCATAGACACCATCCCTGTCTTTTACAGCCCCTCACGAGGGGCTTTTTTTTATCTGGTTATATTAGAAATCCCTTTCAAATCAATCAAATAAATATTTTCATGAGCGACTGTAAGTTGTTCAAATATGCCGGAGTGTGGACACTCCGTGGACATTCCAGCCGCCTATGACTGCTAAATTGTCACACCACCTTTCAGCGGATTAAACAAGATTGCGAACTGCAAATAATCAGGGGCGAGGTGAGCATACGCCATTGTCTGGTTAATGCTGGCATGTCCGAGTATCTGCTGTAATGCAACGATGTTACCCCCGTTCATCATGAAGTGACTTGCAAACGTATGTCGTAAAACATGTGTTGCTTGTCCTGACGGCAGGTCGGGCTTTATTGCCTTCAGTTTTTTCCGGAACGTTTGGTAATCGACTTTGAAGAGCACACCAGCCTTTCTTGTTTTTACTGCCTGTTCCAGTTCTTCTGATATCGGGATCGTTCGCTGTTTCCCGTTCTTTGTCTTTAAGAACGTCACGCGCCCGTTAATTACTTGTTCACTTTTCAGAGTGGCTGCTTCACTCCACCGGGCACCGGTGCTGATGCATAATAGAGCAATCCGTTTTTCATCACCTGACAGAATACCCAGCAGACTGCTGATTTCATCCTGCGACAAAAAAGTCATTTCGGGCTGCTTTTCTTTCAGGGGCGGCAAGCCGTTTACAGGGTTGTCTCCGTGAAATATTTCCAGTTTTTTTAATGCTGTCAGCATCCCGGAAAGCCGATACATGTCGCGGTTAATGGTTGAGGGGCTAATCTGATCCCTCAGACGCTGGGTGCGGTGTTCAAGCAGAGAGTGTTTATTCAGCCGGTTTATTGCTGGGTCGCCTAATGCTGATATGGTTTTCTTCAGCTGGCGAAACTCTGCATCACCACTATCACTTGCCGAGCCATGATAGAGCCACCACAGATCTAAAAGCTCAGTAAGTGTGCGCCTGTCTTTTTTCGCGCCAGTGGCAGACATGGTTGATACGTTTGCCATTGTGTACCGTTCAAAAGCAATAGCCTCTGATTTTTTATTGAATTTCTTCCTGATGCGGGTTCCCTGCCGCCCAAGAGGTCTAACGTCCACTAAATATCGACCATCATCGAGTTTCTTAATAGGCATAAGAAAACCCTCCGATGTTGCACAGCGATTGACTATCTATCCAGTCAATAAATTCATAATGTAGATCTAACCAATTTTCCGCTCTGAGTGGTCTGACGGAATTGCGTCTGCACCATCAGGGGAGAGAGTTGGACTGATTTGCCCCGCCTGTTCAAAGGTTTCACCAATAGTTAACCACATGGCATATTTTTTCATTCTAGGATGATTTATCACTGCTTCCATAGTTGCAGCCCCCGCTGTTTGGTGGCCTGTTTCGTACTTTTTAATCGTACTTACTGATATTCCTGTTAAATCGGAGAATTGTTGCTGTGTCAGGTCTTCTGACTTCCTGATCGCGAGCAGTTTTTTTGAGTAATCTATTGACATGGTTCTACCCTGAGAACTATATTGGTTCTAAATTTAGAACTCCATTTGATGAATGAACGCCTACATAGGCATCTACAAGCCACAGTAAGCAACGGAACCAAGGGATTATGACACATGAGCGAGCAGAACACAGACGGTTATATGCAGGTCAATTACCCTGTTGATGCGGTAACACCACCAAAATTTGCAGAACTGATCGGGAAAACTCCTGCAGCGGTAAAGGCTATGGTTGAAAATAATAAGCTGCCATTGGTCAGGTGGACTAACCCCGATTCAAAGGGTGATGTGAAAACACGAGGTGAAAACTGGATTTACATTCCGGAATTTAATCGCGCTATGCGTGATGCATTCCAGAACAGACCAAAAGAATTACGTGATGCTTGGCTGCTGTGGGTTGGCCTATGAGATGTAATTGTATGAGTAGTGTGATTCAGAAAGTTAGCACACACAGCCAAGCATATCGCGGATTTATTATTATCACTCTGCCGCGTAACGCGACCCGGAAAATAACGCAGTATCACGTCACCCTGTCTGATGGGGCTGATAGCCGTCATTCGTTCGGGAAGTTTGACGCACTGGCGCAGGCGACAGGTTTTATTGATTCATTGTTCAGCAAGAAATAATGGCTGTGAATTTTGGTCACTACAACAGAAGTATGTGGGGAAATTATGAATGTTCAATTTCAGCATGAATTAACCGGCGAGTCAGTCATGCGCCATTCACGTAAAAAACATACCTGTGCAGATAAAGTGGCGCTGATTATTTCTTTAATTGCGCTGGTTCTTATCATTATTAAGTGAGGTTAATCATGGAACAGGATTATGATATAGGTGAACCACGTGCATTTCCTATTCCAATCAGTAAGCGAGCAGATGGTTTAAACCATATAGCAAAATTACGTTCTGAGCGTTTCGGAATTGAAAATAAAGAACTGGAATCATTCTTTAAAGAAATACGCGACCGCTTTGACCCGATGTATCAGGACAATAAAAAATTCCTTGGCGTCATTTTATATATGGCAAACATCGAAAAAGAAAGACACGATTGTGATTACAATGATTTCAGCAGTAAAGAAATTTTTAATATTGTAAAAGCGATTAATCATATCAGAGCAATCAGCGCGATATTACCGAAACACCTAGTTTTACCACAGTAATTATATAAACAAGTTTTTAATGGCCTTAACCGGTCAGGGCTTTTTATTACCCGAAATAAGGAAAAATCATGACCAGACCTATACCTGTTTTCATGCCAGCCGAACACTCAGAAACAGATAACGCCGTAGTTATCGAATGTGTAATTAAACAAAACCGCATGGATGAACGTCGTACTGTTGCTGATCGCTACGCATCACGTATGCGTACATTTGCCGCAATAGCCGTACGGGACAAATTGGATTGCTATCAAATGGCTCAGTTACTTGAAAGCGAAGCCAGTGAATCAGAACGCCAGATTCAGGAGTGGAGCAATGTCTGACGAAATCGACCGTGCCAATGACCACGCCGTGCTTGTGCTTGAAAGTCAGATAGCCGCCGCCCGTACTACTGCTGCGGGAGTATCGGCGTTTGAATGTGAGGAATGCGGCAAGCCGATTCCTGAATCACGCCGCCGCGCTGTGATCGGTTGCACCATGTGCATTGATTGTCAGGCAATTGATGAACTGAAAAATAAACATTATCGGAGTGTGTGAGATGGTTGAGAGGACGATCCTTAAATGGGCGGGCTCAAAAGTCGGCATTATGGAACAACTGCGCCCACACCTGCCAAAAACAAAACGCCTTGTTGAGCCGTTCGCTGGTTCCTGTGCTGTGATGATGAATACTGACTATGAGCGGTATTTAATTGCCGATGTGAATGACGATTTAATTACCCTGTATCAACAAATAGCATCAAAAAATATCAATTCAGTAATAGCTACCACCAGAAGACTTTTCAGGATGGAGTCTTTTCAAACAGGATACTATCTTGAAAGAGACTTTTTTAATGAAGCGAGGAATGCATTAAAACCGGATCATGTCGCAGCCTATTTTATTTATTTAAACCGCCACTGTTATAACGGATTGTGCCGCTACAATAAGAAAGGTGGGTTTAATGTACCGTACGGCAATTATAAAAAGACATACTTTCCGGAAAAAGAAATCCACGCTTTTGCTACGAAAGCACACAAAGCTGATATTAAATGCCAGGGCTGGGCGGAAACGTTGTTACAGACCTGCGCCGGTGACGGTATTTATTGTGATCCTCCTTATATGGGAACCTGTTTTACCCGGTACCACACCGCAGGTTTCAATGATGCCGATCAGGTTGCGTTGGCCGAAGCGCTGCAAACGATGCATGCGACCAAAGGCTATCCGGTCACGGTGTCAAACTCGCTGGCCGCAAAAGAGCTGTATGCGGATTTAGGCTTCACGATCCACGAAATAGAAGCACCACGAAAAATATCGGCGAACGGAAACCGCAAACCAGTCAAAGAAATTATTGCCACATTCGGGGCGTAACATGGATGTAACGCCGGAGCACAACAGCGACGTATTCACATCAATGCGCCGCCAGGCAGAAGAGTATCAGCCGGGGTTGTCGAAAGACGCAACTCTGGCTGAACGCGTTATGTATGAGGCAAACCCGGATGATCTGGATTTTCAGCGTCAGTTCACGGCGGACATGCCGAACTCACTGGCGTATTACTTCGCCACTCAGTACGCCAAAAGATTCCGCGCAGAAAAGAATGGTCGCAGAGCTGCCAACACATACTTGCGCGAACGCTGTGCCGATGTTCTCCCCCGCTACAGAATGGTCACCGCTGAGTACCACATCGACCATGACACCCGCAACTTTGACGCATTCCCGGTAAAAATTGTTGATCGCCTGAATGATCTGCACCGGATGGGTAAGCAGGCTATCAAAGAACTGGCGCTGAGTATGGCCAATCACATCATTATGATTTTTCGTGAATACTGCGAAATTCAGGAAAACGTATCACCGCTGGAAGCCACTAAACGTATTTTTAAACGCCTCGGAACGGCGGTCTGCCAGATTGGTACCGTTGCTCCTTATTGGCAGCAGTTTACCGCTGGCCGCAAAAAACCTACTGAGAACCAGATGATATCCGGTATGCTGAGAATGATGTCTGAAAAGTGGTGGGGCGGGCGTTTAAAACGGATGCGTGATATTCGTGCCGAGCATCTTGCTATCGCGGTGGGACAGGTTCAGAACAAAGCATCTCCCTATGTTTCCCGCCGGGCCCTGAAAGAGTGGAAGGAACAAAAACAGCGTAACCGCGAGTTTATTAAAAACTTTGATCTGCAAAATGACCTCGGGGAAAAAGTCTCGCTGGAAAGCATGGTGATTGGCAGCGTGTCCAATCCTGCACAGCGGCGCCGTGAATTGATGGTGCGCATGCGCGGCTTTGAGAATCTGGCTGATGAGATGGGTTATGTCGGTGAGTTCTACACGCTGACAGCACCGTCAAAGTATCACAATACATATAGTACGGGTGGTTTTGTAAATCAGTGGAACGGCTGCAATCCACGGGATGTACAAAAATATCTGTGCGGTGTCTGGGCGAAAGTCCGGGCTGATTATGCACGTAAAGGTATTCGTCCGTTTGGGTTCCGCGTTGTGGAGCCTCACCATGATTCAACCCCTCACTGGCACCTGCTGCTGTTTGTTCACCCTGATCATGCGGAAGACCTGCGCACCACTTTTGCGAAATACGCCCGGGAAGAAGACGCTGACGAACTGGGCAGTGAAGAAGCTAAAGAAGCCAGATTTAAAGCTATCCCGATCGATAAAGAAAAAGGCAGCGCAACGGGCTATATCGCGAAATATATCTCAAAGAATATCGACGGCTTTGCCATGGACGACGAAACAGACGAGGAATCCGGCAAAAGCTGCAAGGAGGTAGCGAAAAACGTTTCGGCATGGGCTTCACGCTGGCGCATCAGGCAGTTTCAGCAAATCGGCGGTGCGCCGGTCAGCGTCTGGCGAGAACTGCGGAGACTGCCGGGAGAAGAAGAGATACTGGCCACTGAGGACATGGATAACGTCCGCTTTGCCGCAGATATCGGTGATTGGTTCGCCTACACCGAATTACAGGGCGGTGCGACAGTCGCCCGTAAGGATTTAACCGTGCGCATGTCCTATGAAGTCACTGAAATGGGAAACGAGTACGGTGAAGACGTTCAACGTATCAGTGGTGTTTATTCCCCGATCGCCGGCGGCGAATCAGAATACCTTACCCGCACAACCAAATGGCAGCTGGTTGCTAAAGAAAAGCCAGTGGCAGCGGGCGGTGGTTTGGATTTTGATCCCCCTTGGAGTTCTGTCAATAACTGTACGGAGGCACGGAGGACGATTAACGGAAAAGAGAAAAAAATCCGGTCTGTGATGGCAGATTTACGGTCAACCGGCAGAGAAATCAGCCAGGAACAGGCAGGAAAATTGATAAATGGATCAGGAATTGTGATAGACGGCCGGGAAATTACCTTGCTGCCGGATGGCCAGTTGCGGTACCGAGCCGGTACAAAGGAAAAATATGAGCGGTTCCGAGCAAAATCTGCTTTGTTATTGGCTAGGGTTGAGAAGATGAGAGCAAAATGTCTGTGATACACTTCCAGACTAACTTTTGATTCAAAGGATAATATTAAGTCTTTTCTCAAAACTTAGTGCATTATAGTAGAGAATAACGTATCTGTTCTGTATACTCGGCCACCAGGATTTTAGGAGGAAAAATGCCTAGTGTAGTTTCATTGTTTACGGGGTGTGGTGGTTCAGATGCCGGTTTAGTTAATGCTGGCTTCGATATACTTATGTCTAATGACATTTTACCGTACGCTAAGGATGTGTATCTTGCTAATCATCCAACAACTGACTATGTGCTAGGTGATGTTTCACAACTATCATCTTTTCCTTCAGCTGATCTGCTGGTTGGGTGTTATCCATGCCAAGGGTTCAGTCAAGGTGGTGCAAGGAAAGCAGATAGAAAAATTAATACATTATATTTAGAATTTGCAAGAGCACTTAATATTATAAAACCAAAGGCATTTATTGTTGAAAATGTCTCGGGAATGCTTAGAAGTAACTTTGAACATTTACTGAAGGATCAATTTAAAGTATTTACGGAGTCAGGGTATAACGTTAAATTCAAAATTTTGAATGCTTCTCATTACGGCGTGGCTCAGAACCGTAAGCGTATATTTATAGTCGGTACGCAAAATAAGTATAATATTGATTATTCATTTCCAGAACCTACACACGGAACTGAGTTGACACCTTTTACTACAATACGAAATGCTATTGGTTCACTTCCAGAATGGCCTGAAGGTGAGTTTTATGACGAAGATTTTCATTGGTATTATTTATCTAGGAACCGTCGACAAGATTGGGATCAAATTTCAAAAACTATTGTTGCTAATCCACGTCATATGCCGTTGCATCCAATTAGTCCTACCCTCGAAAAAGTAGGTCCGGATGAATGGCGTTTTACAACTAATTTACGAGCTAGACGTTTTAGTTATCGTGAGGCCGCCTTATTACAGGGGTTTAATGATCTTATTTTTCCAGAAACTGAGTATTCTTCTTTAAAAATGAAATATACAGTGGTCGGTAATGCAGTCCCGCCTCCTTTATTTGAGGCGGTTGTTAAGGCAATACCAAAAGAATTATGGTTTGATTAAGGTTCAGGGATGATTTTAGAGTATTCCTTTTCGAAATCAGTAAACCAAGATAGTGATTCTATGTCATTCCAACAGTTTATTTTATTTAATAGAAATAAAGTTCTTAGCCTATCTAATAATATAACTCCAGCTGTTGGTCTGGATGTAACCCATTGACCATTAGAATCCCTATAAAAAACAGGGGTAAACATTACTGATGGGTATGAAAATGTAGTATGAAAGTATGGGTTCAGATTTATTGAGTGCGCTTCTAATGTCTTTTTCGGCCATCCTGTTTCTTGAGCACCGCATTGCCCTAGAATTCCAAAATTACAATTTAAGTTATCTTCAAAATTAATTGTTGCAATAATGTCAAATCCTGCATCACCAGAACTATCTACTTTGTTACATTCATCTTCATCTACTTTTTTGACACCCAAATCTTTCCCCATTTTTTTTAAAGCCATACGAAGATCGGTTGAGTAGTATGATTTTCTATCATCTGAATTAGCATCAAATATTCTAACTTCCCCATGAGTGGGAAGAAGAGCTTGCATTGCAAATTTACATAAAACTGCAAAACCACGTGCCCAGCGTTGAGCTGCTCCTTTAATGTTTTTAAATGAGCGTAGTCGGGAACAACAAAGAGTAAAAATATATATTCTTTGCTGTACAGTTCTTTCCTGTCGTAAACTAATCGTATCTCCTTCCACCGTAAAAGGATACCATTCATCTATGCATGCTGCTCTATAATCTAATTGAACCCACACATTTTCAATTTGTTCTTCAGTTCTATCATTTAGAATAGCACCTGAATCTATTTTATTGACTTCATCGTTCTCATGGTCTATTTCATCAACACTTGTGTTGGATACATTGAGTAAACTACTTAGATCTGTCTGATGAAATGAGTTACGTCCTGTATAATTTATAATACATAACAATTCCACAAGGTCAGCTAAAAGATGAGGTGAATTTGGGTGCATATCCCCGACTTCAAAAGTCATCATCATCTTTTTCCTTCTCTGCAAGCTCTTTCCCAATCATTTTTATGTTTTTATTTATACGTTTTGCTACATCATATGCGCTATTACTATAATCAACATTAGCAACCATTCCAGCAGCTTCAATCATAAGTGTTTCTATTTGATATAAAATCTCTAGAAAATCACCACTAATGTCAGATGTTAGTTGGTAAGCAACGGTGAGTGATGCACCATCACGTAATTGTTGTAATGCTTTGGGATTGTTTACAACAGCAGATAGTTGCCTTAAATTCCTCGACTCTCCTACTTTTGTATTACCATCTTTGTCTTTTAAATAAAGCCATTGAGTTAATTCCTTTATAGCTTCATTATTTAATGAAGATGGGTCTACAATTGGATGGGAAGGTGTAAATTCATTATTTTCTTTTATATCAACACCAACAAAATAGCCTATTCTATCATCAGCTAGGGCTGTTGATAAAATTGAAAATTTAATACTTTGCTCATCTAAATTTTCAATTCCATAAAAATCATTTTCTTCAATTCTATTATAAACAGCTAGTGCATCTAAATTTCTTTTAATATGGTCTCTTCGACTTCCAATTATCTTTCCCACCTCATGGTAACGATTTGTTGGTAAGGCATAAGCATCAGTACTATGAAATATTTGTTCAATATATCTGGCTTTTGCCAAAGGGTCCCATTGTTTAATTCCTGTAATATGTCGAAAGCCAAGATAAGGAAGAACATCTTCTCTTTTATTTTTTACAATAACCGGTAATGTATCAAAATTATGCTGATTTTCTTCATGAATCAGTATTGCTCTTCTGCTTGGATTAGAACAAAGATACGGGTCCAAAATAAGTTTAACAGAAGTTAATCTGCGATTACCTTCGACAACTGTATATTTTCCATTTTTTCCTGGTATTGCAATTAAAGGCTCTCCGCTAAAAAAACCATTTTGTGAAATTGCACTCATTAAATCTTCTAGTGAAGTTGAAGATGCAATATAGTTAATCATCGCATCTTGGGTACGAGCAATACTATTAGGGAGGCGGGGATTAAGTTCATCGAGCTCTAGCTTATTTACTTCAATCATCTGTATATCTGACATTTTACATTTCCTTACCTTTAAAATACATTGATATACTGTAAATTTATTCAGTTAAATTACGAGTTACTGTAGATATAACCTAGCTTTATATTGCATTGATAGCAACATTAATAGTTTAAATTTGATGGTTTTTCTGATTTCTTGAAACATATATTGGTTTTGTTAATAATTTTCTACCATATAAAGTTATCTTTATAAGATTTTATAGCTTTCCCGATTAACTCCCGTGATAATGGACAATAACGAAAAAATTTACCAAAAACTGCATGATAGGAAAAGGGGCCATATACCCACACAGCCATATATCCGGCGGGGTTCAAGGGGGCTCTTGCGGATGCATGAAAACCGCCCTGTTTAGTGGGCAGGCGTGGCGGGGCTACGATTGCGCGGCGGCATGTTTATCCGCTTCCCGGTTGTCGCAAATTTCCCGGGCATGGCGGCGTTAAAAACAAAAAGAGGTGGTACGGGTTATCTTTTTTCAGGTCGTCGCACAGTGCGATACAGGTGGTATAACGGATGGTTTCAGAGGGGCAAAATCCGGCAGATTCGTATTCCGGCAGCAGGTTTTGTATAATATATTGGGGTGCTATTATTATTGGTAACTCCGATCTTCATCATGTACGGACGTAAAAAAACCGCCTGCCGGCGGTTCCTGTTTTTATATTGTGATTAATCATCCGGCAGCCGGTAATCCTCAAACCGGATCACCTCCTGACCGCACCAGTCATTAAGTTGTTTCATCTTGGCCTGTAGCGGCATCAGTTCATTGCGGACAAACACCTTTGCTGCCTTTTCCACATCACCGAAGCCGCCGGTGTTCTGCGGCAGGATGCCCATCAGCTGCGGAGGTACGCGGTGAGCAGCCAGCATGTCATCGCGGCTGACGTTCTTGATATTCAGGAATTCATCCTTGGCGGCAACTTCACTGAGCGGCATGATCTGAATCCCGTCTTTCTTCCCGTTCGGCGCATACAGAAACAGGTTGCGGAAGTTGCCCGGTCCTTTGCTGCTGCGGACCGCTTTACGGATGTTGTCGATATCACCCGGTGATTGTGACGAGTCACTGATATACATGATGTACCCGGCATGACTGCCGTTAAGATAATACCGGCGGCGGAACAGCGTGGCGGATTCGTTCAGCAGGGTTGACGGCAACGCGGCCAGATATTCCGGCAGACCGTACAGTTCCTGATTCACATCCGGTTCAATCAGGTGAAACACCGCGCCGGGTTCAAACGGGTACGGCTCGCTCTCATAGCCGTATTTGGTGAACCAGTACTGATCCCCGTCAATCCCGCGCCGGGTGTATTTCGCCGGGGCGTGGTCAAACCGCAGGATGCCGCCGAGGCGGTTGTAACGGGTTTCAACGTAGGCGTTGCCGAACATCAGGAAGTCCAGCGCGAAGCTGTCAAAGGTTTTCCGGTCTAACAACGGGTGCGGGATAAAGGTGCTGGTCAGTATGTTACGTTTCACATAGATTGCGCTGCTGTGATGCGGTGCTGCCCGGAACGCTTTGGACAGCCCGTTAAAACTGAGCGGCGGTTCATACCAGTGCTCCATCCGGACACACTCCAGGTAATCATAAATTTCGCGGCTGTCGAGCACCGACACCGGTTCACCGAACGTGAACGCTTCCACGCCGCCGGTATTCTGTTGTTTATACTGTTTGTTTTTATTTCTGCGGCTCATTAATAAAGCTCCACGATATTATGATGTTGAGTGTTTTCACCCGTAATAGGTTCGTTATACAGGGCATGCATCGCAGCCCAGGCGAGATCCGCATGGCTGGCGTCCTCGCTGCGGCTGGCTTCATAGGTCGGGCGGTTGCCGCTGGCGGTTGTTGAGCGGCGGATAGACATAAACGACTGAATGACATCCCGGTCGCCGGCATCAAATTCCAGCCGCCCGCTGTTGATGACATCCCACGCTTTCAGCACCAGGGCGTTTTTTACCGCCGGGTTATAGACGAACTCCCGCACCTGCGGGAAAAACTCCTGCACCGATTTGTAAACACCGTGGCCGATCCCGGTACTGTCGATACCGATGTATTCGACGTTGTAACGTTCGGTCAGTTGTTTGATGGCTTCCGCCTGAGCGCGGAAATCCATTCCGCGCCACTGGTGACGTTCAAGGATACGGAACGCGCCGCCGAACATCACCGGCGGTGCAATCACCACACACCCGGCACTGTCGCCGCCCTCGGTACCTTTGGCCGGGTCATAACCAATCCAGACCGGCCGGTGACCGTATGGCCGGTACAGTTCCGGCTGAAAGTCCTCCCACACATCCCATGAATCGACCAGGCAACTTTGCATCAATTCCAGCGAGAAAATGGACGCGATATCATCCACAAAGTCACACATCAGCAGGTTCTGATATTCGTCCGGGCTGTATTCAAGGCGCAGCTGTGCGATATCAAACAGGTCACAGCCGCCGCGTACCGCGTCTTCAACGGTAACAATCTGCCGCCACTGGCCATCCTCACACAGACGACCATCACGTAATGCTGCATGGCTGATATCAATATCCACGTGATCCGCTTTGGCACGGCCCCGGTTAAACAGTTTTCCTGACCAGAACGGATACGCGCTGTGGGTCAGACTGGACGGTGTGGAAAAATAGGTCTGCCGCCATTTTTTGTGCATCGCCATCCCGGAGGCAACTTTGCGCAACTCCTGAAATTTCGGTATCCAGAAATATTCATCCAGGTAAAGATTGCCGTGATAGCTTTGTGCGGTGCGGGCATTGGTGCCGAGAAAATACAGAGTAGCGCCAGTTGGCAGCACAATCGGATCGCCTTTCAGGTCAACATCCACTTCACGGGCAATTTCAATGATGTACTGTTTGAAAACGTGCGCCTGAGCTTTACTGGCAGAAAGAAATATCTGATTGCGGCCTGTCAGCAGCGCGTCCATAAACGCTTCGCGGGCAAAATAGTAGGTTGCCCCTATCTGGCGGGATTTGAGGATATCCCGGATGCGGTTCTGCGCCCCGGCGCGGTACCAGTTTTTCTGATACTCAAACATGTTCCCCATGAAAATCTGTTCCAGCTTTTCGATCTGTTCGTCGCTGAACACATTTTTTTCCGGGGCCTTACGTTCACCGGCGTTACGGTTCGCCAGTTTCGGGTTGAGATCGGTCTCATTGCCGCCGTTCTGATAGCGCCGGATTTTGGCGGCACGCTCCAGCTGACGGCCTAACAGGTCAATCTCTTTGTAATCCTTTCCCTCTTTGCTTTCTTTGGCGATAAGCTGACACAGCCGCGCTTCAATAGTGAACTCCACCCGGTCAAAAGGTGTGATGTCGTCCCACTGGTCGCGGCGCTTCCAGCTGTGAATGGTTGAGGCTTTCTCACCCAGCATTTCCGCGATCCGAGCAATACGGTAGCCGCTGAAATACAGGTGCATGGCCTTTTTGCGTGAGTCAAATACGGTTATCGTTTCCATGCCGCCAGATTACTGGCCGCACTTCCCCCGCGCCCTGCTGTTCTGTTGTATACCCCCGGCGTACAACAGCCTTTCATTGTTTCCGCAGCAATTCACCGGAACCATAGCCCCATCATTACTGACAATCCCGTCCTGACTGATGGAGTCATTCACATGACAGTAAAATCAAAGCCGGTGCGTATCTGCACAGAGGGTGCCACCACTGACGGCCGCACCGTACAGCGCAGCTGGCTGACCGATATCGAAAAAAACTACGACCCGAACGTCTACGGGGCGCGCATTAATATTGATCACCTCAACATGTCCTACATGCCGCGCCTGGGGGATGTCGAATCGGTGTATACCGAAGAGATTCAGGACGGTGCGCTGAAAGGCAAATTAGCCCTGTATGCCACGCTGAAACCGACCGCCGACCTGATCGAAATGAATAAAAAGCGTCAGAAAGTGTACACCTCTGCCGAAATCGCCCCGAAATTTGCGGACACCGGCGCCGCCTACCTTGTCGGGCTGGCAGTGACGGATAACCCGGCCAGCCTTGGCACGCAGATGCTGCAATTCAGTCAGGGCGGCGGGGAAAGCCCGTTCGCGGGTCGCAAACAGTCGAAAGACAACGTGATCACCCTGGCGGAAGAAACCGTTATCGAATTCACCGGCGACAAGCCGGAAGAACCGAAAACCCCGTCACTGTTCGCCCGCATCACCGAAGTACTGACCGGCAAAGGTAAGCAGGATGATGCCCGTTTTCATGATGTGCATCAGAGCGTTGAGCTAATCGCCAAAGCCGTCGAAACCCTTCAGACAGATGTTGCCGGGCTGAAAAAAAACACGCTTACGGTGGATGCACCGGAAGACCCGGCGGAACTGGCCGCGCTGAAAAAAGAACTCAGTGAGCTGAAAGAGCAACTGAGCAAACAGGATAACAACGGTCAGAAACGCCCGGTGTCACTCGGCAACAACGGCACACAGCCGGAAGAACTGCTGACGGACTGCTGATCCCGGCCTCACCAAATCTGAGAAAGAGAACATGAAAAAAGAGACCCGCTTTAAATTTAACGACTACCTGATGCGACTGTCTGCACTGTATGAAGTGCCGGTTGAGGAACTGACCAGCAAGGTTGAAATCACCCCGGCAGTCGCACAGACGCTGGAAGATAATGTTCAGCAGTCTGCGGCATTCCTCGGCTTTGTGAATATTGTCCCGGTTCCGGAAAAAACCGGTCAGGTTATCGGGCTGGGCGTCGGCTCAAGCATTGCCGGTACCACGGACACCACCAAAACAGAGCGAGAAGCGACAGATCCGTCTGAAATGACAGATATTAAGTATGAATGTCAGCAGACTAACTATGACACCGCGCTGACCTACCAGAAACTGGATCTGTGGGCGAAGTTCAAAGATTTTCAGCTGCGTATCCGTAATGCCATCATCCGCCGTCAGGCACTTGACCGCATTATGATTGGCTTTAATGGTACACACCGCGCCAAAACATCCGACCGCGCCGCAAACAAGATGCTGGAAGACGTCAATATCGGCTGGCTGCAAAAAGTCCGCACTGATGCAGAAGCGCATGTGATCAGTGATGTCAGAGACGATGCCGGTAACGTGATTTCTGCCGTGATCCGCGTGGGTAAAGACGGTGATTTCAATAACCTTGACGCACTGGTGATGAGCGCTGTTGATGAGGTTATCGACGAAGAGTACCGCGATGACACTGAACTTGTGGTTATCTGCGGGCGCAAACTGTTGTCCGACAAATATTTCCCGCTGGTTAACAAAGAGCAGGAAAACAGTGAAAAACTGGCCGCTGATCTGATTATCAGCCAGAAACGCATCGGCGGGTTACAGGCCGTGCGTGCGCCGTATTTCCCGGAAAACGCCCTGTTTATCACCCGTCTGGATAACCTGTCGATTTACTGGCAGAGCGAAACCCGCCGCCGCCACATCATCGACAACCCGAAACGTGACCGGATTGAGAACTACGAATCCGTCAATGAGGCCTATGTTGTTGAGGATTATCGCGGAACCGCGCTGATCGAAAACATTCAGATGCAGAACGGCACCCAAAAGCCGGACACGCCGGACACTGTTGATACCGGCAAAGAGGGCGGCGAATAATGGGCGGCAGTATTTTCCGCCGTCATGTGATGCGGGTCAGTGCGCAGCAGGATGCACAGCAGCGCAACCCGCAGACACAGACCGGCACGGCCTACACCCAGATGACACTGATGATGAACGCTGACCGCCGCAGGCTGAAGCGCATCCAGTCATTTGAGCGCAAAGCTGCTGTGAAGCGGGAAATGCTGCCGAACTATGCACCGTGGGTCGGCGGCATTCTGGCTTCCGGCAGAGGACAGCAGGACGATGTACTGATGCGCGTGATGCTCTGGCGGATTGATGCCGGAGACTTTCACGGCGCACTGGATATTGCGGACTACGCCCTGCGCCACGGCCTGAAAATGCCGGAAAACCACACCCGGACAACCGGGTGTGCCATTGCGGAAGAAATCGCGGATATGGCGGAAAAGATGTACACCGCCAAAACCCCGGTCCCGCTGGATGTGCTGACCCGTACCCTTGATCTGACCGGCGAAGAAGATATGCCTGATCAGGTCCGGGCAAATCTCCTGAAATGGCTGGGCTATGCACAGCGCGATGACGGGTATTTACAGCCTGCCACCTGTTCATGGCTGCGGGCACTTGAATTATATGACCGTGTCGGTGTTAAGCAGGATTTGCGCCAGCTGGAAAAGCTGATCGCAAAACAGCAGGAAGAACGCGACGCGGCACAACAGAACGAGCCACAGCGCCGGGGCGGCACAGCGGAGCAGCCGACCGGCTTATCCGCTGTCCACCGCCCACCTTTTACGGGGTAACCGATGGACTTCACATCAGACAAAACCACTGACATAGCGGACGAAACACTCAGCAGCGGGGATTTTTTCCCGGATATCAGTCTGCGTCATTATCAGCAGTCAGTGCTGACGGACGGCAAAGTCACCACAGAACGGCTGCGGCACGCACTGGTCAACGCCATAACGGAAGTCAACCGCGAACTGGCGGGCTGGAAACGGTCACAGACTGCCGCCGGTTTTACTTCACTGGAAGCCGTACCGGCCGACCACATCAACAATGACAGTGAGCTGATGCTGCTTTACCGCCGGGCGGTCTACAGCGGGGCAAAAGCGACACTGACAGAGCGTTACCGCGATACTGACACCACCGACAGCGGCGAAAAGAAAGCCGCTGCCCTGAGTGAAACGGTGGATGACCTCTGGCGTGATATGCAGTGGGCTATCCAGCGTATCAAAGGTGAATCGCACAACATCTGTGAACTGATATGAATGTCTTTGCGTTGCAGGGTGAAACCCTTGATGCCCTGTGCTTCCGGGTGCTCGGGCAGACGGCCGGTGTGGTTGAGCGGACACTGGAACTGAACCCCGGGCTTGCCGGTCACGGTGCGGTGTTACCGCACGGAACGCTGGTTGAACTGCCGGATGTGGCGGAACAACCGCAAAAAACAATGATCCGGCTTTGGGACTGATAACACCTCCACAAAGGGGGATGGGTATGAAAACGATGAAAGAACACTGGGCTGACATTCTCGACACACTCAAAAACGCCTGGCCGCAGCTGTCCGGTGTGGCGATAGCTATTTTTATCCGCTATGCGTGCCTGATTTATGACGGTGATACCCGTAAAAACAAGTGGGCTGAATGCCTGCTGTGCGGTGCGCTGTCATGGGCGATTATCAGCGGCGCGGAGTTTATCGGTATTCCGAACGGTGCCTCCGGCATGATTGGCGGCGCGGTCGGGTTTTTAGGTGTTGAGAAGATACGCGACATTGCACACCGCATGATTAATAAACGACTGGGAGACTGATTCATGTCACGAGGTATCCGAAATAATAATCCGGGCAATATCCGGCACAGTAAATCGAAATGGCAGGGTTTGGCCGGTGTACAGACTGACAGTCAGTTTTGTACGTTTATTTCGCCTGAATATGGCATCCGTGCCCTGATGAAACTGTTACGCACCTACTCAAAATACCAGGGAAAACCGGGGATGGGATGCGGAAAAATTGATACCGTGGAAGAGATTATCGAACGCTGGGCACCGGCTGCGGATAATAATCACACTGAAAACTATATTACCCGCGTCTGTAAAGAGACCGGCTTCCGCCGTGATGCCTGTTTAGATCTGCACGACAAAAACACCACTGTCGCGATGGCAAAGGCCATCATTCAGGTTGAAAACGCCTCGCAGCCTTATGCTGCTGATGTATTTGAAAAGGCGTACGCACTGTTATGACAACCAAAGCCCGCATTATCCCGCTGTTATTCAGCCTGCTTATTGCGGGCTTATTATCATTCAGCCTGAAGCATTACTACGACAAAGCCGGACGGCTGGCCGGTGAAAACACCGCGCTGAAAAAAGACCTCGACAGGCAGGCCGGGATTATCACCGCGCAGTCATTTGAATTTAACCGGTTTAACCGGATAGCGCAGGCCGCTACGCAGAGTAATATTTCGCAGCGTGCCGCCTCGGAGGAGCGCCAGATTGAATACCGCACCATTCTTAAAAATAATCCGACCTGTGATCTGCCTGTGCCTCGCGCTGTTTCTGACGGCCTGCTCCGCGACACGTACCGTCTACGTGCCCGCACAATGCACCCCGCTGCCGGACTCACTGACAAAACCGGTACCGCCGTCACTGCCGCTCGGACTCTGACGTACTGCGAACTGCCATTGTGGATTGATTTGCTGATCGCGGATCTGAATGAGGCAAACACGCAACTGGACGGCATCCGTGCCGCCGAAAAGGCAAGACTGCATGAACAAACTCAACAGCATTAAAGACACCCTGTGCCGAAAAATCCCCTACCTGAAAGCGAACCCGGAAAAACTGTATCTGTTCGTGGATGACGGCGGCATTTTTGCCACCAATGAACCCTCCCTCTCCTACGAATACATTTACAGCCTGAATATTATTCTTGAAGCCTTTCCCGGTGATCAGAATATTGTCTTTGCCGTGGTGGTCGAATGGGTAAAACAGCACCAGCCGGATATTCTCGCCAACCCGGATAAACGCGCCAATGGCATCCGCTTTGAGGCCGATATTCTCAACAGTCAGACCGCCAACATCAGCATTGACCTGAAACTGACAGAGCGGATTATTGTTTCTGTACAGGACGGTGCGTACCGCGTTGAAGCGGTGCCGGAGCCGGAAAACCCGATGGACAGCTGGGAATACCTGAATGTCAGAAAATAGTCTTGATGTCCTGAATCATGAACTCGCCGGGCTGCTGGCCCGGGTCAGCCCGGCAGAAAGGAAAAAACTGTCACGGGCGATTGTCCGTGATCTGCGCAAAAGCCAGATAGCCCGCATCCGTGAACAGAAAAACCCGGACGGCAGCGCCTATACCCGGCGTAAAGCACAATTTATTACCGTACAGCGGGAAATGCGTTTTATCTGGCGCGGGCGCGAACGGCGGCTGAAGAACTGGCAGCAGAACAAGCGTCTGATCACCGGTACTGACATTGATAAGAATGCGCAGCGCTCATTCCGCAAAGGTGATATTCAGCGGTTCACGTCCATTAAAAAAGACCGGATAAAAGTCAAAGGCAAAAGCAAACAGACCCGCATGTTTAAACGCCTGGCAACCGTCCGTTATATGCGCGTGTTCTCCAGTGAAAACGAGGCGGCGATCTTCTTTGCCCCTGCCGTCGCTAACATTGCCGCTGTGCACCAGTTCGGTCAGAAAGAACGGTTACGCAGCCTTGATATTCAGTACCCGCAGCGTGAGCTGCTGGGCTTCTCGCCGGATGATGCCCGGCGTATTGAAGCGGCCATTATCGACTTCCTCGCATCCTGATGTTGTATCTGACGGACATACAACACTGAGCCGGTGCATTAATCCCCGGTTCGGTGGCAGGCTGTCCCCATGAGCGCAAACACCCAAATCGCGGAACTCTTCCGCCTGATCAGAAATATTATCCGAACCGGCGTTGTCACCGCTGTTAAGGTCGGTCGCGGCTGTCGTGTGCAGACCGGCGATCTGGAAACCGACTGGTTGCCGGTTGTGACACTGCGTGCCGGAACTGCCCGCAGCAGTTGGATGCCGTCTGTTGGTGAACAGGTGGTGATCCTGTCTGTCGGCGGCGAACTGACCACGGCGGTTGTACTGCCGGGGCTTTTTTCTGATGAACATAACGAGCCGACCGCCTCACTGACAGCAAATAACGTTACCTATCCTGACGGCGCGGTGATCGAGTACGAACCGGCGACCGGCGCTCTGAAAGCGACCGGCATCAAAACCGCACTGATTGAGGCCGAGGAAAGTATCACAGCGACCTCCCCGGTCGTGATTGTGAATGCCAGTGAAAATATCCGGTTTATCACCCCGGCTGTTATCTGCTCTGACAACCTGACCTGCGCCACGCTGAACGTGATGCAAGGCGGCGAGATGTCCGGCAGCTTTAAACACACCGGCGGGACATTCTCCTCAAACGGCGTGGTGATTGATGGACATAACCACGGCGGTGTAGAACGCGGCGGAAGCCGGACGGATGGTCCGCAATGAAATATTACGGATTTAATGCCCTGACCGGCAGCGGTATCACAGATATTGAGCATCTCCGCCAGTCGGTGCGCGACATTCTGACAACGCCGGTCGGTTCCCGTATTGCCCGGCGTACTTACGGCTCCCTGATGTTCCGCCTGACCGATCAGCCTGACAACAAAGCGCTGCGGCTGCAACTGATGTCTGCCTGCTATTCCGCCCTGCTGCGCTGGGAGCCGCGGATTCAGATTCAGCAACTGACGATTTCATCCCCGCAGCCGGGCAGCATTGTGATCGACCTGTCCGGGGTATACGCCGGAACCGGCCAGCCGTTTTCCTTTTCCGTGCCACTGAGGTAATCATGCCAACCATCGACATCAGCCAGTTACCGCCGCCGGACGTGATCGAAACGTTAGATTTCGAACAGATTTTCACTGAGCGTAAAGCCGCATTGCTGGCATCCCTGCCGGAAGAACTGCGAACGCCGGTCGCCCGTGTGCTGCAACTGGAATCCGAGCCGCTGACCAAACTGTTACAGGAAAATGCTTACCGGGAAATGCTGTTGCGCCAGCGGGTCAATGAAGCCGCCCGCGCCTGTATGGTGGCTTATGCCCACGGGGCGGATTTGGATCAGTTGGGTGCGAACAACAACGTGCCACGGCTGGTTATCCGAGAGGCTGACGACACAGTGATCCCGCCACTGCCGGCCGTTTATGAATCCGATGCTGATTTCCGGATGCGCATCCCGCAGGCGTTTGAAGGGATGAGTGTTGCCGGGCCGGGCGGCGCTTATGTTTTTCATGCACGCAGTGCTTCAGGACTGGTCGCAGATGCTTCGGCAATCAGTCCGGAGCCTGCCTGTGTGACCGTCAGCGTGCTGTCACGCGAGGGCGACGGCACAGCACCGGCGGAACTGCTGACCCTCGTTGATAAGGCGCTGAATGATGAGAATGTGCGCCCGGTGGCTGACCGCGTGACCGTGAAATCCGTTGAGATAATCAATTACACCATTGATGCGGTGCTTTATCTGTTCCCGACACCAGAATCTGAACCGATTGAAGCGGCAGCCCGGGAACGGATAGCGCGGTATGTGAAAGAGCAACACCGTATCGGCCGTGATATCCGGCTGTCAGCCATTTACGCCGCCCTGCATGTTGAGGGAGTTCAGCGCGTCGAACTGAAAAGCCCGGCAAAAGATATCGTGATCAGTAATACCCAGGCATCATTTTGTACCGATGTGACAGTGACGGTCGGGGGTTCTGATGAGTAGCCGCCTGCTGCCTACCGGTTCCAGTCCGCTGGAGCTTGCCGCCGCTGAAGCCTGTGCCGCGATAGAGCGCGTGCCGGTACCGATAAAAACCCTGATCAATCCTGATACCTGTCCGTTGCATCTGCTGCCGTATCTGGCGTGGGCGTGGTCGGTTGACCGCTGGGATGCTGACTGGCCGGAGCGGACAAAAAGAGACGTTATCAAATCCTCCATGTTCGTTCACAAACATAAGGGCACCATCGGAGCGCTGCGGCGTGTCGTGGAGCCGCTCGGCTATCTGATCAGCGTCACTGAGTGGTGGAAAACCGGCGACAGGAACGGAACATTCCGCCTGACGGTAGGCGTGTCGGAAACCGGCATTACCGAAGAAACCTATTACGAACTGGAGCGCCTGATATTCGACGCAAAACCCGTCAGCCGTCACCTGCTGGGGTTGTCTATCAACCTGAGTACATCTGGACATTTTTACTGCGGTGCCGCCACCAATACCGGCGACACGCTGACTGTTTATCCGTATATCCCGGAAACCGTCCGGGTGGAAAGTGCAGACTATTTTGGCGCAGCCCTGATAACCATTGATAAAGTGAGAGTAAACCCATGACAGCAAAGTATTTCGCTATCCTGACGAACTACGGCGCGGCACAGCTGGCGAACGCTGTCGCGCTGGGTACGCAGATGAACATTTCCGCAATGGCGGTCGGTGACGGCGGCGGCACACTGCCGGTTCCGGATCCGGCGCAGACGAAATTAGTCCGCGAAAACCGCCGAGCGGCAGTCAATCAGGTATCTGTTGACGAGAAAAACCCGAATTTCATCATTGCCGAACAGGTGATCCCTGAAAATGAGGGCGGTTGGTGGATTCGCGAAATCGGTCTGTTTGATGATACCGGTGGTCTGATCGCAGTCGGCAATGCTCCGGAAACCTACAAGCCGAATTTACAGGAGGGGTCTGGCCGGACGCAGGTTATTCAGATGGTGCTGATGGTCAGCAGCACACAGGCCATCACTCTGAAAGTCGATCCGTCCGTGGTGCTGGCAACGCGGGAATATGTGACAAAAAGTGTTGATGCTGCGATTCAGGCATCAGAGGCCAGAGCCGCACAAACCTATCAGCCGAAAGGTGATTATGTCACCAATCCGTATTTAAAGCTGGAGCTGCTTAAAAAGATTGATAAAGCGGATATCACTCAGCAACTGGGAAATGATACCGGCAAAGTGGTGTCGCAAAATCTTCTGGCTACAGAACTCGGTAAAAAAGCCGGGGTTGCTGAGGTCAATGGCAAACTCGCCAAAGACCAGAACGGCGCAGATATCCCGAACAAAGATACCTTTATCAAAAACCTTGGTTTGGGAGGAGCAGCAAAAAGCAACGTGACTCAGGCGACCGGTACATCAAAAACGGATGTAATGAGTCAGGATGCAGCAACAAAACTGGCAGATAAAAAGTTCGATAAAACCGGCGGCAAGATTACAGCCAGTGGCAAGGCGATAGAAATCGAAGCAGCGGCAGACACCGCGACATATATTCAGATAACTGACGCGCAGGGCAATATCCTGCACCAGTTAGGTAAGACTAACGCCAGTAGTGACCTGTTCCTCCGCAACGTAGCTGAAGGCGGAAATCTGGTCGTTAACGGCGATGGTGTCAGATTTAACGGTAACCTGCTGGGGTTTAACTGTGAAGCTCTCACCAGCTCCGCCGGGTATATTACTATCCCGACGTTCACCAATGGGGTTAAACGAAACTTAATCCTGCAATGGCGTTTTGTCAGTGTTCCTGAGTCCACATCCGGCACAATGGCATCCATAGAAGCTGCATGGCCGATTCCCTTTCCTTCCGCATGTATCGGTATTATGTGCAGTTACTCCGGCGGGGTGTCTTTCGCGGCCAGCGGAACGCCGTTTTGCAGCGCTCAGATAGTAGACCGTGCCACCTTTAAGGTGGGGAACGGTTATTCAAAATCATCAGCTACAGTAGCGGTGTGGGGGATTGGTTACCAATGAAAAATTACATTTACAGTGCATCACAGAATATGATTTTGCCGGTATCACTTAAGCAGATTTATATCGATGCGGGAACGTGGCCGGAAGACGGTATTGCAATCTCTGATGAGGTCGCCGGGGAATTCATGGGGCAGTATCCGCAGGGAAAAACACTATCCCATGATAAAGATGGTCAGCCATGCTGGGCAGACATTCCGCCGCTGCCAAAAGAACAGCAAATAGCGGAAGCTGAGGAGAAAAAGCAATATTTGTTATCTGAAGCTGCCGCCGCTATTGCCCCGCTTCAGGATGCCGTGGATTTGGTCATAGCAACACCCGAAGAAGAATCAGCCCTGAAAGAGTGGAAAAAATATCGTGTACTGGTCAATCGGGTTGATACCTCTCTCGGGGCTGCGGCGGTATGGCCTACACCACCGGCTTAACCGGCCAGATAATATCCGGGGCGGTGGATACATCCACTGCCTCCAGTTCGTCCAGATAATCCAGCCAGGCGTTTAACAGCACCTTTTCATCATCCTTGATACGGCCGAGCGCCAGTTTTGCCCGGAGCATTTCTGTTTCGGCGGTGACTTCCGCAATCAAAAGTTGCTTTTCAGCCTCCGCCCGTTCAATCAGTTGCTCTTTCGTCAGTGGTGGATTTCTGATTTTATCGGCTTCTTTTTTGCTGATTTCCTGCCAGCCGTCCT
>ERZ894236.82-NODE-82-length-155823-cov-35.7248_pt1 | contig 155823 bp, 156 predicted proteins | sample MGYA00380297_ERZ894236 | MGnify/ENA primary metagenome ERZ894236 (study PRJEB32331, sample SAMN06328420) | human gut metagenome | biome: human gut microbiome; feature: stool | host: Homo sapiens | collected 2014-08-04 ... | reverse complement strand
CGGATTTTTGAAATTTTCTTCAAAAAACACTTGACTTTTTATTAGCAGGCTTTCATAAAAAACAACCGGCAGGTTACCGGTTGCACAAGGAAGCCATATCCCAGCCGCCATCCGATGGGATCGGCAGGGATTTTTCTGATTTTCGTGTCACCGGTTTTGTCCTGGTCGGACAGGCAGGATATCCCTTTTCCCAGAGAAAGGAAACAGAGAAAGATCCGGCTGCGGATATATTTTTGGGGATCTTTGTGTTTATTATGCCATACATGATAGAGTCACCAGATAACACATACATGTTCATTATACACCGTTGGAACAGAAAATGCCACCCCTTTCCAGCCATAAAAACCGGATAAAACCTGGATCCCTGCAGGAAGATATAAAAAGGCTCCTCATGGGGATGGTCTGCCGCTGGGACCGGTGCAAGAATCCGTTTTTCATTTTTAAAATTTCAGGCAGATATCATAACTGTGAGTAATTCATAAGGAGGTCTTTAAAGTGGACAAACGAATTCTCACAGTTATTCTCGGTATTCTTGCAGTCATTCTTGATGCGATGAAAGAGGAGGAATAACACCCCCAGGTCATATATGGCCTGGGTATTTTTTGCCAAAAAAATCAAAGGAGGAATTTAAAATGGCAGCAAATGTTGAAACGATGTTTTACACAAGGACGGCACCATGGCACGGATTGGGGACAAGAGTACTGGAGGCACCGACTTCTAGCGCAGCACTCTCCCTTGCCGGGTTGGACTGGAAGGTGGTCCAGAAACCGGTTTTTACTGCGGATGGGCTTTTTATTTCCGGTTTCAAAGCGAATGTGCGGGACAGGGACAGCCAGGTACTGGGGGTGGTGTCAGACCGGTATAAGGTGGTCCAGAATGAGGACGCATTTGCCTTTACCGACGAATTACTGGGAGAAGGCGTTACCTATGAGACAGCAGGAAGCCTGCAGAATGGCCGCCGGACCTGGATCCTGGCAAAGCTTCCGCAGCGTTACATCATCCGTGGGGATGAGATTGATCCCTACCTGGTATTTATGAACAGCCATGATGGGACCGGGGCTATTAAGGCAGCCATGACACCGGTCCGTGTGGTCTGCCAGAATACGCTGAACCTGGCACTTTCCACCGCAAGGCGGAGCTGGTCCACCATCCACACTGGTGACATCCATGGAAAGCTCCAGGATGCCAGGAACACACTTCTGTATGCGGACCGTTATATGGCGGCCCTTGGAAAGACCATAGAGGAACTGAGCCTCCAGAAGCTGTCAGACCGTCAGGTCCTGGAATATATCGATGCCCTGTTCCCGCTTCCGGAGGATGCCAGTGAGGTACGGAAGAAGAATCTAGGGAAACTGAAGGAGGACCTAAAGCTCCGGTATTTTGAAGCGCCGGATCTTCAGCATGTGGGAAAAAATGCGTACCGGTTCGTGAATGCCGTTAGTGATTTTGCCACCCATGCCAGGCCATTACGGGAGCGTTCCAGCTACCGGGAAAGCCTGTTTGGCCGGACCGTGGATGGAAACGTCCTGATCGATCGGGCATTTGGAATTGTAAAAGCTGCTTAAAATGTATAGAGAGTGAGGAAAATGATGAGTGAACAGGAATACTTGGAAATGATCGTGGCTGAGCGGATCCAGATGATCCTGGCTGATATGGAGGGTGGGGCAGTCATGGATGGAGAAGAGGAATGGGAAAAGACGCTGGATGGCCTGGAGGAAGCACAGCGGAAGGCCATAGAAGGGTACCTGGACCAGACGGTATTCCGGCAGGCGGCAACCGAAAAGCATTTGTACCTTGCAGGCCTGAAAGATGGGATCCGTCTGCTGGATTGGGGCCTGTCAGACTGAACGACGGAACGGGAAGGGGGGATCCCTTGCGGTCCCTTCCTATTTACATGTGGAAAAGAAAGAGGGAGAAGCCAGAATGATCACGATCCATATTATCATCATTCTTATTTCCCTGTAGCGGGGAACAGAGGTCTGCGGCGGCGGATGCCAGAGCAGATCGGTTTTATATTCAGACACGAGGAGGGATCAGATGGAACAGAAAAAGATCAGACTGCTCCGGCCCGATGAGATCGAGTGCCGGATCGGAGCAATCAGTGAAAAGGGATTGAGCCTGCTCCTGTTTATGGATGCAAGAGCAGCACAGAATATCCTGGATGAGACGTTCACACCATTCGGATGGCGCAGGACCCACCAGGAGATCGGAGGAAGGCTGTACTGTACGGTAGAGATATGGGACCAGGAAAAGAAACAGTGGATCGGCAAGCAGGACGTTGGGACGGAAAGTTTTGCGGAAAAGGAAAAGGGAGCCGCTTCGGACTCCTTTAAAAGAGCCTGTTTTAACTGGGGGATCGGGAGGGAGCTGTATTCGGCTCCCTTTATCTGGCTCCCGGCGGACCGGGTATGCATCCGCCACGACGGGAAGCGGTATGTCACACCAGAGCGTTTTATGGTGGGATCCATCTCCTATGACGGGAACCGGGAGATCTGCGGACTGGAGATCCGGAATTCGGCCAACCATGTGGTGTTTGCCAGACGGATGCTGGAGCCGTCGCAGCCAGGAGGGCCGGATCCCGTCCAGGAGAAGGCTGCCGGGACTCCGGGAAGGGGTGGAAGAAGCCCGGCAGAGGCAGCCAGAACGCAGCTTACTGCAAAGATGAAGCGGGATATGCAGAAGGAGCTGGAACGCACCGGGGTTCCCCTGGAGCGGGTCCTGGAGCGTTATCAGTTGGAGGATATCAGACAGATGACGCCGGAGCAGTATCAGGATGCCATGAACGGGCTGAAACGGACCCCATCCCGGGCGGCTGCCTGAAAAACAGAACTATGAGGAGGGAAGCGTATGAGGAAACGGACACAGGAGGAACGGATCCTGGACATGATAAAGCGGCCGGTGCCCAGGAAGCGGGTGGGGATCGTGCATCTGGAGATGGTCCGGGAAAGCAGGACCCTTTATGGAATGAAACGGTTCCAGAATCCCAGGGAAGCGGCGGAGATGGTACGTCCCTTATGTGAAAAGGCAGACCGGGAGATGGTGCTGGTACTTTCCTTAAACGGAAGGCTGGAACCACAGGCCGTGGAGATCGCAGCGGTCGGCGGGATCAGTTCCTGCAACGTGGATATCCGGAGCCTGTTTAAGCATGCCCTGTTAAACAATGCAGAATTTGTGATCTGCATCCATAACCATCCTTCCGGGGATCCGGGTCCAAGCCGGGAGGATGAGGAGATCACCGGGCGGATCCGGAGTGCCGGGGCGCTTCTGGGGATCGAACTGGTGGACCACATCATCCTCGGGGAAGGGGATGCGTATTACAGTTTCAGGGATCATGGATGGTTGTGCGGGGATGGCAGGTTCCCCGCAGCATAAACAGAGTTATGAGGAGGAGTAAAATGACAGAGATGAAAGCATTTGCAGAACAGATCGCAGGAACTATGAACATGGAAGAAAACGGGAGCAAGAAGTTCAGGATCTGGGAAAAAAGGAAGATCAACGGAACCGTGTCCTTTGGGATCTTTTCTGCCGGGAACGGGGGTGGTGCTTCCCCGGTCGTGTACCTGGAACCGTTTTATGATGCGTACCGGAACGGGATGCCGTTAGAGGAGATCACCGGGCAGATCCGGAAGGGTCTGGATGGTGGGGAAAGCCCGGATCCGGAGGCTGTTCGCATCCTGGAACGGTTTGAAACGGCGGCGGGGAGGCTGGTGTTCCGGCTTGTGAACGCGGACATGAACCGGGAACTTCTGGATCAGGTGCCGCATGTCCGTATCCTGGACCTGGCAGTGGTATTTTATGTCTGGCTGGGAAAAGGGAACGGGGGAGTCCTTACGGCAATGGTCACCCGGGAGGCGGCAGACCGGTGGGGAGTCACGCCGGAAGGGCTCTGGAAGCTGGCTTCTGTCAATGCAAAGAGGGAGATGCCGCCAGTGCTTCGGGGGATCGGGACCATGCTGGAAGAAACGATGGCGGGAGAAGGCAGAACGCTGCCCGGAGAGAGCCAGGCGGGATCTTCCGGGGAGGATTTCATGTATGTCCTGACTAATCGGGAAGGGATCTGGGGAGCCGGATGCATCCTGTATCCGGGGGAACTGAAAAAGGCTGCCTCCAGGTTAGGCGGAGACCTGGTCGTGCTGCCTTCCAGCGTCCATGAGACCCTGCTCCTTGTACGGACCGGAGAAGAGGATCCGGAGGAGCTTGGGCGGATGATCTCCGGGATCAACCGGGAAGTGGTAGCCAGGGAGGAGTGGCTGTCCTTCCAGGCATACGGCTACAGTCGGAAAGAAGACCGGCTCATGCTGCTTTCAGAGATGCCTCCGGCAGGACAGCCGGAAGGCGGGCGGGGCTGGTCCTGTGCGGACCTGGTCCAGGCGTGACAGCCAGCAGAAAGGAAGCAGGAAAAAAGCGGATGGGGAACGGCAGAAAGCGGTTCCCCCTTGAAGGAGGATGACAATGTATACAACGATCTCAACGAAAAACATGGACCGGAACGAATGGCTGAAAATAAGAAAGACCGGATTGGGAGGTTCTGATGCAGGGGCTGTCTGCGGGCTGAATCCTCATGTGAGCCCCATGGCTGTATACCGGGACAAGGTATCCGATGAAACCGATATGGGTGACAATGAGGCAATGCGGCAGGGACGTGATCTGGAGGAGTATGTGGTGCAGCGTTTTACAGAGGAGACCGGGCTAAAGGTACGTCGCTCCAATAAAATGTACCGGAGCACGGAATATCCCTGGATGATCGCAGACGTGGACCGGATGGTGGCTGGCGGCGGGGCCGGCCTGGAGTGCAAGACGGTCAGCGTATATAAGAAAGACCAGTGGGGGGATGGCGGGATACCGGTCCACTATCTCCTGCAATGCTACCACTACATGATCGTGACCGGCTGCCGGACCTGGTATCTGGCCGCCGTGATCCTGGGACAGGATTTCCAGTACCGGAGGATCGAATACGAGGAGGAGATCGCACAGAACCTGATCGCCCTGGAAGCGGAGTTCTGGAACAACCATGTGCTGCCCCGCCACATGCCGGATCCGGATGGATCGAAGTCCTGTGATGCGGTGCTGGAGGAGTATTTCTGCCAGCGGGGAAAGGCAGAAACCATTGAGCTGGTCGGGTTTGACCAGAAGTTAGAGCGCAGACAGGAGATCGAGGAGACTATGAAGCTTCTGGAGACGGAAAAGCGGCAGATCGACCAGGAGATCAAGGTCTTTATGGATGGGCATGAAATGGCTGACAGTGGCCGTTACCGGGTCACCTGGAGGGAGGTGATCTCCAGCCGCCTGGATACGAAACGGCTAAAGGAAGAAAAGCCAGACATCTACCGGGAATTTCTGCAGGAGAGCAAAAGCAGCCGGTTTACAGTGAAGGTGGCATAGAGAAAGGATTGGTTATTTTGAGAAAGGTATGTTACAATGGAAACAGTGTAAAGAGAGGGATAGCCAATGGAGTTAAAGCGAGATATTTATGAAAAATTACTGGATTGGAAAAAGAGGGATTCCCATAAGGTCCTGGAGCTTCGGGGAGCAAGGCAGGTTGGAAAAACCTATATCCTAAACAAGTTTGCACAGGAAAATTATAAGACTTTTCTATATATCAATATGGTGCAGACAACCGGGGCAGAGTTTCTGGCATGCCTGGAGAAAGCTGCTGCATGGGAGCCGGGAATGCCGCGGAAGGAACAGCCGCTCCACGACGCCATGCGTCTCTTTGATGAACGCTTTCAGGATACGAAGGATACAATCGTTGTTATTGATGAGATTCAGGATTCAGCGAAAGTCTACTCGCTGATCCGGCAGTTTGCCAGGGAGTTTTCCTGTGATTTCATTATAACTGGAAGCTATCTGGGGAAGACACTTTCCAGAGAGTATTTTCAGCCAGTTGGTGATCTGGATATTATGATACTGGATACGCTGACATTTGAAGAATTTCTGGATGCCGAGGGAAAAAGAGACTTATACAATTCTGTAGATCTATATGGAAAAAGTTCTCATGAAGCATACGATGAACTAAAGCGGTATTATGACCTTTACTGTCAGATCGGGGGCTATCCGGCAGTTGTGAAAACCTATCTGGAAACAAGGGATATGGAAATCTGCCAGGCAGAGCTGGATCGGGTGATCCATATTTTTACAGAGGAATCCCAGGGATATTTTGACAATGTTCTGGATATCAATCTTTTTGGCCAGCTGCTTCCGGCAGTTGCACAGACAATGATAAGGGAGAAAAAGGGTTCTGTGGATCTGATCACTGAATTGTCCAAGATCGTTTATAAGCAGGAAAGCAGCCGGTTGAGTAAAAAGAGCATAAACCAGGCGATTGCCTGGCTGTATCGTTCCCACATTTTGGATTTTTGTGGAAAAGCCAATGACTGCAACCCGACCGATATATCAGCGAATAGCCGTTTCTATTTTTTGGATGTGGGAGTATGCAGAAGTTTTCTGGATATGGCCGGAGCAGATCTGCCCACACTCCGTGGTATTGTGAATGAGAATTTTGTTTACATTGATCTGTTAAAACGGGTGCGTTCCAGAAAAATCTCTGGAACAGCGCCCATGTTTGGCCTGTATAAAGAAGGCGAGATCGATTTCCTGGTCAATAGCCGGGAAAATTATAAAACTTACGGTGTTGAGGTGAAATCTGGAAAGACAGAGGGAAAAACGGCACAATTACTGTTGAAGGATGAAAAAGTAGAGGCAGTTTATTTTTTGAAAGGTGATACCTACGGAGGAATTGCTGACAGAAAAGTCACGGTACCCATTTATCTGGTAGGGCGTATGCAATTTGATTTCGTGAAAGAGCATACGCCAGGAAGCTCCTAAAATTGGATATCGGTATACGCTGTGACGGGAAGAATGGTTGAAAAGATATACAAAAGGGGCTGATCGATTGGGGGAGATAACAGCGGGATCCCGGAGGGAACTTCGGACAATAAAAAGGGATTCTGAACGGATAGTGTACCAATAGTGTACCAAACCGGAAGGAGAGGGGGGAGAATGCTGATAAAATAAGGGTTTGCAGCTGATTTTCCTGTGGTCTGCAACACCCTGATCACCGGTTCAAATCCGGTTCGCGCCTCTTGAGGAATCACAGAAATGTGGTTCCTTTTTAGTGGAAAGAGCCGTTTTAGAACAAGTTGGTACACTATAAATCGAAAGATAAAGGTATAGATAAGAGCAGGTGTTCAAACTTTAGAGAGTTTGTTCATCTGCTTTCTCTATAGATGAGGATTTGATAACCGCATCCAGTAGCTGTACCTTCTGGTCGGAAGGACAATTCAGTTTTTTAATATGCTGATTGACCAAACTTGTGTGGACACCGGCAACACGCTCTGCCAATTCACGCTGACCTTCTATGGTTTTAGGATAATGGACAATTACATTGATTGGAGCACTCTTTCTTGCGATACCACGCAACTCCCTCGTTATTTTAGTCTATGCTAATTGCTTCATTTCATAGTTGTGCTATCATCGAGGAAAATGACAAATTTTTAAAGAAATTACAATCTGTAGAATTGTTAAAAGAAGAGGATATCTACGCATTAAAAGAGAAAATACATATGAACAGAACTTATGATGTTTATATGAGATTGTAATTTGATAATTCTACAACTTTAACTCTTGTCAAAAAATAATATATGCTTATTAAGCAGTCATGCATTTTGGTGTGTGGCTGCTTTTTTAATAAGAACATGATTAAAACACGGGATAATAATTGCTACTAAAGCATATAATATGATTATAGAATATAAAAATGCAACAATTCACAAAAATCTATTCCGATTCCCACTGATATATTGATTTTTGAAGTCTATCTGGATATAATGGAATAGAAAAATGCAACATATTGCAAAAATCTTTCGCAAGGAGGTTTTAAGATGGAAATTCGCAGAGATTTTTATTTGAATAAACTGATAAAAAGAAAAAATAATGGAATGATTAAGGTAATTACCGGTATTCGTCGATGTGGAAAATCCTATTTGTTGAATAATCTGTTTTATCATCACTTATTGGAAAGTGGAGTTGATACAGACCACATTATCCGTTTTGCCTTTGACTCAGCTGAGGATCTTTATATGATTGGCGAAAGCCTAATTCAGATTGAAAAGGAAAAGCGTGGAGTTGATCCTGAAAAATTCATGGCATATGTCCGTTCCAAAGTTGTAGGTGAAGGAATGTATTATCTGCTGCTTGATGAAATTCAGATGTTGGATTGCTTTGAAGCTGTTCTGAATGGTTACCTTCGTAAAGATAATATGGATGTATTTGTGACCGGAAGTAACGCAAAACTCCTGTCCAAAGATATAGCCACTGAGTTTGCCGGTCGTGGTGACGAGGTTCATATGTATCCCCTGAGCTTTGCCGAGTTTATGACTATTTACAACGGTGATAAGTATATGGGATTATCTGAATATATGCTATATGGCGGTATCCCTCTGGTTGTTCTTCGAGAGGGAGCAAACGATAAGGCAGTTGTATTGCAGAATCTGTTCAATGAGATTTATCTTCGAGATATTACCAAGCGTAACAGAGTAAAGAACATCGGAGAACTGGAAGATCTTCTGAACATTCTTTCCTCTGCCATTGGTTCGCCGACCAATCCTGAAAAATTGAAGAATACTTTCAAGACGGTAAAGAAATCCAGAATTACTTCCGCTACCATTAAGAAATATCTGGATTATTTTGAGGATTCTTTCTTGATTGAATCAGCACAAAGATATGACATTAAAGGAAAAGCATATATTGAAACACCAAAGAAATATTACTTTTCCGATCTTGGACTTCGCAATGCCAGAATCAATTTCCGACAGTTCGAGCAGACCCATTCTATGGAGAATGTAATTTATAACGAACTTCGTATGCGTGGCTACGGCGTGGATGTAGGTGTAATACCGATTGCGGAACGCAATCAGGAAGGTAAGGTTATCCGCAAACAACTTGAAGTTGATTTTGTATGCAATCTTGGTTCTTCCAGATACTATATCCAGTCAGCATATTCACTTCCTGATGAAGCGAAGCGTACTCAGGAAATCAGACCGTTCAGAAAGATTGATGATTCTTTCAAAAAGATTGTTGTTACCAAAGACATCGTTCAGCCACACTACGATGAGTATGGTATTTTGACTGTGAACATTTATGACTTCCTTCTTGATCCGCAGATTCTTGAAAAATAAACAATGTAAACTCATGTTGCGGGATGTAAAGCTGATGTGGTGGAGTTACTTGATAGTATTAGGTACAATGAAATCACAAAAGCAAAGTCCAGCTAAGAAATGTCAAGAGGTGATATGAAAAAAGGTAACCTTAACAGACCATTCCGATATATTGGATTGGTCGCGAACGAAATATTGAGAGTACCGTGTTGATTATGCGGCTTGCAGTATCTTGTCTGGATGCTCCGCAGCGAATTGCTGGCAGTGCTCTTCCGGGGTGATGATCTCGAAAGGTTTGTTATCCCGAAGCATGGCAAAGATGATGCTGCAGATCTTATGCATGACAGCGCCCATTGCTGCCGGTCTTTTCTTGCCGGAGCACTTCCGGGTGTAGTAGTCGTAAACTACAGGATTCACAGGTGTGCCGCTCCCTTTATCAACCTTTACGTTATTGAGTGTGACCATGTGAAGAACCCGTCTGGCAAGGTTGGAACCGCGTTTGGACATATGGATTTTTCTTTTGTTTCTATTAATACTGAAGATGATGACGAAACAGAGGAATTGGTGGACTTTTCCGATGTGGATTATGAGGATGACCGCCTGGGAAAAACTAATATTTTGGATAAATTTGCAAGAGAGCAGTATCAGCAGTATATTTATATTAATATGATTGGGGAGTCAGGAGAATATTTTCTGGAATGTTACGAAAAGGCGTATCATCGAAGAAATGTACAGGACGAGGCAGAAAATGGCATGGCCGCAGTACTGAAGACGTATGCTCCTAACTTTGTAGACAGCAGGGAGACAATCGTTGTTATTGATGAGATACAGGAGTCTCCGGTGATCTACAGCCGAATTCGCGAATTTGCCAGGGAATTTTCCTGCGATTTTATTGTAACAGGAAGTTATTTGGGAAAGACACGGGAAAAAGAATTTTTCCTTTCTGCTGGAGATACGGATACCCTGGTTATGGGGACCCTGTCTTTTCCAGAGTTTTTGGGAGCATTTGGAAAGAGGGATCTGTATGAGACCCTTACTCTGGACGGGAAGGACGATCATGCCAGGTATGATGAAATCAAGGATTATTTCGATTTATACTGCCAGCTTGGCGGTTATCCAAGAGTTGTCCAAAACTACTTGGAAACCGAAGATCTGAGCCAAAGCCGAAGACTAGTGGAGCGGATTATCGATATTTTTATCAAGGAGTCATCCAGATATTTTGAATCCGAACTGGATATTGAGATATTCGGGCAGTTATTCCAGGCAATCGCAATTATGCTTTTAAAGGAGAAGAGAGGTACGGAAGATCTGGTAACAGACTTATCCAAAATCGTCTTTAAAGAAGAAAGTGGACGGGTTTCTAAGAAGATGATAAATCGTGCCAGAAGCTGGCTGTATTTATCTCACGTAATCGGTTATTGCAGCAAAAGTATTAATTGCGATCATTTAAGCATTGTAGATAACTGCAGATATTATTATATGGATTTGGGAGTGGCTGCTTATTTTCTGAGAAAGACCGGAGAACCAGATACAGCTATAAAAGGAATTCTATGCGAAAACTTTGTGTATTTGGAACTTTTGAATCGGTTGAGGAACACAGACAGCATTGCAGGAACCGTGCCATGGTTTGCCGTATACCAGCAGACGGGTGGAGTACTGGATTTTTATGTCAGAAGTCTGCTGGATTATAAGAATTACGGATTGGAAGTAAAAGCAGGAAAGAGCGCAGGAAATACAGCGTCCACTTTACTGGAGGCAGGCTTACTGGATTTTCTGTATTATCTAAAGGGTAATACCTACGGTGGAATTACGGAGGATGGAAAAATCCAGACAGTACCGCTCTATTTGGCTGGTAGGATCAGGTTTGATAAGGGAGTGTGATTCTTACAGGGTTACCGGAAGGGGCCGAGTATACGGTGACTGAGTTAGATGCGAATACAGATGGCTATATAACAGATCCATCTGGAGGGGCCATATGAACCTGTTCGAGCAGACGTTTAGGAAAATGTAAATATTCCGGAAAAAATGGATGTGGTGGAAATTACGGATACGCCTGTCGGATCAGATGTAACAGAGAATGTTAAAATACCTAAAACCGGAGACGCCAACCGGGCATGGCTGTGGGGACTTTTAGGTATCACATCATTGATAGGATTATGTTCGGTATGCATTTATTGGATCTTTAGAATAAAAGATACACAAAAGAAGTAAAGTAAGAAATTTTATAAAGGTGCCGCAATGTATCATATTTAATGATTGTGCGGCACCTTTGCTTTTATTTTTCAATTTTTTCTGTTTATTCTTCCCATCCCTCTAATTTTATTTTATAATAGACATATTGAGGGAGGGGATTACAACTACATGAAGACAAAAGAACGACTGCAAACGACTCTGGACCGCCTGCCCTACGGGCCGGAAGGCATGCCGGAGGACCAGAATGTAAGCAAAAAACTCCCGGAGGGCGTCCGGTCCCGGGAACTGTACGAGGACATTGTCCGCATCGCCGGGCCCAGCTTTGTGGAGCTCCTGCTGACACAGCTCACGTCCATGGTAGACCTGATGATGGTGGGCTCCATGGGCGGGACGGAGAATCTGGAAATGGGGACCCAGGCACTGGCGGCCGTGGGATTGACCACCCAGCCTAAATTCCTGCTGATGGCCGCATTTGTTTCTATGAATACAGGCGTCACGGCCCTGGTGGCCAGAAACCGAGGCCGGGGAGACCAGGAAAAGGCCAACCTGGTGGTGCGCCAGGGACTTCTGTTCACCTTCTGGGCAACGGTGCTCATGTCCATCCTGGGCGTCGTATTTGCCCGGCCAATGGTGATATTTATGGGTTCCACCGAGGAGACGGTAACCATATGGGCCACCCAGTATCTTCAGATCCAGATGGCCGGTTTCCTCACCATGGCGCTGACCAGTACCATAACGGCGTCGCTGCGGGCAGTGGGGGATTCAAAAACGTGTATGATCTACAACATGATCGCCAACGGCGTCAACGTTTGCTTTAACTGGCTTTTGATCTACGGAAACCTGGGCTTCCCGGCCCTGGGTGTTGCCGGCGCCTCCATTGCGACGGTGATCGGGCAGTTCGTGGCCTTTGCCATTGCGATCTCTGTGATCCTTAAGGGGAACGGATTCCTGAAGCTGGAATTCCGGAAGGGCTTTAAGCCGGACCGGGGAGTCCTGGGAGATATCCTGAACATCGGTCTTTGTAAGTTATCGAATAACCTGCAATAATGGGAACCAACGAACCCTTATAAACCCTTAAAGTCCCTTACACGGTGAGAAATCCCGTGAATAGGGGCTTTTTTAGGCTTATAGATCCTTTTTACCCCTTAAAATTTTAATGGGAACCAGAATTCACATTGAAAAACGAAAAATCATAGAAATGCCTGAAAATGGAGGGAAAAAAGCTCAATAAAAAGCGGGGGTTTAAAGCCTTTTAAAATTTTTAAAATTAAAATGCGGAAACGGGAGAAAGTATTGATAATTCAAGGGTTTTCGGCATTTGAAAGGTTTTAAAAGACCGTTTAAAACAATAAAATTTAAAAGCAATTATAAAAGTGAAAAATGAGAACTTAATGGGAACCAGTTAATGGGAACCAAAAAAGAGCCGGTCAGTTAATTGACGCGGCCCTTTTTTTATTGCTGGTAGGCAGTCCAGCAAGGTGGTAAATGCACTAAGAATATATCATAATATGAAAAAATGGTCAATGATACTCAAATGAGGACTATCAATCCTCGGACAAAGATTTCAGATAAAATTCAGCAGCTTTTCCCAGAACAATATTTTTTTCCACTTCAGAAAGTGAAGAAAAGTATTTCAGGAGTTGCTGAGTAGATGTGTCATTAAGTTCAAGATCTGCCTGATTGCATTCATCTTTCCCGGTAAGCAAAAAGTCAGATGTGATCCCAAAGTATGCTGCGATAGTAGGAATCAGCGATGCTGGCGGATCAGTTTTTCTATTTTTCCAACCGCTGACGGTTTGCTTCGGAATGCCCGTTGCTTCGCAAAAATCTTTCTGGGAAACCTTTTTCTCATCTAATAATTTAAAAAAGCGCTCATTTATAGTCATAGCCCCTCCAATAATCCTCACATGAATATATAAAATCCTCAATTTTAATTGACAAATCCTCAAATGAGGATTATTATAATAATGTATCAATCATACAAGACCGATTATAGCACAGAATCCGATAACGGAATAGGTTATTTTGTATCGCTGATACAGAATTTTATAACGGAATACGTTAGGAGGGCAGGCAGAATGAAGAACAGAAAAGTGCGAAATTTCGCTGAGTTTGCCTTATGGACAAAAACCAGGATGCTGGAAAGAGGCATCAGCCAGAGAGAACTGGCCGCAGGAATGGGAACACACCAGGCCAGGATCAGCGAGGCTATCACAGGGAAGCCATCAGGAAAGAAGTTTATCATTCCGCTGATCCAGGAACTGGGCGGAAACATGGATGATTTTAAAGACTTTTTAAACACCGTTTAAAAGAGTCGAAACCGGCAGAGGCCGGTCATGCAGGGATAGCCTCCTGCATCTGATGAGGACAGGCTGAAAAGGTGGTGGAAATGTATGGCGCAGATGCTGACAGCGAAACAGGTTGCAGAGGTAAAAGGCTGTAGTCCACGTTATATTAAGAAAATTATACAAGATGGGAAATTAAAGGCGGTAGAGACTGTTAATAGCAAAAACCGAAAAACTTACCTGGTACCGCTGGATGCGTTGGATGAGGAACTGCAGCACAAGTATTATCAACTGATTGCAGAAAACCCTCCGGAAGAGGTAGAACGGCCAGAGCCGGAAGTAGAGAAAGTTGCGATTGATGAGTTTACCGAGGATGAACGAAAGGAAATTGATTTCTGGATCGACCTCACCAAGCGCTGGCAGTCATATAGAAAGATGCCAGGAGTTACTTCCCTGGCTGAAGTAGATAAAAAGTTCGTAACGCTCTGCAGCCTGGAATATCCAGAGCGGAGCATATCAGTAGATACGCTTTACAGAAAATGGAATGCCGTGAAGGCTGATGATATGAAGGCGCTGGTTGATAAGCGGAACAAATGGAAGAAAGGGACAAGCTCCATAGATGAAACGATATGGCAGGCTTTCCTGTATTACTATCTGGACGAAGCCCAGCATCCGGTAACCAAGTGCCTGGAGTACACAAAGATGTGGGCGCAGGAAAAGCGTCCGGATCTGTATACGCAGATCCCGGCCTATCCTTCTTTTTACCGGAGACTGAAAAGTGTTCCGGAGGGAGTAAAGGTTCTGGGCCGTGAAGGTCACAAGGCATTCAATGACCGCTGCGCTCCATACATCAAACGTATTTATGATGAGATGCAGAGCAATGAGTGGTGGATCGCTGATAACCATACCTTCGATGTAATGGTGAGGGATAAGTCAGGCAAGCTGCACAGGCCATATCTGACAGCCTTCCTGGATGCAAGAAGCGGAATCTTTACAGGGTACTACATTACATATAACCCAGGTTCAGAGGCAACGCTGATCGCGCTCCGGAAGGGAATCCTGGAATATGGCATCCCGGATAACATCTACGTGGATAACGGTCGAGAGTTCCTGACCTTCGATATTGGCGGCCTTGGACACCGGAAGAAGAAGCCAAAGAATGGCGAGGAAACCTTTGAACCGCCGGGCGTATTCAAACGCCTGGGAATCAATATGACAAATGCTATCGTCCGAAATGCGAAGGCGAAGATCATTGAGCGCCGGTTCAATGATGTGAAGAACGGCCTTTCCAGACTGTTCAATACTTACACGGGCGGCAGCGTGGTGGAAAAGCCAGAGCGTTTGAAATATGTCCTGAAGAAAGATGCCATTTACACAGACGATGAGTTCCAGGAGTATGTGGATGCAATTCTGAAGTATTACTTCAACATGATGGAATACGATGGCCCGGTGGCAGAAGACAAAGGAAAGCTCAAAATGGATGTGTTTAATGAGCATCTGATTAAGCGCCGGGTGGCAGCCGCAGAAGAATTGAACCTGATGCTCATGAGAAGCAGCCGTCCACAGGCCGTGGGCCGCCGGGGAGTGCATCTGGATATCAATGGAGGCCGCCTGGAATATTGGAACGATGAACTGTTGATGAGACATTTCGGTGAGAAGGTATACTTCCGGTACAATCCGAATGACCTGAAGGAAGTCCGGATCTACAACCTGGAAGACAAATATCTGATGACGGTTCCGGTAGATAATACGGCGGTTCTTACATATGGCGCAACCAAGGATGATGTGAAGGCCGGAATGGCAGTGACCAGGAAGCTGGAGAAGATCGCGAATGAATATAAAAAGAACGTGGTCATCGCAGAAGCCGACCGGGTTACCGCGCTGGATCTGGTACTTCGCCAGGCACAACGCAACAAAGAAAGCTACACAGGCAAAGCAGACCCGAAGGTACTGGAGGTTCAGCGGGCAGATGAAACACCGGTATATCAGAAAGTGGTCGGCGGAGTCGATCTTGACACAATGATTGAAAATGCAGCCAAAAGGCAGGGAGGTAAATGATGGGAAAACAGTATAATACAGAACTTCAGGCGAAAGTTGAAACGTACATGAAGGAAACGGGAATCAGCCAGGCAAAGCTGGCCCCGATGATGAACCTGAGCGGAGCAGTATTAAGCCAGTACCGCCGCAGCGTTTATGACAAGGGTGATGTAGGTGATGTAGAGCGTAAGATCCGTGAGTTCTTCCAGATCAAGGAGGAGCAGGCTGAAAACGCCAAGAAGACCGAGTCTTTCAATGCGGTACGGGGATATGTGGCAACCTCTATTTCAGAGAGCATTTACAAGATGATCCGTTACTGCCAGCTTGAAAAGGGGATCGTAGTTATTGACGGAGATGCCGGAATCGGGAAGACCAAAGCGGCTACCAAGTTCCTGCGGGACAATCCGGCAACGGCGATCTATATCAGCACCACACCGAGTACCAGCTCTGTAAGAAGCCTTTTAAGGATGATTGCAAGGGCGTTGAAGATTTCGGAAAACCAGAGAACAGAAGACCTTTCCATTTCAATCCGTGAACGGCTGAGAAGTTCTGATAATGTCCTGATTATTGATGAAGCCCAGAACCTGAAGTTCATGGCCCTGGAAGAAATCAGAGGCTGGGTGGATGAAGACCCGATCACCGGGAAGCCTGGCATCGGAATCGCACTGATCGGAAACGATGAGGTCTACAACAAGATGCTTGGAAGACAGGAAGCGATCTTCTCACAGCAGTTTAACCGGACGAAGCTCCACGGGCGGTACCGGGCTACGAATGTAACCAAAGAAGATGTTGAGAAGTTATTCCCTTCCCTGGTGGAGAAAGGAATGACACCGGAGCTGACATACCTCTACAATGTCGGCCACAGCAAGTGGGGAGTGCGCGGCATGGTAAACGTATTCACAGCAGCCGCCAATAACCAGGATGTTTCCCTGGAAGGTCTGCAGAAGGTAACAGGCCCGCTGGGAATCTATTTATAAAATCAATCAAACGGAGGTAAATGCAATGAAGTACATGACAGGAAAAGCAAAAATGATGGTGACAGGGATCGCGCTTGGAACGGTGGCCGCCGGGGGAATGGCGGCGCTGATCGCAGCGGGCAAGGTCGGAGTGGCCGGAAGCCTGGTTGTGGTATTCCTGATGGCTCTGGCGGGAGTTAGCGGCTGGATGATCGGCATTCAGATGCGGGTGAAGATCGAACATGACCGGGCATGGATGAAAGGATATCGTGATGGAAGGGAGAGTTCACTCCCGCCGATCACTGTAACCACCGAGCGTATGCTCATCCGGTACAGGGAAAATCCGGGGCTGTAAAGCCCCACCTTAATGCAGCCATCCGGAAGGATGCCGGTCACAAGCCCGGATAAAGGCAGAGTGAGGTAAAACTGAATAAGGAGGTAAGTGCAGCGTGAAGAACGGAAAGAAGCCGACACTGGCCCAAAAGAAGTTCCTGCAGGGAAAAGGGCTGGTACCGGAGAACTGGCTGATCGTGAAGGATACGCCGGTGGAGCTGGTGGTAGTCAGCCGGGCCGCGCTCCTTAAAAGAACAGGGAAGACAAGAACTTTCAGGAAGGAGCGACTATGAAAGCCATGGAGAAAAAAGCCACTCCAATGCCGGAAGAACTGGAAAGAGAGCGGAACGAAGTGCGAGTTTGCTTCCGGTTGCTTCAGTGCAGGAGAGCCAGAATTGTGACGAAACGGATACTGGACGGTTCTGTGAAGCGATATACCGAGGTCAGAAAGGCGGGTGGATGAGATGGTACAAAGAGAAGAAATGTACTTTGAACCGCGCTGCGTAGGTTCTGACCTGCGTATTCGCTGGTATGGTGAACAGTATTCAGCGCCGGAGCTGGAACGCCATTATGAGGAGACGGTTTACATCCGGGACAGCGGAAAAGAGCTGATGGTTTACAGCATGGAGGCAGACTGCTGGGATGAGAAGGCGAAGATAAAGGCAACATTTTCCCTGATCTGCCGGATTCAAAAGCACAGCACCGGATTCCGGTACGGTAGAAAAATCCAGTAGGAGGAGAGAAGATGCCAGCCAAGTCAAAACGCCTGACCAATAAAGAGAAAGCACTCAAATCGAAAGTCAAAAAGGAACTTCAGGAACAAGGGCTCCTGCCGCCAGACAAACCGAGATTGAACCGGAGAAAGTTTGCTAAGGAAGCAGCCGAACAATTTGATAAAGAAATCAATCTCATGAATCCGATGGATGTGTTTTGGTTTCATAATGCCCTCACATTAGTTACAGCCGGAACTGATGTGCTTCCAATCACTTCAGAACAGGTGGGAGTCTTTAAGCTTATGAAAATAACTGCGGAGATAAAAAAGCTTCATGAAGAAACCAAGAAGTCTGGGAAGGAAGTAACTGTCCGGGATGTGTGCAAAATATCGGATTCTATTATGAAGCTATAAACGCAAGATATTCCAGGGGCGCTTGCCCCTCTTAATGCAGCCGCCGGTAAGGCGATGGTCGCAAGCCCATGAAATGCAGAGCGGGAGAGGAGGTCTATCATGACTGTAAGCAAGAGAGTAGCCAAGAGTGGCGCGGTTACACTTCCACGTCAGCTCCGTCAGGAGACTGGCATTCTTCCGGGTGTTCCGGTAGATATCGAAGCAGATGAGGACGGGGTACATATCCGTAAGCATGTTCCTACCTGTCACTTCTGCGGAACGGTGGACGATGTTAAAACGGTCTGCGGCATTGAGATCTGCCGCGGATGTGCAGAAAAGATCATGGAGGAGTTTAAAGGATAATGGATGCGGCGGAAGTAAAAAAGAAGGTTGACCGTCTGGCAGAGTTAGACCGCCAGATGGTTGCCGTTAAAGGTGAAATGGAAACAATCAAAGCCTGGTTCGAGAAGCAGGCCACGGATGATCTCCGGGATACGAAGAGCAAAACCGTAGAATATTGGGGAAACGAAAATTCCAAAGTGGTGGTCGGAAACAGCGAGACCGTGAAACCAATCTCCATGACAATGGTAAAGAAGCTCCTGGGGGATGTCTTCAAGGACTTTGTAAAAGAAGATGTTTCTTATAGTATGTCAGCCCCGGCAAAGCGGCTTTTTTCCATGATGTATATGGGAAATTTCACCGAGGGAAGCCTGGACGCTACGATCAGCGCCATCACAAAGGATGAGAAGATCCAGAGAACACTGAAGAAGAAATTGAAAGGCAAATATGAAAAGGACACAGAAACCCTGATGAAACTGGTGGGCCTTTCAAAACAGGAAGCCAGTGACTGGGCTTACCTGGCATCCGAAGTGATCAACTGGGAATGGATGCTGCAGATATTAAAAGCGGCAGAGTGGGGAGGCACACCGCAGGAAGCGGTGGAAGTGATCCGGGCAGCCATATTCGTGGATGAAGGAATCAAGGTAACTGTAGAGGCGGAAAAATAGCAGGAAGGAGCAACGGTAAATGCGAAAGATAGAATCATTCCAGATGAAGAAAATCTATGCTATAGGTCATGCTTTGGGAATAACCGGAAATGGAAGCGAAGATGAGCTTCATATACTGGTGTCGGGCGTTACAGGTAAGGATTCCATAAAGGAACTTTCCTACCAGGAGGCCATGGCGGTGATTAAAAGGCTGGAGGATCTGCAGGGCGGTACCGCTGCTCCGAAACCATCCAGCAGAAAGCCGAAGGAACATTCACAGAGACCAGGAGGCGTGACCAGCGGCCAGCAGAAGAAAATCTGGGCTTTGATGTACGAACTGAAGAAACGCGATAAGAGTCCGAATGAGGTTCCACTGGGAGACAGACTGTGCGCGGTCATTAAGAAAGAATTGCATGTAGACGCTATTGCGAAGAATCCCTTTGCATGGCTCACCTTCAGCCAGGGAAATACCCTGATTGAAGTTTTAAAAGGGTATTTAAAAAGCCTGGAACGGAAGGAGGAGGCCAGCGATGGGATTGTTAGACCATGTGAAGATAGAAAACCTGGATGAAGATCAGAGAAAGATGGTAGAACTGGTGGGCCTGGACGGGTTTAAAAGTCTTGTCCGGGCTTTTGGCGGCACTACAATCTATATTCCGAAGGCAGAGAGCCTGGAACGGGCGGCACGGGATCAGAAGATCCGGGAAGAATTTGACGGAGGAAATTATAGAGAGCTTGCCGCGAAATATGGACTTACCGAGCGCTGGGTGAGATTTATCCTGTTCGGAAAACTGGATAATCTGGATGATGACATGGAGGGTCAGATGAGCATCTATGATTATCCGGAAGCATTTTAAAAAGTGAAGTAAATTAGTGAAGTGCTTCAAAAGACAGTTCACGGGCCTAAGAGGTACACTTGTGTCAGAAACATGAGTGTATCTTTTTTTATTGGAGGAATTACTGGATGGATGAAGGATGGATCATAACAACCGCCATTACGTTGGGTATTGGCGTAATCTCGTATTTTTTAAAAAGAACCATGAACCAGTTGGACTGCACAGTCCAGCAGCTTCAAAAAATAGAACGGGATTCTGTAACAAAAGCAGATCTGAAGGAAACCACAGACGAATTAAAAAAAGACATCAATAAGATCCGTGAGGATTATACACCCAAGGAGACTCACAGTAAGGATTTTGATGGGTGCCAGAAGGAGATTAAGGAGATCCGGCAGAATTACCTGACAAAGGATGATTTCATTCGTGAGATCAATAAGGTGGATCGGAAAGTGGAACAGATGTTAAATATGATGATCGAAATGACAAGAAATGGAGGTTCACAATGAACAGAGAACAGGAAAAGAGAAGACTCCGGGCAGGAGCTTTTATGGTGAATAACGGCAGGGTACTCATGACAATCAACCTGCTCCGGGAAAAGTACAATGCTTTAAGAAGTGTTGAAAAAGGTTTAAAAGCGGAGGGGATTGAGCGTCAGGAGTTCATCGACTCCGTGAATTTTCTCCATGAGGAGGGATATATCTATCTGCGTGATATGGAAAGCAGGGAACCGGCTAATCTGGCCGATGTAGAATATCAGACGCTGGAAGCAAAAGTAACCGGCAAGGGCATCCGGCTCCTTGGCGGCGGCATCACGGATGAAATGGTTGATCTGGACGGCTGATGGAACAGGAGCGTAGAAGACGCAGCACAGGAAAGGTGGACAGACTGCCGCCGGAGCTTAAAGACACCGTGGAGCAGATGCTCCTTACTGGCTGCACTTACAAAGAGATCGTGGCTTTCCTGAAGGCGAATGGTGAGGAGATGAGCCAGATGGCTATCTGTACCTACGCAAGGAAGTATCTGGCCACGGTAGAGATGATTAACGTGGCACAGAGCAATTTCTCCATGCTGATGGATGAAATGAACCGTTATCCGGATCTGGATACTTCGGAAGCCCTGATCCGGCTGGCAAGTCACCACGTTTTAAATGCCCTGACCAATGTAGATGAGGAACAGATGAAAGAAGTTCCTATCGAGAAGCTCATTAAGGAAACCAACGGTTTGATCCGCGCTGCTGCATATAAGAAGCGGATCGAAGTACAGAACAAAGAAAACTATGAGGCGGGACTGGAAGCTGTTCAGAGCATGGTATTTGAGACCATGGCAAAGGATAATCCGGAACTGTACCGTCAGGTCAGCGCTTACCTCAATAAGAAAAAAAGCGAAGGAATGGAGGGATAGGCTGTGTGGTATGTGATTCAGGTTAAAACTGGAGAAGAAAGCGGAATTGCAAGGAGGCTGAAAAACCAGGCAATCCGAGCCGAGGTTCCCATTGAGAACCGTCCCATCCGGTCTGGTGGGGCATGGACAAAAAAGGAATATATTCTGTTCCCAGGATATGTGTTCCTGGACATGGATTTCACGGCCAGAAACTATTACCGGGTAAAAGAGGTTCCGGGAGTGATCCGGTTCCTGGGGGACAGTAAGGCACCATCGACACTGTCCTATCTGGAAGCTGAATGGATCAGAATTCTTTCCGGCAATGGAGAGCCGCTGGAACCGACTCTGGTAAGGGAAGACGGAAGCGGTGGTATCACTGTCATCAGTGGAGTTTTAAAACAGTTAGAAAACAGAGTTTTAAAGTGGGATAAAAGAAGCCGGAAGGCAACTTTTGAAATTACGATCTGCGGCGAAGCCAGACAGGTGCAGCTTGGGATCGAAGTGGAAGGTGGCGGAGAACTGCAGGAAGCTGGAAGCGATGCTTCACAGGATGCGGCACAGCCATTATTACAAGACGCGACTTAAAACATGACCGGTTGATTCGTCCCGGCTGTGTTCGGGACGCAGGCATAAAGAAAAGGAACTGAGCAGAAAAGGACGCTGGTCGGGTGGCGAAGCCCGGCCTTTTGGCTTCCTCTGTCCGGTTCCTTTTCTCTTTGCCTGTTATTCCCCTTTTAAAAGCGTTAGGAAGCCGTTTAAAACCGTTTAAAGGTCTGTGGTCGGGGAAATTACCACATAAAGGCAAAATGAGCCGTATGGGGCGAATTTGAACAGGGAAAGATGCGGGACGGAGGTGAAAGGTCATGCGGAGAGGAAAAGACGCAAGTCTGAAGGCGCTGATCAGCGCGATGGCGGAAGCGGAAAGCAAAAGTTACTACGAAGAACAGGAGAATGCTTTAAACGATCTTTCTGGTCTTTTAAAAACATTTTTAAACAGGGATGATTCACCAGAGCGTGTCCGGATCAGGAAAGATTATGAAGCGGGCGCAGCTCTGACTGGAAAAGGCGGAATCCGGCAGCGCCTTGGTGCTGTTGATATGGAATTCTTCGGAAGGGCCTACTTTCCGCATTATTTTTCCAGACCGTCTCCGGAATTTCACCGGGAACTGGATGCCATCTGGCAGGATGGAGTCTTAAAGGGGCTTACACCAAGCACATCGGGGCTGGTCAAGCAGATCAGCCGGATGAATGGCTGCAAGCGTGTAGTGGCAGCTCCTCGTGGACATGCCAAGTCTACCAGCCTGACGTTTAAAGGAACGATCCACGCCGTTGTATATGGGTATAAGCATTATCCGATCATTATCTCAGATAGTTCGGATCAGGCGGAGGGCTTCCTGGATAACATCCGTGTGGAGTTTGAAGAAAACGAAGCGATCCGGGAAGATTTTGGAGATCTGACCGGAAAAGTCTGGAGGAGCAATGTTCTGGTGACCAGCACCAATATCAAGGTGGAGGCGATTGGCTCCGGCAAGAAGATCCGAGGCAGGAAGCACCGGAACTGGAGACCGGATCTGCTGATCCTGGATGATATTGAGAATGATGAAAATGTCCGGACACCGGAGCAAAGAGCAAAGTTGGATAGCTGGTTTAAAAAAGCGGTTTCTAAGGCCGGTGATGATTATACAGATATTGTCTACATCGGAACCCTGCTCCATTATGACAGCTTATTAGCAAATACTCTTAAAAACCCTGGATACAAGGCGATTAAGTACCGGGCAGTTATATCATTTTCGCCGGAGGCAGACCTATGGCAGGAGTGGGAAAATATCTTCACTGACCTGTCTGATGAAGACCATGAGGAAAATGCGCGAAAGTTCTTTGAGGCACACCGGGAAAAGATGCTGGCCGGGACAGAAGTTCTTTGGGAGGAAAAGCTTTCTTACTATGACCTGATGGTCATGAAGGTGACAGAGGGTGAGGCCTCCTTTAACTCTGAGGAACAGAATGAACCGATCAACCCGGAAGACTGTGTTTTCAACGAGGAATGGTTCGACTACTACAACGAAGCAGAAATGGACTTCAAGGACAAGGATTTTCAGTTCTTTGGCTTTGTCGATCCTTCCCTTGGAAAAACCAAGAAAAGCGACTTTTCTGCGATCATCACACTGGCGAAAAGCAAGGTTACTGGTTACATGTATGTACTGGATGCGGATATTGAACGGAGGCACCCGGATCGTATCATCACGGATATCCTGGAGAAAGAACGCTGGCTGAAGCGCGATTTTGGACGGGGCTATAAAAAGTTCGGTGCCGAGACTGTACAGTTCCAGTGGTTTTTAAAAGAGGAACTGGCCAAGGCATCCGCCAGGGCCGGTCTGTATCTCCCGATTGAGGAAGTACCGCAGACCAGCGATAAGACCATGAGAATTCAGACCATGCAGCCAGATGTAAAGAACCACTATATCAAATTCAACAAAAAGCATAAACGGCTCCTGGAACAGATGTTCCACTTTCCGATGGGCGCTCACGATGATGGCCCGGATGCCCTGGAAGGCTGCCGGACAATCGCCAAGAAAAGCAAGCGGTTCCGGATCATGGACAGGAGAGCGGCTGGATTGTAAAGGAGGCGGTATATTATGCCGGTTATTTATATGGACAGGGCTTCTGCAGAAAGCCTGACAGAAAAAGATATTCGGGAGATCATAGATGAAAACCTGATGGATCTGAAATATGGGATGTTGACTGATTACTACGTGGGGCAGCACCGAATTCTTTCAGAGACCAAGAAAGACAGTACAGCACCGAACAACCGTCTGGTTAATAACATGGCGAAGTACATCACGGATACGGCAACCAGTTATTTTGTTGGGCAGCCGGTTGTCTATAACTCCCAGGATGATGCCTATCTGCAGACGGTTCAGGATATTTTTGATTATAACGATGAGCAGGATCATAACATGGAGCTGGCTAAACAGTGCAGCATCTGCGGGAGCTGCTTTGAAATGTTATATCTTGATGAGGACGCGCAGATCCGTTTTGCAAAGGTGGCGCCGTCTGATCTGATCATGATTTATGAGAGTGACAGCGGCCATGCCCAGCCTATGGCGGCGATCAGGAGAGTCCGGTCTGTCGATAAAGATAAGAATGTGATCTTGAAGGTGGAGTTCTGGAATGCGTACCAGGTTCTCCGGTTCCGGTCATTCAATAACGGGTACTTGAACCTGGAGGCGATTGAAGATCATTACTGGCAGGATGTCCCCTTTGTGGAGTACATCAATAATGAGGAGCGCCGGGGAGATTTTGAGGGCGTTATCACGGAGATTGATGCCTACAATAAGGCCCAGAGCAATACGGCGAATTACTTCCAGTACAACGATGATGCTATTTTAAAGATCCTGAAGCTGGGAGATGTGAGCAGTGATGATGTTCGGGACATGAAGGAAAAGGGTGCGATCATTCTGGATGATGGAGGAGATGTCCAGTGGCTGCTGAAGCAGGTGGATGATACCGCAATGGAGAATTTTAAGAACCGGCTGCGGGAGGATATCCATACCATGTCCCATGTTCCACATTTGTGTGATGAGTCGTTTGGCGGGAACCTTTCTGGAGTAGCAATCGCTTATAAGCTCTGGGGCTTGGAACAGTTATGTGCCATGAAAGAGCGGAAGTTCAAAAAGGGGCTGCAGCGCCGGATCGAGCTGATTACCAATATCCTGAATATTAAGGGTGGCCATTATGATTATAAGGACATCACTCCGAAATTCCGCAGGAACAAACCGGAAAACAATCTGGAACTGACACAGATCGCAACGCAGCTCTCCGGACTGCTTTCCACGGAGTCAAGGCTGCAGATGCTGCCATGGGTGGAAAACGTCCATGATGAGATGGAAAAGCTGGAGGAAGAAAAAACCAAGGATGTTGACGAATTCGGCACCTATGAGAATTTTGCCAAAGCATTTGAGAGCCAGCAGAACGGCATGACTGCCGGAAAGGCTGCGGAGGGCGTAGATGAGTCAGAAAGAACGGAATGAATGGATTGAACGGGCCAAGGAAAGGGTTCTGAGAAATGCCAAGGAAACCGACACCTATGCCAGGGATATCATGGATCTTTATGATGAGACGGCCAACCAACTGGAAAATGAGATCAATGCCATGTTCCAGAAGTATGCCCAGGATAACAAACTGGATAACGCGGAAGCGGAAAAGCTCCTGTCCGGCGAGGAATACAGCCGCTGGAGAAAGAGCATGGATAAGTATGTGGCTGAGGCCCAGACGGATTCCAGGACGCTGCTGGAGTTAAATACGCTGTCTGCCAAGTCCAGGATCAGCAGAAAAGAGCAGCTTCTTTCGCAGATTTATCTGCAGATGATAAACCTGGCCGGGGATACAGAAACAAAGCTGACAGATCTTCTTGGCGATATGTTTAAAACCAATTATTACCGTAGCTGCTATGATATTCAGAGCATCATGGGAGTAGGCTTTACGGTGGCGAAGGTTGATGAGAAGATGCTGAAGCGTATTCTGGAGTTTCCGTGGTCAGGCAAAAATTATTCCCAGGCGCTGTGGGAGGATACGGATAAGCTGGCGGCTCTTGCCAGAAGGGAACTGACCATGGGCTTCATGTCCGGGGCCAGTGTCCAGAAAATGGCAAAATCCATAGATGATGTGATGCACCGGGGGCGTAAAAATGCGGAGCGCCTGGTGAGAACAGAAAGCAGTTACTTTTCTAATCAAGGCCAGATGCAGTCCTATCAGGAACTTGGAATTGAGGAATACATTTTCCTGGGAGGTGGCTGTGAGATATGCCAGGCTTTAAATGGTCAGGCATTTAAGTTATCTGAGGCCGAGGCGGGAGTCAATCTGCCACCGATTCACCCGAACTGTAAATGTACTACCAGAGCAAAGCCACGGATTGATATGTTTGCACTGAAGGACGGCGCTAACCAATTGAAAGACAATCCAAAGTTTGAAGAATGGAAAAAACGCTATGTAAAAGAAAAGGCAAAAGAGCCTGCGGAACCGTTGACAGACGCGGAGCAACATGCTATGAATAGTTACATAAGCAGTTCTTCTTACGTTTGGAATGACAAGCTCCGCAGGGGAGAAAAACTGACGAAGCAGGAAGAACAGTCCATAAAGGCAATGGATTCCGCACTTCAGAAGATGCCGAAGTATGAGGGAACGGTAAAACGGTCGCTTTCAGATTTCGGAATTCTGGATGTGGATGAGTTTGTTGAATCTTATGTTCCGGGAGAACTGAAGATCTTTAATGAGTATTTATCATCTTCAACCGAGGTATATGATGATAGTTTCCAAATACAGTATGTAATTCAGTCAAAGAATGGTCGAGATATACGAAAGTACAATTCGACAGAGAAGGAAATTCTTTTTGAGCGTGGCTCATCATTTATTGTTACCAGAGTTGATGGACATACAATCTACATGGAGGAGTTGTAATGGAAAAGAAACCATATTCTGATAGACGGTGGTGGGAAGCACCAAAGGCATTTGACAGCGCCTGTAACTCATGCACCAGATATCATGGCTATGCAAAATGTGATACATATCCGGATGGGATACCGGGAGCGGTTATAAGGCAATCGGCTCTGGGAACAAACAACTACAAAGAGGATTTTTGCAGAGATATGCAGAAAAAGAAAGCATGATGGGCACCCGAAGGGGTGCCTATTAAATTACAAAAAATTACATTTAAATGGAGCTTAAACACCTTTTAACCAGCGTTAGAGGGTGTTTTTGTTATACAAAAATTCAAGGAGGACATGAAAATGGATGGAGAAATGACCACCAGCACTCAGACAACTGAAACCGCAGCAACTACATCGGCAGGAACATCTACGGGAGCGGCGGGACAGGCCGCAGGTGCGGAAACCGGAAACCAGGAGAAAGCATCTGCCTTTAAGGAATTTCTTGACGGTCTTTTCGGTGCCAAGCAGGAGAAAAAGGAACCTGGAGCAGAAGAAAAGGCTGCTGAAAAAGGAACAGAGCCGCCTGCAGGTAAAACGGAGGAGAAATCCTTCAGCCAGGTAGATATGGATGCAGCCATTGAAAAAGCAAAGCAGGACTGGGAAGCTCAGGCAGAAGAAGCAAAGAGACAGGCCAAGTTAAGCCCGGAGGAAAAGGCTGCCGAGGAACAGAAAAAGAAAGACGAGCAGATCGCAGAACTGCAGGCGAAGCTCTTAAAGAGTGATCTGCAGAAAAAGGCAACGGCATCCCTGGAAAAAGATGGTTATCCGGTCGGCCTGGCTGAACTGCTGGATTATACCAGTGAGGAGGCCATGGAAAAGAGTCTGTCAAAATTAACAGATACCTTCAAGGGAAGCCTTCAGGCAGCGGTGGAATCCAGACTTCGCGGAAAGACTCCGGCGGGCCTTGGCAATGCGGCAAGCGCAGAAAATATGTTAAGAGATCAGATTGCAAGAAACATCAGAGGATTATAAGGAGGATATGAGACATGAGCGTAAATACAATTCAGACAGCAGCGGTCATTCAGAGTGAACTGGATAAGGCCGCAGTAGAGCAGGCTACTTCCGGATGGATGGAAGTCAATTCCAGCCTGGTGAAATATAACGGAGGATCAGAGGTCAAGATCCCGGAGCTTTCCATGGACGGCCTGGCTGATTATGATCGACAGAACGGTTTTGTAGCCGGTGGAGTAAACTTCAAGTACCAGACCAAAACAATGACCCAGGACAGAGGACGTTCCTTCAGCTTTGATGAGAATGCCGTAGATGAGACCAACTTTGCACTGACTGCGGCTACTGTAATGGGAGAATTCCAGAGAACCAAAGTGATCCCGGAGATTGATGCTTACCGTTACAGCACGATCGCGGCGGCCTGCATCAAGGCAAAGACAGCATCTGGCGGATATGTACCGGCGGAGGATACCATTCTGCAGAAACTTTACTACGACATTGCAACGGTTCAGGAAATCGTTGGAGATAATACTCCGCTGGTAATTACCATCAGCCGCATGGTGGCAGCGATCCTCTCCATGAGTGATAAGCTGTCCAAAAAACTGGATGTAACAGATTTTAAGCAGGGAGATGTAAGCTTTAAGGTTAGGAGCCTGGATGGACAGCATCCACTGATTTCGGTTGGTTCAGAGAGAATGAAGACTGAATATCTGTTCAAAGATGGAAAAACCAGCGGACAGGAAGATGGTGGATTTGCAGCAACGGCATCCAGCAAGAACATTAACTGGATCATCACACCGAGAAAAGCCCCTGTTGCGGTGTCTAAGACAGATAAGATGAGAATCTTTGATCCGGAGACAAACCAGAAGGCAAGAGCTTACGCGATGGATTACCGCAAGTACCATGATATCTGGATTCCGGATCAGCAGATCAAGACCTGCTTTACCAACGTAAAGGAAGAACTGTCATAGGAGGAGATACGGGATGATTACTTTAAGACGTGACAATGTAGTAAAACAGACAGAGTCTGAAGTTGTAGCGCTGGCATTGGAAAGCCAGGGATTTGTCAGAGAAGGGGCCGCAAAGAAAGCGACTCTGGAAAACGAAGCACCTGCAGCGGAAAAGGAACTGAAGGAGGAACTGGCGGCGGCAAGAAGCCAGAACGCTGCGCTGAAACAGGAACTGGACGGTGCGAAAGACCAGCTTGAGGTGGCCCTGAAAGAAAATGCCACTCTGAAACAGGAACTGGACGGCACGAAAGATCAGCTTGAAGTGGCCCTGAAACAGAACCAGGAAACTGCTGAGAAAAGCCAGACAGCAAGGAAAAAGTAGGAGGGACTGCATGGCAAGTGAACAGGAAAACAGGATTGTAGCCGAAGTCATGGATAACATGAAAATGGCAGAAACGGAAGAAAGCTCCGCAAGGAGATATGTGCGCCGGGCGGTAGATAAGATCCTGATTTACTGCTGCAGAGAAGATCTTCCGGAACGCCTGGAAGGAACTGCAGCCCAGATTGCCGAGGATATGTTAAAGGCAGATCTGCTGGTCTCCACAGGAAAAGAAACATCATCCGTCACCCGTGGAGACACAACGATTTCTTACCGCGATCCAAGCGCTTCCAGGAGCGCCACGGTGGACTTCATGAAGAATTATGAGACATCCTTAAACCACTATAAGAAAATGCGCTTGCCAAAGGATAACCATGCAGGAAGCTGATATTCTGGCAGAGACCTACTGGGATACAGTGACCGTTTACCGACCTTTTAAAGATACTTTACCATCTGGTGAAAGTGTTTTTAAAAGCGGTACGGAAGGGAAGATGATGTATCAGGATGTTCCATGTGCGCTATCTTCCCACAGCGGCGGAGCGTTGGCCCAGAGCAGCTCCACGGCATCTGCAGATACTTCCTACAGCCTTTTTGTAAGGCCGGAGATCGACATCCTGGAAAATGATTTCCTGGTAATTTCCCGGCTTGGAAAAGTTATAGAAGCTCTGGCTGGAGCTGCTGAACGGCAGCCGTCCCACAATAATGTTCCAGTTCGTCTGGATGATCCGGTGGTCTGATGAGTACCGAATATACCTTTGACGGATTGGATGAGTGGGAAAAGAACCTGGCCCAGGTTATAGATCAGCAATATCCGGAAGAATTTAAGCAAATGGTCATTGACATTGCGGAGCGGACACTTGGAAGAGCAAAAGAACTGACTCCGGTTCAGACTGGACATTTGCGGAATGCCTGGAACTTGGGAACTATCGAAAAACGGGGAGACACTTACTATATTGAGATTTACAACAATGTGGAATATGCGGAGCCTGTGGAGTATGGGCATCGCATGAAGGGTGGCGGCTTTAAAAAAGGCGCTCATATGTTGGAGGTGTCTCTGCAGGAAATGGATCGGAAGCTTCCAGATTACTTGCGGGCCTGGTTGGCTGATTTTTTAAATACGCATGATTTGGTTTAAGGAGAAATGATGGAAAATCCAGTATTGCAGATAAAAGACGCGCTGATCCGTGTCTTAAAGAAGATAGATCCGGATACAGATGTCTTTTTTGAAGAGATCAAAAGTACAGACCCGGCCCATGGAGTGGAACAGCCTAAAACCTGGTATTTTGTGGATTTGAAGCCAGGGAGTCCTGTAACTGTGGATGGGATTTACACGGACATGAGCGTCATGGTGGATGTTACCTACCATGAGAAGGGTGAAAGCAATAATACTTATCTCATTAAAGCTGCTGAAATTGACGCAGCCATTCGTCCGGTGCTTTCGTTTGGCGATAGGAAGATCACCATCGGGAATGCGGACATCAATGTAGTGGATCACGTTCTCCACTACATTTTTACTATCAATTTCCGGCACTCCGAAGAACAGAAGGTTACAAATGACCGGATGGAGGAGCTGGGAGTATCACTGAAAAAGGAGAGTGAGTAAACATGAGTCTGGGATTACCAAATTTTAACTTTATCTTCCAGTCAAAAGGCGTTAGTGCTATTGAGCGCAGTGCCAGAGGAATTGTGGCGGTTATCTTGAAAGATGACACGGAAGGTGAAGAACAGAATGTTTACAACAAAGTGGATGATGTGGATTTCACTCAGTGGACGGAGGATAACTACAATTATCTGAAGCTGATCTATGAAGGAGCGCCTTCAAAAGTGATCGCCATGAGAGTGGCCACCAATGTAGAAAGCTACAATGCGGTTCTGAAGAAGTTAAAGGACTTAAAATGGAATTATCTGTGCATCCCTGGAATTAAGGCGGCAGATACTACGATGATCGGAGCCTGGATCAAGCAGTACCGCAATGATGAAAAGAAGACCTTCAAGGTAGTTCTTCCCCATTATGCGGGAGATCATGAGGGAATTATCAACTTTACCACAGAGAACATTACCTCATCTGTTACCGGGAAAAAGCATACTGCAGCGGAATACTGTGCGCGGATCGCAGGAATCCTTGCTGGACTGTCTCTTTCCAGAAGCAGTACCTTTTATGTTTTGAACGATGTTTCTTCGGCAGAAGTGCCGGATGATCCGAATGAGCGGATCGATGCAGGCGAACTGATCCTTACCTTTGATGGCAGCCAGTATAAGATTGGGCGCGGTGTGAACAGCCTGACTTCCTTTACTGCCACTAAAACGGAAGATTTTCGGAAGATCAAGATCGTGGAGGGCATGGATCTCTACATGGATGATATCCGGGATACATTTGAAAAGTATTATGTGGGCAAAGTCATCAATGACTATGACAACAAGCAGATGTTTGTGGCAGCCATCAGCTCTTACCATAAGGAGCTTCTTGGGGATGTCCTGGATCGCAGTTATGACAATACCGTATCTGTAGATGTAGATGCCCAGAGGAATTACCTGGAAGGACGGGGCACTGACACATCAGAAATGGATGATACGGCGGTGGCCGAAGCAAATACGGGAAGCAAGGTCTTTGTGACCAGCAACGTGAAATTTGTGGATGCCATGGAAGATCTGAAAATGACAGTAAACATGTAAGGAGGGAATGACAATGGCAGAGAGTATCAGAGGCAACAAAACTCTTTCCGGTACCTGGGGAGAGCTTTGGATCGATGGCGAGAAAATCTTTGAATTTTCTAAGATCGAGTTAAAGGTAACGGCCAACCGTGAAGATGTCCAGATCGGCATTGATGTGGACTCTAAGATTACCGGATTAAAGGGAGAAGGCTCCTATACCGTAAAAAAGGTTTATACCAGGGCAAAAGCGATCCTGGAAAGCTGGAAGAAGGGCAAGGATGTGCGCTGCCAGATTATTGCAAAACTGAAAGATCCGGATGCCGTGAATGGACAGACAGAGCGCTGGTCAGCTAACAATGTATGGCACACTGAACTTCCGGTGGTCAACTGGGAAAAAGGCGGAATTGTCGAGGAAGAAACCAGCATCGGCTTCACACCGTCTGATCTGCAGAACCTGGATCAGATTGCAGCATAAGAGGAGGAAACAGTCATGGATAAAGATAAGAGCGAGGTATTTAAGAGTTTTACTAACAAGGCGATCAAGCGCTTTCAGGAGAAAAAGGTCAGAAAATACCGCACATTACATATTCCGAGCTTGGATGAAAATATTAAAATCCGCAACCTGGATTATCCTGAAATCGTAGAGTGTACGGAAATCGAAGATGAGAACGATCCGAATGCGGCAGATAAATATACGATTTATCTGGCCGTTGTGGAACCGAACTTAAAAGAAGTCGCACAGGAGATGATGAATCAGGGACTGATCCAGACATATCCGGAAGTGGTGAATATCTTTGAAATGAGCGAGATAACAGAAATCGCTACAGAGATCATGAAGCTTTCCGGTGTACTCGGAAATAAGAAGGTCACTGTGGTTGAAGAATTAAAAAACTCATAAGCCGAGACGGAGAAACCTATTTCCTGCACTTTTATCTGCAGAAGGGAATCACACCTGAATATATCCTGAATCTGAGCCTGGAGGAAAGGCTCTTTTATTTTGCTTCCATGGAGACGGCCATAGAGGAAAGAAGAAAGCTGTTTGCTTTTGAAGGGAACGGGGGTGCAAGTGACAAATGAGTGTGATAGGAAGTATTAGCATTAAGGATAATGTCACGGCAACTCTCCGGATCATAAAGAAAGAACAAACTTCTTTCCGGGAGGATGTTAAGAAAACCCGTGAGGAGATGGAGAAAACCTGGAAGGAAAAGTACCAGGCAAAACTGGATGCAACTCCGGCAACCAAGGCACTGAATAGCTTGAAGTCCAAAATGGAACCGCTCCGGAAAAAAGTAGTGACGGCCATGGCTGTAAAGGACATGGCCACAACGAAAGTTAAAGCGGTAGAAAGCCGTGTAAAAGATCTTGGGAAAAAGGTTGCCGAGCCGGTAGTGAAGATCAAGGATGCTACCGGCAAAGAAATTTCTGCTATCAGCGGAAAAATGAAAGAACTGGGAACCAAGGTTGTTATACCGGTTGCAATCGCAGCGGCCACGGCCACTACTGCAGTGGTGGGAGCATCGGTAAGCGAAGGTGCGAAGCTGGAGCAGAGCCGTGGCGGTGTCGAGACCTTATTCAAGGATGATGCGGATACAGTCAAAGCGAATGCGGACAAAGCCTTTGAAACAGCGGGATTATCAGCAAATGATTATATGGAGCAGGTCACCAGCTTTTCAGCTTCGCTGCTGAACAGTTTAAAGGGTGATACGGCAAAAGCGGCCACAGTGGCGGATCAGGCCATGGTAGATATGGCAGATAACGCGAATAAATTCGGTACCGACATAGGTTCTATCCAGAACGCTTATCAGGGCTTTGCCAAGCAGAACTACACCATGCTGGATAACCTGAAACTTGGTTACGGTGGTACGAAGTCGGAAATGGAGCGTCTGTTAAAGGATGCTGGGAAAATTTCTGGAGTTAAGTATAACCTGGATAATCTGGCGGATGTGTATAACGCGATCCATGTGATCCAGGAAAAACTGGATGTTACAGGAACCACAGCGAGAGAAGCATCGACCACATTCAGCGGATCTTTCGGAGCCATGAAGTCCGCAGTTAAAAATCTGCTTGGCTTTATGGCGAGTGGCGGTGATGTAGAAGGCGCTATGGGCTCTGTAGTGGAGACGGCCAGCACGTTCCTGTTCAAGAATGCGGTTCCGATGGTTGGACGAGTCGTAAAAGCGCTTCCTGGAGCTGTGAAAACAGGTATAAAGGCGGCTGCTCCGAAGATTAAAGAATCTGGTGGAGAAATCGTCAAGGGCCTGAAAGACGGAATTGTGAGCGCACTGCCATCTTCTATGAGCGGCGCAGTCAACCAGGCGTTTGATGGTATCGGAAACCTGGGTTCCAAGTTTTCAGCGGCTATACCGGAACTTGTATCTTTCGGAAAGAGCATAACAAATTCCCTTGGTCAGGCTGCAGTAGCCAGTGCCCCAGCAATTGGAAGCATTGTGAACACTGTTTCAACTATGCTTCCAGTAATACTCCCGGTGATTTCAAGTGTGGTTTCTGGTATCAGTGGCCTGATCTCTCAGGCATCGCCGGTTATCGCAGGGCTGGTGTCGGCTATCGGTGTGGCTGTTGTGGCGCTTGCCCCTGTTTTCAGTACAATATTCGATGGCATTGGTGAGAAAGTAAGTTCTGTGATCGGCTTCATCGGAGAGCGGATGGGCTTCATCCAGGAAGTTATCGCAGTAGCTGGCCCGGCAATCGGTTCTGTATTGACCACAGCCTGGAGCGTGATCTCACCTATTATGGATTTGTGCATTAGTGTATTCGAGCTTGTCTTCAGCGTGGTACAGCGCGTATTCCCAGGAATTCAGAGTATCTTGGAGAGCGTCTGGAGCGTGGTTCAGCCTATCGTGGAAGGAATCGGCTCAGCTATCGGTAAGGTGGCGGACTGGATCAGCAGCACAGGAGCCAAGATTGCAGGCTCTGGAGGCAGCAGATCAGGAAACGTTGGAAAGAATGCGGCTGGAGACAACAACTGGCGTGGTGGACTTACTTGGGTAGGTGAGGAAGGACCAGAACTTGTAAATCTGCCGAGAGGTTCCAGGATACTTCCAAACAAGGAAAGTGTGTCTCTGACCAGCAATGCATTCGGTGGCGTAGTGCAGGGAAGCATGGCAGCATCCTCCGGAAACGGCGGAGGAATGTCCTCTGTTATCGGCATTTTAACAAATATTGACCAGCATCTTTCGGCTCTGATCGACCGGATCAGGGAAAGCAGGGGCGGCATGGAGGTACCGGGCAGCACTTCGTCCGGTGGCGCAAGAGGATTCCTCGGAAGCATCACAGTCCAGATTGCCAAACTTGCAGATACCATCAATGTCCGGTCAGAGGATGATATTGATGAGATGGCTGATAAAGTAGCAAAGAAATTTGTAGAAGTAATTGTAAATATGGGATAGGAGGGAGCTTATGAAAGAGAGGATCATTGAACTAAGCGTGGATAATCGGAGCGAAGTCATCGAGCTCCCGATTAACCCTAAAACGGTGGAATTTACGTCAAAACAGTTAAATCAGACGATAACTTTGTTGGAAATGGGAGAAGTCAATCTGGCAGGAGACCGTGGGCTGAAGCGCACAAAGTTTTCCAGCTTTTTCCCGTCAGAGAATTCTCCGTTCAGTGACTTAGCCGAAGATACACCGAAAGGTTACATCACCATGCTGGATGAGTGGAAAACATCGAAAAAGGTAGTTCGCGTTATTGTAACGGACATGGATATCAATCTGGCAATGCTGATAGATGAACTGAATTATTCTGTAAATGAAGGGGACGAGGATATTTATTATACCATGTCTTTTTCAGAGTACGTTACTTTGAACGTCCCAACGGTAAATATAATGCCAAAAGTCAGAGACAATGGCCTTACAGATCGGCCCAATACCAGCGCAGGTGGAAGCCATACGGTGGTTAGCGGAGATACTTTGTGGGGAATTGCAAAGAAATATTATGGGAATGGGGCACAGTATACGAAGATATATGGTGCAAATAGCGGAACGATTGAAGCGGCAGCCAAGAGCCATGGAAAAAGTAGTTCCGGGAACGGGCACTGGATTTATCCGGGCACTGTGCTTTCAATTCCGGCATAAAGGCGGTGGAAGGAATGAAATTACTGACAGGAGGAAAGGATATCAGCCAGCTAATTGAAAAAATCACTTGGTCTGGAGATACTTCCCAGGTGTCAAGAAAAATCAATTTCACTATTGCCCAGAACAAAAAAGATACACTGTTCCCGGATGCATCCATTGACATCGGGGATGAAATAATCATGCAGGATGATGCAGAAAACAATGTTTTCGGCGGGATCATATTTGATGCGGATAAGAAAGGCAGCTCTAAAACGGTAAGTTATCTGGCATATGATCTTTTGTTTTACGTGAACCAGTCTGATGTGAATATGGTCTTTTCTGGGACACCAGAAAGTATTGTCACGCAGATTTGCCAGAAGCTGGATATTCCCTGCGGAGAACTGGCTCCGACCAATGGAGTTGTAGTGAAATCACCGTGTTTTGGGAAAAAGGCATATAAGGCAATCATGATGGCCTATACAGTAGCGGCCAGGAAGAATGGTACAAAATACATTCCTCTGATTAAAAATATCAATCGGCTTTGCGTGATTGAAAAGGGGACGTTGTGTGGAGCTGTGATGACTGGAGACTACAACCTAATTGATACAGAGTATAAAAGCACTCTGCAGAATCTGGTAAACCGTGTCATTATCACGAACAGCAAAGGAAACCAGATCAAGGTGATAGAGGATGCGGAGTCCATTCAAAAATATGGCCTGGTTCAGAAAGTTATGAAACAGAGCGATAAAGAAGATATTTCTGCAGAAGCACAAAAAGCGCTGGTTTCCGTAGAAAATTCTGGATCTGTATCTGGAGTACCGAATGATTTCAGGGCGGTCTCTGGCTATTCCATTATTGTCCAGGATGAAGTTTCTGGACTGTATGGACAGTTTTACATAGAAAGCGATACTCATACCTTTACCAATGGAAAAGCGCAAATGGATCTTACCCTGGCTTTTGAAAATCTGATGGATGAGGAGGAAATCGAGAAGGACACGAACAACAAGAAAAGTAAGTAGGAGGGACTGACATGACAGATCATAACATCGTGCGAATGGTTCACGCAATTGAAGAACGTATATCCGGTGGCGGAGCTGCGGATATAAACTCCGGTGGCGGGGTTCAGGCAAGCGTAGATGGAACATTCCTGGCTGATGTGATCAGCGTGAAGCCTTTGTCTATTCAACTGCAGGGGCAGACAGTATCTGCTGGCATTTACATCAACCCAGCATTGACGGTAGCGGCATCGGATGGTGGTGATGAGATTTTAAAGCCCTTTGAAACACCGTTTGAACCGGCTGCAGCATATGAATTTTTGAAAGAATTCCATGAAAAATATGTAATCAAGAAAGGTGATACGGTGGTGGTTGTCATGACAGGTAGCGGCTTTTATATAGCTGGAAGGGCGGTGGCAGGATGAGCATTTTTCCATTTATTGATGCGTCTGGGGTAACAGATACGAAAAAAGTAACTGATTTACCATTACTGAAAGAATATGCGTATGATTATGCGAAAAATGAACTGCTTCTGGATGAAAATGGCTGCACTTATCTGGTGGAAGGAAATGCTGCACTCCGGATCTGGATATTTAAGGCACTTACAACAGCCCGGTTCCGACACGTAGCCTATTCTCCGGCCTTCGGAGAAGAATATGAGGATCAGCTCATTGGACATTCCATGAACGGAGAAATAGTAAAGTCAGAAATGAAGCGCTATATTACCGAAGCGTTGATGGTAAATCCGTATATCAAGAAACTGGAAAATTTTAATTTTGAGACCAGTAGCTGGGGAATGAAAGTAACATTTGACTGTACCAGCATTTACGGGAAAGAAACGGTACCGATCCGAATGGAAGGGGTGAATGTATAAATGGATTTTACGGCAGATGGAATTCTGGCCAGGATGAAAGGAAGCCTCAAAAATGAAGATTCCAGGATAGAGGGAAGCTTTACAATGGATAACCTGCAGGCGGTATCTGAAGAACTGGCCCGATTTAATGCGATGCTCATTGCTCCCCTGCAGGATGAACTGGCTGCTCAAGGAAGTGACATGGGAACCAGTGGAAATGAAAAACATTATGTGAAATGGGCCAAGGAAGCAACCAATGCCCAGGGCAAAAGGGTGGCGGGAAATGCAAAAGTTTCCAGTCCAAGAGACGGAACAGGAAACGTATATATCGCCATTGTTTCCACAACGGCCCAGGCACCTACGGAAGAAGAAATCCGGATTGTGCAGGAGTATATCAATACGAAGCGGCCTGTGGGGGCTAACCCGGTGGTATCTGCAGCGGAGAGTATTGATGTAACCATTGTATGCGAGATTCACAAAACAGCCGGATACACGGAGGAAACGGTTAAAAGCCAGATTCAGACAGATGTTCAGGCACATTTTCTGGAAATTGCTTTCCAGAGCGGAGTGATCTCCCTGAACTTCTTTAAAGTCAGCAATATCATCAGCGCGGTGAGTGGTGTCTCCGAGGTGGTGGACTTAACAATAAATGGAAAAAAGGATTCTATCACGGCAGATTATAACAAATTCTTTTCTCTGAAGGGAGTGATTATCAGTGTCACTGAATAGTGAACAGATGCTTCCGGCCAGAGTGCGAAAGATGAGGCAAATGGAAGACCTTCTGAATGTGGAAGATATAATCCTGGCTGAGATAGAAAGAATTATTGATGAAATGTATGGGGCGGCGGCGCTACTCCATGAGGAGCTGGTCAATGAGGCTTGGTTGAAGGAAAAACTGGATGCCCGAACAGGAGCTGATACAACAGTAGAGGCAGATGCGGACAAGCTCCTGGCAACGATAACGCTGGATGTAAGCAAAATTGTGGGTGTTGATATGAAAGACATCCGGGTATTTTTGGACAAATGGCTGCCAGCACATTTAAGATATCGTGTGATTTTACTGATAGAGAGTGGCTATATTAGCCCGGAAAAATATACCGTGACAGGAATGGCACTGGGTTATGAAGCGCAGTTTTGGCCGGTTCGGACATTGAATGGAGCCTGGTTGCTGGACGGTACATACAATCTTGATGCAGTCCGTAAGGCAGATGAATACGGCTTAACCTATGAAATTGGAGAAATAGAACTTCATGAGGATTTCACGGAGGCAGCCAGATTTATGACAGCAATCTGCCAAGATGAGAACACTGTCGGCATGGTATCCATGGGCTTTGAATCCCAGTTCTGGCAAGTTCCAACACTAAACGGTGCGTGGAAATTAGATGGTTCTGTTCTTCTTGAAATTCTGAGACACCCACATGAGTACGGACAACACTTTGATTTTGGAAAGATAGAAAACAAAGAGGAAAATGACTATCGTGTTCGACTGGATAAGGATTTATGGTTTCTGGATGGCAGCCAAAATTTGAACGGAAAGAGAATATTGGACGCTGAGAGGCGTGAGGAGGAATTGACATGACACAGAATCAGATCATCACAGTGACAGCAAGAAAAAATATGGTTAGAGCCAGGGCCGGAGAGATCCAGCTCCCGAAAATCGTGGGTTTTGTTTTCGGTGATGGCGGTGTGGATGAAAGCGGGAACATTATTCCTCTTTCGGAAACAGACAGCACCCTCGGAAATGAACTTCTCAGAAAGAAGTATGACGGCTATACAATGGTCAGCGATACAGAATGCAAGTATGAATGTACGCTGACCGAAGAGGAGCTGGCGGGCAAAGAGATCAGCGAGATCGGCTTGTATGATGCTAATGGTGATATCGTTAATATTAAGCGGTTTTCAGCTAAAGGCAAGGATGCGGATCTTGCGATGACCTTCTGGATTAAGGACACGTTTTAAGGGAGGAACACAATGGCTAACTTACCAATCAAGAACAATCCTACATTGAACCTCCAGATGGAGGCTCTTACAACATCAACTCCTGCACATGCAGACCGGTTTAACGAACGCTATCAGCAGTTACTTGAAAATGACAAGGCACTGCAGGTGGATGCCAAAATTTATGAGGATGACAAAAACGGAGCGAAGATCCGTCTGGGGATGGAAAATGGTCATCTTTATTATGTTCAGCTTCCTTCGGAAGAAGCTGATGGCACTGGAGAATAACGGATTCCGTTATATGATAACGGGATACGTTATAAAATAACAAAATAAGCAAAAATATGACGCATCGTGTTATATTATGCTGGAAATGAGGGAAAAAATGACGGAAAATAAGGTTTTTATTGCGGAGCAGGAAACCCTTTTGGAAGTGAAGGAGCAGACAGAGAAGCTGATCCGGAACCTGATCCCGACTGACGCACCGATCTATGGAATGGTTATTCACGAAGCATCAGATCTGAATCCAGCTACCCGTGTAGAATACTTGGGCGCTAACAAGGACTTTAAGCCTATGTCCATGAATATGGCTACTCATGCCATGGATTATGGCTCCTGGGCGGATTGGAGCTGGTTAAAAGCGAATGTGCCGGTTATGTGTGGGTGGGATGGAGAAATCAAATATTATCTGAATCCGGATGATTATACGAAGAAAGCAGACGGAACAGCTTCAGATGTATCAAATGCAAATTTTGCAGGAAATGCAATGGCGGTCATTAAGAAGATCTACAAAAAGGAATATAAGGTCGGTTCAGATCGTTATGTATACTTCTGCGAGCGGCAGGTTGATCCGGATTTCCAGCCGGTTGGTTTTAATGTCAAAGGAAAAGTTAGGGACTACATGCTCATTCCCATGTTCTATGGCTCTATTGATGGAAACGGAAGGATGAGAAGCATTGCAGGTCAGTGGAGCTGCCTGACTGCTTCAGGAAGCTCTTCTGATAATTCATCAGGAACCGCAATAGGCACTACAGAGCAGAACACAGCGATTTTGAAAACGAGTGCAAGCGGGTTATTCTTCGGCGGCCCGCTTACAAATACGTTAGCAGATATTTGTGTAATGCTTACGCGAAGCACAGATTCACAAAGTTCTTTTGGAAGCGGAATGTGCTCCAGCTATGTAGAGGATAAAGCCCAGCATTATGGAACTCAGATCAACAAGGTAGTTGGAGGCGGCCGGTTTTATGGATCAGATGATAATAAGTCTTTCAATAAGATTTTTCATAGCGCTGTTCTGGGCAGTTATATGCTTTGGCAGCGTGATCCGTATATGGTCGCGGTCAATGGAAGAATTAAGGTATCTACAGATTATACCTACAATCTGAGTGGAGACGGGTATCTGGATACAGGCTGCAACGTGACAGCAAACCATTACAATGCGACCATGCACGTAGTCAAAGGTTTTGGAGCGATTCCGTCAGAGGAAATTGAGGGAACTTCGGCAACTGGCTATTGTGATCATACTTGGGTAAACGCCACAATCACGGCGGTTTCGCTACGGTTCGGCGATTGCGATGACGGTCTTTTTGACGGCCTCTGGGCCCGCACGCTGAACGATGTGGCTGCTGACGCCTGGTGGGGCTACGGCGCGTCCTTACTTCTTCCAGCACCTGCAGCAGCGTGAGCTGCTGTTAGGGGGTATGGGGGTCTTCCCCCATAAAGAAAATAGGGGGTTCGGGGGATTTCCCCCGATGCCCTTGCAGGGAATAAACGAATTTTAGGGGTTACCGGAACACCCTTTCCGGCGGTTTCGCTACGGTTCGGCAATTGCAATGACGGTCTTAATGACGGCCTCTGGGCCCGCACACTGAACAATGTGGCTGCTAACGCCTGGTGGAACTACGGCGCGTCCTTTTTCTATCAATTTTAGAACGACAACCAAAATGTTCCCGGTAATCCTACACCGCAGACGATTGAAACATCGTTATATCCGCCCTTATGGGTTTTGGTGAGTGGAAATAGTTCCGGTCAGGAGCTGCAAGTAGCAGGAAATGTCCGAAAGCGGCGAGGAGATAGAAGATCATGCGTATATTGAAATACGATATTGAAAAGGTGACCGGGATTCCCTGGAAGAAAAAGAAAAGTTATAGATACCTGTATCGGCTGGCCTGCCGGGAAGATGTGATTAAAAAGGCTTTTAAACGTATGAGAAAAGGGAAAACCAAGAGAAAAGACTTTCAAATGGCGGAGGAAAATCTGGATGCCTGGGTTAAGAAAATCCAGGAAATTATCCTGAATACGAAACCGGATGGATGGCAGACTGATCCCCAAAAACGATTTAAGCCAGTAAAGCATAACCCGGTAATTATTAAAGAGTTTGGAAAGACGAGGGTTGTTTATGTACCGACTATGGTGGAACTCTGGATTCAGCATGTTATTGTAATGATCCTGGAGCCGATCATAGCGGGAAGCAGTTATCCGATGAGCTTCTCATCGTTTCCCGGAAGGGGTTCCCTGAAGGGGCAGCGAGCTATCAGACGTTGGATCGAAAGTGGAAAGGGAATCAGGAACTTTGCACAGGCAGATATCCGACATTTTTATAGCCATATTCAGTATAAAATTGTTCGGAAAAAATTAGAGCGTAGAGTTAAAGATAACTTTTTCCTACATCTGATTGATGTCTGCATGACATATTTTCCTAAAGAAATGCCTTTAGGTTTCTATCTTTCTCAATGGCTTGCGAATTTCATGCTCCAGGAACTGGATTATGACATTAAATGTAAGCTGAAAATAGCACATCATGTCCGGTATATGGATAATTATACGCTGGCTGATGATAACAAAAAGAAGCTGCACCAGGCACTGCTTTACATTCGGCAGGTGCTTGGAAAGATGAGACTACGCATGAAGAGTGACTGGCAGGTGTTCCGATTTGAATACACCAAGAAAAATGGGAAGAAAACGGGGCGCTGCGTGTCGGCCATGGGCTGGCTGTTTTACCGGTCAAAAGTGTTGATCCGGAAGCGCATATTACTTCATGTAGAGCGCATAGCCCGAAAATTGCATAAAAAGGAAGAAAACGGCCAGCGGTTTCCACTGGGGCTTTGCCGTGGTTTTGTATCGTTGCTGGGGTGGATCACACATTCAGAAACGTATGACTGGTATTTGATACATATTAAGGAATTGGTAAACGTCCGTAAAATCAAACAGATTATTTCAAAGATGACAAGGGAGGTAAATCGTCATGCAGGAATGGAAAAAAGAACTCTGCAGAGAGCAGCCTGAAACCCTTCAGGAGCTTGGAAAAGGTACTTACATTCAGAGACGCAATATCACTCCGTATGAAAGAAAAGACGGGAACGGAGAAGCTGATAAGGGTTATTCATGTGAGTACAGGATTCTTACAAAAGAAGAATATTTTGCAGCCCTGGAGCAGGAAAACAGCAATAAAAATATGCTGACTTCCATGGCCGCTCAGGCAGATATCTATGAGAAACTTATTGAGACAGAAAAAAATCAGTTAGTCATCATGCAGGCAATTGCAGATCTGTATGAAAAAGAGAATGGAGGCGTGTAATATGTTAGAACTTTATGTGACCTTAGTTAAAGCTGAAATCAGAACCCTTGACAGCGTACCGGCGGCCTTCCGGGAAAAGGTGAAAGCGGCTATTGAAGCGGAAAAACAGGAATGATAGGAAGGGAGAAGAAACATGACTCTGCTTCATATTATAGACACGCTTTGCGATGTGACAACCAAGCAGGCAGATCTCCTCCGGGAGCTGGTGACAGATCTGGAACATATGAACCAGGTTTCCGAAGAAGTAAAGAATTATTATCGGGAGAAGCTGGATTCTATCGATCAGGAAATGAACGTAGCTGAATACGGCTGCCGAGAACTTCCCTATATGGATGAAGCTCACAGAGAAATAATAAGGTAAAAACAGGTGCATCGGATATTTCCGATGTGCCTTTTTAATTGGAGGAAGATCATGCAAAAAGAGAAGTGGAAAACCATGGATGTGATCCTCGTAATCCTGGCGATATTTTTACTTGTTTTTGTGATTGTGATGATTGCTATTTACATAAGAACAGGAGGAATTCCGGATACCTTATGTACCTGCGTGTTTAGTGTATGTGGCGGAGAATGCGGAGTAATGGGCTGGATCAAAACAACGAAAGACAGACACCTTTCCAGACAGTATGAACTGGAGGATAGGGAGACAGACAAAAAAGAAAGCATGGAGGAAACGGAGAATGAGTGATATTTGCTTTGAAGGTTTAAAGATTTTGGTGATGGTGGCGGTGCTGGTATTAACCAGATATGTACTTCCCTGGGTAAAAAGCAAGGCTGATTCCGAGAAGTTGAACCTGGTGGCTCAGTGGGCGTATAAAGCGGTTTTAATGGCCCAGCAGACCATGAAAGCCACTGATGGAAAAGAGAAAAAAGCCATCGTTACGCAGTTTTTAAAAGAGCTTCTTCAGGAGAAGAACATCGCACTTTCGGACACGCAGATAGAGATCCTGATTGAAGCCGCAGTAAAACAGATGAAGATTCAGGAAAATGCAGGAATTGTGATTGAAGCAACGGATGATGTGGAGGTGTAGTCAACATGGGAGTAAGAGTTGGAAGCGCAAGAAGCAATGAAAATGGTGGAGTAAATGGTGGCAAGGCGGGCGATCAGACCGGCAGAGAGGTGTCAACGCAGCTCTGGTATCTGCATTCAAAGGGCTGGATCGTTATTAGGGCGAAGGCACCTGCAGTCCGGGAGGCAATCGCTAAAAACATGGAAGCTGCCTGCCAGAATGACAATATCGGTTATTGCCAGGGCCACAGAGGAACGGCAACGGCTGCAGCGAAGCCATATGATTACGATCTTTCCAAGGTAAATACAGCCGTGGAAACAGACTGCTCTGAATTGGTACGTTGCTGTGTGCTTTATGCTGGAATTCATGTGAATAGTTTCAGCACAGCGAATGAGGTGGCAGCACTGAGGCAGACTGGCCAGTTTGATATCCTGGAAAAAGATGAGTATTGCAAAGCTTCAGACTATTTGTTACGAGGAGATATCCTGGTCACAAAGACGAAAGGCCACACTGTGGTTGTTCTGGACAATGGCTCCAAGAGCAGCCAGAATAAAAAAGTTGAAGCGGCTCAGAAAAAGGATGTATCTATCAGTGGAACCTATAAAACCACGGCAGATCTGAATTTGAGAGCGGGAGCCGGTACAACAAAAGATATTCTGGTTACAATTCCGAAGGGAGCAGCGGTCTCCTGTTATGGATATTACAGCCTGTACAACGGAAAGCCATGGTATTATGTAAAGACTACTGTGAAGGGAGTAGCTTACACGGGCTTCTGTAGCAGTGCGTATTTAAAACGTTAGATAAATGAAGGCTCTGGGAGTACGAGCTCCCGGAGCATCCTGATTTCATGCCCCTTAAAATTGAAATCAGGAGGACATAATGAATAGTTTTATTGCATGGATCGGTGGAAAGAAATTACTGAGAAAAGAGATTGTAAAAAGGTTTCCAGAAGAAGGCTTTACACGGTATGTGGAAGTTTTTGGTGGAGCTGGATGGGTTCTTTTTGAAAAAGAGCAGGGAAAAGAACTGGAGGTATTCAACGACCGCGACAGCAACTTGATAAACTTATATCGGTGCATCAAGTATCATTGCGGAGAACTGCAGAGAGAGCTGGAATGGCTGACTATATCGCGGGAACAGTTCTTTGACAGCAAGAGCCAGCTTGACAGTCAGGGACTTACGGATATCCAGAGAGCGGCGCGGTTCTTTCATATTATAAAGGTGAGCTTTGGTTCAGATCGCAGAACCTTCGGAACGAATAAAAAGAACCTTGCTAATGCTATCGAGTACCTTCCCCTCATTCAAAAGAGGCTTCAGGGTGTTGTAATCGAGAACAAGGACTTTGAAAACCTGATTCGGGTTTATGATAGACCAGGGGCACTCTTTTATCTTGATCCGCCTTATCATGGGACGGAAAAATATTATGAGGGAAGCTTCACCGAAGCGGATCATGAGCGTTTAAAAGCCGTTTTAAGCAGTATCAAAGGCCGTTTTATCTTATCTTATAATGATGATACTTACGTCAGAGAACTGTATAAGGGTTACAATATCGAAGAAATAAGCCGGAATAACAGCCTGGCGGGTAAGACGAAAACTTCGCAATTCAAGGAATTGATAATCAGGAATTACGAAAAATAACGTATTTCGTTATAATATAACAAAATGACTTTTAAAGAGTGCCCTCGTGCTAGAATAACCAGCAAAGGGGCATGGATATCATGATTAAAATTCATTTATCACGGCTTCTTGGAGAAAAAAGGTGGACGCAGAAAGATCTTGCAGAAGCCACTGGAATCCGGCCAAGTACAATCAACGAATGGTATCACGAATTCGTAACCCGTATAAACCTGGATCACGTTGACAAGATTTGTGAAGTATTAGAGTGCGATATTTCAGATCTAATTGAATATGTACCGAATCAGCACAAAATCACGGGAAAAGATCTGATTGTTGAAGAGCATGGAAACCGAAAGCCGAAGAAAAAGCAGTAGAAAAAGGACGTTTTGGAGGGTATTTTACAGCCCTTTAAAACGTCCTTTTTCTGTTTTTAAAATAGGTTTTTGCAAATGACGCGAAAACATTTTGCATTTTGCGCGAAAAGCTACAGTCTTCCGGCTATGGTGGAGCAGCTTCTGATGCGCGCGGGGATCATCATTTATGCAAAGACTGTGGCGTCCCTGGGAACTGTGGCGTATGCGACCCACCAGGTCTGCATGAATATCCAGGCCCTGTCCTTTATGACAGGACAGGCGTTTGCCGTTTCGGCCACGACCCTTATGGGGCAGTCTCTGGGAAAACGCCGCTACGATATGGCCCAGGCCTACACGAGCCGCACCAGGACCGTCGGCTTTTTGTTCTCCCTGATCCTGGCCGCCATATTTGTCCTGTTCGGCGGCAATATCGTTGGTCTCTACAACAGCAATCCGGAGATCATACGGATCGGCGGGCACATCATGCTGATCGTGGCCTTTTTACAGCCGTTCCAGAGCTCCCAGTTCATCGTTGCCGGTGGACTGAGGGGTGCAGGAGACACCAGGACCACGGCCATGATCACCTTCGTCACAGTGCTTTTGGTACGTCCTGTATTTGCCATCATCCTGATCCGCATGGGCCTTGGCCTTTACGGAGCCTGGTACGCCCTGGCGGCTGACCAGCTTCTCCGGTCGGCCCTGGTCCTTGCCAGATACCAGAGCGGAAAATGGAAGACCATACGGCTCCGGAACGAGGTGTAGACCGGATACAGCTTAAGATTTCATAAAGAGCGGGGCTGCTGCAAAAGAGAAGGTTCTGAACCTCCTTTTGCAGCGGCTCCGCTTTTCAAATCCAGCCGTGTGATGTATAATAAAACTGTTATCTGTATAGAAAGGACAGGATGAGTATGAAGACTATGTTGGACCGCGGCGCAGGCATTCTGATGCCGGTTTCCAGTCTCCCATCTCCTTATGGGATCGGTACGTTTGGAAAGGCCGCTTACGAGTTTGTGGATTTTTTGAAGAAAGCAAGGCAGAAATACTGGCAGGTACTTCCGGTGGGACCCACCAGCTATGGGGACAGCCCCTACCAGTCGTTTTCTGCATTTGCAGGGAACCCGTACTTTATCGATCTGGATACCCTGGCAGAGGAGGGGCTGCTGACCCGGGAGGAGATCGACGCCTGCTATTGGGGAGACGATGTGACCCAGGTGGCTTACGATGCCGTATTCTGGTACCGGTTCCCTCTGCTGAAGAAGGCCCATGCCCGCAGCGAATTCCATGAGGAAGAGGGCTATGAGAAGTTCTGTATGGAAAGCTGGTACTGGCTCAACGACTATGCCCTGTATATGGCATTGAAATTCCATTTTGACAACCAGGAATGGCTGGCCTGGCCGGAGGATATCCGCTTCCGGAAAAGGGACGCGGTGGAGCGGTACAAAGAGGAGCTGAAGGAAGAGATCGATTTCTGGAAGTTCTTACAGTATAAATTTTTCCAGCAATGGAAAAAATTAAGGGCATACGCCAATAGCCAGGGGATCTCCATCATAGGAGACATTCCCATTTATGTGGCATTGGACAGCGCAGACGTCTGGAACCATCCGGAGCTGTTCCTGCTGGACGAGGAAAGCCTGACGCCCCTTAAGGTGGCTGGGGTACCGCCGGACGCCTTCAGCGAGACCGGGCAGCTGTGGGGAAATCCCCTGTACCGCTGGGATGTACAGGAAAAAACAGATTTTGCCTGGTGGAAGGAACGGATGAAGGCATCTGGACGGCTGTATGATGTGGTCCGCATCGATCATTTTATCGGAGTGGTCCAGTATTATGCGATCCCGGCGGGCGCCGAGGATGGAAGGACGGGAGAATGGCTCAAGGGACCTGGGAAAAAGCTGACGGATGCCATTGGCCAGGTGATCGGAGACACAAAGATCATCGCTGAGGACCTGGGGATCTTTGTTCCAGAAGTAAAGGTGCTTTTGGAGGAGACCGGTTATCCGGGCATGAAGATCATCGAATTTGCCTTCAGCGGAGACCGGTTCAATGAGCATCTTCCCCATATGTATACGCCAAATTCCGTGGTTTATGGAGGTACCCATGACAACGAGACGCTGGTGGGATATTTTAAGCCGGAAGAGCGCCAGTGGTGGGAGTTACAGTATATTGCCGATTACATGGGTGTTTCCCACCAGGACCAGGTGGTGGACCGGGTCATGTTCACGGCCTACGGATCTGTGGCCAGCGTGGTGATCTTCCAGGCCCAGGACGTTCTGAAGCTGGACAACTGGGCCAGGATGAATACACCGGGAACGGTGGGAAGCAACTGGAGATGGCGGATGCGCCCCGGTGAGCTGAACCAGGGCCATGCGGATCATCTGGCCTGGCTGGTGGATACCTTCGGGCGGTTTTAGGGATGCGCCAGGAAGGGCGATGGACAGCAGGAGACTGCCGAAGAAGGAAAAACATCCTGGTTTATTGGAATTGTGAATAAAATAACGATATCTGAAAAATCTGAGGATGACTCCTTGACAAAGTGTGAATGACTTTATATAATAGGGCTTTCCCGTTGACAGAAAACTTTGTAAAAGGAGATATGAATCATGAATAAGAACACAACAGATATCACATTATCAGCTTATTTCAATGACATTGTCATCGGATATTATGAGGATGAGGCGCTGGTAAAGCAGCTTGGCAGACAGCTGGGCTTTGATGTGGACATGGATACGTTTATGGCCGTATCGTTCCAGTACCCGTCCGATATGAATGTAAAACCGGAGGACCGGGAAAGGCTTACAGATGCCGCCCAGGCGGTGATCGGGCTTTCGGAGATCAATAAAAGGATCACCGGAAAGCAGATCATCACCTGCGATTCCGGCGTATGTGTGATCCTTATTACCCATGATAAGGCAGAAATGCGCCGGATCCTGGATGCGGTGAAGGCTGTGGCCGCCGAAGAGGTGGGGAGGATCATTTCCGACCGGAGGATCCGGGTGGGGATCGGTACCATCGAAGGCGGGATCAAGGGCATCCGGCATACGTACAGCAATGCCCAGGATGCGGTAAAGGCCGGAGAGATCTTTAAGAAGGACCGTGTGATCTTGGAATATATGGGCATGGAAATATACAGCAGCATCAACCAGATGGTGGTAAGCTTCGGAGACCGGCTCACAAGAACGGTGCTGCGGCAGCTGGGAGAGACGGAAAAACGGGTCCTTTCCCAATATTATAAATGCAAGGAGGACGTTGCGCTGACCGCAGAGGAGCTGGGGATGACCCAGGAGGAGGTAAAGAACAGCCTGGCCCAGGTGAAGGTCAATACGGGTCTGGATGTAAACGATACCGAGGACAATTTCAAGCTCCATTTCATCACCATTGCCAAGAAAGTGCTGGAAAATGACGAGAGGATCCGGAGAAACCGCTGATCCATAAAAAATAATGAAAAAGCAGCCGTCCGGCTGGGAAAAGACCCGCCAGACGGCTGCTTTCTATAATTATGGGGTAAGGTATGAACAAAAGTTATGCGGCAGTCGGTTTGTTTTTTCGTGCAAAGAAAATGAAGCCAAAGGCTGCAAATCCGAACATCATGGCAAAGCCGACGCCGCAGGTGAGGCCGATGCCGCTGGTCAGCCAGATGGGGGTGAGGCCGACGAACACGTCCTTCCAGGACATGATGGCGGAGTAAACGCCGTGGGTATCGCCTGCGCTGGATAAGGAATCCGGATCAACGGCTCTTACCAGGGCAAGACCAGTGGAGGTGTTGCCGGTGGCTGCGCCGAAGGCCATGCAGGCTTTTTCAAACCATTCCTCACGGCAGAAGCGGTATGCCAGATAGAAAATGATCGGGACTGTGAGCACTGCCAGGATCACGGTGTAGATCAGTACGGGCACGATATAGGTGGAAACAAATTCCATATCCAGGGTGGCCATGGCTGTGAAGACGGTGATCTCCAGACAGAAGCCGCTGGCCATCTTAATGGTCTTTAAGTCCACATAGCGCTCCAGCTTTGTTACCTTTAAGAACTGCCACAGGATCGCACCGCCGAAGATGCCGTGGAGTACGCTGGGAAGCTCGTTAAAGAACGGGATGTAAGCGCCAAGGAAGCCAAAGAGCTTGCGGCCAATGAAAAGGGCGGTCAGAAGCCAGGCGACCTGTAAGGCCAGATGGTTGATGCTGATGCCGGTGGTCACCGTATGACCGGAGGCCACACGCTTTTCCTCGGGAAGAACGCCGCCGTAGAAGTAATCCGGCTGCTTTTTAGGCTCCTTTACATAGGTTCCCCAGCCCCTCCGGATACCGAAGTTGACCATGATCATGCCTACCAGCATGGCAACGATGAGGCCAAGAGTAGACAATACCATACCTACGGCCATGTTCCCCTCGATGCCCAGCTTTTCAAAGGCTGCGCCGGCAGCAGCGGCAGTTCCGTGGCCGCCGTGGAAGGAGAATACACCCATGACGCCCCAGCCATCGGGAAGGCCGGGCCAGATCTTCTGTAGCAGCCAGCCCAACAGAACGCCCAGGCCCAGCTGCATTCCATAGGAAGTCATGGTCATGCAGGAATAATCCAGGTAAGAGCCAAGCTTTTTCCTGTTAATGGTCACGCCGAATACGGTGGCGGCCATTACGATGTCGATCATAACGCTGGGGATGGAGCCGAAGCTCTCGGGAACCTCAACGACGCCAAGGATCTGCTGACCCAGTAAAAGGAGGATCAGTCCACCGATCAGCGACGACGGAAGGAACAGCTTCTGGAGCGGTTTGCACAGCTCGCGGACAAAGAAGCCCACGAGGAGGAACACAGCCAGCACCAGGATATCATTACACAGTGATGCAACAGTCATTTCTTAAATCCCTCTGCTTTCGTATTTTCTGAATGTTTATTAAAGATTAAACATTCATTAAAAATCAAACATTCCAGCCGGTTTTGTATCCGGTTTTTTCGTGTCGGTATAGGTTTTCGCGGTCTTATAGTCCACATCGTTGATGGGCCATGTGGGAGCCTTGCCCTCGTAGACCTCCTGAACGCCCATGGCTGCGAAATAGGATGCGCGATGGGCAGCCTCGGTGGTGTTTCCGCCGATGTGGGGATAAATGATCACGTTGTCCAGGGTTAAGAGAGGATTCCTGGGATCCACCGGTTCCTTCTGGATCGCGTCCAGGCCGGCGCCTGCGATGATACCGTCTCTGCATGCCTCATAAAGGGCGGTCTCATCCACGCAGCCGCCGCGGGCCGTGTTGATCAGGAAGGCAGTGGGCTTCATCATAGCCAGTCTTTCTTTATTTACCATATTCTTTGTCACCGGAGTGTTGGGGCAATGAAGGGAAACGTAATCGCACTCCTTGAAGATCCGGTCCAGATCACGGACTACCTCAACGCCTTCGGGGAAATCACAGGCCGGCTTATAGGGGTCGTAGGCCATGACGTTCATCTCAAAGCCCAGGGTGCGCTTTGCAACGCGGCTTCCGATGTTTCCGCAGCCGATGAGGCCCAGTGTCTTGCCGTTGATGGTGTTCTTTCTTACCTTTAATTTTGCCTTGTAGAAGTCGTCTACCCAGGTCTTGTGGAGAACGGTCACGTTGCGGCTCATTTCCAGGATCAGCAGCATGGCTGTCTCAGCCACAGAGGTGCTGTTGGCCACCGGAGCGTAAAGGGCCTGGACGTTGTTGTCATGACATGCCTTCACATCTAAGGCGTCAAAGCCTGCGCCATGGCGGACAATGACCTTTAAGTTGGGGTTGGATTCAATGATCTCTCTGGAGATCGGTGTGATGCGGACGATCATGGCGTCCGGCTGGTATTCCTTAAAGTCTGCCAGAACATCCTCTGGCTCAAAGCCGCGTCCATCGATGATGGTATGGCCGGCATCCTCTAAAAGCTTCCGTCCCTCGGACATGATCTCCTGCGGCAGTAAAATTTTCCAAGCCATAGTATAACCTCCTAAAATTTTTTGTGTATTTTTTTGTGCTTCACGGACGTGTGTCCTTCTGGTTGTCATTATATGGGAATCGCAAAGCAAAATCAAACAAGCAGTTTTGGGCAATATAACAAAAAAATGTTGTGAACAACTCTTAACACATAGAAGAAAACGGATGAAAAGAAACACACATGGGGGAAACATAAGAGGAAACAATAAAATTTTGTTAAAATATGAATAATATATTGTTTTTCCTTTGTTAATACTTGAAATATACTGGAACTAAATAAATATAATAGGAGGGGAAGCCATGAAGGAACCGATCAGCAGATATTTCCAGATGGGAACGCTCACCTGGATGTCGTTTCCAAGTCTGTCAACGCTGGAAGCTGTAAAAAGAGTTGCCGCAGATGAGTATTTTACCACCGTAGAGGTCCGGAGCTGTAGGGATGACGCGGAACGGGAGGAGGTACGGAGGGTCCTGGAGCAGGCACATCTGACCGTTTACTATGGAGCGCATCCGGACCTTCTCTCTATGAAACTGAATCCCAATGCCGTGGACGAGGCGGAGCGCCAGAGGGCAGAAACATTTTTAAAGCACGCTGTGGATGAGGCATCCTACCTGGGTGCCAGGGGAATGGCCTTTCTGGCTGGAAAATGGGAGGAGAAAACGAAGGAGCGGGCGTACAGCCAGCTTTTAAAGACCACGATCCAGGTCTGCCGTTACGCGGAGGAAAAGGGACTCAAGGTGGAGCTGGAGCTGTTTGATCATGATGTGGACAAGGCGGTGCTCATGGGACCGGCTTCCTATGGGGCTGCCTTTGCGGCAGATGTGAGGAGACAGTTCGGAAACTTTGGCCTTCTGGCGGACCTGTCCCATATGCCGCTGACCCGGGAGACGGCCAGGGAGGTGATTCCGGCGATCCGGCCATATCTGACTCATCTGCATTTTGGAAATGCCGTTACGAAGCCGGGATGTCCCGGATACGGAGATAAGCATCCAAGAATGGGATTTCCGGGAGGCTGCAACGATGTTCCAGAGCTGCTGGACTTTTTACAGGTGCTGAAGGAGGAGGGCTTTTTCCGGGAGGAGGATCCCCTTCCCATGTCCATGGAGGTAACCGTGATGGACGGAGAGTCTGAGGATGCAGTACTGGCCGGCACCAAGCGGGCATTCAACCGCGCCTGGGCGCTGCTTTAAACAAGGAGGATGAAAGAAGATGAAGATCGTTATTTTAGACGGCTATACGGAAAATCCGGGAGACCTGACCTGGGAGCCGCTGGAAAAGCTTGGGCAGGTGACGGTGTATGACAGGATTTCTTATGAGGAGTCTCCGGAGATCGCAGAAAAGATCGGCGATGCGGAGATCGTGGTGACCAATAAGACGCCGGTGTCCAGGGAGACCATGGACCGGTGCCCGGGGATCCGGCTGATCGCCGTCATGGCGACCGGCTATAACATTGTGGATTATACTTACGCCAGGGAAAAAGGGATCCCGGTGGTCAATGTGCCCAGCTACGGGACCCAGATCGTGGGTCAGTACGCCGTCAGCCTTCTTCTGGAGATCTGTTCCCACATCGGATACCATTCCGAAACCGTAAAGGCCGGAAAATGGGAAAAGAATCCGGATTGGTGCTACTGGGATCATCCGATGATCGAGCTGTATGGAAAAACGGCCGGGATCGTGGGCCTGGGCCGCATCGGCCAGGCTACGGCGAAGATTTTAAATGCCCTGAATATGAAGGTGATCGCCTATGATGCCCATCAGAGCCCCCAGGGAGCGGAGCTGGCGGAGTATGTGGATCTGGATACGCTCTGGGCCCGGTCCGACGTGATCTTCCTGCACTGTCCGCTGTTTCCGGAGACCCAGGGGATCATCAACCGGGATACCATTGAAAAAATGAAGGACGGCGTGATCCTCATCAACAATTCCAGAGGCCAGCTGGTGGTGGAGCGTGATCTGGCAGATGCCCTGAACAGCGGGAAGGTTTATGCTGCGGGGCTGGATGTGGTGTCCACAGAGCCCATCCGGGGGGACAATCCTCTTCTGAGAGCCAGAAACTGCATCATCACGCCCCATATTTCCTGGGCCGCCCGGGAATCCAGGGAGAGGATCCTGGATACCACAGTGGAAAATATCCGGGCATTTCTCGACGGATCCCCGGTCCACGTGGTCAATTAAAGGGCCTGGGACGTCCGGGGAGGACGGTCGCGATGCCGGCAAATACTTCTTTTGTAATGGAAATAAAATCCTGGGCATACTGGGGCAGAACGCGGTCCTTGTGGGAGGCGATGACGACCCGGTGGCCGATGATCTCGTTTTTCAGGGTCAGAGGAAAGGCGTTGGCCTCCGGATAGGCGGAAAGAAAGGCCGGAAGTCTTGCCTGCGTGCAGAAAAATGCCCCGTAATCATAGGGAAACAGGGAAATGAAGAGCTCTGTGGACTGGGATTCCAGAAAGATCTTCGGCTTGACCCTGGCGGCCAGGAAGCACTGGTCGATGGTTTTCCTAAGCTTCATGGAGGGATGGGGGAGGAGGAAGGGAAGGCCGGGAAAGGCGCTCAGATCTGTCCCCCGCTCCGAGCGGTTTTTCAGGACGCTCCAGGTGTCCGGATAATATTTTTTTAAAAGATGGTCGGAACAGACCATGTAAATATGATCGTTGAGAAGAGGCGTGGAGTCCAGCTTGGGATTGTCCTGGTACATGACGCCGATGAAAAGGTCCAGTTCTCCGTTGCAGAGCATTTCCTCCATTTCGCTGGAGGATTTATCGCACAGCTCAATGGAGATATTGGGCCATTTTTCATAAAACTGTGGGAGGATGCTGGGAAGGGAGATCTCTCCCCGGTAGGTGGGGATCCCTAACTTCAGGCTGCCGATGCTGTTGGCCGATATATCTGCCAGGCGGTTTACGAATTCGTGTTCCTCTGCCAGGATCTTTACCGCCACGGCGTAAAGCTGCTCGCCCTCATAGGTAAGGGCCAGCTTTGGCTTCCGGTGGAACAGGGAGACTCCGTAGTACTGCTCCAGACGCTGGATGTGCTGGCTTAGGTTCTGCTGGGAAATGTAGAGCTTCTGGGCCGTATTGGTGACGTGGAGCTCCCTGGCCAGTTCAACGAAATAGTAGAGGGTCAGCAGGTTCATAAAATTACCTCCGATCTGAACATGGTAGTGTCAAAAACTACCTACTTTTTATTGTTTAAATCTATTAAAAACCTCGATTTTACGGGAAGTTTCAAATAAAAAGAGCATTGACCTCCCTTTTCTGGTATAATGTCTATCGCCAAACAAACATCCCCGAAAGGAGCCAATGCTCATGGACATTATACTATACTTACTTTCTCTTATTCAATACCAACATCAACAAATTTGCTGGCTTTTAAATTTTATCTGCAGATATATCCCTCTCAAACAGTGGGCGTTCGATGATTCCCATTCTCCCAAATATCAGAAATTCAAAGTAGATGAACTTCCTGTCATTAAAACCTTTATCAAACAGGACTGGCAGTTCCTCCTTGAATACTATCAGTGGAAATATCATAAGCCCCTGAAGCCCGTTCAACGCCGGAACGGAAAAACCATCCCTGATGATACCGTATGCCCTCTGTGCGGCGCTCTACACCATTTCATCTATGACAACAATGGCGGCAATGGCCAGTATCAGTGCAAGGTCTGTGGACAGACCTTCTCTACTGGTGACTCCGTAACTGCTCCGAGCCGCTTTTTATGTCCTCACTGCGGACATTCTTTAGTTCCAAAGAAAGACCGGAAATTCTTCCGTAAGCACAAATGCGTGAACCCTAAGTGCCCTTACTATCTCCATAATCTCGCAAAAGTAGACCGCAAAGATTTGGAAGACGATAACGGCAAAACCAAATACAAACTTCATTACATCTACCGTGAATTCACGGTGGATTTCTTTGCCATGGATTTAAATTCACTCCCAAAGAATGCTTCTTCCCTGAAATTCTCCAGGCACAACGCACACGTCATGTCCCTCTGTCTGACCCTGCATATCAACCTCGGGCTTTCTTTAAGGAAAACTTCCCAGGCTCTCAAAGACCTTTATAACATCAGCATCTCCCACCAGCAGATCGCCAACTACTGCAAAACTGCTGCTGTCTGTATCAAGCCCTTTGTCGATCATTACGGCTACAAAACAGGCGATGTTTTTACTGCTGACGAAACCTATATCAAAGTCCGGGGAATCAAAGCGTATATCTGGTTTATCATGGATGCCGCAAGCCGTTCCATTATCGGTTATCAGGTCTCTGACAGCCGAAGTGTCGGTCCCTGCATCCTTGCTATGCGGATGGCTTTCCGCCATCTGGCAGAACTGCCCGAAAACTTTCAGTTCATCGCAGATGGATACAGCGCTTATCCATTAGCTGCCATGGAGTTTGCCAGAAAATTTAAAAATAACTTTAAATTCAGCATTACACAGGTGATCGGCTTAACCAATGATGACGAGGTTTCAAAGGAATTCCGTCCCTACAAGCAGATGATTGAACGCCTGAACCGCACCTACAAGGCCTCTTACCGCAACACAAATGGATTTGATAATTATGAAGGTGCCAACTACGACTTAGCCTTATGGGTTGCTTACTATAATTTCCTGCGTCCACATAAACACAATCAATATCAGGTCCTGAATCAGGTCGATATGCTGAATCAGGCTGACAATATGCCAGGTAAATGGCAGCTGCTTATCTTTCTGGGACAACAGACCATCTTAAACCTCCAAGCCGAAGGCTCTAACTGTTCTTAGATTCCAAGCCTGAGGTAACATAACCAGCCACCGAAAGCACTGCTTTCGGCCTGCCCTTGAGGGCACGCAGAAGAACTGCTACACTGCTGTATACGACGGATGAATTTCTAACTGTTCTTGAGTTCTTCGCCGTCGGTGAGTCGCCTACAGCAGTTCTTTTGCGTGCTGTCAAGGGTGGCGGAAGTCTGCCCCAGACTAAAATATCTGCAATTTTCAAGGTTCATCTGAGTCTTTTTCTTTTGACTCAGTTTTTCATAGTTTACTTGACACTACCCTGAACATATACTGCTTTCATTATAATAGAAGAAAAAACAGAAGTAAAGAATAACAATATTTCTTTGTGGATAGCAAACAGATACATTGTTTGCTATTGTCATAATTCTGTCTTACAATGAAACCAGATCAAGGAGCTGCGGCTCCCGGCACAGAAAAAAAGAGCTTTCAGACAAGGAGAAAATGATATGGCAGTAGGAAAGAGAATCTATTTAAAAAGAAACATGCCGGATCCGGAAGTAATGGAACAGTTTAAAACGATTCCCGCTTCCAACACCTGCGACGTAATGGGAAGAAACGCGGCCATGAATCCGCGGATCCATCTGGTGAGCAGCCCCAAGGCCCAGATGATGGTGGGACCGGCTCTTACGGTCAAGGCAAGAGGCGGAGACAACCTGGCCCTTCATGCGGCTTTAAACATTGCAGAGGCTGGAGATGTGGTCGTGGTTTCCAATGAAGAGGACAACACCCGTTCTCTGATCGGCGAGATCATGATGGCCTATCTTCGCCATGACAGAAAGGTAGCCGGCATCGTCATTGACGGACCTATCCGTGATATCGACGAGATCGGCCAGTGGGATTTCCCGGTATATGCCACAGGGACAACACCCGGCGGCCCTTATAAAGAGGGACCGGGCGAGGTGAACGTACCTGTTGCCTGCGGCGGTATCAGCGTAAATCCGGGCGACATCATTCTGGGGGACCCGGATGGCGTGATCGTCATCCCGAGAAAGGACGCAGCACAGATCCTGGAGGACGCTAAGAAGTTCCAGGAGGCGGATGAGAAGAAGCTGGAGGCTGCAAAGAACGGCACCGCCAACAGAGCATGGGTGGAAAAGACCCTGGCTGCAAAGGAATTTGAGATCATCGACGGCGTATACGAGCCATAATAGTACATACAAAACCTTCCTAGAAAACGGACTGCGGCAGATTCTGTAAAGGATCCTGCCGCAGTCTGTTTTTATGGTTTTATATGTTAAAAGATATTGACTTTTTTTTTCATTTAGATTATATTACAAATGCCCGTACAGGGGCATTTGTTTTACCGAATAGTTAGATAATGCTAATCAAAAAGAACCATGAAATGGATAAAAGGAGATACAAATGAAGCTGAGCAGACTGCCGATCGGAAGCACGGCTACGATCCTCTCTGTGGGCGGAAGCGGAGCGCTCCGCCAGCATTTCCTGGATATGGGACTGATCCAGGGGACAGAGGTGACAGTTGTAAAATACGCGCCAATGGGGGATCCCATTGAGCTGAGGATCCATGGATATGAGCTGACCATCCGGCTGGAGGATGCGGAGAACATTGAGATCAGCGAGCCCCACCAGCCGGTGGATGTACAGAAGAAATCACAGAAAACAGAAAAACATCATCCGGGCTATGGAGAGGGAGGAAAATTCCATAACCGGAAGGAGGAAAATCCTCTGCCGGAGGGAGAGACCCTGACCTTTGCCCTGGTGGGGAATCAGAACTGCGGAAAGACCACGCTGTTCAACCAGCTGACTGGATCCCGGCAGCATGTGGGCAATTTCCCAGGTGTTACAGTAGACCGGAAGGACGGTGTGATCCGCGGCTATGACAATACGCTGATCACAGACCTTCCCGGGATCTATTCCATGTCTCCGTACAGCAGCGAGGAGATCGTCACCAGGGAATTTGTGATCCAGACAAGGCCCAAGGGGATCATCAATATCGTGGATGCCACCAACATCGAGAGGAACCTGTATCTGACCATGCAGCTGCTGGAGCTGGGGATCCCCATGGTGGTAGCCCTAAATATGATGGATGAGCTCTGGGAAAACGGCGGTTCGGTGCTGGTCAACGAAATGGAGGAGGCCCTGGGAGTTCCGGTGATCCCCATTTCCGCCGCCAAGGGAGAGGGGATCGAGGAGCTGGTCCGCCATGCGGTCCATGTGGCCAGATACCAGGAAAAGCCTCTGGAGATGGACTTCTGTAAAAAGGAGGAAGGGATCCACCGGGGGATCCATGCAGTCATGCACTTGATCGAGGACCATGCGGCCCAGGCACAGATCCCGGTGCGGTTTGCGGCCAGCAAGGTGATGGAGGGCGATGAAAAGATCCTGGAGCGGCTGAAGCTGACGGACAATGAGAAACGGATCCTGGATGAGATCGCCAGACAGACTGAGGAGGAGACTGGAATGGACCGGGCGGCCGCAGTGGCCCAGATGCGGTTCGACTACATCGGAGAGGTCTGTTCCGAGACAGTGATCAAGCCCAGGGAGAGCAAGGAGCGTACCAGAAGCCGCCAGATCGACCGGTTCCTGACGGGAAAATATACGGGGATCCCGGCCTTTATCGGGATCATGGGGCTGGTATTCTGGCTGACCTTCAATGTGGTCGGCGCGTTTTTACAGGGGATCCTGGAGACGGGGATCGAAGGGCTGACCGCCATGGCAGACACGGCTATGACAGCCGCAGGCGTCAACAGCGTGGTCCAGTCCCTGGTCATCGACGGGATCTTTGGCGGCGTGGGCGGCGTTCTGAGCTTCCTTCCCATTATCGTAACACTGTTTTTCTTCCTGTCGCTGCTGGAGGACAGCGGCTATATGGCCAGAGTCGCCTTTATCATGGATAAGCTCTTAAGAAAGCTGGGCCTTTCCGGACGGAGCATCGTCCCCATGCTGGTGGGCTTCGGCTGCACGGTGCCGGGAGTCATGGCCAGCCGGACCCTTCCGTCGGAGCGGGACAGGAAGATGACCATTCTCCTGACGCCGTTTATGAGCTGTACGGCCAAGCTTCCGATCTACGCCTTCTTTACAGAGGCCTTTTTCCCGGAGCACCAGGCTCTGGTGATGATCGGGCTTTATGTGCTTGGGATCTTCATGGGGATCCTCATGGCACTGATCTTTAAAAAGACCTCCTTTAAGGGAGAGGCCGTGCCCTTTGTGATGGAACTTCCCAACTACCGGATGCCGGGAGCAGCCAATGTGGGCCATCTTCTGTGGGACAAGGCGAAGGATTTTCTCCAGCGTGCCTTTACGGTGATCTTCCTGGCTACCATTGCCATCTGGTTCCTTCAGAACTTTGACACGGGCTTTAACATGGTGGCGGACTCACAGGACAGCATCCTGGCTCTTCTGGCGGGCGTGCTGGCCCCGGTATTCCTGCCGGTGGGCTTTGGGGACTGGCGGATCGTCACAGCCCTGATCTCCGGCTTCATGGCCAAGGAGAGCGTGGTCTCGTCCCTGACGGTGCTGTTTGGAAGCATGGAGGCGCTTCAGGGAACCCTTACGGTTCCGGGAGCCGTTTCCCTGCTGGTTTTCTGCCTTCTTTATACGCCCTGCGTGGCGGCCATCGCCTCGGTGAAGCGGGAGCTGGGCGGAAAATGGGCGGCTGCTATGGCGGCCGGCCAGTGCGTGCTGGCGTGGATCGTGGCCTTTATCGTATACCAGGCGGCATTGTTCCTTTAATATCATAAAAAGCCCTCTCCGAAAGCCGACAGGAATGCGGCGGACGGAGGGGGCTTTTGGCTTTAAGCGGGCTTTATTCCGGGACCAGGAGGCGCTGACAGGCCAGCTCACAGCGTTTTTTGTCATGGGCCAGGCCGATACAGAGGATCTCTCCTTTTAATGGGGCGTAATACTTCTTTTCCAGTATCTGCTCCAGAGCCTCATTTTTCAGCCGTTCCAGGTCGGTTCCCTGTTTAAATTCAATGATCACATGAGGATTTTTTCGATGGAGCGATTCCAGAGTGATATCGCTCCGGCCGTATCCGTTTTCCAGATTGCTCGTTACTTTATAGCTTCCGCGCATGGTCATGCACATACCCAGGAAAAGCATGTGGTAGGCATTTTCTTTGGCATCCAGGTAACTGGTACAGGAAATGACGATTTTTCGGTAAAGTTCCAGAAAACGGTCTGTATCCCTGTGGAGAAGACAGGAGAACATCTGCTGAAGCTCCAGACCATCCATTCCTCCAAGTTCAGTGATCAGGACCTGGAACTCGGACATTACCTCATCATTGGGGATGCGGACGATCACGGTATTTTCGTCCAGCCGTTCCAGCGCCGTTAAATATCCGGAATTTACTAAAAGTCCCCATAGACTGTACGTGCTTCCGCGTTCGATATAAGAGGTTTCCAGGGTAAGCCAGACAGGAATCTGGTTTCCTGAGGCCAGGCGGTCAAAGTCAGTCCAGAAATTCTTATCAGCCTCAGACAAAGTCCTTTTAATAAGGTAATTGGAGGATGTATTGACCCAGTATCCATGAAGCTCGCCAGAATCGGCATAGTTTAAAAGAGACCATGGATTATAAATTTCGATTCCGCCAAACAGATAGCCGTCATATTTACTCTTTACCTTCTGATTTAGAGAAAGGCTAAAATCTTTTAAAAGCTTTTCCGTTTCGGACGATGTAAATCCGAAATAGGAAGCGTACTGACGATGCAGGACTGTATAGACGCGGACGTTATTAAACTGGGAAAATATACTTTCTTTTGCAACCCTCTGGACTCCGGTCAGAAGGGCCTGTCCCAGATCGGGGTTTCCTTTCATAGCGCTTCCAAAGAGATTGGAAAAAAAGTTTCCAACAGAGTCATGATACCCGTATTCATAGCTGGACATGACGGGCTGATCGTATTCATCGATCAGAAGGAGAGGGGGTACTCTGTACTGTTCCCGAATGATCTGGCAGAGCAGCCGGATGGAATCTGTAAACAGGGCGGGCAGGGAAGCAGGATCCCTGAGGACATCGATCATTGCACGGAAGTCCTGGGCCAGCAGACTGGCCTCATCCAGTTTTCCTTTCATATTTTTTTCATATCTCATATATTCCAGATAAATCTGCTTTTTCATAAGAAGCAGCATTTCCTGGGCGGTCGTTCCCTTGCAGTCTTTCAGCGTAAGAAAAATAACAGGGCGTGAATTGATCTGGCTGGCATATTCCGTATCCATAATGGAAAGTCCCTGGAACAGCTGGCGGCTATCCTTTGTAATATCAAAAAATTCACGAAGCATGGTCATGTTCAGAGTCTTTCCAAAACGTCTGGGCCGGGTGATCAGGGTCACTTTATCTCCAGTGTCCAGAAAATCCCGGATCATCAAACTCTTGTCTATGAAATAAAGATTCTGTCTCCGTACTTCGGCAAAATCATCATTTCCAATGGGAAGTCTTTTTTTCATAAGGGTCCGCCTCCTTTTCTAGGAATAGTTTAGCACAGATGGGGGTGTTTTTGGAAGATGTAATTGATGGCCACAGCTATTTCGTGCAGTCCTTCGAGAGCTCGAGGAGAATTCCAGGAGATTTATCGACCTGACCAGAGAAGTTGGGAAAGCGATCCAGGGCGGATAAAAAAGTCAGAATTTCGTAAGAGAAAATGCCGGAAATGCCGGAGTTTCGCCGGACTCTGTTTCTTGACAGCCGTTCTCCCAGACGATATAATGTCTCTGTATATAACGGCGGCGGGGCAGAAAGAGCGATTGGTTCCGGCGGCGTGTAAATAAAGAAGACAGAAGGGGAATCAATATGGATCAGGGCAAGCAGACCAAGGAAAAAGCGGAGAAACTGGCAGTGATGAAGAAACTCAGCACATCGAAGGAGCTTTTTGTGCTCATGTCCCTCTGCACGAAGATGCCGTTTGTAATGTGTGACCCGGAAACCTTTGACGATGAGGTTTTCTTATATGAGAAAGAGGAAGATATCAAGCGTGAGGGACAGCGGTTCCTGGATCAGAAGATCCCGCTCCAGATTGCAAAGATCGATAACAAGCAGTTCCTGCATTTTTACAGCAACCTGTTTACCATGGGCGTCAACTGCCTGGTATTCAACGGCTATATGGAGGACGAGTATAAGCTGCAGCTGGCGGATCTGGTGAACCGTCCGGGACAGAATTTAAAGGAGGGGCAGATCTGGGTGGAGAATCCGGGCCTGCATCTGACGGCGCTTTATTTTATGCAGGAGGTCCGCAGACAGAAATTTGAAAAGCTCCCCAAAGAGCTCCAGGAGCTCCAGGAGGAGATCCTGGCAGATTATGGAAAGGGAACCTACCTGGCTCCGTTCAATGAGGAAAACGGCGTGCCGCTGTTAAAGCAGCAGAACGGGGATTCCTATCAGCCGATCTTTACGGACATGCTGGAATTCAATAAGTTCAACCGGGAAAATTTCTTTAAGGCGTCGGTGATGACGGCGGATAAGATCACAGGAGCCCTGGCCAAGGGTGCCAGGGGCGTGGTGGTGAACCCCATGGGAGTAAACCTCCAGCTTCCGATTACAAAGAGAGCCGCATCGGGTCCGGCAAAGCCTCTGGACCCGGCAAAGCTGGCTGAGGCGGCAGTGGCCGAGGCGCTGAGGGAGCCGGAAAAGCCCGAGGTTCCGCTGGGGGACCTGGGAAACAGCGGGGAATGATCTCCCGCAGAAGGGAAGGATTTTAATGAGGAGAAATGAAAAGTTTCTGACCGCCATGGCGGCGGCCTTTATGACCACGGCAGCCGTGTCCTTTTCATCGATGGCGGCTGTGGACACGGATTTCCACCGGTTCGTGGTGGGGACCATTATCAACGGCGTACCAGTGTCTGGAATGACCACGGCTGACGCCGAGGCGTACATAGAGGGGTATTTTAATGGCGGCTATACCCTGGAGATCGAGGATACTGAGGGAGTCCGGGAGGCGATCACCGATACATCCATTGGCTATACCGTGGACGTGACCGGGGACCTGGAGGCCATTTTGAAGGAGGAGAACGACGGCGGCAGAGTCAGCGGTCCCGGCGTGGAGCACCGGTATACGGTGGACGCAGAGCTTAAGTACGACGAGGCAGCCCTCAGGGCGCTTCTGGAGAACATGGCATTTGTAAAGAACGCCTCTCCCACCAGCGACGCCTATATTACTCCTTATGAGGAGGGAAAAGCCTTTTCCATCGTTCCGGAGGTCCAGGGAACGGAGATCGATATGGATAAGCTCATGGCAGCGGTAAAGGATGCCTTGAATTCCCAGACCCGGCTTTTGAAGGTGGAGAATCTGGACTGCTATAAGACGATCCAGGTCACTGCGGACAATGCGGATCTGAACCAGATGTGCGCCAATTTAAACCGGTATAAGGACATCAATATCACCTATGTATTCGGCGACCAGCAGGAGATCCTGCCGGGACTGGAGGCAGTCAAATGGATCGACGGCGTTTCCGGGTCCACAGTCCAGGTGAACCAGCAGAAGGTGGCGGAGTATGTGAAATACCTGGCTGATAAATACGATACCTATGGAAAGCCCCATACGTTTACCAGCACGTCCGGACGCCAGGTGTCTGTAAATGGCGACTACGGCTGGCAGATCAACCAGGCAGAGGAAGCGGTGGCTCTGACCAGGATGGTGCAGAACGGCACCAACCAGACCAGGGAACCGGCATACAGCCGCACAGCGGCCAGCCGGACCGGGAACGATTTCGGGACCACATATGTGGAGGTGGATATGGGCCTCCAGCACATCTACATGTATGAGAATGGGACTCTGATCGCAGAAGCGCCCATTGTCACGGGAAACGTGGCCAAGGGCTGGACCACGCCGGAGGGGCTTTATACCCTTTATTATAAGGAAAGGGACCGGGTGCTGCGCGGGCCGAAGCGGGCGGACGGAACGTATTCCTACGAGAGCCCTGTGTCCTACTGGATGCCCTTTAACGGCGGCATCGGACTCCATGATGCCAGCTGGCGCGGTAAGTTCGGCGGCGAGATCTATAAGAATAACGGCTCCCATGGCTGTATCAATATACCGCCGAAAACGGCAGCCGTGATCTATGAGCATGTATACAAAGGAATACCGATCCTCTGCTTTTATTAGGCGGGAATAAGAGGGTGTCCGCAGGAAACTGCGGGCACCCTCTGTTGCAGAAAATACGGGAAGAGGGAAGATTTCCCGGATGACAGGATCGAAGGAGGCAGCAAGGTGAACGAAAAGGAAAAAGAGCAGGAGCAAAAATATCTGGAGGCAGTGGACGTTTCTTATTCTTATGGTCTGGCCAAGGCCATGGAGAGGATAAAGAGTAACCCGGTACTGGGGTTCCGTACCGCTGGATCCAGGGCTGAGTATGAGACTGGAGAAATGCTGAGGCAGGAGATGGAGCGCATCGGCTTAGAGGATATCCATAAGGACCGGCTGTGTCTGGACGGGTGGGAATTTGAAAAGGCGGTACTGCGCTTTCGGGACGCAGAGGGAGCGGAACATGTCTTTCAGCTGGGGGCCTATCAGACCCAGTTTTTGACCGGGGGCTTTCAGAAATTTCCGCTGGTCTATGTGGGGCGGGGAGGAGCCCAGGACTATGCAGGCCGGGACGTGCGCGGCTGTCTGGTTCTGGTGGACATTAACCAGAGGGACGAGTGGTGGATCAACTTCCCTGTGTACCAGGCCCATTTAAAAGGAGCGGCAGCAGTGATCGCGGTCCAGGACAACGGCTATGGGGAGATCGACGGAGAGGCGCTGAACGCCCAGGACATTGCTGGTCCTAAGGATGCTCCGGCGTTTTCCATTTCCCAGAAGGACGCGGCTGTGTTAAAAGAGGCGCTTCAGAAGGAAGAACGGCTTACGGTGGAATTTGACGCCAGTTCCCGGATCCTGGAGCAGACAGAGTCCTACAATATCTGGGGAACGATCCCTGGGAGAGAGGAGGACATGATCCTTTTAAGCGCCCATTATGATTCTTATTATGACGGGTTCCAGGACGATAACTGTGCGGTGGCCATGATGCTGGGGATCGCCAGGGCTCTTCTGGAAACCGGATATCGGCCCAGAAAGACTCTGGTGTTCTGCGCCATGGCGGCGGAGGAATGGGGGATCGTCAATTCCAAATACGATTGGTCCACGGGAGCCTGGCAGCAGGTCTTCAAGCTGCGGCCTGACTGGCCGGGGAAGGTCATTGCGGATCTGAATTTTGAGCTTCCGGCCTACGCTCACAATGCCTGGGACGCCATCCGTTCTACTTATGAATATGAGGACTTTTTAAAGGAATTTGTGGAAAAGCTGCCGGTGGATCCCACGAACGTATATCCCCAGGGGCTGCGGGTCCACTGCCCCATCGAGACCTGGTCCGACGATTTTTCCATGGCTATTTCCGGGATCCCGTCCATGGTCAATGAATTCAGCAGCGCCGGATTTATGGAGACCCATTATCATTCCCAGTTCGACCGGGACGAGTTTTACGACGAGGCGGCATACCGGTTCCATCACGAGCTTTACGGACTTCTTTTGATGGCCCTGGACCGGGTGAACGTGGCTCCGGTGAACCTGGAACGGACCTTCCGGGCCTTGAGAGAAAGTGTCCGCCCGGTGACCGGGCGGGAAGACGAAAATGCATTAAAGACCCTGATGGAGAAGCTGGAGGAGGGAGAGAGGCTGGCCCGGGAGGTCTACGAGGCTGTGCGGACGGCCAATGCCGGAAATGGGGAGCCGGAGCGGGACAGAAGGCTCCAGAGCCAGCTTCTGTATCTCTTTAAAAAGGCCCAGGGATATTTTGTGCGGCTCAACTGGCACGATGAGGTTTTATTCCCCCACGAGGCGTCCCAGACCAATCTGCGGTATCTGGGTGAGGCGGTCCGGCAGCTGGAGGACAAAAACGTCCGGGGCGCCCTGGAGGCCCTGTACCAGGTGGATAACAACAAATATGCCTTCCAGTTTGACGATCAGGTATACCGCTATTTCACTGAATATGTGATGAACCAGGAGAAGGAACGGCTTCAGTGGGGAGCCGGAAGGATCGTCCATCATCTGGATCTGTCAAAACAGATCCGCAGCCTTATGGAAAAGGAACGGACCAGGAATACAGGGGTGGAGCCAGAGCTGGAGGCATTGAAGGCCATGGAGCGCCAGGCACTGGGCTGCTTTGACGACGATATCCGGTATATGATCCAGGCTGTGGATACGCTGACAGAGGGCTTGAGAAAGGCGAAAGAGGAGTAGGAAAGAATTATGGAAACCAGTGCGTTGTATCGAGTACAGAGAGAGGATCTGCCCAGACTCCAGAAAATGCTGACAGAGTGCTTTGCGGAGGATCCGCTGTATCATACGCTGATCCCGGATCCGGAAACCAGGAAGCGGCTGATGCCGGAGCTGTTTGAGTGCGATCTGAATGAATTTTATGAGACCTGTGAAATCTATGCGGAGAGCCCGGAGTTAAAGGGTCTTCTGGTGGTCTCTGACGAGGCGGAGGAGTACGATCCCATCCGCTTTTATCTGACAGAGGCCTGGGCCTCCTTAAAGACAGACGAGTATCTGATCAAAGAAGACAGGAGCCTAAAGACCCTCTGGAATTTCATCCGGGGACGGGACTATCTGAATTCCCGGTGGACAGCCCAGCTCCACCAGGAAAACCGCCTGCACATCATTTATCTGGCAGTGAGCCCCGGGGCCAGGCATACGGGGGTAGCGGAGATCCTCATGGACGAGGTGATCCGCTACTCAGAGAGCCACCGGATGCTGATCTCCCTGGAGACCCACAATGAAAAGAACCTGTCCTTTTACAGCCATTTTGGCTTTAAGACCTTTGGGATCGTGGAAAAGGATATGGGACTGAAGCAGTACTGCCTGGTGCGGGAGCCGCAGCAGGCGCAGACTGGAGACCTGCCCTGGGCAGACACAAGGAAGGGATAGAAAACGGAAAACCTCCGGGGCTGGCAGGCCCCGGAGGTTTTCAGGTATATATTGAGGAATAAACTTGCCCTTACTGGCAAATGGGCAGCAAAGTAAGGAAATTATCTCTGAACACGGCCGGATCCGTCGCCGCCGGCTAATTTTGTAACCTCGTCCACGGAAACCATGTTCATGTCTCCCTCGATGGAGTGCTTTAAGCAGGATGCGGCAACTGCAAATTCGATGGTGCTCTGGGCGTCATAGCCGTTTAAGCATGCATAGATCAGGCCGCCGCCAAAGCTGTCGCCGCCGCCTACGCGGTCAACGATGTGCATCTTGTATTTTTTGCTGAAGTAGTAATCGGTTCCGTCATATAACATGGCAGACCAGTTGTTGTCGTTGGCGGAAAGGGACTCGCGGAGTGTGATGGCGACCTTTGTGAAGCCGAAGCGGTCGGCTAACTGCTTTGCCACGTCCTTGTAGCCCTCATGGTTTACAGTACCAGTGGTCACGTCAGTATTGGCAGCCTTGATGCCGAATACGTCGGAAGCATCCTCCTCGTTGGCGATGCAGACGTCCACATATTTGCACAGCTCGCCCATTACCTCGCCGGCTTTGGCCTTGGACCACAGCTTATTTCTGTAATTTAAGTCGCAGGAAACGGTAAGTCCCAGCTCCTTGGCTTTTTTGCAGGCCTCTAAGCAGATACCGGCAACGGTGTCGTTGAGGGCCGGGGTGATGCCTGTGAAGTGGAACCAGTCGGCGCCTTCAAAGATCTTTGCCCAGTCGAAGTCCTCCGGGGAAGCCTCGGAGATGGCGGAATGGGCACGGTCATAGATGACCTTGGACGGTCTCTGGGAAGCGCCCTTTTCCAGGAAGTAGATACCCACACGGTCGCCGCCGCGGGCGATGTCCTTTGTGTCTACGCCGTATTTTCTTAACTCGTTGACAGCAGCCTGGCCGATCTCATGCTTCGGAAGCTTTGTAACAAAAGCGGCGTCCATGCCATAGTTTGCCAGGGAAACAGCCACGTTGGCCTCTCCGCCGCCGTAGGTGGCGCCAAAGCTGTTGGCCTGAACGAAACGGTAGTAGCCCTCGGGAGCGAGACGGAGCATGATCTCACCAAATGTAATAACTTTCTTTGCCATGATAAAATTCTCCTTTACTTCTGAACTAAATGTACTGCGAATCCGCCGATCTCATCCTCCAGATAAATGGCGGTCAGCTTGTCGCCTTTGAATTTTGCGGTTTCTTCTTTGAATTTATAGCCCATCATTTCCAGATAATTTTTCGCACGCGCAACGGAGTTGGTGGAAACTGCGATGTGGCCCTTTGCGCCAAGGCCCGGCGCTTTCATACATTCTACGGCTGTTCCGGCAAATACGGAGCTGTTTCCGGACTTCTTTGTGAAGCCGAAGAGGCCGTCGAAGGCAGAGGCTGTCTGGTCTGCCTGCTCCTCGTTCTCGCAGTTGATGCCGATATGGGCCAATTCAAAGCCCAGCATGGTCTGGACGGCCTCCTTTGTCAGATCGCGGATCTTATCGAATTCTCCGGCTGCAACCAGATCTTTTTTCACCATCCAGCTTCCGCCGCAGGCCAGGATCTTATCGAAGGCCAGGTAGGAATTGATGTTCTTTGCGTTGATGCCGCCGGTGGGCATGAATTTCATCTGTGTATAGGGAGCGGCCATGGCCTTGATCATGTTGATGCCGCCGGCCTGTTCAGCCGGGAAGAACTTTACCACATCAAGACCGAGAGAGATGGCCATTTCCACGTCGCTGGGATTGGAGGTGCCGGGGGTTACCGGGATCCCCTTATCGACACAGTATTTTACTACTGTGGGGTTCAGACCGGGGCTTACGATGAATTTTGCTCCGGCATTCACTGCGCGGTCCACCTGCTCAGTGGTGAGGACTGTGCCTGCGCCCACTAACATGTCCGGGAATTCCTTTGCCATGATACGGATGGATTCCTCAGCGGCAGCGGTACGGAAGGTAACCTCTGCACAGGGCAGTCCGCCTTCGCAGAGAGCCTTAGCCAGGGGGGCAGCGTCCTTGGCGTCATCAAGGACCACCACCGGAACGATACCGATCTTCTGGATCTTTTCTAAAACTTCGTTCATATTTCGTTTCTCCTTTGCTTTATTTAATGGAAAGGGATATAAAAATTCGGGTCACAATTCTGTCATGCGGTACAAGGTTTCACAATATGAAACTCAGTTCCGTATTGCGATATTTACTAAAATAAATTATACTCGCCGGCCTTTAAAAGTCAATAGGAAAAAGTAATTTTGTTATCCTTCCCTTACACAGAAAAATGTGATAAAATGAACGCTGAGATAACCGGGAGGACGGGGTCGCCGCCGCGCCCGGAATATGCGGATGCCGGGGAAGGAGACCCGGCGCCGGGGATATATGGAGCTGCGGGCCGGACTGGCCGGACGCCTGGGGCCGCAGCTGTCATGAAAGGACGATTATGGATCTGAAATTTGAGAATTTCCGTGCGGAGCATGTGGAAACGCTGGCAGGATATTATGGAAAGCGCCATGACCGGACCTGCGACAGCACGATCATGGACAATTTTCTCTGGGGAGGCTATTACCACATCCGTTTCTGTGAACGGGATGGAAAAGCTGTCCTCTGGATCATGAACATCGACGGAAAGGACTACGCTGCCCTTCCGGTCTGCGGCCTGGAGGACCTGCCCCATTATTTTAAAGAGCTGGAGCAGTATTTTAATGAGGAGCTCCATCTGCCGCTGGAGATCTTTCTGGCGGATGAGGAGGCGGTGGAGTATTTAAGGCTCCCAGAAGACCGGTATTCGGTGGAAGAACTTCCGGATGCCAGGGATTATATTTATAGTGCGGAGTCACTGAAGGTTTTATCCGGGAAAAAGCTGGGGAAGAAGAAAAACCACATCAACTATTTAAAAAGAGAGTACGCCGGCCGGTATGAGTACAGGACCCTGTGCTGCTCCGACGGTCTGGATGTGTGGCAGTTCCTGGATAAATGGAGAGCCCAGAAGGGACAGGAGGTGGAGGGCCACCTGGACTATGAGGTGGAAGGGATCCACGATATATTAAGAAACTGCAGTGCGTTCCATGTACACATGGGCGGCATTTACATCGACGGCCGGCTGGAGGCCTTTGCCATCGGCAGCTACAACGAAAAAGAAAAAATGGCCATTATCCATATCGAAAAGGCGAATCCGGAGATCCGGGGGCTTTATCAGTTCATCAACCAGCAGTTCCTGATCCATGAATTTCCCGAGGCGGAGATCGTGAACCGGGAGGACGACATGGGGCTTCCGGCGCTGCGCCAGGCCAAGCTGTCCTATGAGCCCATGGAATTCGCCAGAAAATTCAGGATCCGGCAGCTGTGGCCGGAGGAGGGCCGGGGGAAGGAAGAAAACAGGTTATGATCCGATATCTGGAAGCAGAAGAAAAAGGAAGGACAAGAGCGCTCTGGAACGAGGCGTTTCCAGAGGATTCCGTATCCTTCGGAGACTATTATTATAAGGAAAAAACAAAGGACAACCGGATCCTGGTCTGTGAGGAGGAGGGGCGGATCGTGGCCATGCTCCAGAGGAATCCCTACGCGGTCTCCATGCGGGGGGATGTGAGGACCTGCGACTATATCGTAGGCGTGGCAACGGCGGTCAGCGAGCGTCACAAGGGCCATATGAGGAGCCTGCTGCTGACCATGCTGCGGGACATGCAGGAGGAGCGGATGCCCTTTGCATTTCTGATGCCTGCCCGGGAATCCTTGTATTATCCGTATGATTTCCGGTTTGTTTTCGACCAGCCCCGGTGGGTCCTGGGCTACAATAAGGATCTTCGGAGGACGCCTCTGGAGGGGAGCGCCCTGTATAAGGAGCTGGCCGACTGGCAGAATGCCTGGCTGAAGCGCCAGTATGAGGTGTTTGCCGTCCGGGATCCGGCTTACCTGGAACGGATGGAAAAGGAGCTGAAGAGTGAGAACGGCTTTGTGAACCTGATCTATGAGGACGACTGGTTCATCGGCATGGAAAGCGAATGGGGGCTTAAGGAACGGGAGCTGCGGTATCTGTATACAGGGGAGCGCTACCGGACCCTGGCGGGTACAAAGCCGGCCATCATGGCCCGGATCGTATGTATGCCGGAATTTGTAAAAAATATCCGCCTTTCAGAGGCATGTCCGGAGGATGAGGTGACCGTTGAGATCGGGATCCATGACCTGTTTATTCCCCAGAACCAGGGTGCATGGATCTGGAAGTTAAATAAGAGCGGCTCTGAGATCATCCAGGAATCCCGGTTCATTGCCAAGGGAAAACTGGAGGTGTTCACCATCGCAGAGCTGACCCAGTGGCTGTTCGGGTATGCCCTGCCTGAGCAGGTGGAAAACGTTCCTTACGGCCAGTATATCGAGCCGTTCCACGGAGTTTTTCTGGACGAGGTGGTTTAGGGGCCGTTCCGGGGCCGGGGGGATCCATTTCGGGTGTTCAGCCCGGGGAAAGGAGTGCCAGAGATGACAGAACGCGAAACTTTGAAGCAGTGGCTTTCTGAGAGTGAGAATATCGTATTTTTTGGCGGTGCAGGCGTGTCCACCGAGAGTAAGATCCCGGATTTCCGGAGTACTGACGGTCTGTATAACCAGCAGTATGCATACCCGCCGGAGACCATTCTGAGCCACACCTTCTATATGAGAAGACCCGAGGAATTTTACCGGTTTTACCGGAATAAGATGCTGTTCCCCGATGCGGAGCCCAACCGGGCCCATAAGGCCCTGGCAAAGCTGGAGCAGGAGGGAAGGCTCCGGGCGGTGATCACCCAGAACATCGACGGCCTCCATCAGAAGGCCGGGAGCCGGGAGGTGCTGGAGCTGCACGGCTCGGTGCTCAGGAATTACTGTACAAAATGTGGGAAATTTTATGGCCTGGAGGCGGTCCTGGAGTCAGAGGGCGTTCCCAGATGTACCTGCGGCGGCGTCATCAAGCCGGATGTGGTCCTCTATGAAGAGGGGCTGGACCAGCATACGCTCCAGAAGGCCGTTTATTATATTTCCAATGCCGATGTCCTGATCATCGGAGGAACCTCCTTAACGGTGTATCCGGCGGCCGGGCTCATCGACTACTATGGGGGGAAAAAGCTGGTGCTGATCAATAAATCCGTGACGTCTATGGACAGCCGGGCGGATCTGGTGATCAGCGGTCCCATTGGAGAGATCCTGGGAGACGCGGCCGGAGTTTAAGCTCCGGGACAGAAAGGAGTGACCGGGTATGTATCAGCCGTCAGAACGGCGTTATGAAGGAATGGAATATAAGCGCTGCGGAAGGAGCGGCCTTAAGCTCCCTGCCATGTCCCTGGGACTGTGGCAGAATTTCGGGACTGAAAAGACTCTTAAGGAGCAGGAGGAGATCCTGTGCCATGCGTTCGACCGGGGCATCACCCACTTTGATCTGGCCAACAATTACGGCCATCCGGCCAGGGGACTGGCAGAGGAGAACTTTGGCCGGGCCTTAAAGGATTGTCTGGGACCGTACCGGGACGAGCTGGCCGTCTCCACCAAGGCCGGGTACGATATGTGGCAGGGGCCCTATGGAAACTGGGGCTCCAGGAAATATCTCATGGCCAGCCTGGATCAGAGCTTAAGGCGCATGGGCCTGGATTACGTGGATATTTTTTACCATCACCGGCCGGATCCGGAAACGCCCCTGGAAGAGACCATGGAGGCCTTAAGCGATATGGTGCGCCAGGGAAAGGCTCTGTACGTGGGAATCTCCAATTATAATGCGGAGCAGACTGCTGCGGCAGTGAAGCTTTTAAGGGAGAACCATACGCCGTGCCTGATCCATCAGGTGCGCTACAACCTTCTGGAGCGCCAGGCGGAGGACGGCCTGTTTCCCGTCCTTTCAGAGAATGGCGTGGGCTGCATCTGCTTTTCGCCTCTGGCCCAGGGTGCGCTGACGGACAAATACCTCCGGGGGATCCCGGCCGGTTCCCGGGCGGCCCGGGAGGGGAGCACCGTGGCAGCCAGATATCTGGATGCGGAGACGCTGGGAAAAATAAAGAAGTTAAACGACATTGCCAGAGCGGGCGGCATGACCCTGGCCCAGATGGCCCTGGCCTGGATCTTACGGAGGCCGGAGGTGACTTCTGTTCTGGTCGGGGCCAGCAGTACGGCCCAGCTGGACAGCAGCCTGGCAGCTCTGAAGCTCCCGCCTCTGGGAGAAGATGTGCGGAAGGAGATCCGTGCAGCGCTCGGGCAGTAAAGGACGGGCAGGAAACATAGGGAGGGATCCGATGGAGTATGAAGTAGGAGATATCGTCAAATTAAAAAAGCCCCATCCCTGCGGAAGCCAGGAATGGGAGATCCTGAGGGTGGGCGCAGACTTCCGGCTGAAATGCCTGGGCTGCGGCCATATGGTCATGGTGACCAGGCGGCTGGTGGAGAAAAATACCAGGGGCCTGCGTAAGCCCGAGAAAAAGGAATAAAAAAGAGGGGCTGTTGTAAAAGCGCGGATTCGGCTTTACAACAGCCCCTTTTACATTAGGCTTTTTTCTTCTTTTCCTTTGGAGTCATCTTAATGATCCCGGCCTTATAGAGCACAACGGCGCAGAGTACCGTGAGGACCATACAGATCAGCACCACAAAGCCCTCCATTCCTGCCAGAGGGAACACGGCGTTGACGCCGAACACCACTAAGAGCGGGAGGATCATGGTCAGCGGCTTTCCTTTGGCAACATAGTCGCCGCAGTCGTTGTTCACGAAGCTTAAAAAGATGCCGCCGAACAGGGCCGGGAGCAGATAGGTGGTGGCCGTCTGCACCGTGGGGCTGGTGAGGATGGGACGTAAGGGCACCAGGAGCAGCACGCCGCCGGCGATGATCAGGGTGGTGACGATGGAGGACACGGCTACGCCGATGGTGGCCACTGCGTCTCCTTCTTCTGTACCGGAGGCTGTGTCGGACATGATCTGGGCATTTACCACAACGGGGACCTTCAGGTTCATGACATTGCCTGTCAGAAAGGTGATATACGCGGAGGAGCCCAGGATCGGGGTATAGCTGAATACCTCGGCGATACAGGTGGGAATGAACACGGCCAGCAGGCCGCTGCCTGCGGTGATGACCTGGGCCGCGCTTTCCGGCCATACGTCGTATACGCTGGAAATGACCGCCGGGATCCCCAGCATGAGTATGATCCCGATGATGATGCCGATCCGTCCGGTCCGGTGAATACTGTCTTCGTATTTTTTATCCATATTGTGTTCCTCCTAAATTAACCAAGGATTTTGATCCAGACCAGCGAGGACGCCATGCCCAGGAGCAGGGTGTTTGCCATGACAAAGTTTCTGAGCCACAGGCATTTGAACCGCTTGATGATCTGTAAATGGATCAGAACGATGATGCAGGACGTAAATACAACGGCCAGGTGTACCTTGCCCTTCATTAACTGCATGGGAAGGAAGGCCTCGATGATGGCCAGGGAGAGGACGCCGGTGATCAGGGCCCCCAGCTCTCCGTGCTTGTTCCTGGCTTTGGTAAGTCCCATCTGGATCCGCTTGCCGAATAAAAGGATGGCAATGAGGCCGCCCATGATGCAGATGCTCATAACGAACATAACGGTGCCGACCACAGAGGCATCTCCGGCGGCGTTTAAGGCTGCCACGGACTCATAGCCGGTTCCGGTGGCCACCATGTCGGCTGCCATCAGCTCGTATGTGACAGAGCCCACCACGGAAAGGCGGAACCAGGACCAGGGCACGCCCAGGACCGACGCCAGGCTGAAAAGGCCGATGACGATGGAAATGGACGGAACGACAGAATAAATGGCAGAGGAGGTGATCACCAGTTTGAGCTTTTCTTTGGTGATCCCCAGCTCCAGGGCGTGTTTGTAGGCTTTTTTCAGCGTGATCAGACAAAACAGGATAATATAGGCGATTCCCAGCCCCACTAGTCCGTAGAGCAGGGGACTGTTCATGATTTCATTAAAGGTCATCTGTGTTCCTCCTTCATTACATGGCGTCCACATAGGTAAGGTCGTCGGGGATCGGGGATACGTAAACGCCGCCGGTCTCCTCCAGCAGCTCCTTTTTGGCCTGGTCAGCCAGGGCCGGGTCGTCAAAGATCCTGGTGCAGGCCAGTCCAATGGCCTTTGCGGCTGCAAGACAGGCTTTTCCGCCGATGGAGGTGCCCACCTGGGCGGTGTACTGCCAGGTGTGGTGGCCGGTGCCGGGGATGGCTGCGGAGGCGGTAAGCTGGGCGGTGGGAACCAGGTAGCTTACATCGCCCACGTCGCTGGAGGCAGTCAGCACCTTCTGGCGCATCAGGGGGCTGTAAGGGATCACAACGGAATTTAAGGGCCGCTTTTCAAACTCCTCCGGCGTCATTTTGTGGAGGACAGCCATTTTCTGTACCATAGCCTTTTTGGCGTCCTCCGGCAGGATGGCCAGGAATTTTCTGGCAATGGCGTAATCCTCCTCGTCAAATTCGGGGCCTCCCATTTCCACATAAGCATCGGAAAGCACCTGGAAGGCGGTGGGGTTGGGGATCACGTCGCTTAAGCCGCCCAGGACTCTGACCTTGACCTCGGTCTCAGTCATAAGAGCCGCTCCCTGGGCGATCTTTTTGATCCGGGCCAGGATCTCGCTGCTCTGGGCCAGCTTAGGAGCGCGCATAAAATACAGCAGGGAGGCATGGTCCTGGACCACATTGGGAGCTTCGCCGCCGTTGTCCAGATAGGCGTAATGGATCCTGGCATCGCTGATCACATGCTCTCTCATGTAATTGACGCCCACATTCATCAGCTCGCAGGCATCCAGGGCGCTCCGGCCTTTTTCCGGGGCTGCGCCCGCATGGGCGGAAATGCCGGTGAAGTCAAAGCGGACCTTATAGTTGGCTACCATGCGGGTCCCCATGGGAACGTTCTGGTCTGCCGGATGCCAGGTGAACATCATGTCCACTCCGTCGAAGCAGCGGGCCTTGGCCATAAAGCCCTTTCCGAAGCCCTGCTCCTCTGCGGGACAGCCGAAAAATACCAGAGTGCCGGTTTTTCCGCTCTGCTCCAGATACGCCTTTGCAGCCATGGCGGCTCCCACGGCTCCGGCCCCCAGGGCGCAGTGGCCGCAGCCGTGTCCGGTGGTATGCCCCTCATCCGGCTCCGGCGCGGCAACGCCGGCCTTCTGGCTCAGGCCAGGAAGGGCATCGTATTCGCCCAGGATGCCGACCACGGGAGAACCGCTTCCCCAGACGGCTTTAAACGCCGTAGGGATCCCGGCCAGCTCCTTAGTTACTGTAAAGCCGTCGTCCTCCAGGGCTTTTATGATGGTCGCCGCGCTTTTCGTTTCCTGGTAGCCCAGTTCGGCATATTCCCATACGGACCGGTTGAGCCCGGTGATAATCTGTGCCTTTTCACGGACGGCATCACGGATGATTTGTGCATTATCCATAAGAATAACCTCCTATTCCTGTAAAACATTGTATCATTTTGAAAATAAGTATACTGTCTGGATGGATAGATCACAAATATGTTTTATTTATAGGCGGCTATAAATTCCAGCGATGGACTTTAAAGTGAAGAAGAGATATAATAGAGAACAGCAAAAAGGAGGGGGAATGCATCATGACCATACAGCAGCTTCAATACGTTCTGGAGATCGCCCGGTGCGGCTCGGCGTCCAGGGCAGCAAAAAATCTGTTCCTGTCCCAGCCAAACCTGAGCAGCGCCATAAAAAACCTGGAACAGGAGCTGGGCTTCCCGATCTTTGAGCGGACTTCTGCCGGAATGAAGCTGACGCCTGCCGGAGCCAGGCTGGAGAAGGAAGCGTCGGTGATCATGGGACACTTAAAGGGGATCGCTGACGCGGGAAAAGAGGAAGGGACCTCCTGCCGGTTCCGGCTGGTCTATCCCATGTACCATCCGGCCTTTGAAGCCTTCCAGGATCTATGCCGGGATTACCAGGGGTATGATAAGATCGATCTGTCCTGTGCGGCAGGCACCGGGAGAAAGATGCTGGAGCTTTTGCACCAGGATCTCTGCGATCTGGTGGTCACCATCGATACCAGGGGCCATTACGCGGATTTCAACCGGTACTGCAGTCTGTTCCACCTGGAGTATCGGGATGTGGCAAAGGCGGTCTTTGCCGTACAGCTGTCCAAGGACCATCCCCTTTTAAAGGAAACTCCCTTTGACTTTTCAAAATTGAAAAACTATCCCTATGCAGCCTATATAGATGGAAACGGGGGAAACCTGAACTGGACGCCCTGGTCCAGTGTGGTGAATCCGGATAAGCTGATCCTGGTGGAATCCAGCGTTTCCAGGCTTTCTCTTGTGGCCAGTACCAATGCCTTCAGCCTGGTGTTCCCCCATTCCAGGGAGTACAATGAGGCCAACGGCGTGGTAACGGTGCCTCTGCCTTTTGATCCGCTGGTCTTAAGCTATATATACTCCCGGGACCGGGGATTAGGAGAAACAGGCGAGGCGTATGTGCGGCATCTGAAGGAGCGGATACGGGAGCATTTTGGGGAGGATGGCTGAAGTTGACGAGAAAAAAGGTAATAATTGCATGTACCCGCAGGCGGGTATCGGAAACCATAAGGATTCAATTGACCGAATTGATTGGGGAATATGCGGACGTAAGCCTGCTGGTAGTCAGTGAGAATTCCATTAGTGGAATCAACTGTGATTTGGTGGTTGCGATCAGCGATGAGGTTGCCAAGTGGATTGCCCCATTCCTTATGGAGGGGACGGAGATCATCGTTTTAAATCTGACAATCCCGAGGGATACTTATGACCGTTTAAAGGGAACAGAAGGGGAGTCAAGGGCGATTGTTGTAAATCACACACGCGAATTTGCAATGGAGACGGTGGCCCTTTTGTATGCCCTGGATGTGAAGAATATTGAACTGATTCCGTATTATCCAGGCTGTGCAGAGGACTATTCGGATATTACTCTGGCAATTACCCCCAACGAATTAGCCATTGTACCGCCGTATATAAAAAGAATCATTGATATAGGAGAACGTCGCCCGGATCCTTTGACACTTATTGAGATTTTTAGCCGTCTGGACTGTCTTCAGAGTGAGACGATTGAAAGGATTTTTGCATATGGAAAAAATGTGATCTCTGTAAACCGGGGAATCGCGGAACTCACAAGGAATGGACACGGATCAGGATTAAATCTCAGGCAGTTTCTTGAGGGAATACCAGAAGCGGCTTTTTTTCTGGATGAGAAAAAGGAAATTGTCCTGCTGAATTCGATGGCCCAGGAGTTTTCGGGGAGGTCATATACATACACACTTCAGAGAAATATTTATAACCTGATCCCGGAACTGGAGATGGTGTCCAGAACTAAACAGGATATAGAAGATGTGCTTCTGCTGAGAGGTGGGAAAAAATATCTGGTTACATGGAGATATTTTTCTAAAGGAGCCTTGGAAAGCAGCCTTCTGACTATTAAAAATTTTGAAAGAATCCGGGTTCTTTATGCAAAATATGGGGGAGAGAAAAGTGGCAGAAGTGAATTAAAATACAGCTTCAGCGATATAATAGGTTCCAGCAAGGCGATGGAGGCTTTGAAAAACAAGGCAGCAAGGTTTGCCAATACAGACTTCCCAGTACTGATCCAGGGAGAAAGTGGAACGGGAAAGGAGTTGCTGGCCCAGGCGGTCCATCAAGCATCCCAAAGAAAAAATGGCCCCTTTATTGCGTTTAATTGTGCTGCTCTGGCAGATTCACTTCTGGAAAGCGAGTTATTTGGATACCAGGAGGGAGCTTTCACAGGAGCCAGTAAAAAAGGCCGGGCTGGGATTTTTGAGATGGCAAGTGGAGGAACTTTATTCATGGATGAGATCGGAGATATTTCGCTGAATCTCCAGGCTAAAATTCTTAGGGTACTTCAGGAACAGGAGGTGGTACGGGTTGGAGGAAGTCAGGTGATTCCTATTGATGTACGGATCATATCCGCAACCAACTGTAATCTTCAAAAGCTGGTAGAGGAGAAAAAATTCCGATTAGATCTTTATTACCGTTTGAATACCCTGATTCTCCAGACAGTTCCGCTGCGGGAAAGACCTGGGGATATATCGGACATGCTTCTTCACTTTTTTAAAAAGAACAGGATTAAAAAAAATATTCACCAGGACGCAATGCGGTTTATGGAACAATATGACTGGCCTGGAAATGTTCGGGAACTCCAGAACGTGGTTTCTTATCTTTCTATCCTGGAAGGGGAGAATATTCATGCTTCTGATTTTCCAGAATATATGATGAGAAATGGAAAGAAGAGTGGAGATGATCCGGTTGCCGGAGTGGAAACAGAAACAGTGATCCTTGAATGTCTGGACTGGTATAGAAAAGAGGGGAAAAAGATTGGAAGGAAAGGGCTGGCAGAGAAAATAAAGGAGTATGGGGTTTTTCTGACAGAAGCAGAGCTTCGCCAGTGTCTGGAACAAATGAAATCAGCAGGGCTTGTTGAGATATATAAAGGTCGTGGAGGCACACAGATTTCAGAAGGTGGAAGAGAGAAACTGGGAAGGAAAAAGATATAAATAGACATAAATGGATTAATAAAATGGTTTAATTGGTTTTTGCAATCAATTAAACCATTTTTTGCGCGTAAAAATATCTGAAAATGTCGAAAATAAAGATAGAGGCAGGAAACAGATATAATGAAAATGGCTTGGCATGGGAATTGCTGTATTTTAGATTAGCAGCAGGCACTATAAAGCAGGTGGAAAAAGGAGGACATCTGTATTGTCTGACAATGGGAAGGATTCAAAAGAAAGGATGGGTTACTATGCAGGAAGCAAAAGAGAAGGTAAGTGTACAAAAGGCGCTGCTTATGGTAGGAGTGGCCTTACTAGTGATCATTATAGGAAAGCTGTTTTTGAAGCTGGATACGACGCTGGTTTTATTTATTTCATCAACAGCAGTCAGCATAATTGCGGTTCTTTTCTGCGGAACCAGCTGGAACAAAATTGAAGAGCAGATCTCCATAGGAATTAGACAGATGGGAGTTCCTGTAATCATTCTGATGGAGATTGGAATGCTGGTGGGGGCCTGGATGATCTCAGGAACGATACCAACGATCATGTACTATGGTATGAAGATCATGAACCCCAGATTTTTTCTGGTGCTCACATGTATCACCTGTTCTGTTATGTCTGTGGCTTCTGGAACATCGTGGGGAACATTGTCTACTCTTGGAGTAGCGCTTATGGGCGTAGCCCTCGGTCTTGGTATTCCCCTTCCTTATGTGGCAGGGGCGATTGTAGTGGGATCCTTTTTTGGAGATAAGATGTCCCCGTTATCAGATTCTACAATCGTGGCAGCAGCCTCCTGCAACGTAGAATTAACAGAACATATCCGCCACATGCTATATACAACAGTTCCAGGTTATATCGTATCCCTGGTTCTTTATCTGATTTTAGGAATGCAGTTTGGCGGCGGTACGATCCAGAACGAAGAATATACAGTTATTTTAGATACTCTTCAGGCAAACTTTGTAATAAACCCGATCATGGTTATTCCTCCGATCATTGTTCTAATTTTAATATTAATGAAAAAACCATGTTTGCCTACATTTGCAGCTGGAATTGCATCTGCAATTGTCCTGGCAATCGTATGTCAGGGGACAGATCTTTCTTCGGCTATGGCAGCAGTTGTTTCTGGTTATAAACAGGAAACAGGAACAGCACTGGTAGATGGACTTTTAAACCGCGGAGGAATCAGCAGTATGCTTTCTACCGTGGGCCTGGTTCTGGCAGCAGGCGTATTTGGCGCTCCCATTAAGGCCACAGGGGCAGTAGAGGTGATTTTTTCAAAGGTAAAAAGCTTTGCAAAGACACCCAGACAACTGATGATCCTTTGCACGATCATGCATCCTGTATTTATTCTGATCGCGGTAACTTATTATGTAACGTACCCCGTTATGGGAGAAATGGTAGGTCCGATCTACGAAGAATATGGCCTGCATAAAAAGAATCTTACCAGGACCTTTGAGGATACAGGAACGATCAGTGCTCCGCTGATCCCATGGGGAATGGCGGGAGCGTTTATTACAACTACTCTGGGTATAACGCCAGGAGAATACTGGATGTACATGCCTCTGACGTGGATGTGCGCCCTGACAGGAATTGTACTGGCAATTACCGGAATTGGTGTTGCGCGTACAGACGGAACCATGATAACGCCACTCTTTAGGAAAAAAGCGAAAAAATAGAAGGGGGACAGATGGAACATGACCAGCGAGGGAATGACATGGATCAAAGCAAATGAGAAATTTCTTGGAGAAATCAGCGACACGATATGGGGATACGCGGAAACTGGATTAAAAGAATACAGATCTTCGGCATACCTGGAGGACATATTTGAAAAAGCCGGTTTTACAGTCAGAAGAGGCGTGGCAGGGATGGAGACCGCTTTTGTGGCAGAATATGGATGCGGTCACCCTCATATCGGGCTGTTGGCAGAGTATGACGCCCTGCCTGGACTAAGCCAGGCAGTATCCCATGAGCAGAAGATCTATGAAAAAGTCCCCTGCGCTGGCCATGGATGCGGTCATAATGCCCTGGCTGCCGCTGTGACAGGAGGTGGCCTTGCGATTGCACAGGATATACAAAAGGGACAGGTTAAAGGAAAAGTCACTGTTTTTGGGTGTCCCGCAGAAGAGCTTCTGATCGGAAAGGGACGGATGGCGGAAGCCGGACTCTTTGATGAATGTGATGTCCTTTTGTCCTGCCATCCGAATGACGTGAATTATGTATGGGCAAGAACCAGTAATGCGGTATGGTCGGGGAAGTTTTCGTTTACGGGAAGAACTGCCCACGCCGCTATTGATCCCTACAATGGCCGGAGCGCTCTGGATGCGGTAGAACTGATGAATGTTGGAGCCAATTATTTAAGAGAGCATGTTACTCCGGATGTGCGTATCCATTATGTTATTACCAACGGCGGTGAAGTGCCCAATGTGGTTCCAAAGAGCGCCCAGGTCTGGTATACCATACGTGCCCAAAACAGAGAAAGTGTTCAGACTTTAAAGGCGAGGATACAGAATCTGGCGTTGGGAGCGTCGATTATGACAGAAACCACTTTTGAAACAGAGACAGTTTCGGACTGCTCGGATGTGCTTCGGAACAAGGTCCTGGAACAAGTCCTTCTGGAATCCATGAAAGAGACGGGAGCACCTGTCTGGACGGAAGAGGAGTATCGGTTTGCAGAAAGAATTTCTGAAAATGTAGCAGAGGGATTAAAGAGAAAGGCGCATTCGGAGTATCATCTGGATGGACAGGTGTACCGGGGACTCCATACAGGAATTTACGATGGGTTCTACCGGGAAGGAGAGACAATGGCAGTTTCTACGGATGTGGGGGATGCTAGCTGGCGCGTGCCCACGGGCGTATTTTCATTTGCATCTACGGTGATAGGGTCACCGGGCCATTCATGGCTGTACACATCCTGCTGCGGTTCTTCTATCGCCCGGAAAGGTGTCAGCATGGCTGCACAGGTACTTTTGAGAACGGCAGAAAAACTGTATGAAGACCATAAACGGATCATCATGGCAGCAGAGGAGTTTAAGAAAGAACAGACGGTACGGGAGGAGATGTTCTAAATGGTAACGATTAAAGAAAAAGTTTTTACAGATGTATTGGTGATCGGCGGTGGAGGAGCTGCCTGTACAGCGGCGGTGGCTTCTGCCCGGAAAGGTGCAGATACGGTTCTGGTTTCCAAGGGAAAGATTGGAAACAGCGGAAATACAATTATGATCGGCGGCTCTTACGGCATGGACGGAGAAAGTGCTTTTTATGAATATCATATTCCAGAGGCGGATCCATCCTTCACAAAGGAAGACTTATTCCGGTCCATCTGTAATGATGGATTTAATTTAAGCGACCAGAATATGGTGGAACAGTTTGTGGAGGAAAGTCCCCGTATTGTGTACGAGGTGAGGGAGTGGGGGCGAGAGGCTGGACAGCATTATAAGTTTTACCGCCCGGGGAACTGGGATGTATCGGGAAGAGGCATGGGACGTTCTCTTTTAAAGGGAGTAGAGAAAGAAGGCTCCATTCGTCTGTATGAAGATGTTATGATCATAGGACTTTTGAAAAATGGAGACAGGGTGACCGGGGCTGTGGGAATGGATTTATATGAGGGATGCCTTCTGCAGTTTGAAGCTAAGGAAGTAGTCCTTGGAACAGGTGGGTATCAGCCCTATTCCCTGAAAAATACGAATTCCGATATGACTGGAGACGGTCAGGCCATGGCTTATCGGGCAGGAGCCCGGCTGGCAGATATGGAATTTATGCTGTTTCTGATCACTGCTGTGGAGCCCAATGAGATGCGTGGCTCAATCCTTCCAGTTATATGCACATTCAGGGATGCGTTTGATTATGATCCCGTGGACCGGTTCGGCCAAAAAATAGAAATTCCCAATCAGTTGAGAGAAATGGAAAAAACGAGCGAGATGTGCAAGCTGGTACATATTTATTATTACGGAAAGGCTATAAGGGAAGGACGGGGAACGGAGAATGGAGGCATCTATTTCGATTTCCATCGTTTTACAGACCAGGAAATTGATCGGATGTTTGATGCTCTGATGGATCACTTTGACGGTTTTTATCCCAGGGGAAAGTACCATGGAAACGATATTCTGGAATATAAAAGGCTGGTAAAAGAAAAGAGACGCATTGAGGTGGGACTTTCCAGTGAATATAGCGTGGGAGGGATTCTGGTAGACGAAAATATGGATACGGGTGTTCCAGGTCTTTTTGCGGCAGGCGAATGTGCCAGCGGTGTCTTCGGCGCAAACCGCGTAGCTGATGCGGTGACGGAGATGCTGGTGCAGGGATATAAGGCTGGCACCGTGGCGGCAGAACGCGCGGCTCTGGAAGAAAAAGTGGAGAGCAGCCGAGATTCGGTAAGCATGATAACGGAGGGGATAAAAAGAAGGCTGGAGCAAAAGGGGGGATGCCGTCTGGGGGACCTTATTGCGCAGATGGAAAGTGTTTCCGATAAGACTCTGGGGCTTTGGCGGAATGAAGAGAGCCTGAATACAGGACTCCAGGCATATGACAGACTGGAAAAAGATCTGGAAAGCGTGGAAATCGCGGATAAAACCCTGGTGTATAACAGAGAGCTGATCCGTATGCTGCAGGCGGAAAATACTCTTTTATGTTCCCGTGTGGCGTCTGGAATGGCCCGAATGAGAAAGGAAAGCCGTGGACTTCATTTACGGGAGGATTACAGCTATATTGACAATGAGCACTGGCAGAAGCGGATCATCAGCCATCTGGACAGTGGAAAGGATGTTCTGGAGACAAGAACTCCGATCGTAACAAGGGTACCACTGCGTCCGGAAAAAAAGGTAGATTACGAAACGTTTATCCTGGAAGAGGATCTTGGAATGGCAAATATGGAGGAGAAATAGATGGAAGTAAAAATTTACCGGTGGAATCCAGAGACAGATATGAGTCCCCATTACGATACGTTTCATGTGGAATTTCATAAAGAAGCGAGGAAAACGGTCATGAACCTTCTGGAGGAAATCGGGGATACCCAGGATGGAAGCCTGAGCTTTTATATGCATAGTGCATGTGGACAGGGGATTTGCGGACGATGTGCTGTTAAGGTTAACGGGAAGGTACGTCTTGCCTGCAACACAGTTCTGACAGGGGAAGACATTGTGCTGGAACCGGCCAATGAAAAAGTAGTGAAAGACCTGGTGGTAGAAAATTGACAGATGTGGAGGAAAACCTATGCATAGCGAAAATGAACTTGGATATCAGACTAGGTCTGATGGGTTTGGAATTTTGTATGGGGAAATAGCTGGTGCTCTGATCGAGCGATGCGGCAGAAATGGAATGGGGATCGTGCGCAAAGCGGTAGCAGCTTATGGAAAGAAAAAGGGAAAGAGGCTTCGGGAGCAGTATATGGGAAGTGGAGTGAGGACGGATCTCCATAATCTTATGGCAGCTGAGGATGGGTGCTGGAAGGATCCCCGGACCTTAAAGACAACTGTAAGGGATACGCCAGAAGCACAGCTATGGGAAATATACAGCTGTCCTTTAGAGAAAAACTGGAGAGACAGGGGCAGAGAGGAAGCCGGGCGGCTTTATTGCGAGGAGTATCTGCATGCTCTTATGGATGGATACGGAGAAGGGGCTGGCCAGGCGAATGTTTCAAACAGCAAAACGTGCAGGAGAGATGACAGATGTGTTATGGCTATGTATTGCCGTACAGCCAACCAGAATGAAACACAAAAGGGAACTGGCGATGGGAATGGTATCATAAGAGAAATTCCAGTTGAAGAAAGCACTCTTTTATTATACAGGTGCTTTATAGAGGTAATGAAAGAGGAAAAGGACGCAGAGGTGGTGGCTGCTGTCACGTATGGAATAAAAAATGGCGCAGAGATCATGGCGGAAACCTTAATAAAAAAGGCGGATCATGTGGGGAGAAGTCTGGATGAGGATTTCCTTATGGAATTTTTTCCGTTTTGCCGGATGGAGGAGCTGAGGGAAGATCGGATCCTCAGACAGTGTTTCCTGCATGTATTTGACGAATGTCTGCAAAAGGGAGGCTGGTTATGAAGTATACATTGAACGAAATGCAGATTATGAATCTGGCAGATCATTATACATTGCTATATGCATTTCTGGGCAAAAGTCTTTTGGAACAGTGCGGAGAAAAAGGAGAACGGGCATTAAGGGAGGGAACACGCCGGTTTGGAAGAGACCGGGCAGAGGCCTTAAGAGCACGCCATCTGGATGCGAATGTAAAGATCAATATGCATAGTCTGTTTGCCGTAGGAGCAGATCTTCCTCCAGATCCCCGTTTTAAACGTGAACTCCAGGAATTGAATCCCCAGGAGAGGGTATCGCATACGCTGTACTGCCCGATGGCTGCCCTGTGGAAGGAATATGGGGTAATGGAAATCGGACGTATTTACTGTGAGGAATTCCATCGGGCCTGTTACGGACATTATGCATTTGGATACACGAAAGTAAATCTGGCGAAGACACAGACTCAGCCGGAAGATGAATATTGTGCATTTAATGTGGTACTTCGGCCGGAGACACTGCCGGAGGAACTTCGGGCAGTATGTTTTGAGGAGTATGATCCGGAATATTCCGGGCCAGTGAAGCAACTGGCCCAGGCACAGGGTAAATCCGGATTCGGAACATTATTTATTAAATTGTATTTTCATATTGCCCAGGCAGCGGAGGATATTCTGGGAGATATGGGAAGGTCTGCGGTCTGTAAAGGGCTGGAGGACATGGCAGAAGAATGCGCAGATCGGCTCCTTTGTGCTGCAAGGGAGCAGGGGAAAGAGATGAGTCTGGACTTTATAGAAGCAAATTATCCGCTTAGAATGGATATGGATGGTGAGCCGCTCTGGAGTATTTATGGGAGTGGCGGGTGGAAAGAGGAAATGAAGAATCATTTCTGCAATAAGGTACAGAGAATATGTTTGGATAATGGGCAGCGCTTATTTTAAGGCTGCCTGTTTTCTGTGACGGGAAATGGAAGATCAGCTTAAAATGAAGAAAAAACAAAGAAAATACTTGCATTTTCCTCATATATTTGCTATGATGATTACCTGTGACATATTAATTCCTTGCTCTCGTTACTGAAAAGCGGGGGCCAGAGACCACAAGGAGGGAAAGAAACTATGAACAAATACGAATTAGCAGTTGTTCTGAGCGCAAAGCTTGAGGACGATGAGAGAACAGCCGCTCTGGAGAAGGTGAAAGGCTATATCACCCGTTTCGGCGGAACTGTTACAGATGTGGATGAATGGGGCAAGAAAAAGCTTGCTTACGAGATCCAGAAAATGAAAGAGGGATTCTACTACTTCATTCATTTTGAAGGTGATTCCAACTGCCCGAACGAGGTAGAGGCACATGTCCGCATCATGGAGTCTGTGATCCGTTACCTTTGCGTAAGACAGGACGCTTAATAAAGAAAGTGTGATTATATGAATAAAGTTATCCTTATGGGTAGATTGACCAGAGATCCCGAAGTGCGTTATTCCCAGGGCGAGCGTTCCATGGCCATTGCCAGATATACGCTGGCCGTTGACCGGAGAGGCAGGAGAAGCCAGGATGGAGACCAGGGTCAGACTGCGGATTTTATCAATATCGTAGCCTTTGACCGCGCCGGCGAATTTGCTGAAAAGTATTTCCGCCAGGGCATGCGCGTGCTGGTGTCCGGCAGGATCCAGACCGGCAGCTATGTAAATAAGGATGGCCAGAAGGTCTATACGACCGATGTGATCGTAGAGGACCAGGAGTTTGCCGACAGCAAGAACCAGGGCGGCGACAGCGGCTTTGGCTGCGGAAGCTATGGCGGGAACAATAACCGCAGCAGCTACCAGCAGGGGACAAGACCTGCTCCGTCCAGTGCCATCGGTGACGGATTTATGAATATTCCTGATGGAGTCGAGGACGAAGGACTTCCATTCAATTAATTCTGACAGGAGGTAATTAAAAATGGCATTTAATAAAGACGGCAAATCCGATTCTTCCAGAGTAAGAAGAGGCGGCATGCATAGAAGAAAAAAAGTCTGCGTATTCTGCGGCGATAAGAACGGCGAGATCGATTACAAGGACGTAAACAAGTTAAAGAGATACGTATCTGAGAGAGGTAAGATCCTTCCCAGAAGAATCACCGGCAACTGTGCAAAGCACCAGAGAGCTTTAACTGTTGCGATCAAGAGAGCAAGACACTTAGCTCTTATGCCCTATACATGTGAATAATATTTGACATGCAGCAGCCCTGGAAACCTAGTGTTTCCGGGGCTTTTTTTAGCAGATCAAAGCTGGAGAGCCATGTTTTTCCGGAAATGCAGATATTTTCTGTCTTTTTGCAAAAAATCTGCCTTGCCAAGTGAAAAGAAAAGTATTATACTCTCCATGTATCAGTACAAAAGTATTAGAAGGAGGAACTGTTCATGCAGGTGACGAAAGAAACACTTATGGGTGAGCTGCTTCGCTATGATATTGATACCGCACAGATTCTGATGGGTGCAGGGATGCACTGTATTGGATGACCGTCTTCACAGATGGAGTCTCTGGAAGAGGCCTGTATGGTACATGGAATTAACTGCGATCAGCTTGTGAATATTCTGAATGAATACCTTACAAAGAAAAACGCGTAGTTTTATGCCATAAAAAGGCTGCCGGTTCATATTCCGGCAGCCTTTTGCATATTTTTTTATTTATGCTCAGATCTTTGCTAAAGCTGCCAGGGTGTTCTGCTTCACGATCACCTCATAATGCTCGGCATAATAGGCCTCGGCCGCCGGGTCCTGGCGGAGCCGGGTCCCGTACTCGGAAAGAAGATTACAGGTACGGCTGAAGGAAAGCTCATCGGAGCTTTCTTTTTTTAATACCAGATAATACCTTCCGCTCTGCGGGTTTTTATAGAGGACGCTGGAACCGGAAAAAACGGATCCGGTTTCTCTGGCGGCGGCACAGACCTGGTCTAAGGAGTCAAACTGATAGAAGCGGATGTATCGGGCGGGATCCGGAAGCTCTCCGTCGGGAGCCTTGGCGGCCTTCTGGGCCTGTGCATTTTTATCAGATACAGCCGGGGCGGCTTTTGCTCCTTCACCCTGGCCGGGGTTCTGGCTTCCCAGGAGGCTTAAAAGGGCATCCGCGCCGTCCAGGAGCTCTGCGGTCAGATTTCCCACAGAGGGATCGTCGTCCTCATCGGCTGCGGAAAATTTAGAGAAGCGGGTGTCCAGCTCCTCGGGATCCTCGATCTTTGTGATGATGAGCATGACGCTGTCGTTGGCCATGGGGATGGCCTCCACCATCAGCGGGATATCCTCTGCCTCAAAGCCCACCTCCCTGGAGGCGCGCTGGATCATTTCGCGGAACAGGTTTCTGGCCTTTTCACTTCCGTAAGCCAGCTCATTCAGATTGACGTTCCGCACACTTAAGTCAAAATTGCTGAGGGTACAGCGGATCTGGTTTTCATTGATACGTTCTATTTTCATTGGATCACTTCCTGTCTGTATAGATATATGTGAATGGCGAAAAGATACACTTTTACGTTTATAATATACTATATCCTATTCCGATTTGGCAATGATATGTGGAAAAATTATTAAAATTTTAAGGAATAGAAGAATCCTGTTGTAAAAGGTCAGATCTTGTATTAAAATAAAGATCAGAGATTGTATTGCCGAAGGGAGGTGCAAAGATCGGAGAACACGTTCTGTTTGGTAAATACCGTCTGTGCAGGAAGCTGGGCGCTGGCCGCTCCGGGAATGTCTTTCTGGCCTGGCATACAGAGCTGGAGGAATACCGTGCGGTGAAGATCGTTCCAAAGACCATGGCCGACTATGAAACCTTCAGAAAGGAGGCCCTGTTCTTAAAAACGCTCCGCCATCCTGGGATCCCTCTTGTATACGACGTGGAAGAGGACCTGACAAACAGTTATCTTATCGAAGAATATCTGGAAGGCGAATCTTTATATGCCCTGGTGAAACGCCTGGGCAGTCTGTCAATGAAAACGGCGGCTGAAATCGGAATTCAGGTGTGCCGTTTGATCCAGTTCATGAATACAGCAGATAATCCCATTTTATATCTTGACCTTCAGCCAAAGAACCTTCTGGTCTGTAATGGAGCAGTGAGGCTTATTGATTTTGACCACGCGCAGTATGCAGAGGATGTGACCGCTTTCGGGGAACGTTATGGGACCATAGGGTTTGCAGCGCCGGAGCAGTACCGGGGAGAGCCCCTGGACTGCCGGACGGACGTTTACGCCATTGGTGCGCTCTTATATTATATGTGCCGGGGAGAACCGCCCGGGAACGGCTTTTGTCTCGGGGACAGAAGCGGTACCTGGGAGCTGGACCGGATCATCCGCGGGTGTATGGCCGCAGAAAAGGATGGGCGCTACCAGAACGCAGGGAAAGTGGAGCAGGCGCTTTGTGAATTAAAGACCGTTCTATCAGAAAAACATGCAATAGAATCTCTGACCATCGTATTTGCCGGGGCCAGGCCTGGGATCGGAACGACCCATGCAGCCTTTGGCATATCAACTTTCTTGACCCGAAACGGGTATCCAGCATTGTATCAGGAAGAATACGATACGGATGCTGTCCGGCTGTTCATGAGAAATACAAAAGCAAGACCGGACGGCGCCGGCGTATTCCACATCGGATCCTTACATATCCGTCCATACTATGGCAGAACAGTAAAAATGCCATATCGTTATTTTCCAATTATCATTAAGGACATAGGAACGGCCTGGCAGGGACAGGAGACGCTGCCGGAGGCGGACTTTTTTGTACTGGTATGCGGAGGGAAGTGGTGGGAGACTGCCCGCACACTGGCTGCATCCAGATACTTTTTAAGCCGCGGAAGGTGCATCCTCCTGTTTAATCATATGTCGGAGGACCTCCGCATGAAGCTGCCGGACGACCTTAAGGGGGTTCCATGTTTTTATCTGCCGTTTTTTGCAAATCCACTGAAGGAAGATCGGGATGCTGCGGCCTGTTTTAGGGAGATCATGACCGCTGGAACAGGAGGAATGAAAACATGGGAAAGAAAAAAGAGACGCAGGGGCTTCTGGACCAGAAGACCAGGCTCATAGGGATCGCGGCGGCAGGACACAGCGTGGGCTGCACGCATTTTTCCATTATGCTGCTCAATTATCTGGCCGGTTACAGGAGAAGACGGGCGGCTCTTATGGAGTGGAACAGCACAGGCGACCTGGAACGGCTGGAGAAGGTCTGCACGGGAATGGTGCGGGAGAGCTCTGCCTACCGGGTCCTGGAGGCAGATTATTTTAAGCATGCCGGTCCCAGGGAGCTTGCCATGGCCCTGGGAGCCGGGTACGACGATATTCTGATCGATTTCGGCGTGCTGGAGGAGGGAGATACCGCAGAGTTTCTGCGCTGTGAAAAACAGTTCGTGGTGGCCTCCTTCAGCGAATGGCAGCAGGAAAATCTCCGGGAGTTCGCCATGGAAAGGGAGCGGACGGAAAAAGAGAGCTGGCAGTATCTGGCCGTTTTTGGCAGCGATGAGACCAGAAAAGAGTTTTGGAGACGTTTTGGCATCCTTTCCAGACGGATTCCGTTTTCAGCGGACGCTTTTTCTGTTACAGAGGAATGCGGAATATTTTTTGAAAAGCTGGTCTGACCAGGAAGAATACGCCGGCGGCGGGGAATATGTCACAGAAGCCCTCCAAAGGGTCCGCCGGCAGGAAAAGGGGAAGGGAATATGGAAAAAGATGTACGCGAGCATACGAAGGAGAAGGCAGGCTGCCAGGGGGCAGGCGAAGGAACAGAGGACTGGAAAGAGAAAGAAAAGCAGCAGTATCTGGGCGGGCTGAGGCGGCTTTCAGAAAAAGGGATCGCCATTTATGTGGACGGCCGGGTCTCCGGTCCGCCGGAATGGGAAAAGCTGTTTGAAATACGCGACGATAATATGTTTTATATGGGAGATTATGTACAGGCAGAATCCGGAGGGCTGAAGGAGGTACGGTTCGACAAGGTGTATCTCAGCCGGGAGGATCTGAAAAAGCCGGAGGAATAAAAATACTTAAGGAAGGAAAAGGGGGGATGGGAAGAAAAGGGAGGAGCCTGCGCGGCCGGAAGATGCTGTTCTGCCGAATATGATGCTTTTGGATGCGCAGGCGGCGGGAGGGATCTGATACAAAATCGTTACAAAAAATTAATAAACAAAACCATACCCCTATGATATAATCGGGGATATCAGAAGAAAACCAACCCATGGAAGCCGCCGTACACGGCGCGGGTCATCGGAAAGGAAAGAGAGCGCAAATGAAAAAAATAATGCCAGTGATCGCGGCCCTGGGGCTGATCGCAGTGTGTGTACTGGGATTTTTCGGGTACAGGGCGGCCAGAAAGTATATCCCCACAAAGGAAATGGCAGATCTTAAGAGCTTTTATGGGGTGAGCGGGGAGGATACGGCGATCCTTTATAACCAGGAGCTCCAGGAGGCCAGGGGACTTTATATGAACGGCCAGACCTACCTGCCCATTTCCTGGGTCAACGAGCACATAAATAAGCGGTTCTACTGGGACGGTACGGAAAATATGCTGGTCTACGCCCTGCCGGACCAGATCGTTTATGCCGATGGGGAAACCCAGGGGGCCAATGGGAAACCGCTCCTTCTGGACAGGGAGGACGGCGTCTGGCTGGCCCTGGGGCTGGTCAATAATTATACGGACGTGGAGATCCTGGCCTTTGACAGCGGGGACGTGAAGCGGGTATTTGTCACAGACTGGGGAACCCGGAATATGGCCGCAGTGAAAAAGTCTGGAAAGGTCCGGGTCCGGGGAGGGGTAAAGAGTCCCATTGTGACAGAAGTGGAGAGGGATATGCAGGTCGCTGTCCTGGAATCCATGGAAAAGTGGTCAAAGGTGCAGACCCCCGACGGCCACCTGGGCTATATCCAGAATAAATGTCTGGATACGCCGGAGCCCCAGGCCTTTGAAGGGACGGCCGAGCTTCCGGAGTATTACGGCACGCCCATGGATGAAAAGGTAGTCATGGCCTGGCACCAGGTGACCAGCCGGGAGGGCAATGCCGGGCTAAACAAGCTCCTGGAAAAGACAAGGGGCGTCAATGTGGTGTCTCCCACCTGGTTTGCATTAACGGATAACGAAGGAAATTACAGCTCCCTGGCAGACCAGGATTATGTAAAGGCGGCCCATGATAAGGGGATCCAGGTCTGGGCGCTCCTGGACAATTTCAGCGGCGATGTCCAGTCGGAGAAGCTCCTGGCCTCCACCTCCACCCGGAAAAAGCTCATTGATAGCCTGATGGCGGATGTGGAGAAATATGATCTGGACGGCCTCAATATGGATTTTGAGGGACTGAAGCAGGAGGCGGGCGTCCATTATGTGCAGTTTTTAAGGGAGCTTTCCATCCCCTGCCGTCAGAAGGGCATCGTGCTGTCGGTGGATAATACGGTCCCGGCAGAATTTAATAAGTTTTATGACCGTAAGGAACAGGGGATCGTGGCAGATTATGTGGTCATCATGGGCTATGACGAGCACTACAATGGCGGCGCCCCCGGCTCGGTGGCGTCCCTGGGATACGTGCGGGACGGGATCGAGAATACCTTAAAGCTGGTTCCCAGGGAAAAGGTGATCCTTGGAGTTCCCTTCTATACAAGGGTATGGACGGAAACGGATGAAGGCGTAAAATCCTCGGCCCTGGGGATCGAAGAGGCAAAAGCATGGATCGAGGCCAACCAGGTGGACCTTTACTGGCAGAAGGAGCTGGGGCAGTATTACGGAGAGCTTCCTCTGGAAAACGGGATCAAGATGGTCTGGATGGAGGATGAGGAATCCTTAAAGCTGAAAATGAACCTGGCCCGGGAGAATGACCTGGCCGGTGTTGCCTGCTGGAAGCTGGGCCTGGAGGACGAAGAGGCCTGGACCGCCATTGGCTGGGATTGATCCCCGGCCCTGAAAAACAGTTCTTTTTTCGTCTCCCTGCGGATATACTATTAAAAAACGCATTTGGGGACAGGTGGAATGAAGAGACTGGCCATGGAGGAGCTCTGCGGGCTCATCCTTCTGCTCATGGTATTTCTGGCGGCAAAATATGGGAGCGTCCAGGTGGTCTCCGCCCAGGCGCAGAAAAAAGAACAGCCGGTGGTCGTGGTGGACGTGGGCCATGGCGGCAGGGACCCCGGAAAGGTGGGGATCGACGGAAGTCTGGAAAAGGACGTGAACCTGGCTATCGCTCTGAGGTTAAAAACATATCTGGAGCAGTCGGATGTAAAGGTGGTCATGACCCGGGAAACGGACACGGCTCTTTATGGGAAAGAGGACTCCAGAAAAAAGATGGCGGATATGAGGGAGCGGTGCCGGATCATCGAGGAAAGCGGCGCGGATCTGGTGGTCAGCATCCACCAGAACAGCTATCACCAGGAGGAGGTTTCCGGCGGCCAGGTCTTTTACTATAAGTCGTCGGAGAAGGGAAAACGGCTGGCAGAGATCATCCAGAAACGGTTTGACTATGTACTTGGGGAGCAGAACCGCCGCCTGGCCAGGGCCAACGGCAATTATTATCTTCTGCTTCATGTGAAATGCCCCATTGTGATCGTGGAGTGCGGATTTTTAAGCAACCGGAAGGAGGCGGCCCTGCTGCAGGATCCGGAATACCAGGACCGGATGGCCTGGACGGTCCACATGGGGATCATGGAATATCTGGGAGGAAGTGCGTAATGGCGCAGATGGAACTTGCAGTTTTAGATTTTATCCAGGAGCTTTTCCGGAATCCGTTCATGGATTCCCTGATGCCGGCGGTCACCAGTCTGGGAGATGCCGGCTTTCTCTGGATCCTTCTGGGACTGGCTCTTTTATGCAGCAGGAAATACAGGAGGACCGGGGCGGCAGTACTGCTGTCCCTGGCGGCGGATCTGGTGATCTGCAATCTGCTTCTTAAAAATATGGTGGCCAGGGTCCGGCCCTGCGACTTAAACCCGGCAGTCCAGCTGCTGATCGCCCGTCCGTCGGACTTTTCTTTCCCGTCGGGCCATACGGCGGCAGCCTTTACGTCGGTTTTTTCCCTTTACCGGGAAAACAACCGGCTGTGGAAGCCGGTCCTGGTCCTGGCGGCGGTCATTGCGTTCTCCAGAATGTACCTGTACGTCCATTTCCCCACGGATGTCCTGGGAGGCGTGGCCGTGGGCTGGGTATGCGCCCTGGCGGGACAGGCTGTATCCAGGCGTCTGTTCCCTCAGGCATGACCAGGAAATAGTCCTTGCTTTTTTATTTCCTTTGCACTATAATAGCTTTGTAATTCAATATGTTCTTCGGGGCGGGGTGAGATTCCCCACCGGCGGTGACAGTCCGCGACCTGCCAAATGCAGCTGATCTGGTGAAATTCCAGGACCGACAGTATAGTCTGGATGAGAGAAGAAATTGTGTGACTTGGAGTTTATGGCCCCGGACTTATTTTATTGGTCCGGGACTTTTTTATTTACACGGGCAGCGAGCCGGAGACAGACAGTCCCCGATCCTGCCGGAAAACTCCATAGGTTGCAGCAATTCCTCTGTACACAGGCGGGCCTTTACAGTCCGGCCTGGCAGCTGAAAGAAGGACAAAAACAGTACAAGGAGGAACTACATTTATGAACCAGAAAAAGAGATTATCTGTAAAAACTGTGGTGCTGATCGGCATGTTCGGCGCCCTGGCGGCCGTTCTGGAGACCTTCCAGATCCCGGTGCCCTTTGCGCCGCCGTTTTATAAGCTGGATTTTGCCGAGACTCCGATCATGATCGGCGCCTTTGCCCTGGGACCGGTCCCTGCTATCCTCATGGAGCTGGTGAAGAACCTGCTGAAGATCCTGATCAACGGTACGACGACCATGTACGTGGGAGACCTGGGGAACTTCATCGGCGGCTGCGCCTTTGTGCTTCCAGCCTCCATTCTGTACCAGAAGCACCGCACCAGGAAGATGGCCATGGCAGGCCTGGGACTTTCCGTTCTTACTGGCGTTCTTACGGCCATTGTGGTGAACTGCTTCTTAACGCTTCCGCTGTACGCCAACCTGATGTTCGGCGGGATCGAAAATATCATCTCCATGGGAACGGCCATTAACCCGGCCATCACCAACCTGCCCACCTTCGCCGTGTTTGCCATCGTTCCCTTTAACCTGTTAAAGCTGGGAATGAACGCAGGGATCACGGCCCTGGTGTATAAAAAGGTCAGCGTGATCCTCCATGTGGGCGCGCCTGTACGGGAACCGCGGACATCCGTGGAGAAGGGATGATCCTATGGTACGGTATTACAGAGAGCTGACGCGGCTTGAAATGGAAGCTGTGGATAAAGAGGAGACCGTGGTACTGATCCCCATCGGGGCCCTGGAGCAGCATGGAAACCAGTGTCCCCTGGGTACTGACGAGATCATTTCCGAGGCCGTGGCCAGGCGGATCAGGGAGACCCTGGACCGGGAGATCCCCGACTATCCCATGCTGATCTTCCCTCCGGTTCCCGTGGGCCTCAGCACAGAGCATGTGAATTTCTGCGGCTCCATCACTTTAAAGCCGGATACCTTTTACCATGTGCTGGAGGATATCTGCCGGGGGCTTTTCCGCCACGGCTTTAAAAAGATCGCCATGCTGAACTGCCACGGCGGAAATACTCCCATCATCCAGGTGCTGAGCCGGGAGCTGCGGAGCGAGCTGGGGCTGGCGGTCTTTATGATCAACTGCGGCGTGTTTTTCGGGAACCAGGCGGTGAAGGACACGGTGACGCCTGGAAACGTGTGGGACTTCCATGGAGGCGAGATGGAAACGTCCATGATCTTAGCGGAGCGGCCGGAGCTGGTGAAAATGGAGACGGCCCAGGCGGGGATCCCGAGAAAATTCATGGGAAATAGAAGCCTTACGGTCTACGGCCCCATTACCCTGGGCTGGGTATCCGAGGAGTGGGAGACAGAGGACGGAACGCCCATCGGCATCGGCGGGGACCCCAGAGGGGCCACGGCAGAAAAGGGCGAGCAGATATACCAGAGCTTTGTGGGATCCATCGTGGACGGATTAAAGGAGATCCGGCGGTGGAAGGACCAGTAGGCACAGGCCGGAGAGGTTTTCTCTCTCCGGTCTCTTTTTATTTCATGGGAAATGTGATAAAATGCCCATAGCGGAGAGACAGGAGGAAGAAAACGATGGACGACGAGAAAGCATTATGGAAAAAATGTGCCGAGTTCCACGGCCATGAGTGCGGCGGGCTGACCATTGGCTATAAAGCGGCCCTGTACGCAAAGGAGCTGCTGGATCTGGATTTTTCTGAGGACGAGCAGGTGGTGTGTATTTCGGAAAACGACGCCTGCGGGGTGGACGCCATCCAGGTGATCCTGGGGTGCAGTGTGGGAAAAGGGAATCTTTTGTTCCATATCTGTGGAAAACAGGCGTTTTCCTTTTATGACCGGGGATCCGGAAGGTCCGTGCGGCTGGTATTAAAAGAAAAGCCCAGAGAGATGACAAAGGCCGAGTCCTTTGCCTATTACCAGGCCTGTGAGCCCAGGGAGCTGTTCGATGTGAAGGAGACCTTCCTTGCGCTGCCCCGGAAGGCGGAGATCTTCGGATCCGCCCGGTGCGGCTGCTGCGGAGAGATGACCGGGGAAAAATGGCTCCGGGAGGCAGGCGGGAAAAAGCTGTGTCCGGACTGTCTGGCACGTCTTTCCGGGAAATAAGTATAAGAAAAACATCCGGACACAGTCCGGCTGATCTTGGGAGCAGAAAATGAAAACAAAGGTGATTAAAATAAAAGATAAAACAAGACCGGAGGACGGGGAGCTTCTGGAGGCGGCGGAGATATTGAGAAGCGGCGGCCTGGTGGCCTTCCCCACCGAGACGGTCTACGGCCTGGGAGCCAACGCCCTGGACGAGGCGGCGGCAAAAAAGATCTATGCGGCCAAGGGGCGTCCGTCGGATAATCCGCTGATCGCCCATATCTCGTCCATGGAGGAGCTTCCGGCCCTGGTGCGGGAGATCCCGGAGGCGGGAAGGAAGCTGGCGGAAAAATACTGGCCGGGCCCGCTGACCATGATCTTTCCGAAAAAGGATGTGGTGCCCTATGGGACCACAGGCGGGCTGGATACGGTGGCGGTCCGGATGCCGTCGGATCCGGTGGCGAACCGGCTCATAAAGCTGGCTGGTATTCCGGTGGCGGCGCCCAGCGCCAATACCTCCGGGCGGCCGAGTCCCACCCGGGCGGAGCATGTGATCGAGGACATGGACGGGAAGATCGAGATGATCCTAGACGGCGGCCAGGTGGGCATCGGCGTGGAATCCACCATTGTGGACGTGTCCGGCCCGGTTCCCACTCTTTTAAGGCCGGGAGCCGTCACTCTGGAGATGCTCCGGGAGACCCTGGGCCAGGTGGAGGTGGATCCGGCGATCCTGGGGCCGGTGAAGGGCGATGTGAAGCCCAAAGCGCCGGGGATGAAATACCGGCACTATGCCCCGAAAGCGGATATGGTTCTGGTGGAGGGAGCCATGGAGGACGTGGTGGACTACATCAACCGGGAGGCGGCGAAAGCCATGGGAGCCGGAAAGAGAGTGGGGATCATCTGCACCAGGGAGAGCAGGGACCTGTATCCCCGGGGGCTCCTGGAGGTCATCGGCAGCAGGAGCCAGGAGGAGACGGTGGCCCACAACCTGTTCGCGGTGCTGCGGGATTTCGATGACCGCCAGGTGGACTGTATTTTTTCCGAGAGCTTTTCCGAGGACCAGCTGGGCCAGGCCATCATGAACCGGCTCTGCAAGGCAGCGGGATATCATATTGTGAAATGCGGCGGGCCGTCGGAGGAATAGGCGGCATACCGGTAAAAATGGAGGGCATCATGTCAGAAAAGAGAAGAGGCTATATTACGTGGGACGAATATTTCATGGGCGTCGCAAAGCTGTCGGCCATGCGTTCCAAGGATCCCAGCACCCAGGTGGGGGCCTGTATCGTCAGCGAGGACAATAAGATCCTGTCCATGGGCTACAACGGCTTTCCCAAGGGCTGCTCCGACGATGAATTTCCCTGGGGAAAGGGCGACCCGGACGATTACAACGATAAATATTTATATGTGACCCACAGCGAGCTGAACGCCATTTTAAATTACCGGGGCGGGAGCCTGGAGGGGAGCAAGCTGTACGTGACCCTGTTCCCCTGCAACGAGTGTGCCAAGGCCATCATCCAGGCCGGGATCCGGACCATTATCTACGAAAGCGACAAGTATGCCGATACCCCCGCTACCCGGGCGTCCAAGCGGATGTTAAATGCGGCGGGAGTCCGGTATTACCAGTACAGCCCCACGGGAAGAAAGATCGAGTATTATGTGTAAAAAATTTCTGCTGGCGGCAGTGAACGCCAGATATATCCACTCCAATCCGGGCGTTTACAGCCTGCGGGCCTTTGCAAAGGAACGGCTTCCGGAGGCGGAGATCCAGATCGCGGAGTATACCATCAACCATCAGATGGATCGGATCTTACAGGACATTTACAGGAAAAAGCCGGATTTTGTCGGCTTTTCCTGTTATATATGGAACATTTCCCAGGTGTATGAGCTGGTCAGGGACTTAAAACAGGTATTGCCGGAAACGGAAATCTGGTTAGGCGGGCCGGAGGTGTCCTATGACAGCGGCAGGATCCTTTCCCAGGAGCCGGAGATCCGTGGGATCATGCGCGGAGAGGGGGAGCTGACCTTTTCTCAGGTGGCGGAGGCATATCTGGCTGCGGAGGACCGTCTGGCGGCAGAGGATCCAGAGGACAGGCTCCTGGCCCGCCTGGAGGGGATCCTGGGGATCACCTACCGGGACGGCTCCGGAGAGATCCGTGAAAACGGTCCCCAGCGCCTCCTTTCTATGGATGAGATCCCATTTTATTATAAGGATATGGCAGGCTTTGAAAACAGGATCGTTTATTATGAGAGCAGCCGCGGCTGTCCCTTTTCCTGCAGCTACTGCCTGTCCTCCATCGACAAGTCGGTGCGGTTCAGGAGCCTTTCTCTGGTGAAAAAGGAGCTGGATTTCTTTCTGGAAAGGAAGGTCCCCCAGGTAAAATTCGTGGACCGGACCTTTAACTGCCGGAGGGAGCATACCCTGGGGATCTGGAAGCATATCCTGGATCATGACAACGGTATCACCAACTTTCATTTTGAGGTGTCGGCGGATCTGTTCGACCAGGAGGAGCTGGAAATGATCGGCCGGATGCGGCCCGGACTCATTCAGCTGGAGATCGGCGTCCAGTCCACCAATCCGGATACCATCCGGGAGATCCGGAGGAAAATGGATCTTACGAAGCTTGAGGCCGCTGTGGACAGGGTCCATGGATACCGGAATACCCACCAGCATCTGGATCTGATCGCCGGACTGCCCTGGGAGGGGCTGGATTCCTTTTTACAATCCTTTGACGACGTGTACCGTATGGAGCCGGACCAGCTCCAGCTGGGCTTTTTAAAGGTGCTGAAGGGCTCTTATATGGCATCCCAGGCCGGGGCCTACGGCCTCCGTTACCGGATGACGCCGCCCTATGAGGTATTGTCCACCCGCTGGCTCTCCTATGAGGATGTGATCCGGTTAAAGGCCATGGAGGAAATGGTGGAGGTCTATTATAACAGCGGCCAGTTTTCCAATACCTTAAAGCTTCTGGAGCAGGAATATCCCTCTCCGTCGGAGCTGTTCCTGGATCTGGCCGCGTATTATGAGGACCATGGCTTTGCCGGCCTGAGCCACAGCCGAATGGCCAGATATGAGATCCTTTATGGGTTTATAAAGGAGAGGGAGGAAAGGAAAATGGGGCATGGCCAGGGCGGGGAAGCGCCGGAGCCTCAGACATGCCTTTCAGCCTTTCGGGACCGGCTCATGGAGGATCTGTATTTAAGGGAAAATGCCAAAAGCCGCCCGTCCTTTTCCATGGACCAGGGGCCCTTTAAGGACAGGATCCGGGAGTTTTTCCAGACCGAGGAGCAGGAAAGAAGGTGGCTTCCGGCCTATAAGGATCATGACAGCCGCCAGATGGCGAACATGGCCCATTTAGAGGCCATGGAGGACGGGAGCTTCCTCCTGTTTGATTACAAGGAACGGGATCCTCTGTGGAAAAATGCCCGGACCTTGCGGTTCACATATGAAGAAACATGTGCAGGCACAGAAAGAGGAGAGTATGAGAGAATCAAAGAAGGCCAGAGCAGAACGGGTGGACGCCATCCTGGCGCGGCTGGACGCGGAGTATGGCACCGAGTACCGCTGCTATCTGGATCATGAAACGCCCTGGCAGCTCCTGATCGCCGTGATCTTAAGCGCCCAGTGTACCGACGCCCGGGTCAACATCGTCACAAAGGAACTGTTTAAAAAATACAGGAGCCTGGAGGATTTTGCGGCGGCAGAGCTTTCGGAGCTGGAGCAGGACATCCACTCCACGGGCTTTTATCACATGAAGGCAAAAAATATCATTTCCTGCTGTAAGGATCTGGTGGAAAAGCACGGAGGCACCGTTCCCAGGGAGCTTTCGGAGCTGACGGCCCTGGCGGGAGTGGGAAGAAAGACGGCCAACGTGATCCGGGGCAATGTATACGACGATCCAAGCATCGTGGTGGATACCCATGTGAAGCGGATCTCAAAAAAGCTGGGGTTCACAAAGGCTGATGATCCGGAGAAGGTGGAATATGAGCTGATGGAGGTGCTGCCAAAGGATCACTGGATCCTATGGAATATCCATATCATCACCCTGGGCCGTACCATCTGTACTGCCAGAAATCCCAAATGCAGCCAGTGCTTCTTACGGGAGCTGTGTCCGTCGGCAGGAGGTATGAAGGGATGATGGCAGAACGGGAGAGGAATATGGTGAATGCGGCAGACTCCTATGTGGCCATTGATCTGGAGACCACAGGGATCGGGGCAAAGCGGGAGAGGATCACGGAGATCGGCATGGTAAAGGTGGAAAACGGGGCAGTGACAGATACGTACCATACCCTGGTGAACCCGGGCCGTCCCATACCGGAGCACATTACGGAGCTGACCGGGATCGATGACGATATGGTAAAGGACGCTCCCATGATCCAGGACGTGATCGGGGAGGTCATCGCCTTCTGCGGAACGCTTCCAGTCCTGGGCCACCAGATCATGTTTGACTATGGCTTTCTGGTCCAGGCGGCGGTCAATGGGAAGCTGCGGTTTGAGCGGTCCGGCATCGACACCTTAAAGCTCTGCCGGAAATTCATGCCGCCGGAGGAAAAGAAGAACCTGGCGGCGGCCTGCGCCTATTTCCATGCGGCCCAGGACACGGCCCATCGGGCCCTTTCAGACGCCATGGCGGCCCACGAGCTGTACCAGGCCATGAAGCGGCTGCATCTGTCCGGCAATGAGGATGCTTTTGCGCCTAAGGTCCTCCAGTACAAGGCAAAAAAGGAAAGGCAGGCCACCCAGAGGCAAAAACAACACTTGCATGATCTGCTAAAATATCATAAAATAAAGCTGACTGTCCCCATAGATTCCATGTCGGGAAATGAGATCTCCAGAGTGACCGACCGAATCATCTTTACCCATGGAAGGATTCCGGAAAATGAGAGGGGCAGGGATAAGAAGCCGGAATAAAGATAAAATGAAATAAAAGAGGTGAAAGTCATGATAAATATGAATAATAAGAAAACAAAGAAGATCATCTCCACCATCGTTGTGGTCCTGGTGGTTGCGGCTATGGTGATCCCCATGATCCTGGGCTCCTTAATGTCTATGATGTAAAAGGAGAGGGATATGAGAAAATATGTATGGAGTACAGGTACGGCTGCGATGATGGCGGCCGGCCTGTTTTTTGCAGAGCCATTTCCTGCCCAGGCTGCGGAACCCATGCCGGCGGGAGTCTCCGTAGACGGCGAGAGCCTGGAGGGGCTCACTGAGGCCGAGGCGGAGGAGCAGGTGCAGAGCCGGGTGGATGAGAAGCTGGCCCGGGAGGTCGCGCTGACCATCGGGGAAATGTCCTTTGCGGCCAGCTCCGGCGATCTGGGCATCGCCTGGAAAAATGAGGACCAGGTGAGGCAGGCCTTAAAGGACGCAGAGGTCAAAGGCAATCTGATCCAGAGATATATGAAGAAAAAGGATCTGGAAGCGGAGCCGGTGGATCTGGAGCTGGAATTTTCCGCAGATCCGGAGAAGATCTCAGCGTTTGTGGATGCGGAATGTAAGGACGCGGTCCGGGAGGCTTCTGATGCCTCCATTACCAGGGAAAACGGTGAATTTGTACTTACCCCGTCAGTGGTGGGGACCACCGTGGATCCGGAGGCCACAGGGGCAGCCATCGGAGAGGCTGTGAGCCAGGCGGACGGCGCTTCGGGAACGGTCTCTGCTGCTGCAGTGGTGACAGAAAAGCAGCCGGAGATCACCACAGAGGAGCTGTCCTCTATTAAGGACGTGCTGGGGACCTTTTCCACCAGCTTTAAGACCAGCGGCGCTTCCCGTTCCACCAATCTCCAGGTGGGAGCGGCCAAGATCAACGGCCGGGTGCTGATGCCGGGGGAGGTGCTGTCGGGATATGAGTGCATGCAGCCCTTTACGGTCGCCAATGGCTACCGGGCGGCCACGGCCTACGAGAACGGGCGGTCTGTGGACAGCATCGGCGGCGGCGTATGCCAGATATCCACGACCCTTTATAACGCTTCTCTGCTGGCGGAACTGGAGATCGTCCAGAGGCAGAACCATTCCATGACCGTGGGATATGTGAAGCCGTCCATGGACGCGGCCATTGCCGGAACGTATAAGGATATCAAGATCCGGAATCCATACGATACGCCCATTTATGTGGAAGGGGTCACCTCCGGAAAGACGCTGACCTTTACCATTTATGGAAAAGAAACAAGACCGGCAAACCGGACCCTGAAATTTGAGTCTGTGACGCTCCAGGTCATGGGAGCCGGAGCGCCCATTGAGCAGGTGGACAATTCCCTGGCCCCGGGAGCCAGGGTCAAGGTGGACTCCGGCCATACGGGTCTTAAGTCGGAGCTTTATAAGTGCGTATATGTGGACGGAGAGCTGAAGGAGCGGACCCTTTTAAATAAGGATACGTATAACGCCTCCAGGCCCATTTACCGGGTGGGACCGGCGGCTCCGGCAGTAACGGATCCAGGTGCAGCGGTGCCTGGAGCGGATCCGGCGGCTCCGTCCGGCGGGACTTCAGAAACGCCTGCGGGAACCACACCTCCGGCAGTGCCGGAGACCCCGGCGGCGGAAAATACGCCTCCGGCGGAGGTTCCGCAGGGGCCGGGCTATACGCCTGGTCCAGGGATGCCCGGAGACCCGGCTGGAAACAGCAGTCCGGGAGGAAATGAAGGCCCCGGCCAGAATGCGGGTCCTGGAGGTCCTGGAGCAGAGAACGGCGGCGGAGCGCCTGGCCCCGGCGGTGAGCCGGGACCTGGGAACCCAGCCGGACCGGGAGCATAGGAGAGTCGGAATGAGAAAGATCGAGCGGGAACCCCATGGCAGGGGACGCTTTGTGCCGGGCCAGGATCTGGTGGTGGCCGGATGCATCGGCAAGGCGGGAGCTCTGGCTGCCATGGAAAAGAAAAAAGAAGCGCTGGAGGCCAGATTCCATGGCGTATTTCTGGACCGTCTTAAAACGGCGGCGGAGAGCTCTCTGGATCTGCCCCAGGAATTTTTTGAGGATCCTGGCGTAACTGAATGGGAATATGTGGAGGAGGGCGGCATTCTGGCCGCCCTCTGGAATATATCGGGGGCCTATGAGCAGGGGATCTCATTCTCCCTTCTGAAGATCCCGGTGAGCCAGGAGATCATAGAGGTATGCGAACTATTTGATTTAAATCCCTACCGTCTCCGTTCGGGCCATTGTATGCTGATGGTCTCAGACCATGGATGGGATCTGGCGGAACGGCTCAGGGAAATGGGAGCCGAGGCGGCGGTCATCGGAAAGGTGGAGCGGGGGATCGCCAGAAAAATGACGGGTCTTGGCAGCACCGGATTTCTGGATCGGCCTCAGCCGGACGAGGTATTAAAACTGGGATAAAAAAGCTGTCCGGAGGAAGATACGGGGAAGGCCTTCGGAAAATATGTGATGGATCGGGGACGGGGAAACTTGAGGACATAAGGAGGCGCGTTATGCGTGAAAAGATTCTGACCATTATGGAAAAAAACAGCCGGATCGATCTGGCGGACCTGGCCGCTCTCCTGGGAGAGAGCGAGATCGCGGTGGCCAATGAGATCGCCGATATGGAGAAGGAAAATATCATCTGCGGCTACCATACGATGATCAACTGGGACAAGACCGGGGAGGAGCTGGTGACTGCCCTGATCGAGGTAAAGGTGACGCCCCAGAGGAATATGGGATTTGAAAAGATCGCGGAGCGGATCTACCAGTACAGTGAGGTGAATTCCGTTTATCTCATGTCCGGAGCGTATGATTTTACGGTGATCGTAGAGGGAAAGACCATGCGCCAGATCGCCCAGTTCGTTTCGGAAAAGCTGTCCACCATGAATTCTGTCTTGAGCACAGCAACCCATTTCATCCTGAAAAAATATAAGGACCATGGAACCGTCATGTGCGAAAGACCGGAAGATGAAAGGATGATGATCACCCCGTGAGAAACCCGTTATCAGAAACTATCACAGCCATCCCCCCGTCGGGGATCCGTAAATTTTTTGACATCGTAAGCGAGATGAAGGACGCCATATCCCTGGGCGTAGGTGAACCGGATTTTGACACGCCCTGGCACATCCGGGATGAAGGGATCTATTCCCTGGAGAAGGGGCGGACCTTTTATACGTCCAACGCAGGACTGAAGGAGCTGAAGCTGGAGATCAGCCGGTATTTAGAGCGGCGGTTTGACGTGGGCTATGACCCGGACCGTGAGATCATGGTCACTGTGGGAGGAAGCGAGGCCATCGATATTGCTCTCCGGGCCATGCTGGATCCGGGAGACGAGGTGCTGATCCCTCAGCCAAGCTACGTTTCCTATGTGCCGTGCACCATTCTGGCCGGAGGCGTTCCGGTGACGGTTGAGCTGGAAGAAAAGGACCGGTTCCGCCTCACAAAGGAAAAGGTGCTGGAAAAGCTCACACCTAAAACAAAGATCCTGGTGCTTCCATTTCCCAACAATCCCACCGGCTCTATCCTGGAGACGGAGGATCTGGAGGCGATCGCCGATGTGGTCCGTGAGAAGGACCTGTTCGTGATCTCAGATGAGATCTATTCGGAGCTGACCTATGGGAGACATCACTGTACCATCGCGGCCCTTCCGGGGATGAAAGAGAGGACTGTACTGATCAATGGCTTTTCCAAATCCTATGCCATGACTGGCTGGCGGCTGGGCTACGCCTGCGCGCCGGAGGCGATCCTGAGGCAGATGCTGAAGATCCACCAGTATGCCATCATGTGCGCGCCCACCACCAGCCAGTATGCGGCGGTGGAGGCCTTAAGAAACGGAGACCGGGACGTGGAGGAGATGCGGGAGGCCTACGACCAGAGACGGAGGTTCCTGGTCAAGGCTCTGAGAGACATGGGCCTTGACTGCTATGAGCCCCAGGGGGCTTTTTACGTTTTCCCCTGCATTAAAAAGTTTGGTATGAGCTCCGATACGTTTGCGTTGCGGCTTTTGGAGCAGGAGAAGGTGGCTGTGGTGCCTGGGACTGCCTTTGGAGACTGCGGAGAGGGATATCTGAGGATCTCTTACGCGTATTCGCTCCAGGACCTTAAGCGGGCACTGGAGCGCATGGGCCGGTTTGTGGCCAGCCTGGAGGAAATGTAGAATGAATATTGTATTATACGAGCCGGAGATGCCGGCCAACACGGGAAACATTGGGAGGACCTGCGTGGCGACCAACACCAGGCTCCATCTGATCGAGCCCCTGGGCTTTAAGCTGAGTGAAAAGCATCTGGTACGGGCCGGTCTGGATTACTGGGACAAGCTGGATGTGACGGTATACAGTGATTTTGCGGATTTTTTAAAGAGAAATCCCGGTGCAAAGCTTTATATGGCCACCACCAAAGCGCCGGCGGTCTATACAGATGTGGAGTATGAGCCGGACTGCTATCTGATGTTCGGCCCGGAAAGCCGCGGCATTCCGGAGGAGATCCTGGTGGAGTATCAGGAAACGTGCGTCCGGATCCCCATGTGGGGGGACATCCGGTCCTTGAACCTGTCCAATTCTGTGGCTGTCCTCCTTTACGAGGCACTGCGGCAGAACGGGTTTGAGAAGATGACCATGGAGGGCCATCTCCACCGGCTGGAATGGAAGGAATAGGATTCTATATTTTAGGGGAGGTGCCGTATGCGTTACAGAAGACTGGGAAAGACGGAGCTGATGGTCAGCGAGATCGGCCTGGGAGCCGAATGGCTGGAGCGTCACAACGCGGAGGAATGCCGGGCGGTCATTGACCGGTGCGGGGAGCAGGGGATCAATATCCTGGACTGCTGGATGCCAGAGCCCAACGTGCGGAGCAACATCGGGGCAGCCATCCGGGGAAAGAGGGAGCGCTGGTTCATCCAGGGCCACCTGGGCTCCACCTGGCAGAACGGCCAGTATGTGCGGACCCGGGACATGGAGAAGGTGAAGGAGGCTTTTGCGGATCTCCTGGAGCGTCTGGGAACGGACTACATCGACCTGGGCATGATCCACTATGTGGACCGGGAGGACGAGCTGGACGCCATCGTAAACGGTCCGTTTTACGCTTATGCAAAGGAATTGAAGGAAAAGGGCGTGATCCGTCATATCGGTCTCAGCACCCACAACCCCAGAGTGGCGAAAAAGGCTGTGGAGCTGGGGATCGTGGAAATGATGCTGTTCAGCATCAACCCGGCCTTTGATCTGCTCCCGGCATCTGAGGACATGAATACATACTTTGCTGAGGAGTACGATAAGGCTCTGGGCGGCATTGATAAAGAGCGGGCAGAGCTTTACCGGCTCTGCGAGAAGAACGACGTGGGCCTTACGGTCATGAAGGGCTTTGCGGGAGGGCGGCTGTTTGATGCAAAGCGTTCGCCCTTTGGCGTGGCGCTGACTCCGGTCCAGTGTATCCATTACGCCCTTACAAGGCCGGCAGTGGCCTCCATCCTGGCGGGATATGATACGCCGGAGCATGTGGATGAGGCTGTTTCTTATGAAACAGCAACGGAGACGGAAAAGGATTATGCCAGCGTTCTGGCCTCTGCCCCCCGCCACGCCTACGACGGCCAGTGTACCTATTGCGGCCACTGTAAGCCGTGTCCTGCGGGCATCGATATCGCCATGGTCAATAAGCTCTATGATCTGGCCTCCATGCAGCCGGAGGTCCCGGCTTCGGTCCGTGCCCATTATGAGGCGCTGGAACGGACGGCTTCTGACTGTATCGGCTGCCGTGGCTGCGAGACCCGCTGTCCCTTCCATGTTCCCGTGGCAGAGCGGATGGAGAAGGCCAGGGCGCTGTTTGCGGAAGGGGAATAAAGCGGTATCCCTTTTAGACACAAAAGAAAGCTCCGGAGATGGGAACTCCGGGGCTTTTTGTGTGCAGCCATGATATTAAAATTTCATGCCAGCCTGCTGTGCTTTTCTATGATCCAATGCAAGCCCCATCAGCCGGTCTGTCTGATCGGCCATAAATAGAGGGATGTTCAGTACGTCATCGTCCAGCCGCAGGTTATCCAGGAAGAAACGGATGCGGAGTTTGACTTTATCCGGGAACAGCTCCTTGGATTCACGGGCTCTGGCCCTGCTTTCATCAAAGTTAAAATAAGCAGTATTTTCAAAGTAACGTCTGCCGGACTCTTTGAGGAACCAGGTCCTGTCTATCTGCTGGACTCCCTTCAGAATATAAAAATAATGATTGCCAGACAGGGAACCCTGCAATATAATGTCGATATGGGAAACCACAGAGCCAGGCGGCTTACCCTCTGATTTTTCGGAGGGGCTAACCCTCCAGACGAAAGAAAGGAGGGCCTGCCAATGTATGTTACATACTCTGACCTGATTCAGATTGGAATATTCATTGTTGCCCTTGTCGGTCTCATTTATGAGATTTTCAAGGGAAGAAAATAGCCGCCATTACTCGCAATAATGACGGCTGACCCTTTTCAGAGGGAATAAAGCATATTGTTGAGGGTAGGCCGTTTCTGTGGCTTTCCCTTTTTCTGTCTTCAATATAGCACATCTTAAAAAGGATTACAAGAGAAAATAAGCTGTTGTTATCACCAGGTCACTTTCATAAACAATAATATATAGGGCAGGGGACCGCCCGGATCAATACCTATGAAGGAGGAAGGCCGCAAAGGCTGTGAAAGAAGAAAGCTATGGTATTAAAATTTCATGCCAGCCTGCTGTACTTTTCTCTGATCCAATGCAAGCCTCATCAGCCGGTCTATCTGATCGGCCATAAACAGAGGGATGTTCAGTACGTCATCGTCCAGCTATTGCAGGGCATCCCCGCTGTCAATCAGGAATTCTGGGAACGCCATTGGACCGTTCTGCATGAAACTGACGACCTTAGGACATACTCATGCAACTATTTTTGTCCTTTATTGACGGGCATTTGTCCTGAATTTCCGATATACTCCCATATTTTTTGCACTATAAACATAAAAAATCATCACAAACAGGCTGAAAGGGTGGTCAAACATAGTTTTAGTGTCAAATTCATGTAAGCGGATAGACTCTAACTAAAATCATGAAAATAGATTTATAAGAGCAAAATATTTGTTAGCATGAATATCAAAATAGCAGAACAAGGACAACGCGGTGCGGACCGGACAGTGTACATCGCCTTAACGCGGTCCGTGCTCTGAAAAAACATTCCAAAATAATGGCTCATCAGCAATGACCATTTGCGGATTGGGCGTCAGGAAAATGGAAATCTTTCCTTTTTGATGGAGACCACTAGTGATTTGATGATGAAAAAAGAATGTGGCAGAATAAAGACGATTATTTCATACTATTATTAATAATTCGTTATAATAAATCATATTAAGTTTTTTAAAACATATAAAACATCATACACACAAACAAAGATAAATATTTGGCGATTTTGTTGAAAATACCAGCCATATATGATAGTATATGTACATATTTAGGAAAAGTAAGGAGGCAAAACCATATGGACAAAGCAAAACAGCAGATCGTGGAAACTGTCGATGCAGCCCGGGAGGACCTGCTTGCCCTCTCAAAGAATATCCATGACAACCCGGAGCTGGGCTTCCAGGAGTTTAAGGCCATAGGCTTTATCAGCGATACTCTGGAAAAGCATGGCTTTACGGTGCAGAGAGGCTACGGCGGCCTGGAAACGTCCTTCCGCGCAGATATTTTCGGCACTGGCGAGGGGCCGACTGTGGCGTTCCTGGCGGAGTATGATGCTTTAAACGGAATCGGTCACGGGTGCGGACACAACCTGATCGCCACCTGCTCCGTAGGTGCATTTCTGGGACTGGCGCCTTTAATGAAGGAGCTGCCGGGACAGATCTCCATCATCGGCACACCGGCGGAAGAAGGCGGGGCCGGAAAGGTAAAGCTCCTGGCCAATGGTGCGTTTGACGATGTGGATTATGCTCTGATGATGCATCCTTCGGGCGGAGGCTCCAACCTGGTGGGGCGGGGAGGCCGGGCGGCATGTACCGTAAGAGTGGACTTTACGGGAAAAGGAGCCCATTCCTCTGCTCCGCAGAACGGGATCAATGCGCTTAGCGCGGTGATCAGTGTGTTTAACCAGATCGATATGATGCGCCCCACGTTTGATCCCCAGGACAATATCAATGGGATCGTTACCAACGGCGGTGCGGCGGCCAACATTATCCCGGCCAGCGCTGGCTGCGCGTTCTGTCTCCGGGCAGATACCATGAAGAGGATCGAGGTTCTGATCGATCTGATCAAAACGTGTGTGGCCAACGCAGAAAGACTGACAGGAGCCAAAGGACAGGTGGCCTGGGATGATATTTCTGCTGAACGGTATCCCAGCCGGCCCATGTGCCAGGCGTTTAAGGACAATATGCATGAGTTGGGGATCGAAATGACCTGGCCAGACCCGAAAAAACAGTACGGCTCTTCGGATATTGGAAATGTCTCTATTAAGATCCCGGCGATCCATGATTATCTGTCTATTACTGACGACAGCACGATCCAGGCCCATACGGTGGAGTATGCGGCTGCATCATGTACGCCAGAAGCCAATGAGGTATGCCTGAAGGGAGCCAAGGGACTGGCTATGACCGGATACGATATTTTATCGGATCCGGATTTCCAGAAGGAGATCAAAGAGTATCACGATAAACAGATCCCGGATTTTTACAAACATTAACAAAAAGTAATGCAGACCAGGGGCGGAACAGGGTTTCTGCATCTGGTCTTTGAGAAAGAGAGGGGCAGGGTATGGAGCTTTACCAACTGAGATATTTTGCGAGGGCGGCAGCTTATGAGAACATTTCCATGGCGGCCCAGGATCTTCATGTGACCCAGCCGTCCGTCAGCAAAGCAGTGAAGGCATTGGAAAAGGAGCTCCAGGTGGAGCTGATGCGGAGAAATGGAAAATACTATGAGCTGACCCATGAGGGCCGCCGGTTTCAGGCCAGGATCCTGCCAGTGCTGGCTGAGTTGGATGAAATCCCGGCAGAGATCCAGAACCGGAGAGCCAGGAAGCAGATACGGGTCAATGTATTGTCGGCCTCCTTTATGATGCCGTCCCTTATAAAAAAATACAGAGAGACTCATCCGGACGTTTTTTTCACGCTTCTGGACCGGAGGGAGGCGATCAACTGGGACATCTGTATCCGCAGTACGCTTCCAGAGGTGTTTTTCAGCAATGCTGTAAAACTCATGGATGAAAGACTGCTTTTTGCATGTAAAAAGGGGACAGAACTGGCAGAGAAGGAGCGTATCTCTTTAAGAGACCTGACAGATGTGGATTTTATTGTATTAAAAAAGGGAGGAAGCATCCGGGAGGTTTCGGATAAAAAGTTTAAAGAGCGTGGATTTATACCAAGAATTTCGTACGAGTGTGATAATCACTATATATTAAAACGAATGGTGGAAGAGGGGCTGGGAGTGGCTATATGGCCAGGGTATTCCTGGAGAAGGAAACTTGAAGAAGAGGATGATGGATCTGGTATATGCTTAAAACCATTAGATATTGCGGAATTTACCCGATCTTTATATTTGATACGGCAAAAAGATGTGAAATTAACGGAAAATATAGAAGAATTTATCGAGTTTACCATTGATTATTTTGATATGATAAAAAAATAACGGGTAAACTTTTAAAAATCAGAAAATATTCCCATTAAGAATGGATTGTATTCTCAAGAATTATTGGACAAACGAAGCATTCAAAATTATAATGAACTTATTAAAAAGCGCTTTTAAAAGGTCGAACCAGTAAAATGGCCGGGGTGTACGAACTCCCCCTTTCTTTTGAAGGCGTTTTTGCGCGTTTTTAAAACAGAAGGGATGTGAGGGCAGTCGGCGGTGCAGTAAAAGGAGGCTCGTGAAAAGTATGATGAAAAAGAGATTTCGTGTAATGGCAGCGTTGATGGCAATGGCAGTTATGGCAGGAAGCCTGACCGGATGTGGTGGAAATAAAAATGCTCCAGCAGAAACGGGAAGTGCATCTTCAGGGACTGCGGCAGAAGGAAACAGCGGCGGAGCAGCAGGATCAAGTGAAATTAACGCTGCAAAACCGGCGGAAGGAATGGCATTAAAAGAAGATATCGTGATTGGAATGCAGTCCAAACACACAACTGTGGATGCTATGGATGCCAGCAATACCCAGCATAACTATATGTACCGTATGGTATATGATACACCGGTTCATTTTAATAATACAACAAAGGAACTGGAACCCTCTCTGGCAGAAGAGTGGTCCACAGAGGATGGTGGAAAAACATACATTTTCAAACTTCGGGATGGTGTAAAATTCCATAATGGAGAGATATTAAAGGCTTCAGACTTTGTTTTTACCTTTAACCGGATGGAGGGAACTACTTCCTGTAATGGTGTATTTCTAAAGGTAGAGAGCGTGGAAGCGGTAGACGATCTGACTGTAAAAATGACACTGGTAGATCCGAACCTGGACTGGCCTTATATGATGACTCTCCCAACTGCCAGCATTATGAACGAAAAGGCAGTTACAGACGATCCGGAGAAAGGACCGGCCGTAGGCACTGGTCCATGGATGGTTGATTCTTATGAGTTTGGAAACTATACAAAGCTTGTAGCATTTGAAGACAGCTGGAGAGGAGCTCCCAATGCAAAGAGCTTTACCTTCCGTTATATTCCTGAGGATTCGGCCCGCTTGATCGCACTCCAGAATGGAGAAATCGATATCTGTCAGACGCCGGCTGCCATTGAGCTTGGAAGGATTGAAGAGGACCCGGCTCTGGATCTGATTTCTTACAAAGGTGGATCTCTGACATATATGGCTTTCAATACCCAGAAAGATCCTGCCAAAGACGAAAATTTACGTAAAGCAGTTGCCCATGCCATTGATATTGATTCCATCATCGCTGTTGCAGCGGAAGGCCGTGGAGAAAAGGCTACATCCTTCTGGGGATGGGATGAATTTGGATTCTATGATTGCGGCGGATATACAAGAGATCTGGATAAGGCAAAAGAATATCTTGCAAAAGCATTCCCCAACGGAAATGCTGCCCTGGATATTTCTGTTGGAGCAGACCGTAAAACGATTGCTGAGATGATCCAGAGCCAGTGTAAAGAAATTGGCCTGACCATAAACATTGTTGAACTGGATTCTGCCGGAATCAGTACCACGACTACCAACGGTGAGCACCAGTCCTGTCTCTATGGTATGGGATTCAATATCTTCGGCGACGATGCAAGACGTATCTTACAGCCGGGTTCCGCAGTGAACAAAGCCCATTACGACAGCCCGGAGGTTATGGAATTATTAGATAAAGCAGTTGCAGAAGAGGATGAAGCAAAGAGACTGGATTATTATAAGCAGATCCAGGAAAATGTTTACGAACACGTTCCATATATTCCGATCTATTATGCAGACGGATTCATCGGCGTTAAAAAAGGAACTGGCGGAATCGATATCTACCCGACCAGCCACCATGATTTCTCCAACATTTTCGTTCCAGCCGAATAATTTCCGGATATAATATGTACATTTTTCGGAAAGAAGCGGCTCTTTGAAGAGCCGCTTCTTTTTAAAAAGCATTTTCCAGAACAGGAGGATGATGTATGCACCGATACATAATTAAAAGACTTTTATTAATGATTCCCGTTATCATTGGAGTTTCATTCCTTGTATTTTTTATCATGGATCTGGCTCCCGGCGATGCGGTAGATATCCTGGCTCCGGAGGGAGCGACAGCGGAGGATCTGGAAGCGATCCGTCATGATCTGGGTCTGGATCAGCCGGTCATTGTACGGTATGTGAAATATATGGGCGGTATGCTCCATGGAGATATGGGAGTTTCCTATGTATCAAAGACAGACGTATTCGATACATACATGGAAAAGCTTCCGGCAACGATCAAGCTTTCATTTGCGTCGATCCTGGTTTCGATCCTGTTGTCGGTACCGTTGGGAATTTATTCAGCAACCAGACAGGGGACGGTCCAGGATAATATCAGTATGATCGTGGCTATGATCGGCCTCTCCATGCCGAACTTCTGGCTGGGGCTGCTCCTTATCATTGTCTTTTCACTAAACCTGGGCTGGTTCCCGTCTGGCGGCGATCAGACCCTGTCCTCCATCGTACTTCCGGCAATTACCATAGGAACCGGGCTCATGGCTACCTTGACGAGAACGACCCGTTCTTCTATGCTGGATGTTTTAAAACAGGAGTATTTACGAACCGCAAGGGCGAAGGGAATCCCGGAAAAAATTGTAATCACATCCCATGCATTGAGAAATGCATTGATTCCGATCATTACGATTATTGGAACGCAGCTGGCTGGTGTATTGGGCGGAAGCGTTCTTACAGAAACTGTATTTGCGTGGCCGGGAGTCGGACGTCTGATCGTGGACTCCCTGAATATGAGGGATACCCCGCTGGTTACAGGCAGCATTATTATGACAACAATTCTCCTTAGTATTATTCTGCTTCTCGTTGACCTGCTTTATGCAGTTGTGGATCCTCGGATCAAAGCACAGTATGTGGCAAAAAGGGGGAAAAAGAAACATGGCTAAAACCGTTGAAGCAAATGCTCCCAGAAAAGCACGCAGCCAGATGGGAGAGGTATGGCATCAGTTTAGAAGAAATAAAGGCGCTATGGTCGGTTCTGCCATTGTACTGATCATCGTATTCGTTGCACTGTTTGCAGATGTCTTCCTGGATTATGATACCCAGGTAGTAGGACAGAATGTTGCAGAGCGTCTTCAGTGGCCCAGCGCAAGGCACTGGTTTGGAACAGATGAGCTGGGACGGGATATCTTTTTCCGCGTACTTTATGGAACAAGATTTTCATGCTCCGTGGGACTGGTGGCTGTTACCATTGGTCTGGTGATCGGCGTAACCCTGGGAGCCATTGCAGGCTTTTATGGAGGAACCCTGGAGGAAGTGATCATGCGAAGCACAGATATCCTGGGAGCTGTTCCCAATATGCTGATGGCGATTGTTATCGTATCCGTTCTCGGACAGAGTATCTGGAATCTGATGCTGGCAGTGGGAATTACGAGCGTGCCGCAGTTTGTACGTATTACAAGGGCTGCGGTACTGACTGTGAGGAACCAGGAATATGTAGAAGCGTCGAAGGCCATAGGGTTATCAAACAGAAGGATTATTTTTAAGCACATTCTTCCCAATTGCCTGTCTCCGATCATCGTCCAGGCAACGCTCCGTGTGGCATCTGCTATTATTTCTGCTTCCAGTTTAAGCTTCCTGGGACTGGGTGTTCCTGCTCCGTCTCCAGAATGGGGAGCTCTTCTTTCCGGAGGAAGAAAATATATCCGTGATTATTCCTACATGACGCTGTTCCCAGGTCTTGCCATTATGATCACTGTACTGGCGCTGAATATGATGGGAGACGGCCTTAGGGACTCTCTGGATCCGAAACTTAAGAAATAGGAGGGCGGCAGAATGGAAGAACAGAAAGATATGGTCCTTGAGGTTGAGAACCTTAATGTAAAATTTGTAATGGAAGAAGAGACTGTGGAGGCAGTTAATAATATAAGCCTTCATATTAAAAAAGGGGAAACCCTGGGACTGGTGGGAGAGACCGGTGCAGGAAAAACCACAACAGCATTGTCCATTATGAGATTGGTGGACTCGCCCCCCGGAGTTCTGGAATGTGATAAGCTGGAGGTGTGCGGCCAGGACGTGATGGGAATGTCCATCACCGAGCTGGAGCATATCCGGGGAGGCCTGGTATCCATGATCTTCCAGGATCCGATGACCTCTCTGAACCCGGTATTTACTGTGGGACAGCAGATCGCAGAAAGTCTGGAGCGTCATGAGCACCTTAATAAGAATGACGCATGGAAAAAGGCAGAGGATATGCTGGAGCTGGTTGGTATTCCAAGAGAGAGAGCCATCGAATATCCGCACCAGTTTTCGGGCGGCATGAAGCAGAGGGTGATCATTGCCATTGCCCTGGCGTGCAGTCCGCAGCTCTTAATTGCAGATGAGCCCACAACTGCCCTGGATGTGACGATCCAGGCCCAGATCCTTCAGCTGATGCGGGAATTAAAGCAGAAAAAGGATACGTCCATGATCATGATTACCCACGACCTGGGAATCGTGGCAGAGACATGTGACCGGGTAGCAGTCATGTATGCTGGAAAGATCATTGAAGAGGGAAATCTGGATGAAGTTTTCAATCACACACTGCATCCATATACCGAGGGGCTTTTCAATTCTCTTCCAAATATCAAAAATAGACGGAGCAAGTTGGAGCCGATCCGCGGTCTGATGCCGGATCCCACAAATCTGCCCAGGGGCTGTGCCTTTGCTCCAAGATGCAATTACGCGACAGATGCGTGCAGGGAAAGAAGACCGGAGCTGGTGTCCTTCGGAGGAACTCATAAAGCGGCATGTCTGGCGTACGAGAATCCGGACTTCCACATTGAGAGGGGGAAAAAGAATGGCTGAAAATATACTGGAAGTAAAGCATCTGAAAAAATATTTTAAAACAGCCCGTGGAACCCTCCATGCGGTGGATGATGTGAGTTTTACCATTGAAAAGGGAAAAACACTGGGAATTGTTGGAGAGTCCGGATGTGGAAAATCGACGACTGGACGTGCGATTTTAAGACTTTTGGAACCAACTGACGGCCAGGTGATCTTTAATGGCCAGGACATCACGGCTTTGAGCAGCAGTAAGATGCGGCAGATGCGCCGGGATATGCAGATCATCTTTCAGGATCCGTTTTCTTCTCTGGATCCTAAGAAGACTGTGAGTCAGACCATTGCGGAGCCCATTATTGAAAACAAGATCTTGAAGGATAAAAAGGCGATCGATGCCAGAGTCCGTGAGCTGATGGCTACGGTAGGACTGGCGGAGCGGCTTGTAAATGCGTATCCCCATGAGTTGGATGGCGGGCGCAGACAGCGTATCGGGATTGCCCGTGCTCTGGCTATGGAGCCCAAGTTTATTGTATGTGACGAGCCAGTATCAGCCCTGGACGTTTCCATCCAGGCTCAGATCCTGAACCTGCTGCAGGAATTAAAAGAACAGATGGGGCTTACTTTTATTTTCATTACCCATGATCTCTCAGTGGTGAACCACTTTGCTGACGAGATTGCTGTAATGTATCTGGGACAGCTGATTGAAAAGGCTCCGACAGAGGAGCTGTTTGACCATCCGGTCCATCCGTACACAAGGGCCCTTCTTTCAGCAATCCCGATTCCAGAAGTGGGAATAGAAAGGCCTGAGAGAATTCTTCTCCGGGGAGAGATTAGTTCGCCGATCGATCCGCCAGATGAGTGCCGGTTTGCGAAACGATGCAATTATGTATGCGACCAGTGTCATAAATCCTGCCCACAGCTGGTGGAGATATCAGAAGGTCATTTTGTATCATGCCATTTATGGGAAAATTTTAAATAAAAATGTAATGTATTCAGGAGGGTTTATACCATGTATCAGGTATCAGATCATACCAGATCCCAGTTTGAAAAGATGCTGGGGCTTGCCAGCGTAAAGGAAGCGCTGGCCTTCATCGAGGCCAATCAGCCGGAGGCCATTGAGGAGCAGAAGGAGCTGGTGCTCATCGAGGCTCCCACCGGCCATGAGGAAAACCGCGCCAAGGTATTCGCTGAGAAATTCAAGGCGCTGGGACTGGAGGACGTCCACACAGACCGGGGCGGCAATGTGATCGGCATCCGCCGCGGAACAGGAAAGGGGCCGAAGGTGCTGATCGAGGGCCATATGGATACCGTATTCCCCTTTGGGACTGTGAAAGGCGTGGAGGAAAAGGACGGCTTTCTGTATGCTCCCGGGATCGGCGATGATACAAGAGCGCTGGCTATGCTCCTGTGCCTGATCCGTACCCTCAATAAAACAGGGATCCAGACTGCCGGAGATATCGTATTTGTGGGAACCACCCGGGAAGAGGGAATGGGCGGTCTTGGCGGAATGAAGGATTTCCTTGCAGATAATGATGACATCGACATTTCCCTCAGCCTGGACAACAACGACATGAGCCTTCTGGTGTTCGAGGCCACCGGCGGCGAGACGTACGAGGTAAACTTTTACGGAATCGGCGGCCATGCCTTTGGCTGCTTCGGAAAGATGGCCCAGCCGGTCCATGCAGCTGCAAGAGCAGTGGCAAAGATCGCTGATTTTGTGGTTCCGTCGGATCCTAAGACCAGCTTCTGTGTGTCAAACTTCCATGGCGGAAACGACGCAGGCGTCCATGCGATCGCGCCCAAGGCCACGATCAAATTCAACTTCCGGTCCAATTCCCAGGAGGAGCTGGCGAAATTAAGGACCAATATCTTCAACGCCATTGAAGAGGCCTGCCAGGAGGAGACCGCAAAATGGGGCCAGGATACGATTACCTGGGATAAAAAGCTCATCAGCAGCGTACCGGGAGGAACCCAGGACATGCATGCTCCTCTGGTAGAAACTGCATACATGGGCCTGAGCCATCTGGGCGTTGAGCCGGTGATCCACAGAGGCGGCTGCACCAACGCCAACGTAGCCGTTGCCAAAGGCCTTCCGGCGCTTTGCATGGGCCGAGCCTATGCTCCGGATGAAAATTCCAAGAATATCATGAACCACAGCATCCATGAAAAGTTCCCGATCACTGGTTCTTATAAGGCGATCCAGCAGGCATTCATGGTACTGATGATGGCAGCAGGCATTGATGGGGAGTTTGATTCCATCACAGGCATCGGAGCAGAAAAATAGTCGGAAAAGAGGACATGGATCTTATGAAAAAGACAAGCTTTATTGCCACTGGAGACGCGTTTATCACGCGCCGGTTCCCGGAGGGCGGATATGAGGGGTTCGAGGCCGTCCGGGACTGCATCATGCAGCACGATGTGAAATTTTCCAATCTGGAGATGACCTTCCATGACCATGAGGGGTATCCGGCCGCCTTTTCCGGCGGCACCTGGGCCATGGCGGATCCCAGGACCCTGGACGATATGAAGTCCTTTGGGTTTAACCTTTACAATACAGCCAACAACCACTCCCATGATTACAGCCATGGCGGCGTTCTGGCCACCATCGAGCATTTACGGGAACGGGATATGATCTTTGCCGGAACGGGAAAGAACCTGGGAGATGCGTCCAGACCGTGCTATCTGGAAACAAAGAAGGCCAGAGTGGCCATGATCGGCGTCACCTCGTCCTTCCATGAATCTGGTATGGCAGGCGGCCAGAGCGCAGATATGTGCGGCCGTCCGGGACTGAATCCTCTGCGCTTCGAGACCGTTTATCATGTGACCCAGGAGTATTATGACCAGGTTGCAGGCCTGGCGGCTCTTACAAAGGTCAACGCATCCATGGAGAATTCTGTGAAAAATGGATATAAAAATCCGCCGCCGGAGGGGACCTTCCTGTTTGGAAAGTATAAATTCAAGCTGGATGAAAAGAACTGGATCGAGAGCATTCCCAACGAAACGGATATGACCCGGATCGAGGGAGAGATCCAGGAAGCCGGAAAGCAGGCGGACGTGGTGCTGGTGAGCATCCATGCCCATGAGACCGATGCGGGCGATACAAAGGTCCCGGCCATGTTCCTGGAGACCTTTGCCAGACGCTGTGTGGATGCTGGTGCAGATGTTATCATCGGCCATGGTCCTCATGAGCTTCGGGGGATCGAGATCTATAAGGGGAAACCCATTTTTTACAGCCTGGGGAATTTCCTGTTTGAAACGGAGACCGTGGATCTCCAGCCTTATGATGCGTATTTAAATAAGAAGCTTCCCCTGGATACAAAGGTGGGGGCATATATGGATGACCGGAGCAAGATGGGAACCGTGGGGTATGGAGTCCTGCCGGAGATCTGGTTTTCTGTTATGGCTGCCTGGGACATGGAAGATGGGAAGACCACGGAGATCCGCCTGTACCCCATTTCCCTGGGTATGGAACGGGTACGCTCCCAGAAGGGTGTGCCGGTAATGACTGGAGACGAAAAGGTCCTGGAGTATCTGGCGGAGCTTTCGGCTCCCTACGGAACCGCCATGGAGATCCGGGATGGCGTAGGTTATATCCGACTGAAATAATGCATTGACAGATTCTGGAGACGGCTGCAAAAACTCTCTCACTCCACTTGGCGCCGTCTCCTTTTTGCTTTTTATTTTGTACAAAATTTTTATACGTTTCTTTTTTCAGGTATATTTTTGTTAGAAAAAATATGTTATAATAAGGGAATCAAGCGACATCATTGGGAGGGATTACACATGAATCGAATCAACGCGGCCAACCAGGCCCTGTTTGAGGAGCTTGTAAAGCAGATCCAGATACAGGGAAACGCAGCGGGGATCGCCGTTGCCATTGTGGATGAAGAGGGAAAGACCCAGTATGAACAGTACTTTGGGTACAGGGATACGGAGCAGAAGCTGCCTATGGATGAAAATACGATCTTCGGTCTGGCATCTGTGACAAAGTCCTTTGTGGCCTTGTCCATCATGCAGCTGGCAGAAAGGGGCCTTCTGGACCTGGACGATCCTGTGAGCCGGTACATACCGGAGTTTACCAATAAGAACCAGGAGCCGGTACGGATCCGTCATTTCTTAAGCCACAGCGGCGGCTTTTATCCGGTACACCGGACTGTGGTAAAGGAGATCGCAGAGAAGCTGGGGATCTCCGAGGAGACAGAGGGCGACCTGGGTTACAGCGTGAAGTTAGCGGAGGCAGGAGCAAAGGCAGTGGCGGAGCAGCTGGACGCCCAGACTCCGGGCCACGGTCTCATTGGAAGTCCGGGCGAATACATGAGCTACTGCAACGACGGCTATGGACTTCTTTCTGAGATCGTCCGCCGGGTTGGAGGAGAGGCTTCCTTTGCAGAATATGTGAAAAAGAATATCCTGGATCCTCTGGGAATGGAGCGCAGCGGCTGCGATTACCTGCGGCCCAGACTGGATGAAAACAGCGCCGTATTATATAAGAAGGAGAATGGCGTCATGACCGGCTGCAAGGACTATTACGACAACGCCTTTGTCCTGGGCGGGGCCGGATCCATGAAGTCCACCATTTCCGATATGAAGAAGATCCTGTATATGTATCTGAACCATGGAAAGACGGCGGCCGGCGGCCGTATCCTTTCAATGGAAGGGATCCGGTCCATGTGCCGTCCGCGGATGGAGTACCGCCCGGAGAGCTGGTACTGCTTTGGACTGGCTACAAAGAAGATCGACGATGTGACCGTGGTGGAGCACGGGGGAAGCCTTACGGGCGTTTCCTCCAACATGTCCTGGTCCTACGACGCCGGCTGCGGAGTCATCGTTCTCTGCAACACCTCCGACGTACCGGTGAGCGCCATTGCCGATGCGGCCATGCGTATGTACCATGGCCGGAATCCGCTGGAGGACCGGGGACTTTACCAGGAAAATCCATGGTCAGAAAAGACCAGAAAGGCCGCAGTGGGCTGCTACCTTTCCAGCGAAGACTCCGAGGTGGAGATCCGGGAGAACGGAGACGGAGTTCTGGCAGTGGTAGAGGGCAGAGAGAAAAATCTGGTCATGGTCCAGGAAAACCTGGGGATCATCCGCGGCTATGCAAAGGACGCGTATCTGAAGCTCTTTAAGGATGAAAACGGCGGAGTGTTTGCCATCGGTTTTGGCGGACGGATGCTGCCGAGAAAATAAAATGGAGGTATTCAGCATGGACATTTATGAACAGATCACCAAAATGGCAGATGAGATTGCACCGGAGCTGGTAGCCCAGCGCCGCGATTTCCACAAGTTCGCAGAAAAAGGCTGGTTCGAGATGAGGACCTCCTCCATCATTGCCAGAAAGCTGACAGAGATGGGGTATGAGGTCTTAGTGGGCGACCAGGTCTGCAAAAAAGATGCCAGAATGGGCGTTCCGTCGGATGAGGAGCTGGAGGAGCAGTACGAGAGAGCCGTGGCCCAGGGGGCAGACCCGGAGTTTGTGAAATATACAAAGGGCGGTATGACCGGAGTGATCGGTATCCTGCGCTGCGGAGAGGGCCCCACAGTAGCCATGCGTTTCGACATCGACGCACTGGGCGTATTTGAGGAAAAGGACAAATCCCACCGGCCTGCCTGCGAGGGCTTCGGCTCCGTCAACGAGGGCTTTATGCATGCCTGCGGCCATGACGGCCATGCCACCATCGGCCTGGGCGTGGCGAAGGTGCTGATGTCCATTAAGGATTCCCTTCACGGGACCATGAAGCTGATCTTCCAGCCAGCGGAGGAAGGCGTTCGCGGTGCGAAATCCATCGTGGAGAACGGCCATCTGGACGGCGTGGATTATCTCATCGGCTCCCACGTTTCCGATAAGGCCGACGACGATCCGGCGGTGGTGATCCCGGGAAGCCATGGCTCTCTGGCCACCACCAAGTACGATGTCTTTTTCCACGGCGTTTCTGCCCATGCAGGCGGATCCCCGGAGAAGGGCAAGAACGTAATGCCGGCTGTGGCTACGGCTATCTTAAACCTGTACGGGATCCCGAGGAACTCCGCTGGAATGAGCCGGATCAATGTGGGAACCGTTGTGGCTGGAAGCGGCCGGAACGTGATCGCGGATGTGGCAAAGATGGAGATCGAGGTCCGCGGAGAGACCACAGAAATCAATCAGTATATGGAAGAATATGCAAAGAACATCATCGAGGGAGCGGCGAAGATGCACGGTTGCACCAGCGAGATGAAGGTCATGGGCTCTGCGTATTCCCTGACCAGCGACCAGGCCCTTATGGACCGGGTAAGACGGGTATGCGAGGAGAAGCTGCATCTTCCGGTTTCTGAGACCACCAGCAGCCGCAACGGTGGCAGCGAGGACGTTTCCTACATGATGCGCCGGGTACAGGAGCAGGGCGGTCAGGCCACCTTTATGCGGATCCTCACAAAGGAATCTGCGCCGGGCCATAACCGGAGATTCGATTTTGACGAGCAGGCGCTTCCCAATGCGGTGAAGGTATTCTGCGGAACTGTATACGATATCCTTGGATAAAGGATGAGGAGAGGACCCGGACGGGTCCTCTTTTTTCGCGGGCAGCGGGCTAAGGTCCGTGCCTGCACGAGACCCTGGCACTTGCCGCGGGAACCATGAGAAATTCGCGCAGAGTGTTTCTTATGGCTGGCCGGGAACGGCCGGTCCGGCTCTGGAATGGGCCCGGAATGGGGAGGGAACTGTCGGTTATCGGAAGAAACCTGTGGAAATGTTATAATATGTCATAATATGTACAAAAATGACGTTTAACTTGAGAAAAATTTGTTCACATTTTCTAAAAAATATGGTATAATAAAAGAACCATTTAATTAACCCAAAGATGGACAAAATGAAACAGCAAGAGGTGATATCGTGGTAAGAAAAGAAATGATAGCAATGCTGTTGGCAGGAGGACAGGGCAGCCGCCTTGGAGTTTTAACGCAAAAAGTGGCAAAGCCGGCAGTATCATTCGGCGGCAAGTACCGGATCATCGACTTTCCGCTCAGCAACTGCATTAATTCTGGCGTCGATACAGTCGGCGTCCTGACCCAGTACCAGCCATTGCGTTTAAATACGCATATCGGAATTGGTATCCCGTGGGATCTGGACCGGAACGTGGGCGGTGTGACCGTTCTTCCTCCCTATGAAAGAAGCAAGGGCAGCGACTGGTATACAGGAACTGCCAACGCCATTTACCAGAACCTGGAGTATATGGAATCCTATAATCCGGAATACGTTCTGATCCTGTCCGGCGACCACATCTACAAAATGGACTATGAGGTGATGTTGGAGTACCACAAGGCCAACAACGCCGACGTGACCATCGCCGCCATGCCGGTGCCCATGGAGGAGGCCAGCCGTTTCGGTATCCTGATCACCGACGATGCCAACCGCATCACGGAGTTCGAGGAGAAGCCGGCAAACCCCAGGAGCAACCTGGCTTCCATGGGAATCTATATCTTCAGCTGGAAGGTATTAAAAGAGGCGCTCATTAAATTAAAGGATGAGCCGGGCTGTGACTTCGGAAAGCACATTATCCCCTACTGCCACAACGACGGCAGGCGGATCTTCGCATATGAGTATAACGGCTACTGGAAGGATGTGGGAACCTTAGGCTCTTACTGGGAAGCCAATATGGAGCTGATCGACATTATCCCGGAGTTCAACCTGTATGAGGAGTACTGGAAGATCTATACAAAAAGCGAGAAGATCCCGCCCCAGTTCATTTCCGCAGAAGCGAAGGTAGGAAAGAGCATCATCGGAGAGGGAACGGAGATCTATGGAGAGGTCGTCAACTCTGTGATCGGCTCCGGCGTTGTGATCGAAAAGGGCGCTGTGGTCCGGGATTCCATCATTATGCAGGATTCCGTGATCGAGGCAGACGCCGTGGTGGACAAGGCCATTGTGGCCGAGGACGTAAGGATCGGCGCAGGCGCCCGTCTTGGCGTTGGAGAATACGCGCCCAGCAAATACGATCCCAAGGTATACCAGTTCGACCTGGTGACCGTCGGAGAGCATTCAGTGATCCCGGCGGGCGTGGAGATCGGAAAGAACACAGCGATCTCCGGTGTGACAGAAGCTTCGGACTATCCGGACGGCAAACTTGAAAGCGGCGGCTACATAGTAAAGGCAGGTGGAAACGTATGAGAGCAATCGGTATTGTTTTAGCGGGAGGCAACAGCAAGCGGATGCGGGAGCTTTCCAGAAAAAGGGCGATCGCGGCAATGCCCATCGCCGGAAGCTTCCGGAGCGTTGACTTTGCTCTTAGCAATATGAGCAACTCTCATATCCAGAGTGTTGCAGTTCTGACCCAGTATAATTCCAGATCCTTAAATGAGCATTTAAGCTCTTCCAAATGGTGGGATTTCGGAAGAAAGCAGGGGGGCATGTATGTATTTACCCCCACCATCACCGCAGAGCACAGCGACTGGTACCGCGGCACCGCAGACGCCCTTTACCAGAACCTGGATTTCCTGAAGAGAAGCCACGAGCCCTATGTGGTACTGGCCTCCGGCGACGGGATCTATAAGCTGGATTACAATAAGGTGCTGGAATACCACATCGAAAAGAAGGCTGATATCACAGTGGTCTGCAAGGATATGCCGGCGGATGTGGATGTGACCCGGTTCGGTATGGTAAAGACCAACGCCGACGGCCGCATCACAGAATTTGAGGAGAAGCCCATGGTCAACGATTCCACGACCATCTCCTGCGGAATCTACGTGATCCGCCGTCGCCAGCTCATCGAGCTCATCGAGCGCTGCGCCAACGAGGACCGGTATGACTTCGTCCAGGACATCCTGGTACGCTATAAGAATCTGAAACGGATCTATGCCTACAAGCTGGATACATATTGGAGCAACATCGCTTCCGTGGAGGCCTATTACCAGACCAATATGGATTTCTTAAAGCCAGAGGTCCGCAGCTACTTCTTTAAGGAATATCCGGATATTTATTCCAAGATTGACGATCTGCCTCCGGCAAAATATAATCCGGGTGCAGTTGTAAAGAACAGCCTGGTTTCCAGCGGCTGTATCTTAAACGGATCAGTGGAAAATTCCGTTCTGTTTAAAAAGGTATATATCGGAAATAACTGTGTGATCAAAAACTCGATCATCATGAATGACGTTTATATTGGAGACAATACGGTCATTGAGAACTGCATTGTGGAGAGCCGCGATACGATCCGTGCCAATACCACATACATCGGGCAGCCTGATGACGTGAAGATCGTCATCGAAAAGAACGAAAGATATACATTATAATGGCCCATATGGAAGGCTGATATGGACCGGGGAGGTTATTATGCAGGTAACAGATGTACGTGTGAGAAAGATTGAAAAAGAAGGCAAAATGAAAGCGATCGTATCCATTACACTGGACAACGAGTTCGTGATCCACGATATCAAAGTGATCGAAGGGGAAAAGGGGCTTTTCATTGCAATGCCCAGCAGAAAAGCCGCAGATGGTGAATACAGGGACATTGCCCATCCCATAAATTCAGAGACCAGGGACATGATCCAGAACGTGATCCTCCATAAATATGAGATGACCACGCTGGAGGCGGCCCAGGAGGCGTTGGAGGGCTGATAACTGCATAGAAAGAGAGTGGGGATGGACCGGGAGCTAATCCTGGCCCATGACCCACTCTTTTTTTATGCACCACAGCCCGGCCTGGACACCGGAAAGGGGCTGGTTTTCAGAAATGGCTTTACGGATGGCCTGGTCATGGGAGAAGAGCCGGTGCCAGCTGTCCATGACCTGGCGCTTCAGCTCTGGATAGAAGTTAGTCAGGATGAGATCGCTTTCCCTCCGGATCCCATATTCCAGAAGCGTCTGGCGGAACTCTTTCTCTTCTTTTTCCGTCTTTCCCATATAGGACAGGCATAAAATCTTATTCCAGTCGTAGAGGCTGAAAAAGACTGCTTCGTCTAGAGGAACACGCAGTACCAGGATCCGGCCTCCGGCAGACGGGTCCACATTTTCCGGGCTTTTGAAGGCCCAGTAGGGGTATTCCGCACCCTGGGGCTTTGGAACATGGGCTTCCGCAGCCTTTACGAACCAGTCGTAGGCGGAAAGAAACACCGGAGCGCTTTCTTCATATTTTTTCTGGACATATTCCCGCCTGGAAAAGCAGATCCCATCCCGGTCTAAGACGTCCAGGACGATCTGGGCCTGGGGGGAATATAAGGTTACCGAAGTACGTCTGTGATCCATTCTCTTTTTATCTCCCATATATTTCCATAGCAGTCCGGGTTCCCCATATCCACCCGGGCGTCAAAGAGCCGGTCCCAGCTTTTTATGATCTCCCGTTTGATCTCCGGGTAGAACTGGGACATATATGCCTTGCTGTCGCTGACCCGGTATTCCTCCAGGAGCTTTCTGTGCCGGGCAGCGTCCTCCTGGTCCGCCGGGATATAGGAATAGTCCAGGACCGCTCCCCATTTCATGATGTTCACCGGCACGATCCGGGACGGATCCAGGGTCAGCTCCAGGATCACAGTTCCCGGGCTCTTCAGCATGGTGGCCTCTGATTTTAAGGACACCCATATGGGATAATCAGCATCTGCGGGCCGGTCCGCCGCCGCAGGCGTGTGCTTTACCAGCCAGTCGTAGGCCTCCAGCACCAGCGGAGCATGCTCCCCCAGGTCTGCCTGGATGTATTCCCGTCTGGCCACGTAGCGGCCCTTGGTCTCCAGCTCCCGGAGGACGTTTTCATGCTGCTTGGTCCAGACGCGGACGGCGTTTCCGTTCATTCTATTTTCCATGGGACCACCTGCCCTTTCTTTGTTTCTGGCTGTATTGTAAGCCAGTCTGGCGGAGGAAGTCAAGAGAAGAACAGACAGAAACAGAGCTTTTTCTGTAAGGTTTTGTTTGGGTTGACGATCTGGAAACAAAGCGCATCTTTTTGACTTTGAGACAAAGATAAGGTAGAATGGAGTTGTGAAAAATATAGTGCCTGGCAGCCCGGAGGAAAAGACGGAGCAGTGGGCAGAAAGGGGTATAGACATGGAAACATGGGGATTTTACGTATCGGGAGTCCGGTACGGAACATGCAGAAAAGAGGGAGAACGGGTTTTCCACAGCCCGCTGGACGTGACATCTGGAGAATTTCTTCCGGAAAGAGAGCTGGATCCAGAGGATGACCGGTATGTGGTCCTGGGAAAAATGAACGTGCGGGAGGCACTCCTGCATCTGGAACCGTGCCAGGAGGGGATCCGCCGGGGAGAAGATAGGTTTACGGCTTCCTCCGGGGAGATCTATGAGAAAAAGGATAAGGGCGCGTATGTGCAGAGGCACATCAAATTCCCCAGAGATCTGGCAGTGAAGGATGGTCAGATCGTGGCGTTCACCACCCCGGCCAGGGAGCTTTGCAGCGTTCTGGTGAAGGATGGGTACGAGGATGAGACGGTCTTACGCCAGTGGAAGGAGATGGGCTTTGGCCTTCCATACCTGGTCCATGGTCCCGAGACCTTCATGGTCCCCATGCGGGATGGCGTGAAGCTGGCTGCGGACGTGTATCTGCCAGTGAAAAGAGAGAGAGCCGGCCAGGAGATGGCCGTTGCAGGACCCGCAGGAAAGGTCCCCACTGTGCTGGTGCGTACCCCTTACGGAAAACGGGTCGGAGCAGAAACGTATTACCGGTATGTGCAGAGGGGCTACGCTGTGGTGATCCAGGATGTGCGGGGACGGGAGGACAGCGAAGGCGAGTGGCTTCCCATGCACTATGAGGTGGAGGACGGCGACGATACCCTCAACTGGATCGCAGATCAGAAGTGGAGCGACGGGAAGGTGGCCATGACCGGAGGCTCTTACCTGGGCTACGTCCAGTGGGCGGCTGCGGCCAGCGAAAATCCCCATCTGACGGCCATGTTAAGCAGTGTGTGCGCTGGAAGTCCCTTTGGAGATCTGCCCAGGAGAGGCGGCTGCTTCAACTCCGGGTCCATGTCCTGGGCCTTTATGGTATCCGGACAGAGATCGGACGCATCCCTCATGGACCGGGACGACTGGGACGAGCTTCTGGATATCCGTCCCCTGGAGGACATCGCGCCCAGAGCCCTGGGCCATCAGGTGCCGTTCTTAAAGAAATGGCTGGATCATCCCGATTACGACGATTTCTGGAAAATGGGAAACTGGAAGGAGCGGACGGGAACCCACCGGGTTCCGGCGCTGATCATGTCCGGGTGGTTCGACGATAACGGCATGGGAACCACAGAGGCTCTGGATCTGTATGAGGATTACACAGAGAAAAAGGTGATCCTGGGGCCGTGGAAGCACAGCGGAAATGCTGATTACGATATCCACGGCTTTGCCCTGGCGTCCAATGCCCTGCGGTACGACATCGACCTGGTGTGCTTCCAGTGGATCGAGCATTATTTAAAGGGCGTGGAAAACGGGATCGAAAAGACTCCCGTGGTGGAATACTATACCATGGGAAGCGGCCAGTGGAAGACGGCTGGGAACTGGCCTCTGCCCGATGGAGAGAAGGTGACCTTCTACCTGGACGGCAAAGCCGCGGATATGGCAGTTGGAAGCGGCAGCGAAGCAGGCCATGGAACCCTCAGCCTCGCGGCTCCGGAAAATGAATGTGGGGATCATTTTACATACGATCCGGAAAATCCGTCCACCCATATCATCGATATGTCTGAAAATGAACTGGAGGTGCCGGAAAACTACACAGACGAGGAGAAGCGGACCGATATGCTCAGCTACTCCACCGGTGTTCTGGAGAAGGAATTTACCATCACCGGAGACGCCCAGGCGGTGATCTATCTCTCCTCCGACTGCGAAGATACGGATCTGATGGTGCGGATCACCGATGTGGATGAAAACGGGCGTTCCATGAAGCTGGCAGACGGAGTCATGAGCGTGCGCTACCGGAATCAGTTCGAGCATCCGGAATTCATGGAGCCGGGCAAGGTATATCCGGTGACCATCCGGACCACAAAGCTGTCCCATACATTCCAGAAAGGACATCAGATGCGCGTGACCGTGACGTCCAGTGCGAAAAACTTCATCTTCCCCAACAGCAACACCCGTGACGGCTTCAACAGCCAGGAGATCCGCCTGGCCCACAACTGCGTTCATCACGGCGGCCGGTATCGGTCGGCGGTGACGGTGATGCGGGAGCCGGAGAAATAGAAGAGGATCAGACAAAAAGAAGGCAGAGATCAGAAAGCGAACGGATTCCGGTTTTGAAACCGGAGTCCGGCAGTAAAATGAAATCAATAAGATTAGGCAGACGCGGCCCATGATGAAGAAAAAGCATCATGGGCCGCGTTTTTTGTACCGCGGACCAAGGTTCAGTGCGGGCTGTGGATTAGGGCTTTACTGGTGCGATCATTATGGGAAAGCCGCGCATCAGGTTTCTTATCGCAGGGGGGATAAGAGAGAAAGAAAAGAAGCTGAGAGGCAGATGAATATATTTGCAGTCTGGAATGTGGCGCATTCAGGGCCGGGAGCGGAGGAAAATGTGGAGAGAATATTTTGAAAATATAAAATATACATACTATACATTATTTATACTATAAGAATTTTGAATAGTTTCGAGATAAAAAATAGGTACTTCCGACAAGGACGATTATGGGAAGTAAAACCATGATTGGGGACTGGAAAGAGGCAGATCAATTTCAAGAATCTATAAAAATATTTAGGAGTACGGATAGATAATGAAAAACTATGAACAATACAAGAGAATGATCCGGTTCTTGACGTCAGTAACGATCCTGGCGGCAGAAATCGGTATCTACTGGTTAGTATGGGAAACAAGCATTTCGGAGATGGCAGGAACACCTTTCTTCCGAAAAGGAGATTGGCTTATGATCGCAGTCTACGGACTGCTTCTTTTATTTTTTTCGAAAATGTACGGTGGGCTAAAAATAGGATACCTGGAACGGGGAAATGTATTATATTCCCAGATACTTGCGGTGGTCCTGGTCAATGGTTTTACATATCTGCAGGCGGCCCTTCTCGCAAAACACTTTTTGAATTTTACCCCTTTTATGCTGATGCTTGTGCTGCAGGTGGTCGCTATCAGTATTTGGACCGTTGGTGCCAGTATTCTGTTTCAGAAATTATTTCCACCCAGACAGATGCTCCTGGTTTACGGAAATCGTCCCTCCTTATCCTTAATGCATAAGATGAATCTCAGGAAGGACAGATACCAGATCAAAACAGTGGTTCATGTAGATGAGGGATTAGAAAAGATCTTACGGATGATTTCCTCCTATGATGCGGTGGTGATTTGTGACGTACCATCTCCCATGAGGAACCAGATTTTAAAAGCATGTTATACAGAGGAAATACGGGTTTACATGACGCCAAAGATTTCCGATATCCTAATTCGCAGCGCCGAGGAAATCACTCTTTTTGATACACCTCTGATCATGGCAAGAAACGGGCGGATGCCGATTGAGCAAGCTTTTTTCAAGCGACTGATGGATATTGTGATTTCTGGCATAGCCTGTATTGTAGTACTGCCATTTATGGCTGGAACAGCTCTGGCGGTGAAATTGGAGGATGGAGGACCAGTTCTTTATAAGCAGAAGCGGCTGACTATCGGAGGAAGAGAGTTTTATGTTTATAAATTCCGCAGTATGCGTATAGATGCAGAAAAAGATGGTGTAGCCCGTCTGGCCAGTGCGGGAGACAACCGTATCACCCGAGTGGGAAATTTTATCCGGAAGGTACGTCTGGACGAACTGCCGCAGCTTTTCAATATCTTAAAGGGTGATATGAGTATCGTGGGACCAAGACCGGAGCGGCCGGAAATCGCAAAGCAGTATGAGACAGAGATGCCCGAATTTTCCTATCGTCTGCGGGTTAAGGCGGGACTGACCGGCTACGCCCAGATTTTCGGAAAATACAATACAACACCCTATGACAAACTGAAACTGGATCTGCACTATATTCAGAATTATTCCCTAATGCTGGATGTGAAGCTAATGATACAGACGGTGAAGATTTTGTTTATGAAAGAGAGCACGGAAGGGATAGCTGCCGGACAGACAACGGCGGCGTTGGATATAGACAAAGAGTAGAGGAAATAAGATGTTAGTTAGTGTAATCATGCCCACTTATAATTGTGGTAATTATATTCAGATGTCATTGGACTCTGTGTTAGCACAAACAGTAACAGACTGGGAAATTCAGATAGTAGATGATTGTAGTACAGACAATACGGCAGATTTATTAAAACCATATCTGGAAAAATATTCAAACATTCATTACCATGTGCTTTCTCAAAACGGTGGTCCGGCAGTAGCTAGGACAGAGGCTCTAAAATATGCAACGGGAAAATATATTGCATTTCTTGATAGCGATGATTTGTGGATGTCAGATAAACTGGAGAAGCAAATTGCTTTTATGGAGAGGACGGGGGCAAAGTTCAGTGCAACGGGCTATCAATGGATGGATGAGAACGGAAATGATTTACATACTGTTTTGATACCACCAAAGAAAACGGATTATAAGAAGATGATTCGCCTGTCCAATCCGATTGGCAATTTGTCTGTAATGTATGATCAAGATGCTCTTGGCAAGTTTGAAGTGCCGCCAATAAAAAAAAGAAATGACTTTGCATTGTGGTTGCAGATTCTAAAAAAGACGGATTATTGTTATGGCATGGAAGATGTGCTTGGTGTTTATCGTATAGGTCGAACAGGATCGGTTTCCAGCAATAAATTGAAACAGGCAAAATATCATTGGCAACTCTATCATGAAATTGAAGGGCATAGCGTATTTAGAAGTTTACATGAGCTTGGGTGTTGGGCATTTGTGAAAGGCACGGGAATCGGAATAGATAAAAGGAAAGTGTAATTGAGGGGTAAAATGAAAATAGCAGTAGCTGGAACGGGATATGTGGGATTGTCAATCGCAATTTTGTTATCTCAAAACCACGAAGTAATGGCCGTGGATATCATTCCTGAAAAGGTAAAGATGATCAATCAAAGGAAGTCACCTATTCAAGATGAGTATATTGAAAAGTATTTGGCAGAAAAGGAATTACATTTAACAGCAACTTTAGATGCAGAAGAGGCATACGGGGGGGCTGATTTTGTTATTATAGCGACACCAACGAATTATGATCCGGAAAAGAATTATTTTGATACGTCTGCGGTAGAAGCTGTCATTGCTCAGGCGATGGCAAGTAATCCGGAGGCTATGATGGTGATTAAATCTACGATTCCGGTAGGATATACGGAATCTGTCCGTAAGAAATTTCAAACAGAAAATATTTTGTTTAGTCCTGAGTTTTTAAGAGAAAGCAAGGCATTGTATGACAATTTATATCCCTCAAGGATCATTGTGGGGACGGACATGAACAATGCGAGATTGCAGGAAGCAGCAAAAGTATTTGCCCGCCTTTTGCAGGAAGGGGCAGAGAAAGCTAACATCGAAACACTCTTTATGGGCTTCACGGAAGCAGAAGCTGTAAAGCTGTTTGCAAATACTTATTTAGCATTGAGAGTTTCTTATTTTAACGAATTGGATACTTATGCAGAGTTAAAAGGACTGGATACAAAAGCAATTATTGATGGTGTATGTTTGGATCCGAGAATCGGAAACCATTATAACAATCCCAGCTTTGGTTATGGTGGATATTGTCTCCCTAAAGATACGAAGCAGTTATTGGCCAATTATGAGGATGTGCCGGAGAACTTGATTGAGGCTATTGTGGAGAGCAATCGGACCAGAAAGGATTTTATTGCAGAGCAGGTTTTGAAAAAAGCAGGATATTATAGTTTTGAAGAAGATTTTCCAAAGCAAAAACCGGTGATTGGTGTATATCGTTTGACAATGAAATCCAATTCCGATAATTTTCGTCAGAGTTCCATTCAGGGAGTGATGAAACGAATTAAGGCGGAGGGAGCTTCGGTCGTAATTTATGAGCCTACGCTGGAGGGCGGAAGTCTATTTTATGGAAATCGGGTAGAGAATGATTTGGAGTTATTTAAGAAACAGGCGGATGCGATCATAGCCAATCGGTATGAAAAAAGTTTGGATGATGTAAAAGATAAGGTTTATACACGGGATTTGTTTCAGAGAGATTAAAATTCGGAGGGGAAAGAATTTTGCGAATTCAGATATTAGTAGCAGCAATGAACCAGAAGGATCATAACTTACTGAAAAAGTTAAATATTCGCTCAGATGTGATCGTAGGGAATCAATGTGGGTATGATTCAGTGGAACATTTTGAATATAACGGAAAGGCAGCTACATATCTTAATTTTAATGAGAAAGGTGTTGGGTTAAATAGAAATAATACATTGATGCGAGCAGATGGAGATATTTGTTTGTTTTCAGATGATGATATGGTCTATATGAATGACTATGTAGAAAAAGTAGAAAATGCGTTTCTGCATTACCCTAATGCAGATGTGATTATTTTTAATTTGTTTGAGAAGAATCCAACTAGATATGTGATAAAGAAACCTATGAAAGTTGGATATTTTAATTTTTTGCGTTATGGAACTGCACGAGTGGCAGTAAAACTTAAAAGTATTCGGGAGAACGGAATATATTTTAACCAATGCTTTGGAGGCGGAACAGAACATTGTCATGGAGAAGATAATTTGTTTTTAGCAGAATGCTTGAAAAAAGGCTTGAAAATTTATGCGGTTCCGGATTTTATTGCATCATTGACGGAAGAACGGGAATCAAGTTGGAATATTGGATACGGAGAAAAATATTTGATTGATCAAGGTATTTTGTATAAAACAATGAGCAGGAGATGGTATAAAATTTTATGTTTGCAGGATGCGATAAGGCATAGAAAAACATATGATGTGAGATGGTGGACAGCATATCACATGATGGTGGAAAAGTAGTTAATAAGTAACAAAGTATGTTGATTATTAATATAATAAGAGGCGGGTGAAATAAAATTAAAAGTTTGAAAATACATAAAAAACTAATAATATGCAGCGTTGTATTTTTGCTTTTGACACGTATATTTAATTATGCGATATTTGATCAATTTGCATTATTGAAATTAGTATATGCACGTAGTTCTCAATTTGTCGCACTTACCGTTTGTTTTCTATATGTTTTCCATTATAAAAAAATATCACTAAGTATTATTTGGGGTTTTATATATACCGTTGTTTTGTTTATTGCTACTATATTAGGGAGTGGTAATTATTATAGTATTATTCAACGGATTTATCCACTTGTAAGTTTTTTAATGTTTATAGAAATTCAAATAAAATGTGGATGTGCACGAATTTTAATGAAAGCAATTGCAAATGTATGTTTCGTGTTGACGCTTGTGGAATTTATGCTGTTACCATTATCGGAATTATATTGGGGAGAGTATATATATTTTCTTTCTGGCCGAAATCAAATGTACATTGTTTTTGCAATAGGATTGCTTTCCATCTGCTTTTATTATGGTGTACACGATATACGCTATAAACTGTATCTGGGAATGTCAATTATATGCATATTATATGGAGAATCAAGTAGTAATTTGTTAGCTATAACATTTTTTGTTTTGCTTGCCATTGTTGGTTTTGAAAGAAAATGTTTAAGAAAAATATTGAGTGTAGCTGTTTTGGTGCTGTATCCCTTGCTAAATATGGGGATTGTGATTTTTAGAATTCATGAGCATTTTGCTTTTTTTATAGAAACCATTTTGCATAAAAATATTACTTTGACTTCGAGAACATATATTTGGGATACTGCGCTAGAACTAATTAAACAATCTCCATTTTGGGGATATGGAATTGCTGTAACTAGTAATGTATTTCATGTAATAGCAGATCGAATCGATGCACCTGATATCGATGCGTGGTATTCTGGACACAATCAGTATATTCAAATGTTATATGAAAGTGGCTTGGTTTCATTATTGTTGTTGATATTTTTAATTACGTACGGAGTAAAAAAATTAAATAGGTTTATGTCAAATGTAGATGCTTCTTTGACATTAACTATTATTTTTTCGTTACTCATTGTGATGGTGGCAGAAGCGCCTGGGTGGGATAGCATTTTTATTGTACTATTCTTAAGTCATCTTCAAATTAGTTGTTATGAAGAGCGGAGGTTGAATTGTAAATATGCAGATACAACCTAAAATATCTATAATTGTTCCGGTATATAAAGTTGAACCATATTTAGGTACTTGCCTAGAGTCTGTTTTGTCACAGACATATCAGAATCTAGAAATTATTTTAGTTGACGACGGTTCACCGGATCAGTGTGGAACTATTTGTGATCAATATGCCTTAAAAGATAATCGGATTCGAGTTATTCATCAAGAAAACCAAGGCCTTTCTGGAGCGAGAAATTCAGGTATTGATTTGGTAACAGGAGAATATATTACCTTTATTGATAGCGATGATTTTATTGATATTTGTATGATAGAATTAATGGTTGAGCAGTTGGATGATATGACAGATATTGTTGCTTGTGGAACGGTTTACTGTGATGAGAGCGGACAAAAATTGTCGGAAGAGAAAAATTCTCAACTAGCTATATTTGAGTTTAAAGAGCAAATGGTTCAGTTTTTTAAAAATAAAAATTACACGACTACAGCATGGGGAAAGTTGTACTCCAGAAAATTATTTGAGAGTATTCGTTATCCGGTTGGAAAATATCATGAAGATGTTTTTACAACATATCAATTGGTTGCACTATCAAGAAGAACGGTTTTGTTGAACCGTTCTTTTTATTGGTATCGACAGGTTGCATCCAGTATCATACATCAAAGTTTTTCACTAAAGCATTTGGATAGCATAGAAGCATCTCTGCAACGGTATGAGTTTATGAAATCATATGATTTACAATTAAGCAAAATTGCAGAGGGGAGTATTGTATATAGTTGTTGTCGCTGTATGGAAAAAATGGTACAGGCGGATTATTATGACGAAATTACGGAGCAATACATATGTAATATGATTCGTAAGCATTTATTTTCATTTTTATGTTTTTCACGAAATTCTTTGAAAACAAAGGGGTTTGCGTGTATGAATGCACTTAGTTCAGAAATAGTGCGTTCTGTATATAAATTATTGTTTGTGAGGTGAGAAAAGATTGAGTATACCTAAAGTTATTCATTATTGCTGGTTTGGAGGCAATCCGCTTCCGCCGCTTGCACAGAAATGTATTGCCAGTTGGAAAGAATATTGCCCGGATTATGAAATCATAGAATGGAATGAAACGAATTTTGATTTGAATTTTAATGCCTATGTTCAGGAAGCGTATCAGGCGCAAAAATGGGCGTTTATTACAGATGTTGTACGTCTGTATGTATTGTGTCATTATGGTGGAATTTATATGGATACAGATGTTGAAGTTTTGAAATCATTGGATCCAATTTTATCCTATAATGGTGTGTCGGGATTTGAGTCCGAAACTCAAATCCCGACAGGCCTCATGGCCTGTCGGGCTGGTCATCCGTTATTTCAGGAGTTACTGAATGATTATGAAAATGATCACTTTGTGAAAGCGGACGGGAGCTTTGATTTAACGACAAATGTAACGAGAATCACAAATACCTTATTAAAATATGGCTTGGTACAAAATAATACCAAGCAAACGGTAGCAGATTTTACATTGTTTCCCAGTGACTATTTTTGTCCCAAAGATCCAGTTACGAAAAAGCTGCATTTAACGTCGAATACTTATACGATTCATCATTTTGATGGCTCTTGGATTCCGAAAAAAATAAAATATAAATATATGATTTTGAATAAGCTTGGGCCGAATATAAGCCAGTTGCTTGTTAAAATGAAAAGAGCGTTTCGAAAATATTGTTAAAAAGAGAGAGTATGTCTGTATGCCTTGTTCATTGAAAATATCTGTGATTGTTCCCGTTCATAACTCTGCGACAACAATAGATAGGTGTATAAAAAGCATAGTAGATCAGCCATATAAAAATTTTGAGTGCATTTTGATTGAAAATGGATCAAGTGACGATTCGAAAGAAATCTGTCAAAAATATGTTGAAGCATATGAATGCGTAAAATTTGCAGTGAGTCCGAAGATAGGTGTTTCTGCAGCCCGTAATTTAGGATTATTAATGGCAACAGGGGATATTATTGGTTTTTGTGATGCGGATGATTTTTTAGAACCGAATTCAATGCAAAAAGTCCTTTCGGCTTTTTTAGATAACCCCGATATTATTGGCGTTTTGAGCGCTTTTTATGTAGGGAGAGAGAACCAAAGCGGTATACAAAAAGAGTATAAAGGGTTGAAAAAAGAACGGCTGACAATAGAAGATGCTATTATGCGAACCCTAGGTGACAATAGTACGATGGGAAGTGTGTGGAATAGGTATTACCGGGCAGATGTGGCTCAAAAAATATCCTTTGATACAATGCTATCTTACTGTGAAGATACTCATTATAATATAAAGCTTTTATCAAATATACAAGATGCAGAATTGGCATATGTTCAGGAACCTCTTTATTGCTATATGTTGAATGATAGAAGTGTAACGCATCAATTAGACAAATTATATGATGAAAATGGAGAGTTAAAATATATTACTGCATTGAAGAAGATTATGCAGGAGTGTAATCTTAATAAAAAGTGTTTGAGAATTGCAAAAATGAAGATTGTGATTCTTGCAATAGATTCTTTGTGGTGTGGGGGGGGGAATAATCAACAGAAAAACAACTTAAAGAACGAAATAAGACAAAATTTAAAGCATTTTTTATATAACATATATAGATTTGGTTTTGTTCGGAACATGAAAAGACTGATTAAACTTTTATTGGTTTGGACAAAATAATGTATCGATTTTACGAATGTTCTATTGTGTGGGGGAAGAATGAAAGTTATAAAACAACAAGTAAAGAAATTAATTGTGTGGGGATTAAGACGATATGTGAAGGTTGTTTACATGTTAGAAAAACGGGGGGGGGAAAACGCAAATCGTTAAATATTGAAGATATTATCAAAAAAGCTGCTGATGCGGGATATGATTATAAATTTCCGTATGATTATTCGTCCAAAAAGCTTGTGGTTGATTCTTTTGTAGATTTATCTATTATTATACCGGTATATAAAGTTGAGGATTATTTAGATGAATGCATTTGCTCCGTTTTGAGACAGGCAACCAATTATAGTTATGAGGTTATTTTAGTGGATGATGGAAGTCCGGATAAATGCGGTATAATTTGCGATGGATATGCTTTGAAGAACGATAAAATTAAAGTGATCCATCAGAAAAATAGGGGCGTATCTTCTGCTCGAAATGCTGGTTTAGAGCAGGCAACTGGAAAATACATTACTTTTTTGGATGCAGATGATTTCTTAGAGCCAACATATATTCAACTCTTAATAGACAGGGCTTTGGAAACAGATGCAGATATGGTAAAGTGTAATTTTTATAAAGTGTATTCTGACGGGAAGAAGACGGTTGAGCATCGGTATGACAATATAAAGAAAGAATATCAGAATGGCTTGGGAGAGGATATGTTATATTTGGCATTTCCTTGGGGGAGCGTTTTTAAAAGAAAAATGTGGGTGTCTGTTCGTTTTCCAGAAGGATATAAACATGAAGATATGATGATGGCACATCTTATTTTCCATGAAGTTCGAGTTGGGGCGTATGTAGGGTTGCCGTTGTATAATTATAGGCAAGATAATGTAAATTCGTTAACGAAAGAGTATGGACGGAATATTGCTTTACCCAGACAATTAGATCAGGTATTTTTGGCATATGCTACATTGGAATTTATGTATCATGAGAATATGAAAGTTGATGCCAATATTTTAAAGGTAACTCTTAGAGAAATGGGGATGATGACTTTTTGTAGACTTAATAAAAGATATCATTTGGTTGCATTTCAATTAGCATCTTACACTCTTCATAGGCTTATAGATAAAATGCCGAAAGGTTACGAGAAGGAACTTACCCAGATAGAAATAATGTACATTTATTCATTTCAAAATGCCAGGTATGATATTTGGAAGGCATTGATTTGTATGGAATATTATGAAAATAGTTTAAAAAGTCGGTAGTGGAGAAATGTGATGGAACGTAAAGAACATGATAAGAGAAAAGTTATGTTGGTCTTTGGCACTCGCCCCGAAGCGATTAAAATGTGCCCATTGGTGAATGAACTAAAAACGAGAGAAAATCTTCAAACAGTTGTTTGTGTTACCGGACAACATCGCCAGATGTTGGATCAGGTATTAGAAACCTTCCAGGTGATACCGGATTATGATTTGTCCATTATGAAGGAACGTCAGACGCTGTTTGATGTGACAACGAATATTTTGAACCGATTTAAAGAGGTTTTAGAAATTGAAAAGCCAGATGTTGTACTTGTTCATGGAGATACTTCCACGACGTTTGTCACAGCATTGACTTGTTTTTATTTGCAGATTCCGGTGGGGCATGTAGAAGCGGGACTACGAACCTATAATATCTATTCTCCTTATCCGGAAGAATTTAACCGTCAGGCGGTTAGTATTATAGCATCTTATAATTTTGCCCCGACAGAATTGTCGAGACAAAATTTGATTCAAGAGGGAAAAAAGCCGGAATCTATTTATGTAACGGGAAATACGGCAATCGATGCATTGAAAACCACAGTTCGTAATGATTATCGACATGAGCAGCTTGATTGGGCAGAAGGAAGCAGACTTATTATGATCACAGCTCATCGTCGGGAAAATCTTGGTGAGCCGATGAAGCATATGTTCCGGGCCATTCGCAGGGTCTGCGATGAACATCCAGACGTAAAAGCCATTTATCCGATCCATATGAATCCAGTGGTACGTGAAACGGCCAATGCAATTTTGGGTGGGGATGAGCGAATCCGTATCATTGAACCCCTTGACGTACTTGACTTTCATAATTTCCTTGCTCATTCCTATATGATTTTGACAGATTCCGGTGGAATTCAGGAAGAAGCTCCATCTTTTGGAAAACCGGTACTTGTGATGCGAGATACCACAGAGCGTCCAGAAGGAATCGCAGCAGGAACATTGAAGCTTGTGGGAACGGAAGAAGAGACAATTTATTATGCATTTAAGCAACTGTTGGAAGACAAAGATGAGTATGAACGCATGAGCAAGGCCAGTAATCCCTATGGAGATGGTTTTGCATGTAAGAGAATTGCAGATATTTTAGATGAAAGGGGGACGGAAAAAGATAAATAAGGGATAATAATATGAAGACAAGAAATTCTTTTTATAATTCGTTGGCGGGCTTATTATATTACTTCATCACGATTTTACTGGGTATTGTGAATCGTAAGGCTGTCATAGCTTTTTTGGGAATTGAATATCAAGGCATCAATAGTTTGTTTGGTAACATACTGTCTATGCTTTCTATTGCGGAGCTTGGAATAGGTACAGCCATCATTTATCATTTGTACCGTCCGTTATCAGAGGGAAACTTACAAGCCGTTAAATCGCTTATGAATTTTTATCGGAAATGTTATTATGCGATTGCAATGGCAGTTTTGATATTCGGATTATTAGTAATACCATTTTTGAATATGTTTATTCAGGGATATACTCTTTTGTATCCTTTATGGTTTTTGTATATCTGGTTTTTGGCAGATGTAGTATTATCGTATCTGTTTACATTCAAACGTTCTATTTTAATTGCGGATCAAAAGAATTATTTAGTGCTGTTGTGTGATTTACTATACCAGTTTTTTTCAAAAATTGGCCAGATTGTTGTACTTTTCTGCACACGAGATTTTATTTGCTATCTTGCTGTGATGGTGATAAGTCGATTGGCTGAGAATTTCTTAATTAATGGATTGGCTAATCGTAAGTATCCATTTTTGAAGGGAAATGATTCGATTTCGCTGGAAAAAGAAATACTTGACGATATAAAACAAAAGGTAAAGGGTGCTGTTTTCCATAAAATAGGTGGTTTTATTGTTTTGGGGACCGATAATATTCTGATTTCGAAGTTTTTTGGATTAATGACAGTTGGAATTTATTCAAATTATTCTCTAATCATCAATTCAATTAAGAATATTTGTAATCAAATTATGTCGGCAACTACAGCGAGCGTTGGTCACATGTTGGCAGAGCATAATGAAGAAAAAAGTCGTAGTATTTTCAAAGAAATGCAAATACTCAACGTATTTATTCATCATTGTGCCGGAGTTGGTATATACTGTGTGGCGACGCCCTTGGTGTCACTTTTGTTTGGCAAAGAATATATTGTTTCGGAATTCACCTTGTTTGTGTTAGCCTGTAATTTTTTTATTCAGGGAATGCGATGTGTTTTTGGGATTTTTAAGGATGCGGCAGGCATATTATACGAGGATCGTTTTATTCCGCTTATTGAATCAGCTGTAAATATTGCTGCTTCTATTATCTTGTTGAAGCGATATGGCTTAGCTGGAATTTTTATGGGGACGATTCTTAGTTCTATGATTCTTTTTGGCTATACGTATCCGTTTTTGGTGGTTAAAAGAGTATTGAAGGGGAATGTAAAAGTATATTTTTGCGAACAAATATGGTTAGTTGTGTTGAATTTGGGAAGTTTAGTGAGTGCAAAATGGATGTGCGGCTTAGCAGTAATGGAGAGTTTGATGTTGCAGATTCTTTGGAATTGTGTAATTTCAGTTGTGGTAGCATTCCTGATTTATTTTTTAGGATATGCGATTTGGAAAAAGGAAACAAAACTTTTGCTCTATAAACTTAAAAGTTTATTGTGTGATTTATTGAATATTTGAAAATAGAACTAGTAATTATAGTCTGTATCACTAATTGTCAGCGGTTTTATTGCTTTGTCTGCGATTCTCTTATTTTTTGCGAGATTGCTTTTGACTACTATGGTGGAAAAGAACAGGCAGGATTTTGAATTTCGTCCTCAGATGATTCGGGAGTGGAAGAATGGAATTTGAGTTTTTGTTTCCTAAGTTTATGAAACTCTTTTCATATATTAGTTGAATGTTCTGTGAAAAACTGTTAGAATCATCTTAGATGATTATTATGGAACAGGCTATTGTAAAGCAATTGGATAAGAATTTAAAATGTAGCGAAAGTATTATAAAGAATGAAAAGATTTTATTAAAGATTTATTCTACCAAGGGATCGATTAGATGTCCGGATTGTGAACAGAAATCTACCAAGGTTCATTCCGGATACCAACGAGAGTTTTAGGATATTCCAATACAAGAAAAAGCAGAAGGAAAAAGATACATATGGGAAAAAAATATTGTTAACAATTGTAAATATCCTAATAATTGGGTTGCCATTTTACTTTATTTGGGGAATTAAGTTTTATTTCTTAGTAGTCCTATTTCAGCTAATCTTAATCGGAGTATCGTTTTGGAATGGGAGATTTTCTTGTATTACGCTTTGTTTTTGCAGGCAATCCTCTTCCCAATAACGCCGAGATTAAAATTGCAATAGATAATTATATAAAGCATATATATTTTAAAAAAAATGGGAAATATCCTTATAAGGCAAAAATTGTATGGGTTGATAGTGAGTTGCCATTTTTTGTTCCTGTTAGTAGGAGGGCTTTTGTAGTATCAGTTGCTTTACAGGATTCTATAATTGATTTTGGAGAAGTGTTTTTGTTGCGTAACTTTCCAGAAAATTCTTATAATCAAGCTATATTATATTCCAGGAAATGTTTACTGTTGACTTTTATAGGTTATAAAATTAGTTTGCGATTTTTAGAACTATGGGCAGTATTTTTTTGATCGCTTTGAAAACTATTATGTCTCTTGTAATGCTCATTGTGACAGGCGCATTATTTGGGTCTTTCCAAGAAATTTTAAATGCGTTGGCATGGGGGGCTTCTTTGGAAAAATAATTAACATCGGAAATAATATGCTTAGTTATATTCAAGACAGATTAGTTGAAATGATGGTCAGAGAAACTGTTTGTAGAAATATAGAGTCCGTAAGTAGAGAATTATTGATTAAGTAAAAAATAGCCAACTGATGGTCCCCATAACGCTGGGGCGAGTGGAGTGCGGAAATTTTTTAGCGAGGGGATATTCTTATAATACGTCGAAATCTATTTTCCCTAAATGCGTAAAAACAAGCCTATTTTGTTAAACTTTCTTTTTATGCATAATTCCAAAACTGAAGCATAATCAACATGTCACCATTCCCCCCTAATGATCATTGGTGGTACAGGCTCATTCGGCAATGCAGTCCTGGTCCTGGGGGACACTAACTCCTGTTTATCGGTCATCGGTGCCAAGCGGCTCCACATTCCCATCTTCCACATGGAGGCGGGAAACCGGTGCAAGGACGAGTGCCTGCCAGAGGAGACCAACCGCAGGATCGTGGACATTATTTCGGACGTGAACATGGCGTATTCCGAGCATGCCCGCCGGTACCTGGCGGACTGCGGCCTCCCGAAGGAGCGGACGTATGTGACCGGCTCTCCCATGGCGGAGGTCCTAAATAATAATCTGGCAGAGATCGAAGCCTCGGATATCCATGAACGGCTGAAGCTGGAAAAGGGCAGATATATCCTTCTTTCCGCCCACCGGGAGGAGAACATCGACACGGAGAAAAATTTCACCTCGCTATTTACAGCCATCAACAGGATGGCGGAAAAGTATGACATGCCGGTGCTCTACTCCTGTCACCCCAGGTCCAGAAAGCGCCTGGAGGCGTCCGGCTTTGCCCTGGATCCCCGGGTGATCCGCCATGAGCCCCTGGGCTTCCATGATTATAACTGTTTACAGATGAACGCCTTCTGTGTGGTTTCCGACTCTGGGACGCTGCCGGAGGAATCCTCATTCTTTACCTCCATCGGCCATCCGTTCCCTGCGGTGTGCATCCGCACCTCCACAGAGCGCCCAGAGGCGCTGGACAAAGCGTGCTTTATCCTGGCCGGGATCGATGAAAAGAGTCTCTTACAGGCCGTGGATACGGCAGTGACTATGAACCAGAATGGAGATCATGGGATCCCTGTGCCGGATTACGTGGAGGAAAACGTATCCGCCAAGGTGGTAAAGATCATCCAGTCCTATACAGGCGTGGTGGATAAAATGGTGTGGAGGAAGTTCTAATCCTTTTTCTGGTCAAAAATAGTTTTCTCTTGCGTCCCAATGCCTGTTTTTATATAATAGGGATTGTAGCATCATTTCTCAAAGGAGGGCGAAAATATGGGAACTATACTTGAAGATGTTTTTCTTGGGACCGCAGAAAAATACAATCAGAAATTGGAAATGCTTGCCCGGATGGCCCAGCCGGAAAAGTGGACATACAAAAGAATTCAGGATAAAGATCCATACCGTATCTTGAGAAATTACATACAGTATACGTACAACCGCTTAGACGAGGAAGGGAAGATCATTTCCTCAGCGGACGGAAAATACAGGTGCATGAATACAGGTCTTCTGACGGTTTATAACCAGGAAATTGTTGCAATTTTTGCTGTCAATGAAATGTCTGGAAAACAGCCGTGGTTTTTCAATGGCTTTTTTAAGGAGACGGATAAGTTTTTTACAACGAACTTTTCTGAGCTTCCTCCATTGGCTGATTACTGCAACAATGTTAAGGATCTGATCTATGATAATACGCTTGAATTAAATATGAGAAAAGAGCATATTATCGATGATAACTTTGACCGTTTTATTGAAGCTGGTTACAGCAGCAAAGAGCTGATCAATGTGCTTCTGGATGCAGCAAAAGTGACTTTGGAAAAGAAGCTGAAGAGGAATTTTAAGCTGGCTCTGCCTTTTTATTACCATAACACAGAAACTGGTGAAAATAAGATCCAGCTTCTGGCTCCTTTATATTTTCCAGGTGCACCGGTTAAACTGGCTCTTGTATTAAATAAGATAAAAAGCAGCGCCAAGGAATACTATGAGGGCGTCACAGTTCTTCCTGTTGAGTGGGCGTATATGAATTCCCGCCTTATTGTAAAGCCAGATGAAGAATGGGCAAAGATCATGGACGAAATTACCTCTGCCGATGAGGCGGAATCGATCCGGGAAGCGGTTGACATGGCTGAATAGATATGATAGTATTAAGCCATCCATTACAATTAATTATTACAACTACCTTTTAAAATCTTTTTACAACCAAAACTTACAACTACCATCTTATGGGGAGACGATTTTTCGTCTCCCTAATTCATTGCAGGCAGATCTGCTTATAAATCACAGGAGACGATAAATGAATATATTAGTCACAGGCTCCAGCGGTTTCGTTGGACGGAACCTGGTGGAGAATTTAAAGAATATCCGGGATGGAAAGGACCACACACGGCCCGGCATAAAAATAGATGCGATCTATGAGTATGATGTCCAGAACACCCGGGAGGAACTGGACATGTTCTGCGCTTCGGCTGATTTTGTATTTAATCTGGCCGGAGTCAACCGCCCCAAGGACCAGACGGAATTTATGGAGGGAAATTTTGGCTTTGCATCGGAGCTTCTTGACGCACTCCGGAGCCATGGAAATACGGCTCCGGTGATGCTGGCCTCCTCGATCCAGGCCACGCTCTCAGGCCGCTTCGGAGACAGTGAGTACGGCCGGTCCAAGAAGGCCGGGGAGGAGCTGTTCTTCCGGTATGCGGAGGAAACGGGAGCGAAGGTACTGGTCTACCGGTTCCCGAATCTCTTTGGAAAATGGTGCCGCCCCAATTACAACAGCGCTGTGGCCACCTTCTGCCACAATATGGCCAACGGCCTGCCGATCCATGTCAACGATCCGTCCACAGAGCTGGAGCTGCTTTATATTGACGATCTGGTGAACGAGCTGCTGGACGCCCTGGAGGGCCATGAGCACCGCTGCGGGTTCGACGGTGTGACCACAATATTTAAGGAGCAGGGAGCATACTGCGCGGCCCCTGTCTCCCATCATGTGACCCTGGGGGAGATCGTGGAGCTTTTAGAGAAGTTTACGTCCCAGCCGTCCACGCTCTTGATGCCAGAGATTCCGGCTGGAAGCTTTGCAAAGAAGCTGTATTCCACTTATCTTTCCTATCTTCCGGTGGAAAAGACCATCTTTCCGCTGAAAATGAACGTCGACGACCGCGGCAGCTTCACGGAGCTTTTAAAAACCCCGGGCTGCGGTCAGTTTTCCGTCAACATCAGTAAGCCCGGGATCACTAAGGGCCAGCACTGGCATAATTCCAAGTGGGAGTTTTTTATGGTGGTTTCCGGCCATGGCCTGATCCAGGAAAGGAAGATCGGCACGGACGAGATCCGGGAATTTGAGGTATCCGGGGAGCAGATCCAGGCCGTTCACATGCTGCCTGGCTATACCCACAACATCATCAACCTGTCCCAGACTGACGATCTGGTGACGGTCATGTGGGCCAACGAGGCCTTCGATCCGGAGCATCCGGATACATTTTACGAGGCTGTATAACTGAAGAGGGGAAGTATTTCCGGCGGGAATGGAATCCTTAAATGGGTCTGTTCCCGCCTTTCTGTATTCTATTCCACTTCGTCCCCCATCCCCTGGATCAGCGCCTTGATCGTCGTCTCATCCCGCTCCAGTTCGTCCGCGATCTGAGGGATGGATTTTCCCTTCCGGAGCTTGGTTCGGATGAGGCTTTTTATCTCATCCTCACGTCCTTCGTTATTCCCTTCCTTCCGCGCCTCGGAGGCGATGGCCTTCCGCATCAGCGCCAATTCGCGCTCTTCATCATACTCAAATATACTCACTGCGATCACCTCCACTCTGTTTTGGGAGAGGAAGTCCGAAAGGATCCCCTCTCGGATGCATTCTGTGACAGCCCGGTGTACTGCCGCCCCGACCGTCATAGTCTTTGCATGGAGCCGCACCCGTTCCACAAAGAGCATATACTCTTTTAAGGTCTGGCAGAAAAGCCACATCGTTTTTCATGTTCATGTACACGGCGTTTTCCAGGGTCACCACAGTCAGGTCCTCCGGGGAGCTGCAGGACGTTCCATTTACCGCATTGTAAAGGCTTAAAAGCCTGTTCCTGTCCCGGAACAGAAGCCGGAACAGAGTATCCTTGTAGTCGCGCCGGGGCTTGGGGAGCCGTGCCGGATCCTGGGCATGGTCGTTCATAAGATTCATTTGTCCTCCTTTCGCAGGAGAACGGAAAATCTCCTGCTTTTCATATTACAATTTTGGAAAAGCATAGATCTTCTGAAATGAATAAGAATCTCCAGACGGCCGGACCGGCCGGGAAAATAAGAAATATATGCTTTACGCCAGTGTAGCATATCTGGAATGGCAGCGCAAGGGCGTACGGGATAAAATCACACGAATTTCCGCCATTTTCATCTTGGCCGGAAGAGCCATTCCGCCTTGCATTCATCCAGGGATGATGATAAAATTAAGGACGGACTAAAAACAAAAGAGCATTGGGAGGAACATGAGCATGGAAATGGAACAGCGTCTGCGGGACATCTGCCGCAGCTTTCGGATCCAGGGAAGCTATGTGGAATCTGAGCTGATTCCTGTGGGAAATGTGAATAAGACGTACAAGGTTACATACAGACGAGAGGAAGGCACACTAAAGTCGTACATTGTCCAGCAGGTCAACACATTTGTATTCAGAAAGCCCGAGCAGGTCATGCACAATATCGACCTGGTTACGGAGCATATCCGGGCAAAAAGCACCGAGGGGATCCCTCTCCACTTTCACCATACTGCCGACCGGAAAACGTATATTTTCGCAGACGACGGCTTCTGGCGGCTGTATAATTATATCCCGTCTGTGACGTATAACACATGCGAAAACACAGAGGTGCTCCAGCATGCCGGAGAAGCCTTTGGCCGTTTCCAGAAAAATCTGGCGGATTTTAATGCAGAACAGCTTTATGAAACGATCCCCAATTTCCACAACACGCCGGAACGGCTGAGGACGCTGTTTGAGGACGCAGAAAAAGATCCTCTGGGCCTGGCCGGGTCTGTGAGGGAGGAGCTTTCTTATATCCGGTCCGTCAGCAGCCAGGCCTGTGAAATGGCCCGGATGCAGAGGGACGGCCGTCTCCCCATCCGGGTGACCCACAACGATACGAAGATCAACAATGTCCTTTTCGACCGGAACACCAACCGGGCTCTGACCATCATCGATCTGGATACGGTGATGCCCGGTCTTGTGGGCCATGACTTTGGCGACGCCATCCGGTTCGGCGCCAATTATGTGGCAGAGGACTCCAGGGAGTACGAAAAGGCTGGCTGCAACATGGAACTGTTCTCTGCCTTTACCAGGGGATTTATTTCCCAGACCCGGGACACTCTGACAGCAGATGAGATCCAGACGCTGCCGCTCAGCGTATTTACCCTGGCCGTGGAACTGGCATCCCGGTTCCTGGATGATTACCTTCTGGGAAATGTGTACTTCCGGACAGAATACCCGGAGCATAACCTGGTGCGGACCCGGTGCCAGTTAAACATGGCCAGGGATGTAATGAAAAAGATGGGGGAAATGGAACGGATCATCAGAGAGTGCGTGCTGGGATAGAGCTTAGGCCACAGAAAACGGCCCAGCGTACCTCTACGAAAATTGAATTGGAGTGGTTTGAAAGGGACAGGATCTGTGAAAATAGGTTCTGTCCTTTTTTATTTACGCGGACAATGAGCCAAAGCCTGTACTTGCGCGAGACCTTGGCAGCTACTACGATTACCATGAGAAATTTGCTCGGCGCGTTTCCTATGGTTTTAAGGTTGTCGATTCCAAGCTAATTATCTTTATTTTATTGACTTTTCTTGTATTTTTCTTTAAACTCATATTATATGACAATATTAGATAAAAAATAGAGTGCAGAGGAAGAGCCTATGAATATTCTAAAAAATCTGCTGTTTCTTTGGGACGATCGGTTTCAGACAGAGGAAAACCAGGGGATCATTTTAAGCGGAGCCTATAAAATATCTTATATCCAGACCCGGAATCGTCTGACGATCCAGAAAAATACCGATTACCTGGAATCCTTCTGGGGCGGATCCATATGGGACCAGGCATTGGACTGCTTTGCCATTGTCGGTGATAACGGGATCGGAAAAACCAGACTTATGAATCTTATTCTGGATGATCTTCGGTGCTTTACGAATGGAGAAAAAACAGAGCCATGCATCATGATTTTTGAAGGAACCGATCATGAAGAACAGGAGCGGCTTTTTGTATTTTACAGCCAGGAACTTGAAAAACCGAAGATCGATGCAGAGCGGGAACTGCTGTTTGAATATCTTCCAGCCAGCCCGGATCGCCGGTCTGGCTGTGGCAGGATTTCTGCAAAAACAGCTCTAAAAAATATGAAAACGGCATATTTCCATCACTCGCTCAGCCTTCACGATTTTGAAAACCCTCAAAAATGCAGCTATGACTTCTCTCTTGGAGGTCTTCTGTCAAGCCATTCCCAAATGGATCATGAAATGCGCTATAATGGCCTGGATAAAAACCCGATCCGGACCTATTACGACAGGGAGCTTTATAAAATCGTTCATCTGCTCTACAATTATCATCCAGAAGAAGCCCCAGAGCTGGAAATCCCCATTCCAAAGTACATTCAGATCGGTGCTGCCGATGTGAGTTATTTAGAAAAGTATATTTTCCGGGAACTGAGGAAGCATATGGTGTCCGGTCCTCCAGATGCTGACGAAAGGCTGAAGCAGATGAAAGGCATATTTCAGAAGCTTCCCGGGCTTTTTAGACATTCCTGGAGCGCTTACATAGTAAGGGCTGTGCTTTTGGGGTGTATTAGGGAAGCATGCATCCCTTCCGTGGTCCCGTCTCCTTCCAGAGTGGATCTGGAACGATTGACCGCTGGGGATCTTTTATCGGAGGACTGCGCAGAGCGGTACGGACTCTTCGGATATGCGAAAAAATTCCTGGAAGAACTGGGGAGGGCCTTGATGGGACATTCCCTCATTGCCATTCTCGTCATTCAGCAGACCCGGGACTTCATCTCCTGGCTGGAAGAAAATGAGTCTGTGATCCGGAAGCTGGAAAATAAGGGAAAGCCGGAGCTTTCGATCATACCTGGGCAGGAAAGCCGGTTATTTATGGAAAAGCTCCTGTTCCATTATGAGGAGCTGAGCTATGCCTTTCCATTTTTAAGCTTTTCCTTTGGTACTTCCTCCGGGGAAAATGCCCTTCTGTCACTTTGGGCAGATCTGTATGGGATATGGGAAGATTTAAAGAAGGGAAGCAGCAGAACCAGCGGACAGGCTTCAGACTGTAATACCCTGCTCCTGATCCTCGATGAGGCTGATCTGTCTCTGCATCCCAGATGGCAGCGGATGTATATGAAATGGCTGACCTCTTTCTGCCGCAGATATTTTCTTCCAGTGATAAATATAAAGCTCATCGTAACGACCCATTCGCCGATCATTTTGTCGGATTTTCCTCCAAACAGCGTCTGCTATTTAAGGAAAGACGAGGACGGACATATATCCTCACGGATTGGCGGCATCCAGACCTTTGGAAACCACATCCATACACTCTACATGGACTCATTCTTTCTGGATGAATGCGGGACCATGGGGGCGTTTGCCCAGGAAAAGCTTGGGGCCATCGCAGAGCTCCTGCTGAAACAGAGAAATGGCCATAATGAAATCAGTGATATAAAAACGGTCATTTCCTATGTTGGAGAGGGACTTTTAAGAGAAAAGCTGGAGCATGCCCTGGAAGAAAGCAATGAAGGAATAAACTACACTATGAAAAAAACGCGGCAGACTGACCCGGCGCTTTCCTCTGCCCTTCAGCGGCTGAAGGCGCAGCGGAGGGAGCTGGACCAGACGATCCGGGAACTGGAGGAGATGATCAATGATCCGGATATGGATTTCTAACAAAAACAGAGATCGGATCGAGCGCGAGTTTCTTGCGGACGCCAGGAATGCCCCCACAGGCCTTTTCCATACACTGGCTAAGGAAGAAGTGCGGAACCTCCTAAATGAGACGTGTCCGGCGCTTTACCGCTGTCTGTATCATGATGATACAAAGCATACGGTCAATGAAGGAGAGGTACAGCGGCTGCTTCTGGCAGACCGCTCTGCCCTTCAGGATTATATCTGGCAGTCTGGGATTATCAGGAAGCGTAAAAAGAAGCTTTTATCTGAGGCTTTCCAGTATGAAAATCTTTCTAAGCGGAAGGTCTTAAACACGATCCTCCAGCTCATGGATGTTCCGGTATGCCCGTATTGCAACCGCCAGTATACCTTCACACTGGCCAGCGGAAAATCCAGGCCCCAGATGGACCATTATTATCCCAGGGACCTCTATCCATATCTGGCCGTCTCCCTGTATAATCTGGTTCCCTGCTGCGCGGTCTGCAATACGGCCAAGGGGCCGCTGGACACCATAAAGGATCCGATCCTATACCCGTATGATGAGGGATTCAGCTATGATATGGGCTTCCAGATCGAAGCGGAGGATGGTATCAAGTGGGTGAACATCCTTCACGACGGTACAGGAGAGTTTTCGCTGAAGGTGGAAAAAAAGCGCCAGATACCGCTAAAAAAGGAAGCTGTGGTAAAGAATCAGATGGAAGTCCTCCATCTGGATGAGCTCTATGATATGCATAAGGACTATATCCGCGATATCCTGAGGCGGCAGGCCATGTACACGCCCGAAAGGATCAATGATCTGTACACGCATTTTGCCCACCTGTTCCGCAGCAGAGAGGAATTAGAGCATGTGCTAAGCGGTACAGATACCGATGAAAGGGGATGGGGGAAGCGGACCCTTTCCAAGCTTACCTATGATATTGTGAAGCAGCTGGAAAATGGCCATATCCGAATCGAAAAGCCCGGAGAGGAGGAGGGAGGGGCGAAATAGTCTGGAGATCTGTGGTTCTCCTGCGGAAGGAGGATAAATAATCCCATGAACGGCTATACCCAGGCCTGGTACGGATCCCGGAGCCATGATACGACTATAGAGATACCCTGTTCCGCCTGCTGTTCTGGGGCAGAGACCAGCTTTTAAGCTTTACAAGGCGATAGACGGAACATCTTACGATTCTCCGGAGGAACTTGCCCGTGGCAACCCTGGAAAACGCCGTGTACATGAGCATAAAAAACGATGTGGCCTTTCTGATGGACTTCCAATTAAACCTCTACGAGCACCAGTCCACTTGGAATCCCAACATGCATAATCTGTTCTATGCGGCAAAGATGTACCAGGCCCTTACCCGAGATGAATCCCTTTACACCTCCCCCCAGCTGGTAAAGATCCTCACCTCGAATTTCGTGGTGTTTTACAACGGGGATAAGGAAATCGGTGATTCCTGTGTTTTGAAGATCTCCGATTCCTTTGAGCGTCTCACCGAGGATCCGGGACTGGGAACTGAGGGCAACGGTCTGAAAATCGTGCCCGGGAAGGACAAGGAGCCTCTGGACGCAAGCAAGGCGCTGAGAGAGTATATGTTCTTTGTAGAACGGGTGTGGCTTCATGCAAAGACTCTGACAGTCGGGGCGGCAGTACACCGGGCTGTCACAGAATGCAACCAGGAAGGGAACCCTTCGGATTTCCTATCCAGGAATCGAGCGGAGGTGATCGCGGTGAGTATATTTGAGTATGATATGCGGCCTGTATACCAAAACTCCCTTCAATCATCATGCCCAAATTGCTCCATACAAAAAGGAGTAGCTTGCTCTGTTACAGAAAGAGAAGGACAGCATCATCATCGTTTTTATGCTTTACTAAAATTTAAGCGGAGGCATTAATCTCTATGGAAAAATTTATAGAAAAATTCAATATTTTTGACATCTTCACAATGTTAATTCCCGGTTTGATTACTTCCTGCTTATATGGTGTCTCCTTATCCTTCCGATACTATGACATCTGGAAAGGTTATGGCAATGGAAAATATGTGCTGTTCTTTGCTTTTTCATATTTTTTAGGAGTAATACTTCAAGAAATAGGAACTGTATTAGATAAAAAATATATATGGAAGGCTCTATATGGAGGAGAACCGCGGCAGATTTTTTTGTCAGAGAATTTGGCTGAGAATATTTTCTCCAATCAACTTGAATGTAAAAATGCATTACGCGTGGAAAAATACTTAAAAAAATATATTGATCCAGAACTTTATAGAAACGCAAATGAAAAAGAAAGAAATTCAATGATATTTGAATATTGTTTAAATATATGTGAGTTAAGAGGCCTAACCTTCAAAGCCGATAAAATGCTTGTGATCTCTGAAATGAGCAGATCGATATTTTGGGGATGTGTTTCTACAATAATGATAAATCTTCATTTAATTTCTACTGGATCATATGGCTCCTCGTTCCTATACTACGAAAGTTTGTTATTATTATTTGTTGCAGCTATATTTTGGGGGCGAAAAAAACAATATGAGAAGTATAGAGTCAGAATCTTGATTAAAGTTTTTTTGATTTATATGGAACAACAAAGCGGTAAGAAATAAAACGTAAGCGTAATATATTGCTATGCTACTTATGAATTATGCTTGCGAGAGTATGAAAAAAGAGGAGTGTATGAAGAAAAGTCTGTAATTAAGATCTTATACGATAATGATCGGGGAGTATCCCAAAGTGGGCCTGTTGACAAACGAAAGAAAAATGGCTTTCTGTATGGTATACTTATTATACCAATTGCAGGAGGTCTTTTTTTATGATGGGAAAACAAAGCGAACAAATCCAGATGGTAATCCTTGACGTAGATTCTATAATTCCATAGGATCATCTTCTGAGAAGGATTAAAAACTGCGTAAATTTTGATTTTATATACGAAAAGGCAGCTCCCTATTATTCTCCTGTTGGCAGAAAATCGATTGATCCCGTTGTTCTGATAAAAATGCTGCTGATCGGTTATCTTTATGGGATCAAGTCAGAACGGAGACTTGAGGAAGAAGTATCTCTTAATCTTTCTTACCGCTGGTTTTGTGGAATTGATCTTATGCATAAAGTACCGGACCATTCCACATTCAGCCAAAATAGAAGAAGACGTTTTCAAGAGGCCGGCATATTCCGGGAAATTTTTAATGAGATCGTACTGAAATGTATCGGGTTTGGGATCGTATCGGGCGAAACCGGTGTTGCGGATGGTTCATTTCTTCCGTCCAATGTATCCTGGGACAGCCGCTGTGAGACAGTTGAAACGGTTCAGCAATCCACTGTAAAATATATGGAAGAACTGGAAGCAGAGCTTTCATCCATGCCTGGATATAAAGAACCGAAACATGTAAAAAGAGAGAAAGAGTTTTTAAAAAGCCGGACCGATCCAGAGTGTGGCTATATCCATCAGTCCCGTAAAAAGGGGCTGGGGTATCTGACAGAGATGACAGTAGATACCAGTCATGGAATTATAACCGGTGTGGATTGTTATCCTGCCAACCGGAGGGAAAGTGATATAATCCTGGAACATTTAAAAGGACAGCCTTGTAACTATCAGGAACTTGGATTAGATGGCGGATATGATATAGGAGCGGTACACAGAGGACTGGAGTTACTAGGGATTTAGGGTTATACAGCTATCCGTGAATATCAGAACAATGCAATAAAAAAAGGATTCTGTTATGAGGAAGAAACCGATCGCTTTGGATGTAGACAGGGAGAATATTTAGCATTTCAGAAAGTACAGTTTACAAGGGACTACACAGGGTAGGTATCTGACGGGAGGGGTTCCACCCATCAGATTTTCCATGTGATGTTCAAGCTGTCGCTTGTAGCGGCAACGGTGGTAATCATCAAATCCACCACCCGCCGCTTGTCGTCAAAGGATACATTGTCCCATGTGTCGAGGTAGCCGGAAATCTGATTGACCTGTTCCGGGCTGATGGCTTCCACCGTCAACTCGGCTATCTGCTTCACAAGTTCCTGTTTGCGCCCGTCCAGTTCTGCTATCTTCACATTCACATAGGAGAGCAGGACATTGTTTGCGCCCGTCAGACTGT